>Ga0315903_10007693_pt1 | contig 13442 bp, 10 predicted proteins | sample LakEriMetagenome_7_FD_203524 | JGI IMG/M metagenome (GOLD analysis project Ga0315903, IMG submission 203524) | Freshwater fungal communities from buoy surface, Lake Erie, Ohio, United States - Buoy 2 MA119 | ecosystem: Environmental > Aquatic > Freshwater > Lake | place: USA: Lake Erie, Ohio...
TGGCTGGTAATACTGTAAAGGTATATGATTCAGTTGGTATAGAAGGTGATACCCCAACAAGGGTACACATAAGGACTGAGGTCCCATACGTACAGAGCTCAGATATAATTGATTCTGAGTTTATTATGAAGGAAGGGGTTAGTTATGCTGGAGTAAAAAGGGATAGGCTTAGCCCTAATATCGCTGGCGGGTATAACCTAGCCATGTGGAGTGGGGATAGGATGAGGGGCGAGGTCGCCAAGTTTATAGTTTACTACTTATCTGCTGCTACTAAGAAGGCGCTAAAGTTTATGAACTTAGGGTTTAATGGCAGCACTGGACAGAGTGTGTAAAACTATATCTGATTTTAATAGTAGAAAGAATTAATAATCATATTTTTGTAACTATATAAATTTCACATTATGCCAATACCTTTAGCTATACCTCTTATATTGGGTGGAGCAGGTGCTATTTCTAATATGGTTGGTGCTGGTGCACAAGCTCAAGCTGCTAGACAGATCACAGGGTTGATGAAAGAATTACCAACCCCAAAGATGTCTGCTTATGCGCAGCAATTAGCTGGAGAGTCAAGGCTTGCTGCTCAAGAGAATCCTTTGATGGCTGCAATGCAAAGAAGCGTAGCTAGTCAACAAGCTACCAATTTGTTTAGCGCAAGACAAGCAGCTCGTCCTGACCAATATTTGCAGTTTATATCTGGTGCTGGTGAGCAGGCTCAAGACGCCGCTTTAAAGGCTGCTATGCAGGGGCAAGGTTTTCAGGAAGCTAGAAGACAATCTTATTATGGAGCACTTCAAGGTGCACAACAGGCAGAGCAACAATTATTTGAAAACCAATTAGGAAACATACAAGCTAGGGCTAATATTCTTGCAGGGGCTGCTGGGATGAAGCAAGCTGCTGCTCAAGGGGTTGGCCAAGGTTTGATGGGAATAGCTGGGTCTATGTTTAGTAGTGGACTTGTTGGGAAAAAATAATAATTAATAATGGCAATCACCGTTACAGTAAATCCAGTTATCCCTTCAGGAGATGGTGGCTATGAGCTACTGGCTAGATCTATTATGGCCGGCCAAGAGATTAAAAGGAAAAGAGAAGAGGAGATACAAAAGGCTATACTAGAACAGCGTAATGCTAATCAAAAGGTATTCGGTAGCACTCAAGAAAATCTTAGAACATTTTATAAAGATGCTGCTAATGTACCTGCTGAGGTTAAGAACTCAATATTTAATCAAGGTGTACAAGAGTTAAAGGCAGCCGCTAACACTCCAGAGTTCCAAACAAAAGCTCAGGAGATAGCCAACAAAGCATTCCAACTAAACAATACTTATTCATCTTTCTATAAGGGTGTAGCAGATGCTAGCAAAGTATTATCTGATGAAATGGGCATGGACCAAGCGACAATACTTTCGTTCGCTAACAAATCAATATTTGAAGAGCAGAAGGATATGCAAGGTAATGTGATAGGGAGAAGACTTAGAGATATATCAAACATCACAGATCCTGTTGCTTTTATAAGAGATGAAGTTATGGCGCATCCTGAGGTGTATACCAATAGGGTGGCTATGGATACTGGAGCATTTAAGGAAATGGATGAGATGAGGAAAAAGGATGCTAATATTAAAAGTGATTTAAAGATTGACCCAACTGGTAAAAAGACTTTGTCATTAGGGTACAACTACAAGCTTAGCCCATTTGAATCTGAGGAAGAAAGAACTGATGAGGTTACTGGTTTAAAATATAAAGTACCTGTACTAAAAGAAACTGTATCAACAATATCTATACCCGGCACTAAAGATTCTTATAAAGAACTAGACCCAGTAAAATATGAGCAGTTTGTTGGGCAAGCTGGTCCAATGACTAAGAAGAAGTTATATATTGGTGCTATTGACTATATAAGAGATCATAACGCTAAAGTGCTTGAGACTGCAGGTATTCCTAATGCTAAAGATGTGGCGCTTACAATCTCTAAGAACAATGTCAATATGTTTGACAAGGTGCCCGGATTCGTTAACCCATTTAACTCTGCAAACATAGAAAGCTTTGAGCGTATTTATGCAAAGGATTTTTTAAGACTTGCTAAACAATACAATGAAAAGGGTGAGGCTAAAGAGTTTGCATTGAATAGAGGCGTAGACATTGCTAAACCTCCAATCACTGTTAACATTGGAGACAAGTCTGCTACCGGCCAAGAAGCTAAGCCATATCACCCAACAACAATTGTACAGGGTATTATTGAAAATAGAGGTGGGTTTAGAGGTGCGCCAGTAAAGGCTGCAGGCTTAAATATGGTTGATGTTACCGATGCGTTTAGTTCATATAAACCTTTTAAGGTTGGCAGCTATCAGCAATCATATAAAAGAGTTCTTTATTCTCCTGAGAAGAATAGATTCTATTATAGCCCATCAGCTACTGGTAAATTAACTGGTCAGTCTCCTGATCAATTCCAATCTTCAATCATTCAATCTGCCCCAGATATTGGGTTTAAAGCAGATCCAGAAATATTTAGAACATTACCTCCAGCTACTCAGCCAGTAAAGACTATCACTCCTGATGAGTTTAGAAAGATGAATATGCAGCAGAGAACAGATTTTATTAACAGTGGCGGAGTTGTAAAAAAATAACCAATGCCAGATCCAATTAAAAGTTTATTTGAAGCTACGAAGTCTAAGAAGATATTTTTAGATGAGGCAGATTTTAAATCTCAATTGAGTAAAGATCCTCAAGGAGTTTTTAATGCAGTATCTGATAGTAAATTATTCATCGATTTCGATGACTTCCAAAATACATTAGGCTTAAAAAAAAAAGATGGTACAGGGTTGTTGGAGGCTACTGCGCAACCTACTGGAGAACCATCTGCTACTACTTCCCCATCACAATTACCATCAGTATCGGAGCCTCTAACAAAACTAAGAGGAGCTGATATAAAGGCTATCACGCCTAAAGCACAAGGCTTAGGCGTAGACCCAATTGCTCTATCTTCTGCTGTCAATGACTTTGAGGCTGATGATGATTTTATTGTAAACAAGGCGAAAGAGTACAAGACAAATAAAGCAGAGTATGATAAAAGTAAGGCTGCATATAGATGGCGTAGCTTACTGAAAAGCTCAATGACTGCTAAAGGGTTGAGTGACGCCGATGCTGATATACAGCTTGATTATGTTACAAAGCTACAACAGCTCGATATCGATCCTAATACTGGTGAGAATATAAAAGCAAACTTTACAACTGCATCAGATCGTGTTAATAAGATTAGACAGGCGATTACAGATAATATACCAGACCAAGATGACAAGGCTGAAGCTCTAAGAGCTTTACAGGTTGACTCATATGCAGCTATCTTTCAAGGAATGAAAGATCAAAATGTTGTAAACAATTGGGCTGCTACTGGTGGCGGTAATATGTTTATTGGTGCTGGTCTTGATGCTCTAAAGCTTACAGATCCTGAGAAGGCTAAATTTTTAGAAGAAAGAATAAAGAATAAATATGCTACTGAAGAGGATAAGCAGTTGTATAAAAAAGAGCTAGAAGATCTTGGCTTATCTGCAGTTGCGTTTGAGATAGATAGAAACTTTAATAGGGTAAGCCAAAGCGGCGCAAAGCCATCAGAGAATTTTATTAATAGTCTTTCTAATTGGAAGAACTTGGTTGAGAAGACCAAGCGTTCTCAGATGAATAGATATGGAGATGTATCTTCTGCAGATATTGATAAGATATTATTTGATGTAACAGAGGGAATTGAGACACCATCCGCTAAAAAAGCTATATACAATGTGGCTGTTGGTGCAACAGAATGGTTAGAGAGAGGTTTGTCTGGCATATGGGATTATGCAACTAAAAATAGAGAAGAAAGAATCGCTGCTGACATGAAGCGCGATCACTCTAAATATATGACTGATGAGATCCTAAACTATGGCGATGTTGGATCTTCGATGAGAGAGGCAGACTATATACCTAAGGTTACGAATGCAGATACTAAAAAGAAGATAGACGATATTATCGCTAATACAGAGTTGTCAAGAGACAATAAATACGAAAGCATTTATCCTTTAATTAAATCAGCATATAAGGAAGGCCAAATAGAGTTCTTCCCTAACCCTAATAAGGGGAATATTAATCTTACATCAAAAAATGTATTACATCTCTTATCAACATCTGGGGCTAGATCTTTAGGGAATATTATCCCAACAATTGCTAGCGGTGGTGCAATACCTGCTCCGATTATAGCAGGTCTTGATGCTACTGCTATGAAATACGATGAGCAGTTCAGGGAAGGTAAAAATGATCCAGCAGGTAGAGCTATCAGAAGCGGTCTTACTGTTGGTGTTCTATCAAATATAATGGATGAAGGTGCTGCATTAGCTAAGGCTTTCAAGGGCGGTAATGTTACTCTTGCTACTGTAAGACCTACTACTATCACAGCTGCGAAGAAGGCCGGAGAAATGATGGCAAAGGAGCAAGTGGAAGAATTAGCAACTGAAGCTATAGATGGAGATGTGGTAAAGAACTGGAAGGAAGTAATGTTGTCTACTGCAATTATAGCACCAGTATTCGCTGGTTCTACTGCAGTGATTGATAAGAGAAGGTCATCAGAGTTTTATCGCCAGTTATGGTTTGAGGCTGGGACTAACCCGATGCTCGCTAAGTCTGGGTTAAAAACTATGCTTGATGATGGAGGTATAAACTCTAAGCAATATGATGAAGCAGTAAAAAGGGTAGACCAGATATCAAACATTGTGGCTAACATGCCTAAGGTTGATATGAATGGTAATCCTCTTAGTGATAGCCAGAAGGCTTTATATGCTGATAACTTAATGAAGCAATATGAAGCTAAGAACTTACCTGATACTTTGCCAAGTAAAATGGTTGACAGTATAAAGGAGATAGCTAAGAAGGCTGATGATGAGAATGCGGTTATACTAGAAGGCGCTGAACCCGTAAAGATGTCGGCCATACAGGTTGATAAGCCTGTGATAGAGACTAATACTTTAGCAGAGGTAGATAGGGTTAAGGCATTAGCGCCTGAGGTAGAGGATGGCGCGACATTTGATTTAGATGGTAAGAAGTATGAAGGTAAGGGATTAATCATACCAGTGCTATCAGAGAATACTACCATAGAAGAACTTACTCCAAAGAAAATAGCTGACTTTGTAGAGGCTAATAAAGCCAAGCTCGGTGGTTCCACCAAAGCTGGTATATATAAGTTCCCTAATTCCAATAAAGTATCTATCGATTTAAATATCGTAGTAGATCCAAAGTATAGAGATATAGGATTAGAGTTCGGGAGAAAGGCAGGGCAGGAATCACTATTTGATTTGGGTACATTTGAGAATGTAAAGACTGGTGCTGACGGGAAGAACCCAATGAAGTTTAGTGATGAGCAGTTTAGCGAAATCAGTAAGGCGCTATCTGAGGGTAAGATGCCTAATGTGTTTGGCGGGAAAGCTACAATAGAGGAGAGATTGGGCGATGAGGTTATGGGTGATGTTGATCAGAAGGTACAGATGGCACAAAGTGCATTACAGGCAACTGGTGTAAAGATTAATATGATTGACAATACAGCTGACTTTGAAGCGGCTGTAGCTGAGCGTAAAGGTCCTGCTGGTGTTGAGGGAGTATTCCTTTCTGATACTGGCGAGATACTTATAAATAAAGAATTACTTGCTAAGGGTATTGCTGATGGCCGTGTAGTATGGCATGAGGCTTCTCACCCTGTTATCAATATTGTAAGGAACACGAACTCCCCGCTTTTTGATAAGGTGATTGCTGGTATGAAAGAGGCTGCTAAGACAGATAAAGCTGTTGATGCAGTTCTTAATTGGGCTAATGATAACTATGGTGTAGAGGGCGAAGGAGTGGTAAACGATGAAGCTGTTGTAGAGATGATCGCCAACATCTCTGAAGGTACTATTGATATTACAAAGCTACCTACTGGGTTTAAACAGTCAGTGATAGACTTTGTGAACAGTATTGCTAAGGCATTAGGATTTAATCCTGTTTTATCTGATACTGATGTGGCTGCCTTTAAGAAGTTGGTTACCCAGATTTCAGAAGCTCTCACTACTGGTCGTGATATATCAGAGGTTGTTGGTGCCGAGAATGTAGTAGAGATTGGTGCTAATATAGGGAACCCAACGCAGCTAAGAAAGGCTGAGCCTAAGGGAGAGCCAGTGACAATTGGTACTGGGTATAAGTTATCTTTCGTTAAAGAATCAGATCTTATTGATATTAACGGATTAGTAAAAGATATTCAAGACAAAGGTCAGAATGTTTGGTTCTGGGTTGCTGACCAGCTTGGTCGTGGTATGTATTACGATAAGGTAATTGATGGCGAGCACTATCTAGATGCTGGCCCTTCTTTTGCCTTAGATCCAGAGAATAGATCCAACAATATTATATGGGCTACAGGTAAGGGTGAGAAATGGATTAACGATAAGATTGCTAATAGCGATTATATCTTTATCATATCTGGCTCTCCTTCTAAAAGTAAGCTATTCAACAAGAGGGTTGCAGAGATAACAGTAAACAGAATCAAAGCAGCTATTGGAGAAAATGCATGGGATACATTTAAGAGTGAGGTGCTATCTGTTTCCAAGATTAGTAAGATTAATAACATCATGAATGAGTTCAACTCATTTGAGGAGTTATTAGATAGCCCTAGAAGAAAAGATTTATTGATTGAGTTTGATAATCAAAAAGAAAAGAAGGGTACTCCATTAAAAGCATTGTTAGAAAAATATAATGCATTAGTGGATTATGAAACTCTTCGTGATGACTTCTATAAAGAAAATGATTTCAAGCAAAACGATGTAATGCTTGTGTTGAAACCAACAGGATTTGGTGGTCAGTCTAAGCATAGCACATATGAAAATGATGTATTGGGAGAAGTAGTTGGTGTGCCAGATAAGAAGATCAATGCATTTGAAATAATGCCTGATGACTTTAGGGCAAAGTATGGTAAAGAGTTAACAAGAACAGAACAGTCTCAGGCTGTAGCTCCGTATGGTGTGGGTGTTAGAAAAGTACAAGCCAGAAAAACTAACCTCGTAGCTGATGCTGGTCTTAATAAACAAATGACAAGCGATGATAAGGGTAATTATTTATTCTACCACTACTCTGATCGCAAGCTTAAAACAATAAGCCCTAGTAAGTTTGGGAAGAATCTTGCTACTGGTAGAGATGAGCGTCCCGGTATAGGAATTTCTATGTACTATACTAGACCTGATATGTTAGAGGCGAATGTCCCATCTGACTACGGGTTCGTGGTTCGTGTGCCAGAGAATAAAGTATACCCATTCAATGAAGACCCTCTAGATTTATTGCCAGCTGCTGAGAAGGCATTCAATAAAAAGTTCCCCGGTCAGGCATTTGATTTTAATAAGCAAGTAGCATTTGTAACACAGGAGGCTTCTAAGCGTGGATATCCTATGACAGTTGCTCAGTGGAATATCCGCGGTACTAAGGCGCTTAGGGCTCAGACTACTGAGGATTTCAAACCGGAGATGTATAGAGAATTGGTCCCCGGGACAATGAACCAATATAAATACAATCAAGATATTGATAAGTTCAAGCCCAATGCAAAGAGAAGGGGACAGGCTTCTGTTGGCCGTCGTGATCTTGATGCTAGATTAAAAGCTTTTGCCCAGAAAGAGCGAGAGCTCGGGAGCACAGATCAAGAGATAGAGCAGGCTATCCGTAATAGATTCCCGCTTATCGATCAGGCGCGTATTGATGAGATTATGGCGCCAGTTACTGTAGCACAGCCTACCGTAGAGGAAAAGCTAGAGACTGTAGTACAGCCAGAAGGCGAAGAGAAGGTAAGAGGTATGGAGAAAAGACTGGGGGATCTGGATGAGGATACATATAATAAAATAGTAGACGAATCTAAGACCTACTTTAGTCAACCTAATAAGCAGACAGAGAAAGCTGCTGAGGATTTTATGAAGGGTAAGTCACTGGAATATATGGCGGAGTTTGTTACCTCTAATCCTAACATCCCCGGAGCCGTCAATGTTTGGATGGCTGCAATGACTGCTAAGAATTTAGGCACAGAGATTGAAGCTGCTAAAAAAGCTGGTGATGTTAACAGAGTAGAGATGCTGTCTACCGCCCGTGCTAATATCTACAATCACTTTTCTGCTAAGGCTACAGAACTCGGTCAGACTGTTCAGGCTTTTGTATCATTCAAGAATGACCCTGCAGCTAACCAGTTCATATTCAATAAGATATTAAAGCAGTTGGAGGAGAAGGGTGTTACTGGATTAACAGATGCACAGAAGGCGGAGATTAAGGGTATGCTAGATGATGTTTCTACCGCTGCTGCTGGTCTTCCAAAAGATATGGCGATCACTAAGCTATCACATTATCTTGGTAAGCTTACTCCTATCAGTGCCTTTGATATTATGCAGGCAATGTGGTATGCAAAGATTCTATCTGGTATTACCACACAATCTAAGAACTTCTTCGCCAACATGGTTAATACCTTTATTGAGGTGCCAGTAGTTGCAATGAGAATGTCTGTCCAGACTGGTAGCCTACAGCCTATATTCTATGCAATGAAGGGATTAGGTGGTGGTGCGGTTAAGGGTCTGGTAAAGGCTGGCGATATATTAAAGTCTGGTGTTACTTCAAAGGCTGAAGATAAATTCTTTAACAACGATAACTTACTTGAATACTTTACTTGGTCTGACACTAAACTTGGTAAGACATTTGGTGGTGCTACTGGTAAGATATTAGATTTCCCTCTGTTATTTGAAACAAGCCCCCGAGCTCTCAAGTTTGTTGGAAGATCACTGACTGCATCCGATGCCCTATTCTCTACTGCCAATCAAGAAGCGGTTGCTAATATGTTAGCATTTGCTCAAGCTAAGCAGGAAGGATTAAAGGGTAATGTATATAACAGAGTGCAGCAGATCCTTAACAATACTAAGCAGTCTGTAGTAGACGCTAAATCGCAGGCTACACAGGAAGGATTCAAACCCGGTACTGTTCAGCATAAGAGAAGGGTGATAGAGCTTGTGAATCAGAAGAGAGGTGAGGAGATAGTAGAGAAGGCTGAAGAGATGGGTAAGCGCGCCACACTTACTAATGAGCCAGAGGGTTTCACTAGAGGTATATATTTAATGGCGACCAAGGTACAGGAGACAATGCCTATATCAAAAGTAATGATACCATTTACACGTATCGTTGCTAACGTATCAGAGATGATGATTAACTTTTCTCCTGCTGGTACTTATCGTGCACTAACTGGTATCAAGAACCCTAAGTTTAGTTTTAAGTTTACGCCAAGCGGTGATAACAAATTGACTAACGATCAAAGAGCAGACTTGTTTATCAAGTCAATGATTGGTATTACAGCATTAACGGTTCTTGCAAACAATGTTGGTGACGAAGAAGATGACTGGTTTGATATTACAGCTGGTGGGCCTACAGACTTCGCAAAGAAGTATGAGTTAATGAAGGGTGGTTGGAGACCATATACAATCACATTTAAAGATGGAACAAAGATTAACTATGCTGAATGGCCTACTGCTGGTGCGTTCTCTGCAATTGGTAATTTATTGGATGTAGAAAGATATGGTAATGTAGAAGACCCAGAGTGGATTGATAAGATGGTTATCGGAGCATATGGATATCTTACTGCTGTATATGATAAGTCTCTATTAAAAGGTATTTCTGATTTCGTTGATATCTTTAGGCCAACTGGTAAGTACGGTGCTGGATCTGAGGACTTCATTAAAAGAACAGCTGAGAATACTTCTAAGTTTGCAGCTCAGCAAGCTAAGGCTTTAACACTTTCTAATGCATCACAGCAGACACTGAAGTTGGTAGATGAATATAAAGAAAATCCTATTAAGGAAGCAAAAGGTGCTGAGGTATTTTACAGAGACATCCCAATTATCAATGACGGATTAAACCCAATCATTGATGTATTCGGAGATCCAGTTACCTATGCAACTACAGAAAGATTGCTTCCTTGGATGAGCGTTACTGATGAGAAGAAGGATCAGATACTAGCATATCTAAATCGCAATAATGTATTCGTAGGTATGGCTCCCGAAAGACCAATTATTAATTTTGATAATGGTGAGGAGAGAAAGATGACACGCCAAGAACTGTACGAGTATAGAAAGCTTGCTGGTAAATATGCTAAAGAGTTTCTCTATGATAATATCTCTACACTTAAAGAGATTAATGGTATGGAGAATGGTAGGGATATGATGAAAAAGACTGTAGCAGAATTTGCTTCTGCTGCAAGAGACAGAGCTTATGTAGAATTATTAACTAAGTAATATGCAGATATCTAAACACTTATCACTGGCTGAGGTTAGCCGTAGTGAGACAGCGAAAAGGAAGGGGATTAACAATACCCCAAGCGGTGAGCATCTAGAAAATTTTAAAAAGCTGGCGGAGAATATCTTCGAGCCCATACGTGAACACTTCGGTGTACCTATCCATATCAGCTCTGGGTATAGAAGCAAGGAGTTGAATAGCGCTATAGGCGGATCTGCAACGTCTCAACACTGCAGCGGTGAAGCTATCGATATCGATATGGACGGATCTGCTAGTGGCGTCACTAACGCTCAGGTATTTAATTTCATTAAGGATAACCTACAGTTCGATCAGCTTATCTGGGAGTTCGGGAGTGACAGCAATCCAGACTGGGTGCATGTTAGCTATGAGACTACGGGTAAACAAAGAAAGCAAATACTAAAGGCAGTAAAATCAAACGGTAAAACAGCATATGAAAAGTATTAAGAAGTTCTTCGCTGATCTATTCAACGACAGTAATACTATTAACGAGAAGGCAGTGGTTGGTTTTATTGCTTTTGTAATGATGGTAATTACACTAGTGACTGATCTAGTTACTGGAGTTATGGGCAAAGAGATGCCTATCCATAAGTTTATATTCGATGGGTTTATGGTAATTGTTCTTGGTGCTTTTGGTATAGCATCTATTGATAAGTGGATTAATAAAACTAAGGGTGATTCTAATAGCGAAAAGTCTGATAATTAATATCTTTACGCCATGAGTTTATTTGATGCTGTTAAACCCAACCCAGAGAAGGGGATAGTTAGAAAGTACGCCACGAGCCCGCTGCCTAAGGGTAAGGGGAAGACGCTGACTGATCTGTCAAAAGAGATTGGTAAGGAGCTTGGCATCAACCCTAACATGCTGGCTTCCAGTTCTTTAGTAGAGGGCGCTAATATCCTATTCAATCCAAAGGCTGGTGGCGAATCATCTGCCTATGAGATTGCTGCTGAGGGTGGTATGGTGGATCGTAGTAAGTACCCAATTGATGCGTTCCTGCTTGCTGGTCTAGATAACTTTGGAACCATGGCTAACAAGCTAAAGAGCAAAGGGTATCTGCCAAAGGACGTTGACTATCAAGTATTCCCTGCATGGAATGAGCAGACAGAAAAGAGCATCGCAAAGTTTGACAGATCGGGGAACATAACAGAATACTTCATGCCTAAGGATATAGTAGACAAGGCATACTTCGGTACTGGTAAGGAAAGACAAGCTGCTGTACAAAGTATTAATAGCAAGCTAAAAGCAAAGGGAATCGAGCCCGTTCAGACTGTGGCATTTACAAATAGTGAGGACATGATTAAGGCTAAGGGCGCCTATCTCAGAGAGCTACAGGATGAAACACTAGCCTATGCAAAGAAGAAGGGCATAACCCCGAAGGGCGAGGAGCTAGACTATTTAGTTATGTCTGCTTACAATGGTGGTGCCGGTGCTATGCAAGAGCTAGTGGATCAGATCAAGGCTGGTGAGAAAGAGGTTACCAAGAAGGGTGGGAAGAGGCAGCAGGTACACCAGAATGTAGCCAAGCGTATCGGCTATATGGGTTACATGTCTGATCTATTCCAGTAATTACTCAGCGAACCACACCGTAGATACTCCCTTATATATACTAACGCCCATGCGTTTAAATGGCTTTGGCCATCCGTTCTCCAGTATTACATTCTTATGTGGCTTTGAGTTGACCCAGAGGTCTAGCAATTCGTCTGGCGTCATTTGTAGTTTCTTATCCCAGTTCATTGCTGCTATCTCGTAGGCATACACATCCATCCCAAGTAGTTCTTTGGGCTTATTGTACATGATACCCCACTTATCATTCTTCCCCTCTGGTATACATCCACCTGTCCATCTTGTGCTATATGACCAAGTATGTAGACTGCATGGGTCCTTGATATTAAAGTGAAGGAATAGGTCTATGCTGTGCGTCTCTGCCACGTATGATAGGGAGTCTGAGTACTGGAGTGCTGTCTTACCATTCTTTATTCTGTACTCGTTGATCTTATTAAATAGGTTTACTTCTTGTGGTTCTCTTTCATGTAAGAATAAAAACATTAGTGGTAGTATCATGGCTGGTTGATTAGGTCTTCTAATTCTTTTAATGTTTGGCCTAGGACGATTCCTATCTTTAGGTTGTCGCCTTCTTCTATAGCCTTGGCTAGTGCTATGTAGATTTGTTTAAGACTTTCTTTCATCTATTCTTAGTTGGTGTACGAATAGCAGTTAATGATCCTGTCTTTTCTATCTTAATGTTATTGAACCCTAACTCCCCCGAGCATGCCGGACATTTAAACTTCTGTCTATGCACATCACTATCCCAGACATACTCTTTTAGAGTGGCGCCACACTTACACTTATAGGTTCTCGGTACTAACTTGTTTGCCATATCTTATTCATTAGTAGTTGAACTGTATGTTTTAAAGATTCAAGGTCAGAAACATTTGCAATCTTATAATCAAAGTCCCAGTTATCTAATGCGGTTTCAGATGGGTGATCATTTACTGGCCCAATACCCGGTCTGTCTACTCTAATAATCACACCACCCTTATCCTTAATAGCTTGCGCTTCATTGGGGAAACGGCAGTCTGTAAATATCCAGTGCGGTAATTCAGCAACTGGAGAACCGTTGCCATCGTATCCATAGATGGATGGTTTATAATTAGCCATAGCAGCGTTAACCCAAGCATTAGGATGAAGCCCATTACGAATAGCATCAGTGCCTAGCTTTTGTAGCAGCTCCCGAACCGACATCATCTTCACAAACTGTACATCATCAAACACTACATCTAATGGAGTGTCTATTGGCGTGTACCATTCAGGACCAAGATGAGAATCCTTAAACTCCTGATCCTCAAACTTATCAACCGATATGCCAGTAAGAATACTTGCAACTTTCTTTAATGCGCCTGAGAATTTTTTAATCCTCCATAGTGATTCTATATCCAGCATAAGTTCAAACGAGCTATCGTTTACTGCCTCTTCAAGAGAGTAGTCTATATTGATATTACGCCTGTTGATATACTGAATGATTTTAGCTACTGTGTCTTTGCCAGATCTTGCATAACCAGAAAGTCCGATGATCATATTGCTTTGATTGTTTTTGTTTCTCTTAATTCGATCTTGTCTTCATGATGAAATATTAATA
>Ga0315903_10007695_pt1 | contig 13439 bp, 10 predicted proteins | sample LakEriMetagenome_7_FD_203524 | JGI IMG/M metagenome (GOLD analysis project Ga0315903, IMG submission 203524) | Freshwater fungal communities from buoy surface, Lake Erie, Ohio, United States - Buoy 2 MA119 | ecosystem: Environmental > Aquatic > Freshwater > Lake | place: USA: Lake Erie, Ohio...
TCCTCGGCCCGCACAGGCCGGATCACAGCCAACGTCGCAACGGCAGACGCGCTTGAAGTGCTTGGCGCCTCCAGCGTGGACGCGGCCGCTGCGGCTGCCGCCTTGCGCGAAGCCGCCCCCACGCGCAGCGCGCGCCTGCGCCCGGGTTCTCCATTCATCGCCTATTTCGACACTGCCGGTGAGGATGATCTCCTCACGCTGACCGGCGTCAGCATACGGATCGATCCGAGAACGACGCTGGCCGCAACGCGCCGCGAGGACGGCACCTATTTCGCGAACATGCTGACCGCCAAGACGACAATAGCTCTGCGCCGGATTTCCGGCGAGATCGGGACGACCCTCGCCGATGCCATCCAAGCCGAAGGCGGCACACGGGCGCATGCTGACACGTTCGCCAGCCTTTTCCCGGAAGACCCGAATCTAACAAGCGGCGGGCGCAGGGGCGAACGCTTTGATGTCGTGATCGAAGTGATCGCTGACGAGCGCGGCAACTTCCTTGAAGCAGGCGATCTCGTCTTTGCGGCATTCAACGGCAACAAGGCCGCGGGTAGTTGGTACCGGTTCACGCCAGACGATACGGGTGTTCCCGAGTTCTTCAATCGCAACGGCACCGCCGGCGACGAATTCCTGATCCGCGATCCGGTTCGCGGCAGCCAGATCAGCTCCGGCTTCGGCAACCGCATCCACCCGATCACCGGCGACATGCTCCTGCATGCCGGCGTGGATTTCCGCGCTCCGCCTGGGACGCCGATCCGCGCAGCCGGTTCCGGTCTCATCACCGACATGCGCTATGGCGACGGGTATGGCTGGTTCGTCCGCATACAGCATGACCGCGGGTTCGAAACCGTCTATGCACACATGTCTGCCTTCGCCGAAGGCCTGACGCCCGGCAAGAGCGTGATGCGCGGCGACACGATTGGCTATGTTGGTTCTACCGGCTCAAGCACCGGTGCACACCTTCACTACGAAATTCTCCGCAACGGCGCCTATGTGAACCCGATGACGCTGGAGCTTCCGTCGGGCCGCGACCTGTCACGCGACCCGAAAGCATTCGCGGACTTCAAGTCCCAGCGCGACGCAATCGATGCGCTCCGCGGCGCCGACAGCACGAACATGGTAATGGCAGCGAAAAGCGCGGGCCTGCCCGCCCGCGCTTCTGCACGACAACCCTGACAAGTTTGCCTCAGTTCAACGCAGCCTTGCCCTTGGCGAAGTTGTTTGGCACGCCGTTGATGGACAATACGTCACCTTCGACATCGACGAGGATGGTCTCCCCGTCGAGAATGCGGCCCTCGAGCAGCAGGCGCGCGAGCGGGTCCTGCAGCTCCTTCTGGATCACGCGCTTCAGGGGACGCGCGCCGTAGACCGGATCATAACCTCGCGCAGCCAGCCAGTTGCGAGCCGCGAGGCTGAGTTCGAGCTTCATCTTCCGCTCACGGAGCAGGCCTTCGAGGCGACCCATCTGGATGTCGACGATATGATCGATCTCGCCGCGGCCGAGGCGTTTGAAGAAGACGATTTCATCGATCCGGTTGATGAACTCCGGCCGGAAATGCCGGCGGATCGCGCTCATCACCTGCTCCCGGGCCTGTTCCGACACCTCGCCTTCCTCTCCGCTCGCGAGCGCGTCGGCGCCGAGGTTCGAGGTCATGATGATGATCGTGTTCTTGAAGTCGACCGTGCGGCCCTGGCCATCCGTAAGGCGGCCATCGTCGAGTACCTGCAGCAGCGTGTTGAAGAGGTCCGGGTGCGCCTTCTCGACTTCGTCGAACAGAACGACCTGATAAGGACGCCGCCGGACGGCCTCCGTCAGCGCGCCGCCTTCGTCATAGCCGACATAGCCCGGAGGCGCGCCAATGAGACGGGCCACCGAATGCTTCTCGGAATATTCCGACATGTCGAGCCGCAGCACTGCGGTTTCGTCATCGAACATGAATCCGGCGAGCGCCTTGGTCAGTTCCGTCTTGCCCACGCCGGTCGGGCCGACAAAGAGGAATGAACCGATCGGACGGTTCGGATCCTGCAGGCCCGCCCGCGCGCGGCGCACCGCGTTGGACACAGCCAGAAGCGCATCCTCCTGCCCGACGACTCGGCCGCGCAGCGTATCTTCCATGCGCAGAAGTTTTTCGCGCTCGCCTTCCATCATCTTGTCGACCGGAATGCCGGTCCACTTGGAGACGACGCCCGCAATATGCTCGGGACGGACGACCTCCGAGACGAGGCCGCCATCCGCGTCGCCTTTCGCTTCGACTTCAGCGATCAGCTTCTCAAGCGCGGGGATCGTGGAGAATTTGAGCTCCGAGGCTTTCGCCAGGTCACCCTGGCGCTGCGCTTCGGCCATGTCGGAATAAGCCCTGTCGAGTTTCTCCTTGGCGGAGGCGGCGCCTTTCAGCTTGTCCTTCTCGGCGCTCCAGGCGGTTGTCAGTTCGCGCGAACGCGTATCGAGCCCGGCAATCTCACCTTCGATGGTTTTCAAGCGGTCCTGCGAGGCGGTGTCCTTTTCTTTCTTCAACGCCTCGGCCTCGATGCGCAACTGCATGAGGCGCCGGTCGATCTCGTCGAGTTCCTCGGGCTTCGAATCCACCTGCATGCGCAGGCGCGCCGCCGCCTCGTCCATCAGGTCAATGGCCTTGTCCGGAAGGAAGCGGTCGGTGATGTAGCGGTTCGACAAAGTCGCTGCCGACACGATCGCCGCATCCGAAATGCGCACGCCGTGATGTGCCTCATAGCGGCCCTTCAGACCACGGAGGATCGAGATCGTATCCTCGACCGTCGGCTCGTCGACGTAGACCGCCATGAAGCGGCGGGCGAGCGCAGGGTCGCCTTCAACATGCTTACGGTATTCATCCAGCGTGGTGGCACCGATACAGTGCAACTCCCCGCGCGCCAATGCCGGCTTCAAGAGGTTGGACGCATCCATTGCGCCTTCGGATTTTCCGGCGCCGACCAATGTGTGCATCTCGTCGATAAACAGGATCACGCCGCCTTCGGCCTGCGTCACTTCGGTGAGCACGGCTTTCAGGCGCTCCTCGAACTCACCGCGGAATTTCGCGCCCGCAATCAGTGCGCCCATGTCGAGCGCCAGCAGGCGTTTGCCCTTCAGGCTTTCCGGCACGTCGCCATTGACGATGCGCAGTGCGAGACCTTCGGCAATTGCCGTCTTGCCGACTCCGGGCTCGCCAATCAGCACAGGGTTGTTCTTGGAACGGCGCGAGAGGACCTGGATTGCGCGGCGGATTTCCTCGTCGCGGCCGATCACGGGGTCAAGCTTGCCTTCGCGGGCATCCTTGGTCAGGTCACGGGCATACTTCTTCAGCGCCTCATAGCCCTCCTCGGCATTCTGGCTGTCGGCCGTGCGGCCTTGGCGCAGCTGCGCAATCGCGCCTTCGAGGGATTTCTGCGTCACACCGGCAACCTTCAGGGCTTCGGCGGCCGGATCACCCGCGAGACCGGCAATCGCGAGCAACACGCGCTCGACGGTGACAAAAGCATCGCCGGCTTTCTTTGCGCCGGCTTCAGCGTCACTTAACAACCTTGCGCCGAACTGCTCGAGGCGAAGGCCGCCTGCCCCCGCGCCGGAAACTTTCGGCTGCTTGGCGAGTGCGGCATCGACTGCCTGGATGGCCAGCTCCGGTCGCCCGCCACTGGCTCGGATCAGGTTCACGGCCAGCTGGTCGCGGTCATCAAACAGGGCCTTGAGGATATGCGAGGGCGTCAGCACCTGATGGCCGCCGGCAAGGGCCTGCGTCTGGGCGCTCTGGATCAGGCTGCGCGCACGTTCTGTATACTGCTCGATATTCATGCTGTTCCCCTTTCAAAGGCAGAATGGAGTCGTCTGGTCCGGCCCCGCTCAGCGGCGACCGAGGTGTTGAAAGGAATTTGGGAAGCCGTCTTCACCAGCGCAAGCATCGAGGCGCAAATGAAACGCCCCGCCGGTGAAGGCGGGGCGCGGTCATTCTGTCTCAGGAAAAACCCCTAGTCGGTGGGCTCCACCGGGGCGCCTTCTTCCGGTGCCGGCTTGCGGCGGCCGCGCGACAGCGTTTTCATGATGCCATCGGTTTCGGACACAACCGCGGGTTCTACCGGCTCGCGCGGCGGTCGCGGCTCGCGGGGCGCACGTTCCTCGCGCGGTGCCCGCTCCGGAGGGGCGGCGCCCTCCTCGCGGGGACGGTAAGGCTTCCGGGCGCGGCGATTGCGGTCACCGGAAGCGCGGTCACCGCGGTTTTCCGGCTGGGCAGAATCGGCCGTGTCTGTCACATCGCGGTCATCATCGGCGTCGATCACGCGCAGCGAATCATTATTGTCCCGATCGTCGTTGCGGCGGGCGGCCATGGCGGGGACCACTTCGGCCTCGCCGGCATCGTCATCCGCCTGCATTGCGTCGTCGCCCGGACCGCTGCGGGAATCGCGGTCCTGATGGCCGCGCGGGTCGCGGTCGTCGCGTGGACCACTCCCGTTGCCATTGCCGTTACCATTTCCGTTGCGGTTCTGATTCTGGCCCTGATGTTGACCACCCTGCTGAACGCGCGCTTCATTCTGTTTCGCCACGATGCGCTGATAGTGTTCCGCATACTGGAAATAGGCTTCGGACAGGATCCGGTCACCGCTGGTATGGGCGTCACGCGCGTATTGCTGGTACTTTTCGAGCACTTGCTGGGCCGAACCGCGGATCTTCACATCCGGGCCGACACTCTCGAAGTGGCGGTTCGGATTGTTGAAGGCGTTCTGTTGATTGCCGCCTGGGCGCCTGTTGCGACCGCGTGAGCGTTTCATGAAGGGTCTTGTCCTGTGTTCGTAAACCAGCGGTCACCGGCAAGCCAAGTTTTCGAATGGTCATCTTGCTTGCAGCCGGGATTGGGGAGGGACTCTATCCGTTTCCACCGAACCCGAACGAAGGCAGCATTTATTATCTGCCTCTACGGCAGACTGCCCCTCGCGTGATCGTTGTACTGTGTAACGGACGCGCCGCCAAGCAGAAAATCAGCTTGCCCGGCCCGGCGCATGCCCCCAGACGCAGCGATCATTTCCACCAAGATCAAGGCGGTGTCCCATTTCGGTAAACCCGGATGATGACAGCAGGGCCTGCACGGCGTTGCGCTGATCGTGGCCGATTTCTAGGACGAGCGGCACGCCCCGTTTCATATAGGTGCTGCCGCGCCGGATGATCTCCCGGTAGGCCTCAAGCCCGTCCTCGCCGCCATCCAGCGCAGCAGCGGGGTCATGGTCCTTCACTTCCGGCTCCAGCGATCCGATCACCTTGGAGCGAATGTAGGGCGGGTTGGAGATGATAAGGTCCGCCGTGGTCCAACCCGTCCAATCCGACCAGCTGCCCACGAAAACAGACGCCCGGGACGCAAGGCCGCAAAGCGTGATGTTTTCGCGGGCCAGCGAGGCGGCTGCAGGGTCGGCTTCGACCCCCGTCCCCTCGGCGTCCGGCAGGTTCGACAAGAGCGCGAGCAGGAGGCAACCCGATCCGGTTCCAAGATCGGCAATCCTCAAATGTTCGTGGGGTGAGACAAGCGCCAGCGCCACTTCGACTGCGCACTCGCTGTCCGGCCGGGGAATGAGCGCCCGCGCATCCGTCTTCAGCTCCAGCCCAAAGAATCCGGTCCAGCCGATGATGTGCTGCAACGGCTCGCGGCGCACACGCCTTTCGATTGCCGCTTCGAACCGGGCTTGGACCTCGGAAGGAATCACCGCCTGAGGCGCCGTCGTCAGGACCGCCCGCGGGTCTCCAAAGGCTTCGATCATCAGCAGGCGAACATCATAGCGAGGGTTATCGACACCGGCGTCTCGCAAGCGTTCGGCTGCGGAGCGCATCAGTTCGTCGAAGTTGAGGACGCTCAGCTGCCCGCCTCCAACGCTGCCAGCCGCCGCGCCTGATCTTCCGTGATCAGAGCTTCGACCACATCGCCGAGCTTGTCGCCGGCGACGATCCGGTCAAGCGAGTAGAGTGTCAGGCCGATCCGGTGGTCGGTGACGCGGTTCTCGGGATAATTGTAGGTGCGCACCTTCTGGCTGCGATCGCCGGTACCGACCATGTTGGCGCGGGCCTCGGCGCGGGCCGAGTCGCGCTCATGGCGCAGCTTTTCGTAGAGGCGGATCTTCAGTTGATCCATCGCCTTCTCGCGGTTCACGTGCTGGGATTTCTCCGAGCTCGTCACCACGATGCCAGACGGAAAGTGCGTGATGCGCACCGCAGAGTCGGTCTTGTTGACGTGCTGACCGCCCGCGCCCGAGGCACGCATTGTATCGATACGGATATCTTCCTGCCGGATATCGATCTCGATATTCTCCGGCGCCGGTAGGACAGCAACCGTTGCTGCGGACGTGTGGATGCGGCCCTGCGTCTCCGTCGCCGGCACACGCTGAACGCGGTGTACGCCGCTTTCCCATTTCATCCGGCCGAACACGCCGTCACCCGCCACATTGGCGATGATCTCCTTGTAGCCGCCTGCCTCACCTTCCGAGGCGTCGACGATCTCCACCTTCCAGCCCATCAGCTGCGCAAAGCGCATGTACATCCGGAACAGGTCGCCCGCGAACAGGGCGGCTTCGTCGCCCCCCGTGCCCGCGCGAACTTCAAGCACCACGTTGGCCTTGTCGTCGACATCCTTCGGGAGAAGCAGGATCTGCATGTCCTGCTCAAGCGTCGGCAGGCGCTCCTTGAGGTCATCAACCTCCATCTGCGCCAGGGTCGCCATGTCGGCATCCCCCGACCCGGCCAGCGCCAGCGCCTCGTCAAGGCCACGCCGCGCAGCCATCAGCTCGCGCGCCTTCTCCACGATGGGACGAAGCTCGGAATGCTCCTTGGACAGTGTGATGATCTCTTTGGAGTCAGAGGTCGCGCCCATCCGGGCCTCGACCTCCTCGAACCGGTCGATCACCTGCTGGAGGCGTGTCAGGGACAGGGAGGACATGGCCCGCCCTTTAGTCCGGTTTCACACCGCTTGGAAGCCTCAAGCCCGCAGTTAGCCCACGAAGACCCTGAGGGCTTCCTTGCCGGCCAGCACAAACAGGCAGACCGAGCTCAGAAGGAATGTCAGGAACCGCAGCGGAATGATCCCGAGCAGCACCTGGACGAAGGAATGGACAACCCGCAGCCCGACATAGGCCCAGGCGACCGTCAGCGAGAGCGTATCTGCCCCGCCCGTCATGGCGATGAAGAACATCAAGGCGTAGAAGATCACCGGCTGCTCGTGCAGGTGATTGTAGTTGTCAGCCGCCGCGCGCACTGGCCCGGGAAGGACCGAAAGGTCGAGGTCCGGGTGCGCGCCCTTCATCTCGATCTTGGCCTTCTGCATCGCCGGGATCCGGGTCGCATACATCCAGAACCACATCACGCAGGTCCAGATCACCAGTGCCAGCACCGGCTTGAGGAATTCGGTCATTTCCATGAAACTGCCTCCCAACAGCTTGTCCGGCGGTTGTTCTAAGGCGCGTCGTCTGCCGTTGGCAACTCGGCCTGGGCCGGCGGTTTGACCTGCCTTGCATTCAGGAATGTAATGAAGGCTTCGATATCGTCATCGACCACGCTGTGGCCGCCGACCCGCAGCCACCAGACAATGCCATCCGCGGGATTGAACGTGCGCATGCCATCGCTGTTCAGACCGGGGACGCCCAAAGCCTCCCACATCGCGCTTGCCGCCTGCGCAGCCCGGAAACTCGAGTTCGGGTCCGACCAGACGTCCCGGCGCGCATTGCCAAGGAAAACCCGGCGCGGCGCGATGAGTGCCAGCACCAGATGCTGGTCGAAGGGCAGCAGCTCAGGATTGTCGCCATACTTTTGAGCCCCCGGCGCCAGCCAATGCGGATAGGTTTCGGCCATCCGCTCCAGCCGCTCGCCGGTGCCCGAGCGCGACAGCGAAGCCCCCGCAAAGCCGGATTGGTGGGCAATCACCGCCTCGATCCGCGGATCCCAGATCGCGGCGAGCAGCGCCGCCTTGCCATGGCGCGAATGGCCCATGATCGAGGTGTGGCGCGTATCCACCCGCGGGTCATCTTCCAGTACGTCGATGGCCGCAGAAAAAGCAAAGGCCCAGGCCATCAGCGTACTGGTCGGGTTCACGTCGGCGCCAAGGCCCGCCATCGCGCGCGGCGCTTGTTGCGTGCTGTCGGGAATGAAGTCACCCGCATGAAAGCTCGCATAAACAAGGCCGGAATCGAAATATATATCTACCGGAGCCTCGGCGATGTATTCGCCGAACAACGTAGACACGATCGCGCTGGCGACCGGACCGAAATCACGCGCCGTGCACGGATCGCCGTCTTCGCTCATCACGGGCTCACCCGGGAAAACCGCGCAGTTGGAGCTGAACGTTTGGCTCAGCACCAGGGGATTGGCGAGCGCATTGGCCGGAAACGCAGCCACCAGCTGGAACGTACGCGCGCCATCGCCTCGCCCGATCGTGATGTCGAGCTCTTCGAGCGTGCCCCGGCCTTCCAGATAGTCCGGGTTGATGACCCGCCAGTCACTGATTGCAACCGGCAGCCCTTGTGGCCAAGGGCCATAAAGCGTGTCCTCAAGCAGCTTCATCGCTTCGGCCCGGCCTTCGGGCGTCATCAGGCGCGGGATGTCTAGCGCCGGCACGGCAGCCGGCTTGTTGTCGGTATCGAGGCTGGTATAGTTCAGCCCAAGCATCGTGCAGCTGGACGCCACAAGCAATGTCAGGACAGCCAGCAGGGTCAGGCCGATCCACTTCAAAACCCGGAAAAACATGTCGCCCGTCCAGCTCCTCGTTCCACGCGCAGTGCTAGCGGTTTCTGTGCTTGAGGCACAGTCTTCGCAGGTGCAGCTTGCATCGTCGCACGGTCACGATAGCGTGTTCGAATGAAAATTGTCAGCGCACTTCTTGGATTGATCCTCGGCGGCCTTTGCGGGCTGGGCGCTGCCCTTGCGGCAGGCGGGATCGTGGGATCAGGCATCAGCCTTGGCGGCCAGATCAATGCCGCCGGATGGAAAAGCGATTGGACGATCGGGTCCGAGGCCGCCAATCCCTGGACACGCGCCCGGGTCGCCAGGCACGGCCTGCTAGCGCTGACAAAAGAAGAAGCCGTCTACTTTACCCGGACGACCGATGAGGCCGGTGAACGCCTCACCGAAGCCTGCACCTACAAGGTCAGCGGCGGCGCCATGCCCGCCCAGTGGTGGTCGGTCACGCTCTATAACGCGGAAAGCTATCTGCCAGACAATACGGACAATGCCCTCTCGTTCGACCTGACGGATGCGGTGGCAGGCGGAGCGGAGGACTGGTCGTTCACGATCTCGCCGGCGTCCGTTGCCGAGGGCGGCTGGGTGTCGAGCCGCGCGGCAGGAACATTTGATCTGACGCTGCGCTTGTACAAGCCCACGCCGGAACTGATCGCCCATCCAGAGACGGTCCTTGCGCCGCCGCGGGTGGAAAAGCTTGGCTGCGGGGAGACCAACTGATGCGCTTTCCGATTGTCGGCCTGATCGCTTTTCTCATCGGCTTTGCCGCCGTGCACGTGGTCGCTCTGAACGGCCTACCCGGCTACATCATGTCCAAGGCGCGGGACCGGATGACCGGTTCAGGCCTGCCCACGCATCAGTGGCAGATGAGTGACCGCGTCACACCGCAGACCCAGACAATTGTGCGCCCCTCACCGGACCTCGCCTATGCCATCTGCATCATTGACGTCTCCGGGGGGCCGGTCACGCTGTCAGTGCCGACCTGGCCGGAATATGGCTCGCTCTCGATCTTTGATGCGTCCACGGACAATGTGTATGCTGGATCGTTAGACGCCCGACTACCGGATGCGCCGGGCGCCCGCCGGATCGTGGTGGCACTGCCGGACCAGGATGTACCGGCGGAAGAAGGTGTTGATATCGTACGCGTCAAGAAGCCCGAAGCGCTCGCTCTGATCCGCCGCCTTGCCCCGTCGCAGGGTCTCTATGATGCGGCCGCAGCGCTGGTGCCGGTCAGCACGTGCGGACCGGCCTGACGATTACTCTGCCGGAATAGACTCAGCATCGCGCGCCGCTTTCAGCTTTGCAGCGCGGTCTTCGACCAGCTTGACGATATGCTCGACCATGTCGGCGGTCGAGACATTATGGTCTGCCCGTCCGTTCACGAACATCTTGCCGCTGTCCTTGCCGCCGCCGGTAAAGCCGAGATCGGTCAGCGCTGCCTCGCCGGGCCCGTTCACGACGCAGCCGATGATCGATAGCGAGATCGGCTCGGAGATATGCGCTAGCCGCTTCTCCAGCGTCTCGACCGTGCGGATCACGTCAAAGCCCTGCCGGGCGCAGCTCGGGCACGCCACGATGTTCACGCCCCGCGTGCGCAGGCCGAGCGACTTCAGCATCTCGAAGCCGACCTTCACTTCTTCTTCCGGCTCAGCCGAAAGTGAGACACGGATCGTGTCGCCGATCCCGGCCCAGAGCAGCGCACCCATGCCGATGGACGACTTGACCGTACCCGTACGAAGGCCGCCCGCTTCGGTTATGCCGAGATGCAACGGCGCATCCGTAGCTTCCGCGAGCAGCTGGTAGGCCGCCACGGTCAGGAACATGTCAGAGGCCTTCACCGAGATCTTGTAGTCATGGAAGCCGAGATCATCGAGAATGCGCGCATGATCCAGCGCGCTCTCGACCATCGCGTCCGGACAAGGCTCGCCATATTTTTCCAGCAGGTGCCTTTCCAGGCTGCCGCCATTCACGCCGATGCGCATCGAGCAGCCATTCGCCCGCGCTGCGGCGACGACTTCCTTCACCCGCGCCTGCGATCCGATATTGCCGGGATTGATCCGCAGGCAGGCCGCACCAGCATCTGCCGCCTCGATGCCCCGTTTGTAGTGGAAATGGATGTCGGCCACGAGCGGCACCGGGCTCGCCTTGACGATCTCGTACATCGCCTTCGTCGACTCTTCGGTCGGGCAGGACACGCGCACGATGTCAGCGCCCGCTTCGGCGCAACGCTGGATTTGCGCGATAGTGGCAGCCGCATCCTCAGTCGGCGTATTGGTCATCGACTGGACGGCAATCGGCGCGTCACCGCCGACTAGCACATTGCCCACGCGGATCTGGCGGGACTTGCGCCGGTCGATATTGCGCCAGGGGCGGATCGGATTGTGGCTCATGAAGCTATTCAGCGCCTTTTCGGCTTCCTGTCAGCCCCTCATGTGGCGCCGGCAGGCGCCTGCGTAAAGCCCTACTGCGCCGCAGTGCCAGAGGCAGCCGCCGGCGGCGCGTCTGCAACGACTGGCGCCGTGGCTTCAGCCGCGCGCACCAGCTGCTCGTCAACGCTGACGGAGAATACCTGCGCGCCTTCCGGGCCGAGCGGGCCAACCGAGATTTCGCCCACGCGCCATTCGAAGGCACCGCCATTGCGCGCTGAAACGGTCCATCCGGCCTTCAGGCGCGGGAAATAGCCCTCGCCCTCTGCCATGGTACGGCTCAGGAAAATGGTGCCGTCCGCACCGCGCACTTCGAGCCAGCCCTGACGGACAGCAACGATTTCAAGCGGCAAGTCGCCGGGAACGGCCTTGGTGGTGGCGCTATCGGCAAACAGGCTGTCACGGGCGCCACTGACGGCAACGACCGTCGGCGAGACAACCTCTTCCGGTCCCTTGTTCATCAGCATGAACGCAGTCAGGCCGCCTGCAGCAAACAGGACCAGCGCGCCAACTGCGGCAGCGATGATGGGCAGATTGCTCTGCGCCTTTCGGATCTGGCCGATTTTCGGCACCGGCGCCGAGGTTTTGACCTCTTCGACCGCGCCGCATTCGCGCGTGTAGCGCTGGACAACTTCCTGCTCCGGCAGGCCGAGGTATTTTGAATAGGCGATCAGATAGGGCACGAGGTAGCCCTTCGCGATCGTCTGGAGTTCCATCCGCTCGATCGCCATCAGGAAATTCTCCCGGATGCGGGAGTGTTGCGCGATTTGGGTGAGCTCGAGGCCAAGCGCTTCGCGAACACGGCGCAGGACCTGGCCCATGCGCAGTTCTTCGCCGTCATATTTCCCGGACTGGAAGATCGCGTCTGCGCGCTCGCGCCGGTCATACGCGTCCAGCTTCCGCGCCGCTTCCTGCGAAATCGGCATCACATTCGAACGGTTCGTTCCGTTTTCGTCCACCCGCACCGTTTCCTCGGGTTTGTCGTTTGCCGGCTCAGGCGATACGTTCTGTGCCATTGTCTACCAGTCTCACTGACCTAAGCGGCTTGCTAATGAAATCGGCGCAAGAAGCGGTCCAGAGTCAACGTAAGTTCCCGAACCTTCCGCCGCAACACGGTTTAGCCGTCACCTGTGTCAATACCATGTTCAGCCGCGAGTGCTAACACTTGGTTACGGAACGATCCGTTCGGCTTGTCCATACGCTCGAAAAGACCGGCCCGGAAAGCGTTAAGATCGACCCGGCGGAGTGCTTGCTTGACCGGACCGATGGCCGAGGCGGCCATGGACAGGCTGGTATAGCCCAGCGCCGCGAAACAGAGTGCAACCGGCGGCGACGCAGTCGCTTCCCCGCAGACCGACAGCCGGACATTCCCTCTCTGGCACGTCTCGGCCACCATCCGCAGGAAACGCAGCGCAGCCGGGTCGACCAGGTCATATCTCTCGCTGACCGACGGCGTCATACGGTCCGCCGCGAAGAAGAACTGCAACAGGTCATTGGTACCCACGGAGAGGAAATCCACTTCCCCGAGCAGATCCTGCATCGAGAAGCCCAGTGCAGGAGTCTCGAGCATCACCCCGACTTCAAGCTTGGACGGCTTCAAGCCGGTCTGTTTCTCGCTCCATCGCATCTCTTCGAGCAGCAGGGCCTTGGCCTGACGATACTCGGCCGGTACCGTTACCATAGGGAACATCACGGTCAGTGGCCGCTCACCGGCGGCCCGCACAAGTGCCCGCAACTGGCGGCGGAACAGGCCCTTGTGGTCGAGCGCGAAACGGATCGAGCGCCAGCCGAGCGCGGGGTTTTCCTCGCGCTGCAGGTTCAGGGCGGGAAGCACCTTGTCCCCGCCAAGGTCGAGCGTCCGGAAGACCACGGGGCGCCCGGCAGCCCGGTCGAGCACACGCTGATAGAGGGTGATCTGATCGTCGAGCCGCGGCAGGGTTTCGGAAACAAGGAACTGGAATTCGGTGCGGAACAGGCCCACCCCGTCCGCTCCAGCCTGGTCCAGCATGTCGAGGTCAAGGTCGAGACCGGCATTCAGCATCAGCGATACGCGGGTGCCGTCCAGTGTTTCTGCCGGCAGACCTTTCAACGCGGCATAGCTTGCCTGCCGTTCGGACCTGAGGCTCACCCGCGCCTTGTAGGCGTCGTACACGACGTCGTCCGGGCGCACATGCACGGTGCCTTCCTCGGCATCGACAATGATGTAATCGCCCTGCTCGATGCGGGTCGTCAGGTTGTCGATGCCGCCGATCGCAGGAATGCCGAGGGCGCGGGCCACAATTGCGGCGTGGGAGGAGGCTGCC
>Ga0315903_10007701_pt1 | contig 13434 bp, 10 predicted proteins | sample LakEriMetagenome_7_FD_203524 | JGI IMG/M metagenome (GOLD analysis project Ga0315903, IMG submission 203524) | Freshwater fungal communities from buoy surface, Lake Erie, Ohio, United States - Buoy 2 MA119 | ecosystem: Environmental > Aquatic > Freshwater > Lake | place: USA: Lake Erie, Ohio...
GCCCGACCAACTCTCCATGAACCTGCTGGGCTAATTCTCCAAGTGCAATTCCTAGCATCATCAGACTCCCTTCGTTACCTTCAAGGTATCCACCAAACCCGCCCCCTTTTTTTTTAGCGAAAATGGACGACGGACTTACCTCTGGTCGAAGTGTAATCTGCCTAGCTTGCGTAAATCAACACCGATTGGTGTAGTCACGCCGATAGAAACCTGTTAGTTTCCGAGGGCAGTTTGTTTTTGTTTCTCTATTTCGAAAACTTTGGAGCCGATGTTTCGAGCGATTCCCAAGGCGGCGATCCTGAGCATGGTAGGGCCAATGGCCTTGCTACTGGCGGGCTATTTGGGTTGGCGTTTCTATGGAGCCAAGGCCCTCGATGCGGCTTACTATGCGGTCAAGCAAGAGAATATCCACATCAGCGACCGGCCACCGTGGCTAAAGAGTGACGTAGTCGCCGAGGTTTTCGAGCAAAATGGACTGGGGCGTATGAGTCTGCTCGACGATTTGACAGCCGCGGTGATTGCCAAGGCTTTTGATGGACACCCGTGGGTCAAAAAAACGCATCGGGTCCATCGCATGGCCGGTGGTCAGATCATGATCAACGCTGAATTTCGTCAACCCGTCGCGATGGTTCACTGCGATGCGGATCCAAGCAGCGATTCGGGAGGGGCTGGGCAAGAAAGTTTTCTTCCGGTCGATGGCGAAGGCATTCTCTTGCCGACGAAGGATTTCTCCCAAGAGGACATCCCCGACTACATGCTCATCTACGCTCAAAATATTCGAGCTTCGGACTACCCTCGAGTCGGAATGATCATGGCCGATCCACAGATCAGCGAAGCGATCTTGCTGTGCCGCTTCCTCGGGCCACTGAGATCCCATGGGCTATCGAAGCTATCGAGTGTGTACGTCTATCCAAATACCGGCGGTGGTAAGTCGCGATGGAAGCTCGAGTTAACCACCAAGGGTGGGCCTAGGATCATGTGGGGAAGCGCCCCGACACATGAATCCAGCAACGAACCGACCGCCAACGTCAAGCTCAAGCGTCTTGCAGAACTCATCGGCGACAGCGCCCAATGGGCGCAAGCCGAAGTGGATCTGACAGTCACTCGCTGAGCCGAATTGACTGCGGACGTTTGCGACGCGGTTGTAATTTGTTACCGTTGTAATTTGTTACCGTAGCACGGTCCTCCGAGGCCGTGCGCGCACGTGATGCATCGATCACCTTACTCCACTCACGGGCCTCATACCCATTTTACGAGCGGAGATCCCATCCTCCAAAACGATGCCTCGATCAAGCAAATCACTCTCTTCATGCACCGCGCAAGCGACGTTTGAAACATCATAGCTGACACGATTTTGTTGAATGAGAAACATGATCTTTCTGAATCAAAATCGAACACTTTGAGGATTTTCCTCGCGAAATTTTCTTCGAGCCTCGAGCGAAATTCCCAGCAGCCACAATGACCACGTATACTAATACCTTCACAAACCGATGTTAGTCCATTTTTTCGCGACACCTAATGAATCACGAAGACGACTTCAAAACAACCCAAGGTGAAAACGACCCCAAACAGGTTCAAGATCCATCGAATCTTTCTCAGAACGAAACTCCTCAGAAGGAACCCGACGATCAAACAGCAGACTTCCGCACCCTAGCGACATCGCCGGCAAATGAACCGGTTCGCAATCCACCAAATACTCGCCCCTTTAGTTCGATCGATAAAGCCGCAGAAAAAGCACCCCGAAAAGTCGGGCGCTACGCGATCAAGAAACTCCTGGGCCGAGGAGGCTTCGGCGAAGTCTACCTTGGACTCGATGATCAACTTCGACGCGAAGTGGCTATCAAGTTGACTTTCGGTTCGCGGGTCGGACCCGCTGCTTTGAAAATGCTCCTGGCCGAAGCCCAAATGCTGGCCGAATTGGATCATCCCAACATCATCCCAGTCTTCGACCTTGGCACCACCGACTGCGGCGATATCTTCATCGTCTCAAAATTCATCGATGGTATGGATCTTGCCACTCGCATCGAAAAGAATCGCCCAAGCCGGGAACTTTCCCTCGAAATCATCGCGTCGATCGCAGACGCTCTCCATTATGCACATTCGAAAGGCTTGATTCACCGCGATATCAAACCTGCGAATATTCTACTCGATAAAAACGATCGCCCCTATTTGGCTGACTTTGGTGTCGCTCTGCGCGAAACGGATCAAACTGAAGCAGGTGAAATCGCTGGTACGCCAGCTTATATGAGCCCCGAACAGGCCCGTGGCGAAGGACACTTGATTTCCAATCAAAGCGATATCTACAGCTTGGGAGTCGTTCTTTATGAACTCCTATCGGGCCGGCGTCCGTTCAAGGCCAATAGCGCTCGTGAACTTCTTCGCATGGTTCAAACGACCGAAATCCGAACTCCTCGCACCTTCGATGCGACCATATCGAGAGAGCTCGAACGCGTCTGCCTCAAGGCTCTCGCTCGACGTCCCTCGGATCGATTCGCCATCGCAAAAGACCTTGCCGACGAAGTCCGTTACGTGATATCGAGCCACTTAGAAGTCGACTCGACCAAGCCCGCACCAGTGTCTTCCTACTCGGGAAATCGCGCCGCATCAGCGAGCGATCGCATCGATAGTCGAGTAGCAGGCCAAATGGACTCGGATCTCCGCTCAGGCCCCGTGCAAGTCATCCCAAAAGGACTCCGTTCATTCGACGAAAAGGATACCGATTTTTTTCTAGATTTGCTCCCGGGGCCGTTCGATCGTACAGGCTTGCCCGAAGGTTTGCGGTTCTGGAAAAACCGAATCGAAGCCACGGATGCCAATAAGTCCTTTCGCGTCGGACTCGTTTACGGGCCCTCGGGTTGCGGAAAATCAAGCCTGATGAAAGCAGGTCTACTGCCCCGATTGTCGAACAATATTGAAGCCATTTACATCGAGGCCACCCCTGACGACACAACCAACAAATTGCTTCGCGAGATCCAAAAGCGGATTCCCGAAGTACCCGGAACCAATCTTGCCGATGCCTTGAGCATCATCCGAAGACGAAAACTTGTACCAAGCGGCGGAAAGCTGCTTCTGGTGATCGATCAGTTCGAGCAGTGGCTCTATGGGCACAAGAATTATTCGGATACGGAATTGACCAATGCCCTACGTCAATGCGACGGTTCGACTATCCAAGCCATCGTCATGGTGCGCGATGATTTCTGGCTATCGGTCAGTCGATTCCTCAGAGAACTCGATATCCCGATCGTAGAACGTGAAAACAGTGCAATGGTAGATCTGTTCGATTTAGAGCACGCGAAAAAGGTTCTTGCGCTCTTTGGACGAGCCTACGACAAACTGCCTTTGGACCGCTCTGAATGGACTCAGGATCACAAGCAGTTTTTGCAGCAAGCCGTCGAGGGACTCAGTCAAGAGGAGAAAGTCATCTCGGTACGGTTGGCATTGTTTGCCGAGATGATGAAATCCAAACCTTGGACACCCAAAACACTTAGCGATCTTGGTGGTATCGCAGGGGTCGGTGTTACATTCTTGGAGGAGACTTTCGGCGATGCCCACGCACCGATCCAGTTTCGCCAGCACCAAGAAGGAGTCCGATCACTGCTGGGGGCGTTATTGCCCGCCGTAGGAACGAACATTAAAGGTCACCGCCGCGCGCTGTCTGATTTACAAAAGGTGGTTCGATACGAAGATCGACCACGAGAGTTTGATGAACTGGTAAGTTTGCTTGACAAGAACCTGCGATTGATCACACCCGCCGACGACGCTCAAGAGTCGGGCCAGGAATCGCGATCTTATCAACTGACACACGATTACCTTGTTCCATCCCTGCGAGAATGGATTAATCAAAAGCAGCGCGAGACAAAAAAAGGGCGTGCGGAACTCAAACTTGCCGAGCGCGCTGCGACGTGGGGGAACAGTCAAGAGAATAGGCAACTGCCGACACTCCTCGAATGGTTGCAAATCCGTAGCTGGACTCAGCCCAAGCGTTGGACGATAGCCGAACAAGCGGTCATGCAAAAAGCAGGCCGAGTGCATTTGAGGAACTGGGGAGCGGCTCTGCTAGGACTGCTAGTTACAGGGGGAGTGATAGGCTACGCATTCCAGCAACAGCACGTGCGAAGCCAGACGGAGAAGATTAATGTCGTCCTTGACTCGCTTCAGAAAACACTCGGGCCATCGGTCTATTTCAATATCGAAGAACTAAAGAAATTGAACCAACCGAAACGGATTCGTGATGATTTAGAGGAAAGATACAAAACAGTTTCTGAGGGCTCGTCAGATAGACGCTCTTTAGCAATTGCGCTGGCACACTTTGGCCGAGTTGAACTGGACTATCTGATCAACCAACTCGAAGTAATCGATGATCAAGATAGAGGTAACTTGATGCGAGCACTTGCCAAAGATCCACAAAGATCCATCGCAAAGTTGAAGACTGCTATGGACGCTTGCACCACGGTCGAGCAGCAGCGTCGCAAGGCACGCTTAGCGTTGGCTGCATTGTGGATCGGAGATACGGAACTAGCGACCAAAGCGACGGAGTTTGAAGATATCCCCGACCCCGGGGTGCGAACGTGGTTCATCGACGAATTCCCTCGTTGGGAAATCGATACAAAAAAATTGGTGAATGACCTTGAGGAACTGCAAAGTCCAGCATTGCGATCTGCGATCTGTTTGGGGATTGGTCAAAGAAAGAATTTTACGGACTCAGAAAAGAGTGATGCCACGGAATTGGTAAATCGATGGTATTGGCTCCCCGATAGTTCCACGCACAGCGCTGTCACTTGGCTAATGCGTAAGTGGGATATCCAAAAACCAGAGCGGCAGGAAGCTCCGAAAATCGAAGATGATCCGAATTGGTGGGTGAATGACCAAGGGGTGACATTCGTGCGAATTAGGCCACTTTCCGGCGAGTTTGAGCCACTACCGGATCTTTTAGGGCAAGACCGACAGCGTTTGAGGCAGATCAAAGAAAAGCCCGCCAAGGAGCAAAAAACGGCAGAGGTTCGTTACCAGTTAGGAACGCTATCTTATGCTCTCGGTGAGTACGAAGAAGCATTGGAGGAATTCGACGCCGTTCTCGAATTGCCCTGGGACGAGTCATCAGAAGTCTTTGGAATGGATCCTTATGGCTTTCGTTTACTAACACTTGCTCGCATGAAACGCCCCGAAGCAACGGACGTGGCCTTAGCCCAATGGCGAGCGACCAATCCGAGTCCCGAAGTTAGTATTTACATGGAAAGCGTTGTTCCGTTTTGGCTAGGCCGTAAAACTGAGTCAGAAGAACGACTTCGAAAAGGACTTGAATCCAATGCGTTATCCGACCGCAATACGCAGTACTTACTGGCTCGCACACTCGCCTGCTTTGCCGCAGACGGTACTGCAACGCCAGCGGAGAAAAGCGATTGGGCAAAAAGAGCCATTGAAATTCTTGAACGTTGGAGCGACGGTGACGAATATGCTCGCAATAAAATGCGGAGCGAACTCGACTTTCTTGTTCTCCATAGAGATCCTCGTTTTATCAAACTTACCGCCCTGCGATCCGACGTCCCTGAGCAACCGTATTGGATCGCAAACCGTGAGGTGACTCGAGGTGAGTTCGAGGAGTTTATTAACGATGAGAATCCCGACGTCCAGAAGCCTAGCGATCGGGATAAATCAAAGCTTCAATTTTACGAGCGTCGTAGTCCGACCGTCGATCATCCTGTTCAGTATGTAAGCTGGTACGATGCAGTGCTGTACTGCAATTGGCTCAGTCGCAAAGAGGGATTAACGCCTGCTTACAGGAGCTCAGGTAAGACAAAGGAAGTCAATAGTGTCGATGGAGAAGTAGAGGTAGACCTTTGGCAACCGGTAGAGGGAGCAGATGGATACCGTCTGCCGAGCAAATCGGAATGGTATAATGCATGCCGTGCTGGGAGTAAGACCGAATGGAATACTGGTAGCGATGAGAAGCTACTGGAACCCTATTGCACGATGTTTCCATCAAAACAAACGTCGCCTTGTGGAGATAAGCTTCCGAATGCATGGGGACTCCATGACATGCATGGAAACGTGTGGGAATGGTGTTGGGATCAAGCCGGCTCGAACCGCGTGGACTGTGGCGGAGCTTGGAACGACCCAGCATGGCGTTGTCGGTCGGGAGAAAGTGGCGGGCGCACACCAGTAGGACGTCATAGCGACCGCGGCTTCCGCATTGTCCGAAGTTCTATTGGCAAGTAAGCCTGAAGGCACCTTGGGTAGATGTCTTGACGTCAAGCCGCCTGACGGCGACCGCGTTTTGACGGCATTGACTGTGTTGACAAGGTTGACATCACTGACGGCGGACATAGTCGTAGGCACATTCCATGTGCAAGCGTACAGCGCTCTAGTAAGGAATTATTAAAGCTCAGGCTAGCGGTGATTGATTGGGTTTATTTTAGCGCTGATTAGCTTTGACGGTCTGTGGCCCAGCGGGCCAGGATATAGGTAGCAAGCGATGCTCCCCCACAGATGTGCCGGCCCCGGAGGGGCTTTGAAGACAGCAAAGAGTGCGAACGCTAGCCGAGGATCATTAGCCTGCAACGAAGTTTACTTAACAACCAAGCCGACGCCAAAGAGGTGAGTCCACTCGGGATTGCCGTCTAAATCGCGGAAGTTGTACTGGGGGTTGTAAGCCAATCTCAGGGTCGTTTTTCCAAATTGTACCAATCGTCCTACTTGGAATCCGACTGGAAGGCTCACCCACTGATCCGATTTCCAATCGTAGCCCTCCTGCAAATCCCCCGCAGAGATGGTCCATTTCGGATTGATCGTGTAAGCGATCACTGGTTGCAGAAAACTCACGTTGGTATCGCTGCTGATGAGGTTCTGATTGAAAGCTCCCAAGGTCCATTTGCCCTTTTGAGTGACATAGCCGACCGCTGGCCCAGCTTGGATCGTATCCCGTCCTTTACCATTGTTCGGAGCGAATGAAACCACAGGGCCCACTCCCATGCGGCCCTGGAAGGCGGGGATAACCATCAAGTCAAATAAAGTGACCGGATCAAGGCCGTCTTGGAAAGGCCCATCTAAGCGATAGGGCATCGTAGCTCGGAAGATATGATTGGTCCCAAATGCTTTGTAAGGGATCACGGGCTGAAAAACAAATGTATTTTGCTGATCAGAGTTTCCGTAGAAGGAAGATACGAAGCGATTCTGAAAATTGAGCGTAGTGACAGACGCCGTTGGATCAACCAGCTTGGTCGCAAGATCTTGATCACCTGCGGTGCCGGTAGCTCCAAGCTCATTTGTCATGCTTTGTCCAAATGAGGAGTTCACACCACCTTGATTCAATATCCCTGGCGTTACTGCATCAGCATTCGACTCCTGAGCAAAATCGATCAAGTACGGAGCCCCGGATAAAACCGGATTCGCAGAGAATCCTGCTGCTTCTTGGCCTAAGGCTACGTGAGATATAAGTGCAGTAGCCAACGCTACTACCAAGCTTGCTTGACAACGAAGCACCCGTCGAGCACCCATTGAATCCATCCCTGTACAAAAATTAGTGCGGAATCACCCGCATAACCGCTAGGGTCGAATCCTTTCGAACCTATTATATTTCTGGAGTATCGGCCGATGATCCCTTAGGATTCATCGAATCCTCAACGGAAGGTAATCCTACGAGACGACCTTGCGGACAGTGAGCATGGATGCGATCCGGTTGAGTTTTCCGAATAAGAAAACTGCTCAATCAATTCTTAAATCTTGCAGAAACATCCATGGCCAGAGTGCGATAGGTGACAGGTACTCGAGCCTTTGCCAGTAACCCGAACCGTGAGGGAGGGAGCGATAGTACACGGCACTGACCTCTAGGAGTCATTGCGTGTGGCTCAGATGCTTCCTCGTTTACACGTCGGGTTACTTACCTAGTGGCCGTTGGCCACAGAGCCTTTGCCAGTAACCCGAACCGTGAGGGAGGGAGCGATAGTACACGGCACTGACCTCTAGGAGTCATTGCGTGTATCTCTGATGCTTCCTCGTTTACACGTCGGGTTACTAACATAGTGGCCGTTGGCGTGATCACCAATCTGCCGGGGGTTGCAAGGGACGTGCTGATGCAACGCAACAACATGAGCAGCACCGATCGATTATTAACGGAAATTGCAGCATTACTCGGAAAACCGCCAACGTATGAGGAGCAATAGCCTTGTTAATATTTGCTACAACGAGCTGCCAAGCTTTGTCGAGTAGCCAGCCGTAACAAACCGCTCAACCAGCAGCAGGGGAACCGTCAGCATTAGCGTCGGATTCCCATTGGGCGACAATCCGCTCGACACTATCTAGCGAAACTGCGGAGGGACCAAAAAGACCTGCAAGGGTACCGACAGAGGTGTTTGGATCATTTTTAAGAGAAGCAAATGCACCTTCGACATCTTTGAGGTATTGCTGACCTCGAGTGCTTCTTGGTCTAATTGCTAGGAGTAAGATGAAGACCGTTGGTATAATCATCACGATCACGGTAAGTATTCGATGCCATTCGGGTTTGACAGTTCCAGTTGGAAAGTCGATTCCCGCTTTAGAGATTCCCAATAACTCGAAGCCGAGGAAGGAACCGTATGCCAGTACCAGGAATAAATCGGATTCTCGATACTGGGGATTCCTGAGGCCTTCTGTTTTCACCCATTCCTCATAAGGTTCATTCAAAGAGCCTACGGCGGAGTAGACGTCGTCGTTGCGAAGCACCGAGCTGGCTCCTTTGGGGGCAAAGAAATGCTTGAGGATGATCTGATGAATCTTGGGCGTTGAGTCGGAGCTCGCGTCATCGCAATTGGCGATCCAATTAACAGTCGACCTTTCGCTTCGATTCGAATTGTCGAAAAGCGTGTCGATGATACCGTTGAAAATGGAGCGTTGGGTTTGCTTGGGAGGGGGCACATATTCGACAATCTTGCCAGCAGCGACCAGTTCGACCATGGCGGTAGAAATGACTTCTTTATTGCCACCTCTTAGGTAGGCGATGGAGTAAGGGTCGATCGTATGCGGAATTTTCAATGGTTCCCGGATCGGTTTAGGGCCGCGGCGGTAGACGGTGTAAAACACGAGAAACACAAGTGCGAGTGCAAGGAAATAGAGAGGCCAAAACCAGAAGGGATTGGTCGATAAGAGCCAGAGAGCAAAATTCTTCAGGTCACTATTCAATTTGCTTCCTCGCGAAACCGCAGCGACCGATGCAATGAATCCAATGGCCATGCCGAACATTGACCAAAATGCCGATCTGCTTTTAACTTTGGAGTCATCTTCTGTCATAACGCGTGCTTTACGGCCGAAAGGAACATCTTGCGGAATTGGAGCGGTTGGTTTCCCGATTCGGTCAAATGCTAGCTCCTCTTCCTTGACGGCAGCTCTCTTGTATTGACTTTGGCTGCCGGACGTAGGCTAGCAGCCTCCAAGGATTTTGCTTGCTCTGGAGTCAGTTCTGTATCTGCAAATGCATCTGCAACCGGATCAAGGATCGCAGCAACTTCCAATTGAGGCCAGAGTTCCGTAGGTTCTACCCTAAGAGCTTCTGTAGTGCTCATAATTATTCAGGATCCGTGTTTTGGTTTAGTCGACGTTGGTCCTGCGTTGCCAATCGTTCTCTGGCAAGGAGAGAGGCCCATTCCAAATTGGGTTTTAGGTCTGCAAGATTGGATGCTACGGATTTCATGAATCTTCACCGATCGATCGGGCTCGGATGGTTTCGCCCAAAGGAGTAAGCGGGTAGCACTTTTTACTGCTCTTCGGTTTGTCGGGTATGGTCATTTCGATGAGGTTGGCTTCCAAAGCAGGGAGCAGGTAAGCTTTGCGAAAGTGGTCCTCGTGCTTGAGTTCCAGCGCATTCTACATTTCCTGGCGGGTCATCTCGCTGACAATCGCCCCGATCAGACGGCGAACTTCCCCGGTGACTTCCCCGGTGACTTCCCCGGTGACTTCCCCAGTGACTTCCCCAGTGACTTCCAGGGCAGCAAACGTGACCGTGACTCCGAGCTTTTCATCGGACTTCCAAAATGGGTTGGGTTTAAGCGTACAGGCACCTTGGGTAGATTTATCGAAGCTCAGGCTTGCTGAGAACCCTAGGGTTTGTTAGCGACTCTAGGTGGCTGCTTGGGTTTTCAGGCCCATCGGGTCGGCATATCGGTAGCAAGCGCCGCTCCCCCCACAGATGCGGCGTTCCGGGAGGGGTGATGACTGCCAATTTACTCATCAGTGGTCTGTATCAAGCATTTTTTCAGCTGAGGCACAGTCAATGGCTTTTTCACGTCTAAATGAAGGAGCAAGTGGCAGTTTGCACAAACAACAACAAGGTCTTCCAATCTCGTTTGCGTTTCGGATTCGGTTTTTGACAGCATTCGCTTGTGGTGTACTTGGAGAACTCTAATGCCTCTACCAGAAAGTAGCTTCGTAAAGTCTCGTTCACATACTGCACAAATCCCTTTCGCTCTCTGAAAAGCTTTGTCGCGCAATCGCCTACTGCGGCTTACCGTCATCGTGATAATCTCATACCTGATCCCTTCGATATCCGAATCTGTGGCATAACGAGAATCTTGTTTCGCCTTACTCGAATACTGACGTTCGATGGCGTTTACGTCAGCCGTCATTAGTGGTTTTACTGTAACTATATTTTGATTTGTCGGATTTTCGACTTCAGGTAACCCGCGAACCCAAGACACCTTTCGCTGGTGTTGCCAAGAAACTCCATCGTGGGTAATGGGGTTCTTCGAATTGAACACATAGTCGCTCTTGATTTCCCCCTTACAGACGATTTTCGGACCACTTTTTACATAAATCGTATCTCCGGATTCCATCTCATAGACAAATCGCTTGAGACTTGTTCGTTGCGTACCTTGTAGCATGCCCCACTGATCTTTTGGCTCATCCACGTCTTGCTGTGACAAGTCAATGTCATTCATTGGATCGTATTGAATGATCGCGAGCCCACGATCTCGACACTCAGGCCAAAGATCATATCCGTTCTTTCCCACACGAAAGGCCATTCGCCATGTTGTCATGATTCTTTGACTAAACCCTTCTCTCTTACGGGATTCTTTCACATTGTTTAGAACGGTCGTCCATCAATACGGGTCAGATTCTTCATCGATTGCCAACTACTCTTCATCCTCGTCGCCAATGTCGTCTTCTTCGCCGTCTGCAGAGATCGATTCCAAATAGGCTGAGCGAACTTTCCGCAGATCCTTCTTCTCTTGTGGATCAACTAGAAAAAACCACCATCCATTCCTAACGCTGCCAACGATCGCTCCGGCAGCATCAGATGGCGACGAGTAAATCTTTCCACCAACGTCGAGACTGCCGTCGCTGAGCAGAGTTGCCGTCGTGTCAGCAAACTTCTTTTGCCTGGGGTAAAGCACCGTTCCGGGTTGTAGCCAACCAGCGCTGATCAAATCAGAAAGGTCTACTCTGTGGCTGTAGTGAGTTTGCTGAGCACCTTGGGGAGAACGATGGCCTTCGAGCACCGGCCAGATCTCGACAATTATTTTCGACAGCTCGTCAGTTCGTTGACGGACACTTGCGTCTGTCCAGTTTTCGCAAGATGTTTCTGAGAATCTCCGATTTAGGAATAACACATCGTGGGCTTCGAGTGCCTTACGTTTGCCGGAATCTCCGCTCCAAGGTCCATTCGAAACCTTGGAATTCAGCGATGATGTCAACAAAGTCAAATTGCCGAGAGTGTGAATTAACACTTCTCGTTCCACTTCGCCTTTCGGCCCGTCTCGGTGCTTCCAATAGGTCTGCCATTTTCGAGGCATGATGTGCTCGATGGCAAACTTTGCTTTCGTGACTTGTTCGCCCCCTTTTCCTTCCTTGCCAAGCTTCCAGCCCCTCAAATGATCTTCGATGCCTTCAAGAACCATCCGTAAACGACCTCGCTGTAGCCGTCGATAGGCCGGCAGATAACGCAGTGTATCGCGGATTTCCTGGTCGTCAGGCCAGTACCGACTGTCGCTGGTTTGGCTTGCAAGAAATGCCTCGACAGAATCGCCGGCTACCTTGCGTTTACCATCTTCCTGAAGGTGACGTATCACCTCAGCGACAAGCTGGGTATAAGATTTCGTAGTTGCACGAACTAGCATACGTCGAACCATCCAACTCTCGACGACTGCTAAGGCCTTCTCGATCTGTTTTGCAGGGATCTCGGTCTGCTCGGGATCGTAGAGAAACAATACAAGTGGCTTTACGACTTCACTTTCGAGCACTCCTGTTCGATAAGCGAACAACTGCAGTCGATTCAGCTGACTATTTGCGAACGACCCACTCTCGATGAATTTCCGGTAGACGGCAGCTGCTCGATCCAATTTGCCGAGAAGAGTCTCCATGCCGGAGTGAGTCTCAGTTGAATAGCTCTTGAATCTCGAAAAGACTTCTCTGGCGACAACCTCTTCGCCTGTCTGGGCTACAAGCCAATGGTTGAGGAAAACGGATGAACGCGGATATCGAAGCCGTCCGAAGGCGATCTCGGTTTCCCAGAAAGCGGTTTCGAAATCTTTCCAGTGCTTCTCGTAAAGCTTCTCGACGTCGCTACCTTCCTCGAACAGTTGCTGAAAAATGAAATTCTTGATCAGATCGGCAGCCGTCAGCTGAGAACCTCTCGCGTTAAGCGTTTCGAAGATCTCTTGTGCGTTCTCTTCTGCACTGAGGTCGATTACCACCATCTGAAGTAGTTCGCGTGCTGCTGTTTCAATCGCGATCGCGCGAGACTGGATGAAATCTGGTCCTTTGATTGCTAACCATTCCGCAGCACGAGCGAAAAAGTACTGATGAGCTTGAACCATTCGCTCATTCTTGTGTTTGAGCGTGGAATAGTCGGTTGGAATGGGGGCGGCCATCACCTCATTGAAGGCTGAACGATCTCTATTGGTCGGCCAAACCTTGAACCGGTCTTCTGGCTTACGGCAAAAAGGCGAAGCATTGACCACCAAAGTTTCCATGCGTAAAGCTGCGGCTTCCGCATTGACGGCTACTAGCTGGGAATGCAATGCATCAAAGAGAAGCTGCAGGGTCGTGAGACGCTGTTGGCCGTCAATGACGATCCGCTCTTGCATCGTTCCACTAGCGTTTTGCACCTGTTGTAGAACTACCGCTCCAAGAAAATGAGGGTAGTGTTTTGTTCCAGGCTGAGCCACAAGCTTTTCAGCCATTCTCGCCATATCTTTCCAGAGCGGCTCCCATTGGTTCTCTTCATTCCAAACGTAGGGACGCTGAAAAAGAGGAACAATCAACCGTTGTGGCTGCATGAAGACGGCTTGAGGAGTTCGTACTTGTGTTTCCATGAAATTGCCAATTACAGAGAGACTATTTAATTAGTTGTAATCTATTGGGGATGGGTAATGAATTATCAATAATACTGCCGAATGTACCCGTAAGCCCGATCGAACAGGTCTTGATCCTTGTGCAGGTGGTACTTTAGTAGTGTCCTCCGCAAAG
>Ga0315903_10007704_pt1 | contig 13426 bp, 5 predicted proteins | sample LakEriMetagenome_7_FD_203524 | JGI IMG/M metagenome (GOLD analysis project Ga0315903, IMG submission 203524) | Freshwater fungal communities from buoy surface, Lake Erie, Ohio, United States - Buoy 2 MA119 | ecosystem: Environmental > Aquatic > Freshwater > Lake | place: USA: Lake Erie, Ohio...
CAAGGCGAGTTGCTGCGCTCAAGGCCTCTGCAACGCGACTTGCCAGGCGGAATGCCAGCCGGAAATCAATCCATAAAAGGTCCGGCAAGTTACCGCCGGGACGAAAGTAATTAATTTGGGGGGGCGTGATTTGCTGGGATTTGGAAGCGAACGTCTCTCCGGGGGCAATTTGTTCGGCCTCAGTTGTCCCCTCGTGGCGCCATCGCTCAACTTTGAAACCGAGGAAGCCGTTACTCTCTTTCGCTTTGAATTGGGGCGGCAATATAGCATGGAAAGTCCGAGGTGCTCCTGCCAACCGAATCGAAGCGCAAGTGGGTAATAAAGAAAGCGGCCTGCAGTCATGGAGAATTTGGGTAGGTTTCTGTCTCCAATCCGCGACTCAACCCTCGCGATCAATCAAGTCTTTCGCCTTGGCGTCCATCTCGGCCAAGACTGCCGGGAGATCGGAATAGTGGCACATCGCGGTCACAGTCTGATTGCGAAAACGAATGTGCGCAAAAGACCCGGTCAACAGGTTCTATCCGACTTCCAGCGTGCCACCGGGACGAAGGAATCGGGCGAGGTTGGGATAGGTTGTTTCGGCGGGTAGTTGCTCGCATCTCGGAATCGGTTGTTTCATTTATTTGCTAACCTCTCTCTAAGGGGCCGAGTTAGGGCGCTTTTGCTTCCCGGCAAAACGCCACTCAAAAAACTTCGCGGTTCGACCCTCAAACGCGAGGTCGCCCGCCGAACTGGTCTGGCACCCAGCTACAGCTAAACATCAACAAATTCACGTTCCAAATGGTTAGAATGGGACCGTTTCCTCCCACCTGCCCGGCCTATTCTACCACTATGCCCAAACCCAGTCCCCCCGACATGGCCTCCCTCCCTCAGCATGGTCAGATCGCCAAAATTCGTCAGCGGACGTATCTCGTCGAGAGCATCACCAAGCCCAGAAAGGCCGCTGATTCGACGCTGGTCGAACTCTCCTGCGTCGATGACGACAACCAAGGCGCTCCGCTCGCCGTTCTCTGGGAAAAGGAACTCGACCCGGAAGTGCTGACCGCCGAAACTTGGGAACAAATCGGCGCGAAAGGCTTCGACCCAGCCGACCTCTTTGCCGCCTACCTCAACACCCTCCGCTGGAACTGTGTCACGGCGACTGATCCGAAACTGTTCCAGGCCCCCTTCCGCGCCGGCATTCGGATTGACGCCTACCAACTCGAGCCACTCCGCAAGGCCCTCCTCCTCCCCCGCGTCAACCTATTCATCGCCGATGACGTCGGGCTGGGGAAAACTATCGAAGCCGGCCTAATCGCGCGCGAACTGCTGCTGCGGAAAAAGGTCAAGGAAATCATCGTCTGCTGCCCGCCCTCGATGCTCCTCCAATGGAAAGAGGAACTCGAGGCCCGCTTCGGTCTAACCTTCGAAATCCTTGATAAGGAATACGTCAAGCGAGTCCGCCGTGAGCGGGGCTTCGGGATTAACCCCTGGACTACCCACACCCGTTTCCTCGTCTCCCACCGCCTGCTGATCGACGAAGCCTACGCCGGCCCGCTCCGCGACCACCTTGATACTTTCCGCGACGGCTCGCTCCTGATTCTCGACGAAGCCCACCACGCGGCTCCTGCCAGCGGACAGAAGTACGCGATCGACTCGCAAATCACTCGAGCCATCCGCGACCTCGCCCCCCGCTTCGAGCATCGCCTCTTCCTCTCGGCCACACCCCACAACGGGCACTCCAACAGCTTCTCCGCGCTGCTCGAGATCCTCGACCCCCAGCGATTCTGCCGCGGCGTGCCGGTCTCCCCCGAACACCGCGACCAAACCGTGATCCGCCGGATCAAGGAAGACATCCGCGAAATTCAGGGAGGCTTCCCCAAACGCGAAGTTGTCCAGCTGGACATCGACCGGCTCCCCAGCGATGCCCCCGAGCTAGTCCTCTCGCGGCTGCTCGACGAGTACCGTCAAACGCGCGAACAGCGCCTCGAAAACGAAACCCGCCGCAAACAAGCCGCCTCCGGGCTGCTCATCACCGGCCTCCAGCAGCGACTCCTCTCCTCAATCGAAGCCTTCGCCCGGACCCTCGCCGTCCATCGCCGCACCGTCGAAAAGCAATGGCAAGCCCTCACCGCCTCTACCCCCACACCGCCCACTCAAAGCGACCTCAACCCGCAATCGCTCGACCTCCTCGGCGGCGGGCTCGATCAAGATGACGACCGCGCCGAACTCGACGAGGAGCAACTCACGAACGCCGAAGAAGCCCAAATCGAAGCCGCCTCGGCCAGTTCCTTCGGCCCCGTCGCCGGCTCGCAAGCCGAATCGATGTTCGCCCGCGAACGCGAACTCCTCGACCAGATGACCCGTGTCGCCGAAGAAGCCCGCGGCAAAAACGATGCCCGCGTCGACCGCCTGCTCAAGTGGATCAAAGAAAAGATGTGCCCCAAACTCGGCAAAAGCCGCGCCGAGTGGAACGACCTCCGCCTCCTAATCTTCACCGAATACGAAGACACCAAGCGATATCTCGTCAGCCGCCTGACCGCCGCGATCGACAACAGCGACCAAGGCGAGCACCGCATCGAGGTCTTCCATGGCCCCACCCCGGTCGCCAAGCGGGAGGAGATCAAGCAAGCCTTTAACTCGCCGCCGGCCAAGCACCCGCTTCGGATCCTGATCGCCACCGACGCGGCCCGCGAGGGGCTGAACCTCCAAGCCCATTGCCACAACCTGTTCCACTTCGATGTCCCGTGGAACCCCAGCCGCATGGAACAGCGCAACGGCCGAATCGACCGCAAGCTGCAACCGAGCGACACCGTCTACTGCCACTACTTCGTCTACAAGCAACGGCCCGAAGACCGCATCCTCCAAGTCCTTGTCCGTAAGACCGATCGAATCCGCCACGAACTCGGCAGCCTCTCGCAAGTCCTCGACTCGCGGCTGGCCAAGTCGCTCAGTCAGGGAATCCGCCACGCCGCGATCGCCGACCTCGAATCTGAACTCGACGAGATCGACATTCAAGCCGAACAAAAGGCCGCCATCGAATCAGAACTCGAGGCCGCTCGCGATCGCCAGCAAGGCCTCCGCCGCCAGATCGATCGCCTCCGCAACCAAATCCAGGACTCGCGTGAGCAGATCGGCCTGACGATCGAACAATTCCAAGCCGCCATCAACGCTTCGCTCCAGCTTCTTAAGCTCGACGGACTCGCCACCGACTCCACCATCGACTCACCCACCGGCGAACAAGTCGACAGCTTCCGCTTCCCGGCGATCGACCAGCGCAAAGGGGGCGACCCCACCTGGGCCGAAACGATGGATACCCTCCGCGCTCCCCGCAAGCCGGACGAAAAGCTCTGGGAATGGCGCCGCAACTCTCCCATCCGCCCGATCGTCTTCGATGACCCCGGGATGATCGGCGATGAATTCGTCCACCTCCATCTTGAACAACGATTGGTCCAGCGGCTGCTCGGGCGGTTTATCGCCCAGGGCTTTGTCCATCACGACCTTTCCCGCGCCTGCTTCGCCCAATCGAGCGACTCCGTCCCCCGCGTTGTGCTCCTCGGACGCCTCTGCCTCTACGGCGAGAACGCGGCCCGCTTGCACGAGGAACTCGTTCCGGTCACCGCCAAGTGGAGCGAGCTCGACGTCCGCACCAGCGACCTCAAACCGCTCGGCCACGCTGCGGAAGAGAAGACGATGGAGCTGCTCAACCGCTCGCTCCTCGAATCCGCCGGAATCAAACTCCCGAAACCGGTCGTCGCCCAGCTCCAGTCCGCCGCCCCGACCGACATCCAGCAGCTCCTTCCGCACCTCACCGCCCGCTGCGAAGAGGCCGCCAGCGACGCCGAGCGCCGCCTCGCTCAGCGCGGTGAGGCCGAAGCCGCCGCCATGCGCGAAATCCTCGAGACCCAGCAGAAACACATTTCCGAGACGGTCAAGCGCATCTCGAAACTCGACCAGCGGCAAATGCGGCTCGACTACGGCGACGATGAGGACGAGCTGGCCCAGGTCGAAGCGAACAAGCGGTATTGGGCCAAGCGGCTGGAGGAAATCAAATCTGAGTTGAAAGAGGAACCGGAGCGGATTCGCGGGCTGTATGCCGTCCGCGCCCGCCGCATCGAGCCCGTGGGGCTGGTCTATCTCTGGCCGGTGACGGGGTAACACGCCATGGCAAAATCAACTGAAGAACTCGCTCATCTCGAATGGCTCGGCTACGTCCAGCCCGTCGGCCTCGTCGTCTCGATCCCGGCACTGCTCGAAGCCCAGTGCCACGTCAACCGCAACATCATGGGGCTGCACGGCCGCTTCCTCGAGTGCCTCCCCCGCGACGCCAAGGGCGAGCTGCTTCCCGAGCTGCGCGACCTCGCGGCCCTGACCGAGCGCGTGCTGGAGTGGCGGGCGAGCGATCTCGTACCGGTCCCCCCGCGCGGCGATCTCCCCGAGTCGATGCGGAATCTGGAGGTGGTCCTCCCGCATTACGATGAGACGCTCCGCCCCAGCTTTGCCGTCCCCCACCCGCGCCCCGCCCAAGGCCAGGCCCCCTGGCAGATGCTGGTCACGCAGCTGGACGGTCCCCAGCCGCTGGAAGAGGAGAGTGCGCCCGACTCGGGGCGGCATTGGAACGCCACCCCCCAGGCGAAGTTCGAGCGGCTGCTCCGCGAAACGGGCATCTCGGTCGGGTTGCTCTGCAACAGCCGCGCGCTGCGGCTGGTCTACGCGCCGCGGGGGGAGTCGAGCGGCTACGCGACCTTCCCGATCGCCGAGATGACTCAAGTCGCCGGGCGTCCGATCTTCGCCGCGCTGCAGATGCTCCTCTCGCAGGAGCGGCTGTTTGCCCTCGGCGATAAGGAACGCCTCCCGGCGATTCTGGAGAACAGCCGCAAGTACCAGAACCTCGTCTCCACGGCGCTGGCTGAGCAGGTGCTCGCGGCGCTGTACGAGCTGATGCGCGGCTTTCAGGCGGCCAACGATGCGACCGCTGGGAAATTGCTCGCCAGTCAGCTGGAGGAGAACCCCAACCAGGTCTACGCCGGGCTGCTGACCGTGTTGATGCGACTGGTGTTTGTGCTCTACGCCGAGGATCGGAACCTTCTCTCCAGCGATCCGGTCTATTCGAATCACTACTCGGTCACGGGGCTGTTCGATCGGCTTCGCAGCGATGCCGGCCGGCACCCCGACACCATGGACCAGCGCTACGGCGCCTGGGCCCAGCTACTGACGCTGTTCCGGCTGATTTACGAAGGGGGCCAGCATGGGGCGTTCCAACTCCCCGCGCGGAAAGGTTATCTCTTCGATCCCGAGCGTTATCCGTTCCTTGAAGGCCGGAGCGGCGAGGAGCGGCATGGCATTCCGCGGATCTCCGATGGAGTCGTGTTCCGCGTGCTGCAGGATTTGTTGATTCTCGATGGCGAGCGGTTGAGTTACCGCGCACTCGATGTCGAGCAGATCGGCAGCGTCTACGAAACGGTAATGGGCTTTAACCTCGAGACGGCCGCGGGCCAGTCGATCGCGATCCGCCCGGCCAAGGCGCATGGTGCTCCGACCACGATCAACCTCGACGAGCTGCTGGCGACTGAGAAGAGCAAGCGGGCCAAATGGTTCGAAGATACGAGCGGGCAGAAAGCCACGAACACGGAAAAGGAAAAGCTGAAAGAGGCAAAGAACCTCGAAGAGCTGCTAGTTGCCCTCGACAAAAAGATCATGAAGTCGGTCACGCCGCAGGTGGTTCCGGCCGGAGCGATTGTGCTCCAGCCGTCGGACGAGCGGCGGCGGAGCGGTTCGCACTACACGCCGCGTTCGCTCACGGCGCCGATCGTCAAGACAACGCTCGAGCCGATTCTCCAGCGGCTCTGCGATACAGCGGTCGAACTACCGGCGGTCTATTCCCCGACCCCCGCCGATCGTAAACGTTACACCGAGGGACAAATTGCCGAGCGAGTGCGGCTGTCCCAGCGGGCGATTGAGTACGCGCGGCGGGCGCGGGAAGTCGGCGTCCCGCATCCGCAACAGATTCTCGACCTCAAGGTCTGCGATCCGGCGATGGGAAGCGGGGCGTTCCTGGTCGAGACCTGCCGGTTCCTCGGGGACGAGCTGATCAAATCGTGGTACGCGCATTACAAACGCACCGACTTGGGCGAAGGCGAGAGCTTTCCTGTTATTCCACCCGACGAGGACGAGGTGCTCTACGCTCGGCGGCTGGTCGCCCAGCGTTGCCTGTACGGGGTCGACAAAAACGAGATGGCGGTCGACCTGGCAAAGCTCTCGCTCTGGTTAGTGACGCTCGCCAAAGATCACGCCTTCACCTTCCTCGATCATTCCCTCCGGCACGGCGACTCGCTGGTCGGGTTGACTCGCCAGCAGATTATCGGCTTCCACTGGGAGCCAACCCAGCAGCGGCGACTCGGGGACGATCTCATCCAGCGCAAGCTCGACCGAGCCACCGAAGAGCGAGTCAAAATTCTCAACGCCCGTGAGGATGTAGCGTACCGCGATCAGGAACAGCGTCTGGCTCTCGCGAATGAAGCATTAGAAGTAATTCGCCTGACCGGCGATGCTTGTATTAGTGCCTTCTTCTCTGCGGGCAAGGACAAGGAGCGTGAGGCTCGCTGCAATCAGTTGTTCCTGGACGTCGCGCAGCACTTCCAGAACTTGAAGGACGGGAAAGTTGAGCCCGAAGTCCGCGCCCGTTTGCAGCAGGCCGCCGACAGTTTGCGAAGCGGCGACCATCCGATCCCGCCATTTCACTGGGAGATTGAGTTTCCCGAGGTTTTTTCGAGGGAATTTAGCGGGTTCGATGCGTTCGTGGGGAACCCACCGTTTTTGGGAGGCACGCAGCTCTCTACACTTCTTGGCAATCCAAGATACCAGGAATGGTTGAAATCATTTTTCGAGAAGTCTTTTGGAAATGCAGACTTGTGTGCGTATTTTTTTCGGCGCGCCTTTGGGCTATTAGGTGCGGAAAAAACGTTCGGGTTTATAGCAACAAAGACTATCGCCGAAGGCGCTACTCGCGTCAGTGGACTAAAGTACATTCTCGATCACGGAGGCGTAATCTATTCCGCGTCTCGTTCGAAGGAATGGCCTGGTGAAGCTTCCGTGTTGGTTGCTGTCCTTCATGTGACAAAAAGGAAGACGCCCGAATTGCCATTTTTCCTAGATGGCAAACATGTCTCTTGTATTAACTCGCGTCTACGTCCGAATCGTGAAACTAGTGATCCAGTACCGTTAAAGTCAAATGAACTATTCGGCTTCAAAGGCTCGGATCTTGGTGGAAGTGGATTTATCCTCGATAATACAGAATACAGCGCATTGGCCATGAAAGAGTCAAACCTAGAGTGCTTGTTCCCCTTTCTAGGTGGCGAAGAAGTCAATAACTCGCCGACCCAGTCAGCAAATCGATTTGCAATCAACTTTGGTCACATGACACTCTCCGAGGCAGAAGCGTTTCCAGAGCTTTTGGCAATCGTAAGGGAACGAGTAAAACCATCTAGGGATAGAGGAAGAGACCACGGCCCAGGAAAACACGGGCGAAAGTATTGGTGGCAATACACACTTCGCCGTGAGCCGCTCTACGACTCGCTAAAGGGTAAATCGAATTGTTTGGTAACCGCAGTGACTACACCCTACCTTTGTTTTTCGTTTCAGCCTGTGAGGCAGGTTTTCAATCTTTCTCTTGTTGTTTTTCCTTACGATACATTTGCGCCTTTTTCATGCCTTCAATCTAGAGTGCACTTAGAATGGGCGCTAATGCTGTCTTCGTCGCTTGGGAATACTTTGAGGTATTCAGTTCAAGATGCTCATCATACTTTCGCATATCCGCCTGCTTTCCATGACAAGAAAGTCCTTCATTTTTGTGGAAAGGATTATTATGAGTTCCGTTCAAGGTTGATGGTTGAGACCCAGCAGGGATTAACTGCCACCTACAATCGCTTTCATGATCCTCAGCAAATCTCATTTGAAATTCTTAAACTCCGCGAGCTGCATACGGAGATGGATCGAGCTGTTTTAGATGCTTATGGCTGGAGCGATCTCGCGGCCCGAGCGCGGTGCGAGTTCTTGTTGGACTACGAGGAGGAGGAAGAAGAGGAGGGTTCCTCACTCCAGACCTCTCCCAGAGGAAGAGGAGGTAGAGGCAAGAAGAAGCCTTGGCGACTGCGGTGGCCGGATGAGTTTCGGGATGAAGTGCTCGCGCGGCTGCTGGAGCTGAACGAGCAGCGGCACAAGGAGGAGCTCGCCGCCGGAATCGCGCCGACCAGCTCGTCCAGCGACGAGGACACTGCAGACTCCGACGAAGACTCCAACCCCGACTCCGCTCCACCCGGCGACTCCCCCGCTCCCCCGCCCCCCGCGACCCGCACTCCCACCCACCGCCGCGGCCGCCCCTCCCGCCGCCCCAACGCCGGCCAAGGCGAACTGCTCGGGGAGTAAGCCAGGAGGAATGGCTGGGTCGAAAACGGGTTTAATCGGCTTAAAATGCATGGAACAGTTGACACGTTTCACTAAAAAGCTAATATTCAATGACGAGTGAAAAACCATTTTCGAGTGAAATATGGCCCCGCCAGAGACGCAATCCGAACGGTTCGAGCGCCTGCTGCGACAGGCCTTTGCCCCACTGGGTGCGGCAACGCTGACTTGGGCGCGGGGCAAGCCGCTCGAGGCCTGCCGCGTGTCGCTTCGCGGCCACGGCAAATTCGAATTTGCCCTCAACCCGCGCGAACGGCTCACACCGCAAGCAGCAAATCAACTCTTCCAGCGTCTGCGTGATGAATCCTTGGCCCGGCCGCTCGTGACCCAACTGGTCATCGCGCCGACCATCTCGCCCCGAATCGCCGAGATCGCCGCGCGGTACGGCTCGTCGTGGCTCGACTACGCGGGTAATTTTCGAATCCTCAACCCACACGTTTCGCTGTACCTCGCTCAGTCCGGACAGAAACTCGCGCGAGACAAAGCGCAGAAATCGCTTGGCGCAACGGACATCTTTTCCCCCCGCAGCAGCCGCATCGTGCGGGCCCTGCTTGAAAATCCGGGGCGTGGTTGGCAAGTGGCCGAACTCGCCCGCGCGCCGGAGATCGACGTCAGCCTCGGGCTCGCTTCGCGGATCAAGCAGGCGCTCGTTGAACAGAATTATGCGACCGTTAAACAGCGTTTGCTCTACCTAACTCAGCCAGACGAATTGCTCGCTGCGTGGGCGAGGAACTATCGCGGTCCGGTGGAGGAACGCCTGTACTACCTGCGCGGCGATGTAACCGACGTCGAGCAAAACGTGGCCCGGTGGTGCGAGCGACAAGGACTGACCTACGCGTTGGCGCGGTACTCGGCAGCCGCGCGACTGGCGCCGGGCCTGCGTTATTCCCTTGCATCGCTTTATGTTGGCTCCGAGTTTTTTGATTCATCCCACCAGCGGGCTTTTCACGATGAGCTTGCCGCGCAGCGAGTTGATTCTGGGGCCACACTCGCGGTACTCACCCCTTATGACTCGAGCGTCTTTGTGGGCAGGCAATTGCTCTCAGAACAAGTCACCTCGCCGCTCCAGACTTGGCTCGATCTGCAGGGTTTCACCGGACGTGGTCCCGAAACGGCCGAAGCAGTGTTCACCAAGTACCTCCGCGATTCGCTGGCCCCGCCTGTTCAGGAAAGGGAAGCGAAATGAGCCAACCGGCTGCGGCAAAGTCTGTACTTATAGAGGTCGTGAATGTCCTCGGGGCTTTCCGTGAGGATTTGGTAATCGTCGGCGGCTGGGTGCCCGAGTTGACCTATCCCGGGAGGAATCACCTCGGTTCACTGGATGTCGACTTGGCGGTCAGCCCGCGGGCCTTTCGCCCCGATGCCTATTCCTCGATTCATGCGCGTTTGACCGCCGGTGGTTACTCCCGCGAGGAAAACCCGACGCGTTACTACCGAGCGGTGGCTGGGGCGGAAGAGCCGGTGAAAGTTGACCTGATCACCGGGCAATACGTACTCGAGGAGAAAACAGCTGCGGTTCAGGTGAACGAGTTGCAAATCAGCGCGCTGCGGGGACTCGACTTGGCCTTTGAGCACTCTACAGAAATCACCCTCAAAGGAACAATGCCCGATGGGTCGTTTAACACCGTGAAAACGCGGATCGTCAAGCCCGAGGCGTTTCTCCTGATCAAGGCGTTTGCGTTGGCCGAGCGACTTCGGGCTAAAGACGCTTACGATATTGCCTTTGTCCTGGGACATTATCAGCCGTCACTCAAGGTGTTGGCCGAGCAATTACGGCCGATCGTCGCAACGGGACTAGGAGCGGAAGCATTACAAAACCTCGAAGATAAGTTCCGCCGTCTCGACTCCCTCGGTCCCGAGTCCGCGGCAAAGGTCGCGAGTGAAGCGGGGGCAGATTTCCAACAAAGCAAGCAAGCCGCCTATCAGGACGCCCAAGAGCTGTTCCGATGGATTAAAATCTAGGGCTTCCCACCTCCCTCCACCTAGCTGATCGCAGAGAACCCCACCGCATGGCCGCGCAATCCCCCGTTGAGGTCCGCAGCTCGCTTGTTTCCGCCCTGCAGCTCGATCTGATTGGCCCGACCGGTTCGCTCGGGGATCCGCAGGAACGGCTGTCGCAAATGCCGTCGCGCTGGTACCTGACTGGGTTCCTCGTCCCGACCGACGCCGCAGCTGATCAAGCCGAAGACCCCACCAGCACCGATGAACTCGATCAAGCCGCCGAGCCGGTGGAGATCGACGAAGCGACCGGCGGCGATAAGCCAGCGACCCGCGTCACGCGACTCTCCAGCAGCATGGGGCTGAGCGTGCTGCTCGATCCGGCTACGACTGCCATCGAAGTGGAGGTTCGCTACGGGGAGTACACCTACCTCCCCAAATCGGAGACAAACGAACAAGCTTGCTGGGCGCGGCAACCGCGAGCCGCGACGGTCCGCTTGTCGCTCGGCACACGAACTCCAAATCATGGGACCAGCGAAGTTCCCGACAGCGGTGGAGTGGAGATCGCCTGGTCGCTGCGGCGGACCCCGGAACTCAGCGAGGCGAGTGGACTCCCCAAGGGAACGCGCAGCCTCTCGGTCTTTGTCGTCAATCGCCGCAAACCGGCGGCGAGCGAAGTTGCCGATCAAAGCTCCATGTTTCAAGTCGAGCTGACACTGCGGACCGCCGAGCCGCTCGTTCCGCGCCCCAATCTCCAGCACCTTAAAAGCCAAGACCTCGACGAACGGGTTGCCGACCTGCAATACCGCGACGCCTGCGAATACTCCGTCGGCCACAGCGTTGCGACGATGGCGGAACGCGATGAGGCAGGAAGCTGCCGGCTAGTCCGCACCACCTGGCTCCCCACGGCCGAAGTCGAAAAGGTGATGCCCGCCGAGATTCCGGGTGTGAACCTGAAGATGGATGAATTGGCGGCGCTAGCCGACGCAGCGGCCGCGCGCGAGCAACTGGGCGGCTTGGCCCGAGAGTACCGAAAGTGGATTGAGACGCAGCGGCAATTGCTCAGCGGCCTGCATTCCCGCCGCAAAGAGACTGGCGATGAGCTGCTGCGCCGCGCGACGATTGCCGCCAGCCGGATTGAGGCGGGGATCGAGCTGATGTCGAAGCCGGATTGCCTCGAGGCGTTTCGAATCGCCAACCGGGCGATGGCTTCACAAGGCCGGCGTCGATTGGCGCGGATGCTCAATAAGCAGCCCAGCGAAGTCGCTCCCAAATGGCGCCCATTCCAGCTCGCCTTCCTTCTGATGAACCTCAAGGGGATCGCCGAGCCGACCAGCGACGATCGAGAGGTCGTCGACTTGCTGTTCTTCCCCACTGGCGGCGGCAAGACGGAAGCGTATCTCGGCCTGGCTGCGTTCACGCTGGTGCTGCGGCGGCTGCGCAACCCCGGCGTCGCGAGCGCGGGACTGAGCGTGCTGATGCGATACACGCTGCGGCTGCTGACGCTGGACCAGCTCGGCCGAGCCGCGGCCTTGATTTGCGCGCTTGAACTGGAGCGAGAGAAGGATGTCGAGAAACTGGGGCGATGGCCGTTTGAAATTGGGCTCTGGGTCGGACAGGCCGCCACGCCCAACGTCATGGGCAGGAAAGGGGACAACAACCCCAATTCCGCTCGGGCCAAGACGATTGCCTACTCCAACGATGACCGGAAACCCTCGCCGATTCCTCTGGAGACCTGTCCCTGGTGTGATACCAATTTCAAGCGGGAATCGTTTGGACTGAAACCGAATCGAGACAATCCAACAGAACTTCGTGTCACCTGCCTCAATCGCGACTGCGATTTTTCAGGGGGACGCTCGCTCCCGGTCCTAGGGGTCGATGAACCGATTTACCGCCGGCTTCCTTGCTTTCTGATCGCCACGGTCGACAAGTTTGCCGCGATGCCTTGGGTGGGTGAGGTTGGCGCACTCTTTGGGCGTGTTGACCGCTATGACAAAGAGGGCTTCTACGGCCCGTGTGCGCCGCAGCAAGGCCAGCCGCTGCCGGGTGGGCGATTACCGCCGCCGGATTTGGTGATCCAAGATGAGCTGCATCTGATCTCCGGCCCGCTCGGAACGATGGTCGGGCTGTACGAGACGGCCCTGGATGAACTCTCAACCGTCCGAAACGATGGCCATTCCGTGCGACCGAAGATAGTCGCCTCGACCGCCACGGTACGGCGGGCCGCGGCACAGATTCGGGCACTCTTCAGTCGCAGCGATGTTGATGTCTTTCCACCGCCCGGCCCAAATGTCCGCGACTCGTTCTTTGCGATCACCAAACCGACCTCCGAGGTCCATGCAAGGCAATACCTCGGGGTCGCCGCGCAGGGACGTAGTGCCAAGGTGATCATGCTGCGGGTTTATCTTGCGTTGCTCGCTGCAGCGCAAAAGGCTTTCGTTGAGGCAGGCGGAGCCCGCACCGCGAGCAATCCCGCGGATCCGTATATGACGCTTTTGGGTTACTACAACAGCCTGCGGGAACTGGGCGGCGCTAGGCGAATTATCGAGGATGAGGTCCGCACACAGCTCGTCTCTCGCGGCATCCGCAAGCGACTGGGTGAAGCGGAGGGGTTGTTCCGCGATCGCGAGATCGCCTATGAGCCGGTGGAACTGACCAGCCGCGTGTCGACAGACAAGGTCTCGGACGCCAAGCGCCGCCTGGAGCTGAACTTTTACACTGACCCCGAGCCCGAGCGAGAGCTGCAACGAAAAAAGGGGCGCGTCGACATTGCGATCGCCACCAACATGATTTCGGTGGGGCTCGACATCACCCGGCTTGGCCTGATGGTTTGCTTTGGCCAGCCCAAGACGAGCGCCGAGTATATTCAGGCGACCAGCCGCGTCGGTCGGGATGACTCTAGGCCGGGCTTGGTGGTGACCATCCTCAACCTCAATCGGCCTCGAGATCGGTCGCATTACGAACGCTTCTCGGCATTCCATCAATCGTTCTACCGGAGCGTCGAGGCGACCAGTGTCACGCCCTTCTCACCGCGGGCGCTAGACCGAGG
>Ga0315903_10007706_pt1 | contig 13424 bp, 10 predicted proteins | sample LakEriMetagenome_7_FD_203524 | JGI IMG/M metagenome (GOLD analysis project Ga0315903, IMG submission 203524) | Freshwater fungal communities from buoy surface, Lake Erie, Ohio, United States - Buoy 2 MA119 | ecosystem: Environmental > Aquatic > Freshwater > Lake | place: USA: Lake Erie, Ohio...
GAACTCGCGGTGCGGCTGATCAGTGAACCCCACTTCGGGATGCCCCGACCATTCGTGTCCGCGGTCAATCAGCGTTGGCACGAGGACCACAGAGCCAGTCGCGGCCAGCATCTTCACCCAGGTCTCGCCATCATCATATTTGTCCAGCGCGACGAATCGCTCCGGGATCATGGCGGCATCCGGTAGCGCCACCACGGCGGCTTTCGGTTGGTGCGGAACCACCAGGAGACCCTCGCCAGTCACTCCTTCCAGGACCGGCCAGCGAACGGCGAACACCGCGGCCACTGAACTCTCGGCGAGAATCGCAGGAGCCGACGGGGTCCCGATCAATTCGAACCCAGCCCCCTTCGCGAGTGATGTCCGGGGATCCACCGCCCCCAGGATCTGTTCCAGCCGGGCCCGATTTGGAGCGAGACTCTTCTCGAACGCATCCAGGCTGGTGAAGTCGTAATTCCAGAATCGGGCCCGCTGCAGGGGAGACACCTGCAACTCCCGCAAAGCATGCTTGCGAATCCCATCGACCATCACCTCATCGAGGGGTTCAGCACGCTGCAACGGGGAGGTGCCTGGCAAAGAAGGTTCGGCGAAACCCAGGGAAGCGGCGAGCAGGGCCAACCACATCCCCAGTTGCCAGGCGCGAATTTTCACGTGAGGATCTCCCGCACCACCTCGCCATGCACATTGGTCAGCCTGCGGCGGATGCCATTGTGGTAAAAGGTCAACCGCTCGTGGTTGATTCCCAACAGATGCAAGACCGTGGCGTGAAAGTCGTACCAGCTGGTGCGATTCTCGACCGCCCGGTACCCCACATCGTCGGTGGCTCCATAGGACATCCCCGGTTTGAGTCCGGCCCCGGCCATCCAGACCGTGAAACCCGCCTGGTTGTGGTCGCGTCCCGTCCCCAGCACCCCATCGGCCGATTGGGCGAAGGGCGTGCGGCCGAATTCACTGGTGAAAATCACCAGAGTGTCTTCGAGCATTCCCCGTTCCTTCAGGTCGCGCAGCAGCGCCGCCAGAGGCTGGTCGCAGCGGGCCGCCTCTTGCCCATGGTTTTGTTGCATGTTCTCGTGCCCATCCCAATTGATCCGGGGGGAACCAAACGCCCCTCCGGCGAACAGCTGTACGAATCGCACCCCCTGCTCGAGCAGGCGTCGGGCCAACAGGCAACTGCGGCCGAAGTCATTGGTGGCGGGCTGTCCCAGACCATACGCAGCCTGCGTCGCGGCGGTCTCGCGATCGAGCGCTGTGACCTCGGGAACCGCCAATTGCATGCGGGCCGCCAACTCGTAGGCGCGCATCCGGGCCGCCAGGTCGTCATGACCGCGGTCCTCGAGGTGTCGGCGATTGATCTCCGCCAGGAACTTCCGACTGGCAATCTCTGTTTCGGGCGCGATCTCGCGGGCCGGGACCAAGTCGGCAATCGCCTGCCCCTGGCTGCGCATGGTGACCCCCTGGTGGCGGGCTGGCAAGAATCCATTCGACCAATTGATCGAACCTCCTGCGGGAAGTCCCCGGACATCGGGAATCACCACATAGGTGGGCAGGTCTTCCGTTTCATTTCCCAAACCGTACGAGAGCCAGGCGCCCATGGTCGGAAACCCATTGAGGCGAAACCCGGTGTTGGCCTGGAATGTCGCGGGGGTATGGTTGGACGTCTCAGCATACATCGAATGGATGAAGGTCAGGTCGTCGACCATCCCCGCCAGGTGGGGAAACAGCGTCGAGACCCATTTGCCCGACTGCCCATGCTGGTGAAATTCCCAATCGGGCTGTCGCAATAAGCCGACCTGGCCAAAGAAGACGTCGGGACGTTCCTCGGCAGTCAGCGACTTGCCATGCAGGCGGATCAACTCGGGCTTGTAGTCGAATGTGTCGACCTGGCTGAAGCCGCCACAGGCGTAAATGTGAATGGCCCGCTTGGCCCTCGGGGGATGGTGGGGCGGAGGATCATCGGCTTCCCCGGGAACACCGGCCGCGAGCAACCCCTGGCGGTCGAGCAGAGACAACAGCGCCGCCCCTCCCAGGCCATGGGAAGCGAAGGACAAAAACTCTCGACGGCCCAGAAAGCCGGAAGCAGGCAACGACATGATCACCCCGCGTGGTCCAAAAAACGGGTCGTGGATTCCAGAAAGCGTACCGCAGACCCCCGGATGGGGTCAAAGCGAGGGACTCGGGTGGCCTCCCCGGGGTGAGTTTCCCGGGATGATGCCCCGGGATATTCTGGCGACACCTCTCCATGGCTCTTCTGACCCCACTTTTGCATGTCGATTCTCCACTTCACCCTGGCCACCCGCGATGTGGTCGCGACAGCCCGATTCTTCTCGGCAACACTCGGCTGGCAGCCGGTCGACCGACCCAACAATATCCCCATGCAGGCAGCGTGGTTGGGAATCGCCCCCGGCCAGGAACTGCACCTGCTGCATATCGAGGGCTTCGCCCCCAGTCCCTTCGAGGCCGAGTTCGGACGGCACTTCGCCGTGGGGTTTCCAGTGGCCCAGTTTCCCGCCTTGAAGCAACGGCTGCGCGATCACGGGGCCGAGTTGATCGAGCCCCGACGGGAAACCCCGTTCGAGCGGTTTTTTTTCCGCGATCCGAACGGCTACGTGTTTGAAGTTGTCTCGGTCTGAATTCAGCGCGACTGCAGTTTGATTCGGGTGACCCGGCCAAACCGGCCGGTTGATCCCCCCGGGGGGGGCAACAGGCGAAGCGCGGCGGGGAACCAACCAGGCTTGGTCAACTTTCCGTCGGGTAGCTGTGTCATTGCTGGAAGCTTGGGAGGGGGGAGTCCACCCCGATACTCGTCGGCCGACACGGGATGGACGTAGACCCGTCGGTTCGCGATCAGGTTGGCAAGGGTCTCGGCCAATCCCGGGCTGAGTCCGGACCACAGAACCACATTGGGGTCGGAACGCAGGGCGAGTCCCTGTTCTCCCGCACCGGGGAAATACCTCCCGAATTTCTCGACAATTGTCGCGAAGGTGGTCGTGTCGTACCGGCGCAGGTACTCAACCAGTCCCGCGTTGACCTGGCCATGCTCGGCCAACTGCTGCCACCCCTCGGCCGCAGAGTTATCGTCGTCGAGCGGTAGCTGCGACAGGCGGCGGTGTTCGTCCTCGATCATCTTGGTGACACGGCTGTCGAGCGTGGCCCGGCGGCAGCGGCTCGACGCCCACTCCCGGAGTTCGAACACCTTCTCTTCCATGGTGACTGACAGGGGAACGGTCTGATCTCGCGATTTCTCGAGGTCCTCCTGAGACAGCAGCCGCCCCTGTCCGAACGAATCGATCATGGCGGACACCACAATCTGCTCCAATTCGGCACCGCTGAATCCTTCGGTGCGATTGGCGATCGATTCAAGATCGTACTTCTCGGGTTTCCAGCCCCGCTTGGAAAGGTGAATCTCGAGGATATCGAGGCGTTCGTGGTAATTCGGCAGATCGACGAAAAACAACTCGTCAAACCGTCCCCGGCGGAGCAGTTCCGGCGGGAGATTGGCGACCGAGTTGGCGGTCGCCACCACAAACACTGGCTGCTTACGGCCTTCCATCCAGGTAAGAAAGCTGCCGAACAGGCGGGCCATGACCGAATCCTGTCCCTGCGAATCTTCCCCCAACCCAGCGAAGCCTTTTTCGATCTCATCCAACCACAGTACGGCCGGGGCAATGGTCTCCATCAGCCGCAGCACATCCCGCAGGTTTCGCTCGCTGGTCCCGCGATCGGCTGAAAGCAGATTGGCGACATCCAACCGGACCAGCGGAAAACTCAGCAGGCGGGCGGTGGCCCGGGCTGTGAGACTTTTGCCGCACCCCTGCACCCCCAACAACAGAAGTCCCTTGGGGAGGGGAATTCCCTGTTCGCGGGCCCGTTCCGTGAAGGCTTCGGCGCGTTGACTCAACCAGTCCTTGAGCACCTCCAGCCCGCCCACATCGCGGACTCCCTCCTCCAGGTCATAGAACTCCAGCAGATCCGATCCCTGCACGAGGTGGCGTTTTTCAGCCACCAGCAGACGGAAAGCCTCGTCGTCGACCGTCTCGCGCCCCTGCAGCGCAAATTGCAGCGCCTTGCGGGCTTCCCGAGCCGTCAGCCCCAGCACCCCCTTGACCAGCTTTTCCTCGGCGGCCGGATCAACCTCTAGCGAAGTCTGCGCCGCCGCGTTCCGGGCGGCGAGGGCCGCCTGGAGTTCCTGGCGAATTTCTTCGATCCCCGGGAGGGGCAGGTCGATCTCGAAGGCCTCCTTAAGCAGATCGAGCGGCACCGACAAGCCGGCCCCCAGAAACAGCAGGGTCTTCCCCTCACGGGCCAAGCGCGGTGCCAGGTCGCGCAGCCGACGGATCACGCGCGCGTCGGAGAAACAGGGTTGAAAATCCTTCAGCAGGAAGACGTGATTTGCGGGATAACACTCGATCCGTTCCAGAAACCACAGAGGGTCGGTGGAAATCGCCTCGTCGCTCCCCGGGGGTGGCTGAGGACCGTCCGTGATGGTCCAGGTCACGAGTCCCCGTTCCACCTCCAACAGCACCTCGGCCAATTCAGTCTCCCAGCGCTCCTCTTCAAAGGTCTTGAGGAACAACAGGCCATAATCCGAAAGGATTCGGGCCCGAACTTGATCCAGTGCCTCGGCGGTGGTCATGGGTGCGGAATTTGCAAAAGGGACAAGGCAGGCGGGTTCTGATCCCGCGATCGTATCGATTTGGGCGGAGCGATTCCTCTGGCGGGAGCGGCCCCGCGCCGCGGCTGTGCCGCCTCCCACGCAACCCCACAGGCCGCATCCCTCCCCCGAACCCGATTTCCCCCTTAGAATGCCGCCGACTGTCTCTCACCCTTCGCAGGATCGCCTTCCATGTCTGTGACGCTCAGCCAATTCGCCCGCAACCTCAATGTCGAGACCGCCTTCACGGTCCTGGCCGTCGCCAAGCAACTTAAGGCGAAGGGGAAGGATGTGGTTGAATTGGAAATTGGCGACAGCCCGTTTCCCAGCACGGCCCACGCCAAGCAGGCTGGCGAGCAGGCCATCAAAGATGACCAGTCGCACTACTGTCCCTCGCCAGGGCTTCCCGAGTTCCGTGAAACGGCCGCCCGGTTCGTGCGCGACGAGTTTCACATCCCCGCCGAGGGGCGAAACGTGGTGGTCGGCCCTGGAGCCAAGATTTTCCAGCAGTTTTTCTGCGAAGCGTTTCTGAATCCCGGTGACGGGGCCCTGGTCTTCAGCCCGCATTTTCCCACCTTCATTCCCAACATCGAGCGGCGCGGTGCTCGGGCCGTGCTGGCTCCACTGTCTCTGAAGAACGAGTTCCGTCCGGGAGTCGACCAGATCGAACGGTTCCTCTCAACCGACCCCGCCCCCCGGGCCATCTTCCTCAATTCGCCCCACAACCCTACGGGCGGAGTGGCCCTCGAGCAGGATTTACGCGACATTGCCGACCTGATTCGTGGCAAGAACATTGCCGTCTTTTCCGACGAGCCCTACTGTCACATGGTCTGGAAAGGACGGCACCGTTCACTGCTGGAACAACCGGGAATGCTCGACCAGGCGGTCGCCGCCTATACCTTCAGCAAGTCGTACAGCATGAGCGGCTGGCGTCTGGGATTTGCCGTCTCGAGCCCGGAAATCACCGACGCCATCGGCAAGATGATCAACACCTGCCTCTCTTGTGTGCCCCCCATCGTCCAGTTGGCCGGTGCGGCCGCCCTGACCCACGACAAAGTCGAACGAGACCGGGTGATGCAGTTGTTTCGTGACAAAGTGGTGCTGTTGACACAGGGACTCAACCGCATCCCGGGGTTCAAGACTCTCGATCCCACCGCGACCTTCTACGTGTTCCCCAATGTCGCACCGATCTGCAACGCTTTGGGAATCACCAGCCATGGCCTCGCGCTGTATCTGCTGGAAGGGGCCGATGATCATTTCGGCGTCGCCTGTCTCGGGGGAGAGTGCTTCGGCGAAGCGGGGGCGGGCTTTCTGAGGTTCAGCTGTGCCGAGCCCAACGAACGGCTCCAACAGGCGATTGATTTCCTTCCGGTGGCACTCGGTCGGGTCGACCGAGTGCGGGCTTACCTGGACAAGAACCCCAAGTTTTCCTTGCGGACACCATATGCAGTCTGAGCTTTCGGCGCGTCCGTTGGTCGTGCGGTTGCGCCCGCTGATTCTGGGAGGCACCGCCGCCTTTTGGCTGTTGATGCTGGTCCTCACCCATCTACCCGAGATTCCCAAAGAATATGACCCGGAACTGGGAGACAAGAGCGAGCACCTGATTGGCTACATGCTGCTGTCCGTAGGTCTGGGATTGAGCCTGAGCGCTTGTCAGGGCCCCCTGGGATGGCGGCGTCTTGCGATGGTCATCGGGATTGTGGCGGTTTACGGTGCTTTCGATGAAACAACCCAACCGCTGTTTGGCAGGAACTGCGACTGGTACGACTGGGTGGCCGACCTGCAGGGATGCTTTCTGGGGGTCTTGGCGGTGCTGGCGATTGATCAGTTGTGCCGACGCTGGCGACCGGGGTGGTTTCCCCCCAGCACCACATCGATGAACCTTTGAGCCATGCCCGGCAAGTTCAACACCTTGTAATTCCAGCCCTTGTGCGCATTGGGGCACGCAGCAACCAACGGATGACCAGGAACGCACCCAATCGGTCGGGACGAATTCTCTGTTGGGTCGGAGGTTTTCAGTAGAATTTCGCCGGGGACGGTTCGTGCATTTGGTGTCGGCTGCGGAGGATGAGAGACCGTCGGCCGGGTTTCCGTCAGTTCGCATCGACGGAGCACCTGCTCCTGCGGATCGGCTCGTGGAAGCCTCTGTTGCAGAAGCTGTGTTGCCTTGTGGTCGTGGGGATGATGGTCCCGCTGGGACAGTGTGCTTTGATTTCCCCAGCCATATGCCGGTTCACATGACCCATCCAGAACTTCCTTGCATCGGGTTTGCTGACACTTCCACAACCTGAGGATTCCGCGGTCTTGAACGGTAGTGGTTGACAATGGAGTCGAACCCGCGCGATCACAGACTTTCCGGAACGTCTCCAGATCAAGTCAGTCTTTCTGTCCGGCCGATCCGGAAATTGTCTCCCGCAAAGTCATTCCGTGCAGCACGCGGCTCAGGTTCAGACGAATTCAGACCGAGATCTGAGCACTCAGTTCAGACGCATTTTTCCACTGCCTGCACGTCATCGATACTGAATGGTCCGAGCATGATCGTCCGGAAAGTCTGGCCTGGATCTCGCCCCAGGAGATATAGCTCTCCATGCTGGCTTTCACGGGCATCGGGAAAACCACTTACGGTCTGCCCGTCCTTCAGACTCACCCGGACCGCCGTGGTTTCATCGATTCCCTGCAATTCCTGGTTCACGAGATGGGGAAACCTTCCCCAAGCCCAACACCACAGGGTTTTGACCGGATCGACTTTTCCCGCCACATCGGTCCATTCGTGTTCGGCCAACAGCAGATCCCGGCGGGAGGCTGTCTGGCACCACGGTTTCAGAATCTCATCGAGCCACGCGCGTCGCGACGCGGCGAGATCGGCAAAGGTCTTCATTTTAAGAGTATAGGCTTCGCTCCGCCTGCTTCCAGTTCGGGACGCTCCCCGACGGTGCTCCCTCTCCAGGCGGTTCGCACCATGACCCCGAAACCAGATCAACGCCCTCCCGGCTGAACCACGCCTGAGCCCCCTCTCATGTTTGATCCTGAACCCGAGATCCCCCAGTCCGACCTGGAAAAGCGTTTTGAACGGGTGCGATCCGTCGCGGGCCTGCTGCTGGCACCTGTGCTCTTCCTGGTGATCTGGTGGCTGCCGCTGTCGAACTCTGCGACACCCGTTGGACCCGACGGCAGGACGGGGCTCTCCGCCGCGATGAGTCCGCAGGCACATCATCTGGCAGCGATCATGGCCACTGTGATCTGGCTCTGGTTGACAGAACCCATCCCGATGACGGTCACCGCGCTCTTGGGTGCCGCGGGATGCGTGGTCCTCAGAGTGGCCGACGCCAAGACCGTTTTTGCTCCGTTCGCTGATCCGCTGATGTTTCTCTTCATCGGATCGTTCATGCTGGCGAGAGCGATCTTCCTGCATGGCCTCGATCGACGCCTGGCGTACGGAGTGATGTCGCTAAGCTGGGTCGGCGCCCGACCTTCACGAATCCTGTTCGCGTACGGAGCCGTGACGGCCTTCATCTCGGCCTGGATTTCGAACACCGCCACGACCGCGATGATGTTGGCGATTGGGCTGTCTCTGGTCCGGTTCCTGAAAGAAGCGTCGACAGCATCAGGCCGGATCGACCCCAGGTTCGCGACCGGCTTGATGCTGATGACCTCATTCGCCGCCTCGATTGGGGGGCTGGCCACCCCCATCGGCACACCACCCAATGTCATCGGCTTGCGGTTTATCGAACGGGAACTGGGGGTCGAGATTCCCTTTTTGAAGTGGATGGTTCTGGGGGTTCCAGTCGTGGCCCTGCTGTACCTGTTTCTCTTTGTCTATCTCAACCGGCTGTGTCCGGCGGGGGTCAGGGAGCTTCCCGGAAGCATCGACATGCTGAACCGTAACCGGGATTCGCTGGGGCGTTGGACGGCCGGGCAGAAGTCGACCCTGATTGCATTCGGCCTGACCACACTTTTGTGGGTTCTGCCGGGGATCGTGGCGTTGTTTTGGGGGGAACAGAGCCCGATGTACAGCCGGGTGCGCAGCAGCCTGCCCGAAGGAGTGGTGGCAATCCTGGGAGCGTCGCTGCTGTTTCTGCTGCCTGGGAATTGTGGGGGCCGGGCCATCGACTGGAGCAAGGCGACGCAAATCGACTGGGGGGTCGTGCTGCTCTACGGAGGGGGCTTTACGCTGGGGGAACTCGCCAACCAGACAGGATTGGCCACCTCCGTCGGCAACGCACTCGCGGGGCTGCTGCCAGGGGGAGGGGAATGGACCCTGTTGGTGGGGGGCACGCTGCTGGCAGCCCTCGTCTCGGAAGCGACGTCCAACACCGCCTCGGCCAACATTGTGGTGATGCTGGTGATCTCGATGGCCCGCTCAGCCGGGGTCGATCCGTTGGCTCCCGCGCTCGGGGCGACCTTTGGGGCCAGCCTCGGTTTCATGCTGCCCGTCTCGACCCCCTGCAATGCGATTGTGTATGGGACCGGTCTGGTTCCCCTGCCGCGGATGATTCGTTACGGATTGCTGTTGGATATTGTCGGTGTCGCCGTGATCATCCTGCTGGTCAAAATCCTGCTTCCCTGGATTGCTTGAACCCTTCGCAGCCAATTCCCAAGCAGCCTCTTCGCCCCATGGTCTTTTAGAAAACCCGAATTCTCTTCACGGAGGTGCCGGTTTCGCCTTGACGACTGGCCGGGTTGGCGATGAAACTGCAGTGAAACCAGCGCTGGGGCCGCGTCCACACTCGTCACGATCCACAGACTCCGATTCATCACTTCACCCCCCCGAGACGACAGTGATTGCGCAATTGATTCCGGAGAACGGCGGGGAACCGATCATGATCCACAAGGATTTGATGGTCGTGGGACGCCAGGAGGAGGGTTGCGACATCACCATCGATCACAAAAGTGTCTCGAAAATTCATTGTGTGATTGTCAAGACGGATGGATTGCTGTTTGTGCGCGACCTTCTAAGCACGAATGGAACGCGTGTCAACGGCCAGAGGGTGACCCGGGGAGCCCTGTTGCCGGGGGACGTTCTGGCCGTCGCCAATGCCAAGTTCCGGGTCCACTTGGGCCCCGATCAAGTAGAGCGTTTGCCAGTTTCCGGCAATGAAACCCAGGCGATGATCTCAAAGAGCCTCCCGAAGAATCAGCCGATCACGGATTCGGCGAAAAATCCCGGAGCCGACCTGTTCGCCCCCGACGCAGAGATCCGGCTAAAGGAATCTCCCGAGTCAAACTGACGGCCCCGGAGTTGTCTGGGCGTTCAGGATTGGGGATTTGACTCCCCCCTGCCCCGGAATCCGACTCGTAAAAAAGTCCGCCCCAGAAAACCCTGAACAGTTCCCCCCGGGCAGACGATGACATATAAACAGGTATCGAGCTTCCCGAGTGTTCCCGGGCAGCTGCTTGTCCCAGTTCCCCCCCCGGCTCCCCAGCAGCCCTGACTGGAAGACTCCTCGGTTCCCCGGAAGAAAGTTCGAACATGCAGACCTTCCCGAAAGTCTCGCAAAGTTTTTGTGATGGATTGTCCCGCCGCTCGTTCCTGGAGATTGGGGGACTCACTTTCGGCGGCCTGGGGCTGGGCTTGAACGATGTCCTGCGTGCCGAGGAGAACCGTGGCAAGTCGAACCGGTCGATCATCATGGTCTACCTCTCGGGAGGGCTGTCTCACCAGGATTCCTTTGATCTGAAGCCCCAGGCTCCCGCGGGGATCCGGGGCGATTTCAATCCCGTCGACACGAATGTTCCTGGGCTCCAGGTGTGCGAATTGCTGCCACAATTGGCCGGCATGGCCGACAAGTACGCAGTCTTGCGATCGATCGTCGGTCTGCGTGATGAGCACAGCAGTTTCCAGACGCTCACTGGGTATTCAATGGGAGAATCGCAGCGGGACGGGAAACCCAACTTCGGATCGATGGTTTCTCGGGTTCTGGGGCCGACCGATCCTGTGATTCCCTCGTTCGTGGATCTGTTTCCCACGATGCAGCATCGCCCCTACAATAGTCCGGGATCGGGGACGCTGGGGCCCCGATACACGGGCGTCCGGGCCGATGGTGAGGATCTGGCAAGCATGAAGCTGCGATTTGTCTCGCCCGCCCAGCTTTCGGATCGCCGCAAACTGCTGCGGGAGATTGACTGCCTGAAATCCGGGCTGGAGAGCGAGCGGCTGCAGGCGGCAGACAGTGCGACGCAACGGGCATTTGATGTTCTGACATCGAGCCGGCTGGTGGATGCCCTCGACATCGAGAAGGAAGATCCGCGGATCCGCGAACGGTACGGGAAGAGTTCGTCGAAGCACCAGGGAGACGGTGCCCCCCTGTGGAACGATCAGTTGTTGATGGCCCGCCGACTGATCGAGGCGGGGGTCCGCTGCGTGACCGTGGCGTATGGTTTTTGGGACACTCACGGCAACAATTTCAATCATCTCCGAGGGAATCTGCCGATCTTCGATCAGGGAATCGCTGCCCTGATTCAGGACCTGCATGACCGAGGCCTGGAACGGGATGTGACGGTGGCGGTCTGGGGCGAGTTTGGCCGAACCCCCAAGATCAACAAGGACGCGGGCCGCGATCACTGGGCGCGGGTGAACAGCGCTCTGCTCGCCGGCGGCGGGCTGCGGACCGGGCAATTTATTGGCACAACAGACTCCATGGCAGACTCGGCCAAGGACCGCCCGATTCATTACCTGGATGTCCTGGCCACGCTCTACCAGTCGATCGGCATCGATCCCCATGAGTTGGTGCGCGATTCGCAAGATCGCCCGATTCCCATTCTTCCCAGCACCACCCAGGTGATCCGCGAGTTGGTGTAGTGTTCGAGCTGTCGTTCGATTATCTCCTGGGCATGTCACTGTGGCTGCTGGCACTGCCAGTCGCCTTCTGGGTTCTGCTGCGGTCGCGGCGTGCCGCCCGTCGCCGGGGCCGGTCCCTCCGTCTTTCCAACCTGGGCCTGTCGCTCTGGATGCTGCTTGCGGGTTTGACAGCGGTCGAGCTTTACTTCGCCGTCATCTACGATCAAAGCGATTCGTTCAACATGACGAACGTGTCGCAGAAGTGGTTTCGGCGCTGGGTCCGGCAGAAGCCCCTCAAGTTCGCCGGCCGTGAGGGAATCCCATACCGCGATGACGTCGACTTCCCAACTCGCCTCGAACCTGGGCAGCGGCACGTGGTTTTTATCGGGGACAGTTTCACATTCGGACATGGAATCCGCCATGTTCCTGACCGATTCAGCAATCGGGTCCGCGAGACGTTGCAGGGGCAGGCTCTGGGTCAGATTCTGGTGACCAACATTGCCGACGCCGGCAAGGATCTGCACTGGGTCTGCGAGGTGACGGACCGACTGATCGAGAATCACCTGCCGGTAACGACACTGGTCTACGTCTTGTGTCTGAACGACATTGAGACCTTCGACCCCGAACATCGCGATCAGGCACCGACCAATCAAGTCCGGCGTCCCCCCAACCTCCTGCTGAACGACACTTACTTCTTCAATCTCTTGTACTTCCGCAGCCAGCAGGCGACGGTTCCGGGAGTCCGCGATTACTACTCGCATGTCGAGGAATCGTATCGGGGCATCGCCTGGCGGCGGATGTTCGGGAAGTTGATGACGCTCAGCCAGGAGTGTCGGGACGCGGAGATTGATTTCCGCGTGGTCGTGTTTCCCTTCCTTCACAATCTCGGTCCGAAGTATCCCTTCCGAGAGGCGCATGGACTGATTGTGGAGGCGTGTCGGCGGGAAGGCATTCCCTGTCTCGATCTGCTGCCGGTGTTGGAACCGCACGCCAGCGAAAAGCTGACTGTCAACATTTTTGACGCCCATCCGAACGAGCGGGCCCACGAATTGGCTGCGGATGCTATCGCAGACCGCTTGCTGGGTGACCTGACCGATCGCCAACCCTCCCCCGCCAGCCCGCCGGCAGAGACTCCCTGATGTCGATCTTCGAACAATGGGGGGTCACACCAATCATCAATGCGACCGGCTCAGTCACCCGGCTGGGGGGGGCAGTCATGCCTCCCGAAGTCATTGCGGCGTTTTCGGCGGCTGCTTCCGATGCCTGCTCTCTGGAGGAACTCCAGGTCGCCGCCTCGCGCATCCTGGCGCATCACACCGGGGCTGCTGCGGGAATTGTCACCGCCGGGTGTGCCGCCGGACTTACCCTGGGGACCGCCGCCATCCTGGCCGGATTGGATGCAGGTCGAATGGAACGGCTCCCGCGCCCCGCCCCTGGAGACCGTCACGAATTCCTGGTCGCCCGTGAGCAGCGCAACGGATATGACCATGCAGTACGTGCGGCCGGTGCGACCCTGGTCGAAGTTGGTTTCAACGAGATCGTGTCGAACGCCGGGGTGCGACGGACCGAGACGTGGGAGTACGGAGCCGCCATCACCGAACGGACAGCGGGAATCCTCTACATCGCGGCCCCCGAGGCGCGACCCCGACTGCAAGAGGTGGTCGACCTGGCCCATCGCCATTGCCTGCCAGTTCTCGTCGATGCCGCCGGCGAATTGCTGCCCCGCAATACGCTGCCCGACCTTGTGGCGACCGGTGCCGACCTGGTTGCCTGCAGTGGAGGCAAGGCGCTCCGCGGACCTCAGTCGACCGGCATCCTGTGCGGGAGGGCCGAGCTCGTCGGCTCGGCTTTGCTGCAGATGCTCGACATGGATGACCATCCCGATCTTTGGTCCCCCCCAGGGATCCTTCCGGAACCACGACGGCTGTTCGGCCAACCGCGCCACGGGCTGGGCCGGGGGTTCAAGGTTTCCAAGGAAGAGATCGCCGCCCTGCTGAC
>Ga0315903_10007707_pt1 | contig 13423 bp, 5 predicted proteins | sample LakEriMetagenome_7_FD_203524 | JGI IMG/M metagenome (GOLD analysis project Ga0315903, IMG submission 203524) | Freshwater fungal communities from buoy surface, Lake Erie, Ohio, United States - Buoy 2 MA119 | ecosystem: Environmental > Aquatic > Freshwater > Lake | place: USA: Lake Erie, Ohio...
TACGGATTACGGATTACGGATTACGGATTACGGATTACGGATTACGGATTACGGATTACGGATTACGGATTACGGATTACGGATTACGGATTACGGATTACGGATTACGGATCTAGAAGGGAACCGTCTAAGGTATAGCTAATCCGTTATCCGTCATTCGTAATCTTAAAGGTCTGAGAACCGCGCTACAAAATCATCGCGCTTCTTTTTGTTGTTGATGAACAGATAGCTGTATTTGTTGCGGCCTTCATCGAAGCGGCGCTTATCGTCTTTGATTTCGCTCATCTTAGTACCAAATTCTTTGTCACTGCTTAGTATGTTCATGATTCCAAGCTTGTATTCAAAATAATACCATACAGTGGGGTCCAGCTCTAAATACATGCGCAAGACGTCGGCACCTCGTTTCTTTTCAATCTCAATTTTGCCCTTCACATATTTGAACAACTGTTTCTTGTCCATGCTGGCAATACCAATTTGTCCTTGTGACTGGAATGTTTCGTCAACCGGATTCCATTTGAATTTCACATCTGCGAGGTAGAAGGTCGCCAAAAGCTCGTCCGGTATACGCTTCATTTGACCACTCAAGCCCAATTCTGAAATGAGTTTGTCCGACTTCTCAGTACCGAGAATTTCAACTAGGCTCTTCTCGTATTTCGTTCGAGTGATGTCAACCGGTTGAAGAGTGGGCCATTTCTCAATTTGTTCAGAGATATACTTCAAGGAGCTTTCATCTATCGGGAAATTCACTACTGTAACACCACTGGTGCTGATGGCGTCTTCTTTTGTTCGGTAATAAACATCGCCAACATTGGTGAATTTCATTACTCCGTAGTCGACATTGAAGTCCATGCGCCCATCTCCATTCATTTCGCAATTGGACGTATTCAGGGCGAGCAAATTTCCGGGGAGCTTTGGTTGTTTAATCTTGTCTTTGGGACCAATTAAATAGCGTCCGGTGGCTTTGTCGTGAGTAAGGAAACCTTCCGCTTGAATAATAGAGCGGTCGCTTTTCTCCCGTATATCACTCAAAAACGCAGGATAAACCGTCATGGGCGAGTCGCCGGTAATCATCACACCAACACCCAGCTTGGTCATGGTCATGTCGCGCAGTGAGGAGTCGACCGGAATGTAGATTTCTTCCGGATTGATTTCGGAGCGGAACTTGAAATAGGTTGCCGGCATTAAATCGCAATTATGCAAAATACGCGCGCCTCCGTCGAATATGAGGAAACGGTTGTTGGCATGCATTTCAAAGTCACCATAGTATTCGAAGGCAGGAGAAAGGAAGAACTGCGTACCCTCAGCAATCTTACCCTTTCCGATAGTCTGATAGGAGGTATCAACCCGGATGTCTTCTAGGTGTATTACCTGTTCCTTCTTCTGCTCGTCGATATAGGTTATATCGCCGGCCGCATTGTATTCGCGGCGGCCCTTTATTTTGATGTCGGCATTATAAATCTGATGGTATTGGGTCACATAATTACTAAGAATCTGTGAGCGTGTCAGGGGCAGCATGTTGGCAAAACGCTCAATCGTAACCTTGCCGGAGTCGGGTGTTATCTTAGAGTCGGCTACAATAATGTATTTGATTTTCTGGCAATAGAGTTTCCCGCGGCGCAAGTCGAATTTCGCTTTGGGTGAAAGGAAGTTGAGTGAATCCTGACCTTCGGCGATCGAATAGAAGTTGGATCTTTTTGCATCTTCAGCGGTATCAATCATAAGGTCATCTCCGCTTGGCTTGCGGTTCGAAGACAAATCAAGCTCATCGCGGTCCATATACCAGGTGAACTGGTCCATGTAACAAACGTATTGATTGGTAGGGAACTCAATTTTGGTTTCTCCTCCGTTACTTTTGAAAATACCATCGCGGCGGTCGAAGTCAACATCCGCGTTAACGTTATCGGTCTTAAAGGCTAGCCCTGAACCAAGTTCTTCACCGACACCGCGCATTTGGAAAGACGAGGTGTCTGAAAGAATTTTCCTTCGTGAATACTTCATCAAATCACTTGTTAGCTTGGCACCACTGAATTCCATGAATCCATTCCCCGTCATACCTGTGGGCTTTAAATGCAATGTTCCCGTGAGCGTTGCTTCATCATTGAAAAAATCAATGGGTTTATCGATGCTTGTAATGTCCAGATTGTCTCCTTTGGCATGGAACGCAAGAAGGGTAGAGTCACTGTGTGCCTTGGGAACCTCCACTTTTCCTGTTAGCTCACGGTTGGTGAATTTGTATGTTCGCCCCAACATGGAGTCGGGCAGGAAGGTAAACTCTTTGGATGATGCCGAAGCCGTCAGGTAGCTGAAGTCACCGCCGCCCTTCAACCCGGAATAATCCAGCTTGAGCTCGGCAGTTACTTTCGCTTTGCCGCCGTAAGAAGGTAAGTCCGCGCCGGTTTTACGCACAAAACCGAGCGAGTTATCTTCCATGAGTACAAGTGGCTCGGTAATGTCAGGGAATATACCTGCACTAACCAACGTTCCTTCGAATCGCAAATCCTTTTTACTGAAATTGTCGAGTGAATCAATGGTAAATGGTTGCAACTGATAGAAGAACTTATCTTTCTTATAAACGCCATTTTGAATAGCGGGATCACTCCAGTACACGAAAGATGTCTTCGTGCAGGTGAAAATGGGGTATTGAGGGTAGGACCTGCTGTGAAAACCTCCTTTATTCGTTGGAGCGTCAACCTGTAAATATCCCTGCACGTCTCGTATTACGCTCTTGACTCTTGTCTTTTGAAGCTGGCCGTATTGATTGCGCCCAAGCGATTCATCTTCCACATAAATGCGACACGAATCCACCTGAATAAGGTCAAGCTGGAATTTCTCATAAGAGAAGAAGTATTCGGGGCCGTTGAACTCGAAATTACCGGCGTTGACTCGACCGCCGAATATGAAGTCTCGATTTTTTTTCAATACGACTTCCTTATTAAGCGGCATAATGTTTACCTGCTGTGAATCGGACAATTGAAAGTTGTCGACTCCCTTCAGCATAAGGTCATAGTTTAACAAACTCAATTGGCCGTTTGGGCCCGATTCAACTTCGGTGCTGAATTGTATTACGTCGTAATCACGCTTGCCAATGTTGTTTTCGATATACCAATACAATTTGGGTCGAACATGAATATCGTGAGTGTCGATATTGTAATCAATGAAGCCTTTGTTATTCAAGTCAATCAAGATGGTGTTCACCTGTTCTTCGCTGTAATTATGATAGCGGGATAGCTCAAGGGCTGAAAAATCGTTGCTTTTTATGTGGTCGGCATATTGTTTTAATTCGAAAAGCGGATGTGAAAATGAAATACCCATCATAGCATCATAGCGCTTTTTCTTGAAATAGGTATTCGATTCGAAAGCAGCATATCGCTGCGTGCTTCCGTCGAGGCTACCCATCTTAATCGTTGGGTCTTCCAGGTTCCATGTCAAGGCCTCAAAATACATATCGACATTGTGGAACGTATTCTGAAATGCCGATTTCGAAATGCCTTCATCGCTTCTCAATAGGGTGAGCTTTCTCGACTTCCGGTCGAACGAAAAGTTTATATCCGGATGGATAATGGAATCTGCTTCCAGCAAAAACATTATTCGGGCGTGAGCGGTATTGATGCGGTCGGGCTTTATGGCAAACTCAAGACTTTTAGCTGTAAAGAATTTCTTGTTGTCGCGGTATATGGTAATGGTAGCAGGCTCTTCCAGGGAACCACTGCCAATGAGTTGGGTGCCTGCCATGGTGAAACCACCATCGTAATCCATGTTTTTATCGATATTCTGAATCTGTAGTCTTTTGTAGTAAGATTCGAAGCGCGGATAGGTAGCGGTCTCGGTTGATTTGTCGGCCAAAATTTTATCGGTTAGTCGTCCTTGCAAAGCCTGCTGAAAAAACTCGGTATGGAATACAACTGAATCCGCGCTGTAGGTGCTTCCTTTAACTCGGATAAAATAGTCTGCCATCTCTGCGTAGGTCTTCGTCGGATCGAAGCCCGCGCGCTGCCAGGTAACCTTGCCGGCTCGTCCCACGAAACGTTGACTGCTGGGATAATAGTATCCGGAGGTCCCGTAAATCGAGCTACTGTCGCCTTTGCTGAAGCACTTTAAATCCATAGTTCCAAAAGTGATGGCAGGAACTGAATCGAACACAAATTGAAAGTCTGATGTGCTGCTTTTCCAAAGTATCGTTTCGTTTTGGAAAAAGCTTCGGTCGCGGAAAAGCAAGGCAGAAGTCTCCAACATTTCTGAGGTGAACTTTTTGTTTTTCTTGTCGCCCATGACACGCAACAGGACATCGCTCCAAGCGGTAAAGTCGGCCTCTGTTTTTCCGGATGTTGGGAATGATATGAGTGCTTTGATGTATTCATGAAAGTCAGGAAACACCTTGTTCTTGTTTTTCAGAAGCGCATCAAGCACATTGTAAACCTGCTCGCGCTGATTTTGAGTAAACGAGGAGGATTGCAGCCAAACCGGACCAAACTGTCCTTCGATAATTTCTTTTCCACGGCCTTGGCGAGCCGATTCGAAAAGGTCATAAAGTTGCTCGGCACAACCAACCTCTGTGCGGGTGAATTTATCAAACTTTTGACTGAAAGATGCTGAGAAGCATAGAGTCAGGACTAACGAGAGTAAGAATTTGTTGAATGGCATAGCCTGTAATTCGTTGCAGTAATTTTCGAAACAATGCTAGCAATTTTATGGTTGATACGGGTATAGGAAGGGTTAAAGTTATACAAGAGGATATGCACATTACCTAGTCTGAATGGTTGCCCAAAGGGGAGATGACATTCATGCTTCAACCTTTTTTCTTTTGGTTACTTTCGCAACATGTCGGATTCCGCCAAAAAAGATAGTGCTGAGAAGGCCATTGCTTTGATACGCTCGCAGTCGCAAAGTCGCGACGCGCAGGCTTTGTCTACCGCGCTCATGAAAGGTGATCGGGCAGCTTTGGCGCAGGCCATTACCTGCATTGAGAGTGGACCCGAGGAGGTAGCGTCTGAAATTGTGCGCTTGTGTTTGCCTGCTTCCGGCCGTTCGGTGCGCATGGGCATTACCGGAGTGCCCGGGGTCGGCAAGAGCACCTTTATTGACACGTTTGGTATGGCACTGCTCGAAGCAGGTAAGCGGGTAGCAGTGCTGGCGGTCGACCCCAGCAGCCCCATCAGCAAGGGCAGCATTTTAGGCGATAAAACACGCATGGAGCGATTGGCGGCTGATAGCAGGGCATTCATTCGGCCATCACCTTCGAGCGAAACTCTTGGCGGAGTGGCGCGCAAAACCCGCGAAACGATTCTACTTTGTGAAGCCGCAGGCTATGATACGATTCTGGTAGAAACGGTGGGAGTGGGGCAGAGTGAAACAGCGGTGCATGCCATGACCGATTTCTTTGTATTGCTGATGCTCGCCGGCGCCGGAGATCAGTTGCAAGGTATCAAGAGAGGCATCATGGAAATGTGCGATGCGATGATCATAACGAAGGCCGATGGGGGTAATACCGCGAATGCAACACGCGCAAAAGCCGAATACGCATCAGCATTACATCTATTCCCGGCCCGAGAGGACGGTTGGTTTCCTCCTGTGCTTACCACTTCGGCATTGGAACAAAAGGGAATTGATGAAGCTGTCCAACTGCTGGCAAGCTATACTGCATGGATGCAAGAGCGTGGCTTGATGGTCTTGAGGCGTAAAAAGCAAAACCTAGCTTGGTTGCATGAGGAGTTGAGAGCTCGCATTGTTGAAAGCTTCTATGAAAATCCGGAGATAAAAGCAAAGCTCGTCGCCCTAGAGTCAGGTGTGGGTGATGGAACCATTTCTCCGTTTGAGGCCGCCTCCGATTTGCTGAAGGGACTTCAATAGCATTCTTTTCGAAAACCAATTATCCCTTCAAACCGACCAATTATTAATTCGCCTCGCGCAAATGAAGCTCTTCTTCTACTTTCGTTGGGATAAACAACCGGTATGCGATTGCGGCTTTTTTTGATGTCGTGTATGATTTTGTCTTCGTTAGACACGCTTTTGTTTGCCCAACAGAGTCGTTACCGATTCTTTCATTACACACCCGACGAAGGACTCATTGATAATACGGTACGATGCTTTCTCAAAGACCGCAATGGGTTTCTTTGGATAGGAACCAACTCCGGATTGTCACGGTTCGATGGGTTTCGGTTCACCAATTACAACTGCAACCCAGCCGATACAGCCAGTTTGAGCGGCAATCAAATCATTCATTTGTTCGAAGATGTGCGAGGCCATATATGGATTTCCACACACGACAATGGCTTAAGTGTATTTAATCCTGAAACCAATCGTTTCAAGCGTTTCATGTACAATCCGGAAGGGCCAAACGGAGTGCCGAGTAATAACCCAACAGCTATTTGTGCGGATGCCAATGGAACTATGTGGGTTGGTTTTTTCGGGAAGGGTTTGGCCAAGTATGACCCAATTAATGAGAGTTTTTCCTTGACATCCTTCGACACATCTACCGAGCTCTACAATTTTAATGAAGTAATGGATGTGGAGAGCGATTCACAGGGTGATTTATGGATTTCTTCGCGGGTGGGATTAGTCCGATTTACTCCTTCCACCGGAGAATATGCTCGTATCGAACAGCTTGAAGCGGATGGGACTAAAAGACAGGAAAAGAACTTGTTGTTGAAGCTTCACATCAACGATGAAGGGAATGTAATGGTGGGTTCGTGGGTGAATGGAATTTATGAGTACAATCCTAGGAGCAACAAGTGGAAGCAGCATTTGATTGATCTCGAAAAACGAGAGAATCCAGGTTATTCGAACAAAATAAATGATTTCATACTGTTGGATGAGCATAGAATTCTCTTCACATCCTACTACCATGGATTTGGAATACTCAATTATAGTTCAGGTGCAATCGAATATCTTAAACTGGAGAATGAACGCTGGACACGAACAACCGGTGTGGAAACAGGCATCTGCCTGTATAACTCCGGCAAGTACGTTTTCATGGGAACCAACACCGGGTTCTCGCGCATGACCGAGCGTTCGCCTGATATTTTTGAGTACGACGGCACAGCATTGAAGTTCGACTTTGAGAATGGAGTGAATGTGCTTTCCGGGTTCATTCAACCGGAAAAAGACAGCTTATTGTATGGCGGGACCTATTATAGAAAAGGACTTTATTCCTTTTCCGGCCAAACAGGTAAACTCAAAGAGCTTGTGCCATTGCAAGATTACACCGGCGTGCTTTCTGTTAACGATATTGCTCAATCAAAAACCAATAGTGACGTTTATTATATTGGTTCCTCCCAGGGGTTGCTGCTTTTCAATGCGCAATCACCAGAATTGCTCACTCGCGTTAAACTGCCCGAAGAAAATCTAACCGGAGCCTATGTATGGTCGTTGGCCTTCGACTCATCGGGTCTTTTATGGATTGCTATGAGTAATGGCCTCTATGCATGGAGTGAAATGGAAAACAAGGTTGTCAATTACTCCGATCTTTTCAGAAACGCAGCAGGATTAAATTCCTTTAATTTAATACAAGTTTTTATCGATGAGGAAGATGCGATTTGGTGCGTTACTGATACTCGCCGGTTATTTCGTTATCATCCACAAGAAGGAATTTGCAAGAAGTTTAACACAGACAACCCTGCTTCGAATCTTTTAAAGGGTAATGCCGAATCGGTATTACAAGATCGTGAAGGTCGCATCTGGATAAACATGTTCAGCATTGGTTTGGCATGTTTAAACCCAAAAACAGATAGCATTCGTTATGTAACTGCGGCTGATGGATTATTGAGTGCGCGCATACCTTCTATGACCATGGATGGAAGCGGTAATTTATGGGTTCTCTCTGACAAGGGTGTTTCTGTTTTAAATACGAGCAATTTGCTCGTGCGGAATTTCACCAAGAAGCAGGGGCTGGAGATCGCAGATGCGAATGTGATCGAGTTTCACAGCGATGGCTACATATACATTGGTGGTCGAGACTATGCCTGGAAATTCAATCCAGCTGTGTTACTCTCCTCTCATGCGCAGGGTAATATTTTCATTACTTCAATTGAAGTTCTTTCTCAGCCCTATGACATGCTGGGCAATTACAATTCACTTGACACACTTCAGCTGAGTTATTCGGAAAATGATGTTCGCATTCGGTTTACGGTTCCCGATATCGGTTCAGAGGAGGATTACTACTATTATACAAAGGTTGATGGGCTTGATCATGATTGGGTACTTCAGGGTAAAGATGGTGAAGTGGCCTATTCGCAATTAAATAATGGTGTATACAGAATTCATATACGCGCTAAAAACGGAGCCGGCGAATGGTGCACAGAAGAGCGTATATTGGTTGTCATTGTACAGCCCCCATTTTGGAAAAGCGCAATTTTTGTTGTGCCTCTGGTCTTGTTGTTATTGACGCTGCTGTTCGCGGTATACAGAAAACGAATAGGCTATATTCGAAAAAAGGCACATGAGCAAAGTGCTTTTCGTCAGCAGTTGAGCGAACTCGAGAATAAGGCGCTTCGAAGTCAAATGAATCCGCATTTTATTTTCAATAGCCTCAATTCTATAAACAGCTATATAATAAAGAACAAGACCGATGAGGCGTCAGCCTTTGTTTCAAAATTCGCTCGACTAATACGACTGATACTCGACAATTCAATGGAGAATACAGTGCTATTAGAAAAAGAACTCATGGCATTGAGTCTCTACATCGAAATTGAGAACAAACGTTTTGAGAACAAATTCACTTGGGAAATTGAAGTGGACCCTCAACTAGATGCAGCCCATTTGCTTTTGCCTCCCATGGTTATTCAACCCTACGTAGAAAATGCCATTTGGCACGGGCTGTTGCATAAGGACACCCCCGGAATATTGCGCATTTGTTTGCGCTTATCAGGAGATTTTCTGGAAATATCGATTGAAGATAATGGAGTAGGAAGGCAGGCTGCTATTGACTGGCGCAGCAAGACATCGTTGAAAACCAAATCGCATGGTCTGGATGTTACCGCCAAGCGCATAAGGAATTTCAATGGAGAAGATTTCATCGGAAAGGCAGTAACCATAACCGATTTATTTACTCACGATGGTCAACCGGCCGGCACCTCAGTCGTGCTGAAATTGGCCCTTTTACGCAATACACCTAAAGCAACCTCATGATGCAAACCAATTTGAAAGCTGTAATAGTAGATGATGAACAGAGTGGTATTGAAGTGCTCGAGTACACCTTGAAAAAGCACTGCCCCGAAATTGAAATAGTACAATCGTTTTCGTCATCTATGGAGGCTTTGGCAAAGATTCCGACCATCATGCCTGATGTGTTGTTTATTGATGTAGAAATGCCGCAATTGAACGGATTTGAGCTGGTTGAAAAATTGTCGGAGCACCAATTGCAGGTAATCTTCACTACTGCCTACAACGAATTCGCTTTGAAGGCATTTCGAGTATCTGCGCTTGATTATTTGCTCAAGCCCATTGATGTCGAAGAACTGAAGGCTGCAGTTTCCAAGTTGAAGACGATTGCGAAGCCTGATCATCATGCTATGGATGCTCTTTTGGAGTACATCAAGAGTCAAAAACAAATCAATAAAATAAGTATATCTACCGAGAAAGGTATTCATTTTATTGATGAGGAGGAGGTCGTTTATTGTTTATCTACAGGGCCATATACCGTATTTTATTTGACTAGCGGACAAGAGGTGGTTTGTTCAAAGTCATTGGGGGAATATGAGAAAATGCTCTCGGATCGTGGATTCTATCGTATTCATAATTCATCACTTATTAATGTGAAGCACTTAAAACGGTTTATCAGAACGGATGGGGGTTACGTTGAAATGAGTGATGGGAAAACGCTGTCCGTTTCGAGAAGAAAAAAGGATGAGTTTTTAAGCTATTTAGGGCATTGACCAATTACCTCAAAAAAATGGCCGCTTGTTAACTCAATCAAGCCGTTTTTTATAAAGGTTAGAAGAAACTAAAAATCTTACCCGAACATTGTGCTGAAGAAGGCGAGTAGCTAATTACTACCCAGGAAATAGATGTTGATAATTGCTTGCTACGATTCTATGTTTAAAACGATATCATTCATAGTTGGTTTTACGCTTTTGTGCATTTTGGGCGGAGGCGTTTCCACGTTACAGGCTCAAGATCTTTCACAGATAGGACAGGCTCATCCTGTTCGATTGAGTGGTTCTTTGAACGTACAGGCCGGTCCTTACTTGTATTTCGGAGATGGAGATCCACGCAATGATCCCTTTTGGTGGCAGCTGACGGGTTCGCCTTCCATCAATGTCTATGGCTGGCAAATTCCATTCACGTTCAATTATGGTAGCCGAAACCGGTCGTTTAGCCAGCCCTTTAACCGATATGGAGTAAGCCCATATTACAAATGGCTCACGCTGCATGCCGGGTACCGAAGCATTCGCATGAATCCCTATGTTATGTCGGGCATCCAGTTTCTCGGTGGTGGAGTAGAAATGAACCCTAAAGGTTTTCGTTTTGCTGCATTTTATGGGCGTTTTGCAAAACCGATCTCTCAAGATACCAACGCCACCATTACCGAATCTCCCATCGCAGCATTCAAGCGTATGGGCTATGGAGCCAAGGTTGGTGTTGGTAACAGAAGGTCGTATTTCGACATTTCCCTGGTGAAGGTGTATGACGAGTTGCAGTCGATTGCTGTGCTCGACTCCGCTGCTCTCAAACCACAAGACAACGCAGCACTTGGCATTAGTAGTAAGTTGGCCGTAAGCAAGCGCGTGACGTTCAGTTTCGATATGGGACTTAGTCTTCTCAATCGCGACATAAATATGGTCGTGATCGATACTGTTCAGCGGTACAACCCATTTCCGGGCTTCTTTCAGCCACGTGTAGGCATTCAATTGTTGAAAGCAGGCAGCGCAGCCATCAGCTACAACCATAAAAACTTCGGATTGAAGGTTCAGGCTAAGCAAGTCGACCCGGACTATCGAGCATTGGCGGCATTTTACCAGCAAACCGACTTACGTTCCATTACCATTGAACCTTCCATTCGATTAGCGAAAAACAAAATCAAACTGAGCGGAAGCATCGGCAGGCAACAAGACAACATTACCGGTCGTAAAGCATTTACTTCGGTGCGCACAATCAGCTCAGCGAACGTAGCCCTTCAGCCAACGAAAAACTACAACCTCAATGTGAATTTCTCGAATTATGGAACCGCTCAGGAACAAGGACTGCGTGTGGTGAACGATACATTTCGTGTTGCACAAAACAACCTCAGCCTAAGTCTTTCACAGAATTATACGTTCATCAACAAGCTGCGTTCCATGAACTTCTCCATGAATGTCAGCTATCAGGAGTTGCAAGATTTAAATCCTTTCGGAACCTATGCAACCGGCGAGAATCAGGTTTGGTTTATGAATCTCAATGCCAATCATATTCGCTTGCGCGACAATTTTGGTCTTCTCGGCGGCGTGAATGTGAGTCACAATACATTCTATACCGGTTCCTATTTCCTTGTGGGACCTACCATTGGTGCTTCGAAACCATTCAGGAATGATAAGCTTCGCACAAGCTTGAACGTTTCGTACAACAAAGGTTTCCAAAGTGGACAGCCTGCCGGGGCAACGCTTAATAGTTTCGCAACGGTTGCTTATCAGGTTAAAAAGGCCCATCAATTCAACCTCACGATTAACGCACTGCATAATAGTACTCCTTTTGTAAGTCCTTCCGGAGGTTCATTTACGGAAGTCCGTTTTTTGGTTGGCTACACACTCATTTTTCAACGCAAATCATAACTAACTCATGAGAAAACAAGCGCTCGTAACAATTCTGCTCCTGTGTTTCGCTTGCATCAAACTTGCAGCACAGCCCTACCAATTGTCGATGTCGATCAATGTAAACCCGCCTTATTCGGCTGATTACACGGATTATTTCTCAAGTTTGAACCAGATTACGGTAACGATTATAAACTCGTCACCAACCGAACAAAACATTTACCTGGCGGGTTCAATATCTACAACGGATAATGAGATTTTTGTTCGAACCGATGAGGATGTGCGTTGGCCGGGTTCTGCACTTACTATTCCTTCAGGGCCATCGACCACAACGCTCAATGGCACCGATTTGCGCCCGTTTGCAGAAAACAGCTCGGTGTCCTATGGCGGTATTACTCCGCAAGACATTGTTGCCGGATTATTGCCGGAAGGAGAATATCAAGTGTGCTTGCGAGCGTATGATTACGATAACCTTCAACCGGTTTCAGCCGATCACTGCTCTAATACTTTTACAATTGCCTATCCGCCGCCACCGGCAATCAATACACCCGAATGCGGCTCAAGCATTTCGCGTACGGCTCCGCAAAATATATTATTCAATTGGCAGACACCTCTCGGTATTCCGGCTACAGCCCAGGCTCGTTATCGCTTCACGTTGGTTCAATTGCCGGATGGTATCGACGCCATTTCGGCATTGGCAAACACGGCTGATCCTGTATATACTGCAGAGACACAAAGCACCAGTTTGAATTACAGTACCGGACAGCCCATACTGCAGTCATCTCGCATGTATGCCTGGCGTGTTCAGGTATTCGATGCTTCGGGAAATACACAATTCCAAAACGAAGGGTATTCCGAACCATGCACCTTCAATTACCTTGAACCGGGGAGCTCAGGAAACCCTTTTACGTTGGTCTTTCCCTTGGAAGGTGATACACTGCCATGGGAGAAAATGCCCATCATGCATCGCTTTGACCCATATTCAAATGATTACGACCATTACGAGCATCAGTTTACGCTACGTCGAAACGGAACGCAAGTGGATACCTATAATGCCAACAATAACTGGCCTCAAGGACCCCAGCAAAGTCAAAGTGAATTCCTTTCGGGAATCACTCAGGAGCAAAGTCAGCACTTGAATTTATATAAGCCTCTCAGCGCGGCCGGAATTGTGCCGTTCAATTCGGGCGAAGTTTTCGATTGGGATGCCGATATCCAGTTGCAACGTTCCAGCGATGCATATCTCACGGGAAGCCTCGCAGGTTCATTTGTCAGCGGAATGGGACGCCCTCGACCCATTGCACCTATGAATAACGACACGGTGGGAAAGGATCTCGAGGTGACCTTGCGATTTGCGACGTCAGCTCCGCCATCTCGCTTAACGCCGCCATTCGCCCTCATGCAGACTTCTGGTCCGAACCATATCGTTAACTTCTTCAATAGTGGTGTTGACGAACGCTGGCTCTTGGAGGTTAGTCGAACACGTGATTTTGCGACTGTTCTTGCCAGTAAGTCGAAGAGAATTGGGCAGGGCCTTTCCTATAATGCAACCTCTTGTTCAGACCAATGCCTGATTGACTCGTTGTATCGCGATGAAACGTTTCTGTATACCCCTGCAGATACGGGTGATTATTATTGGCGCGTGCGGTGGATGCTCGATCCTGTATCAGCTTCAGGGCCTTCTTATCATGATGGACCCATCT
>Ga0315903_10007711_pt1 | contig 13416 bp, 13 predicted proteins | sample LakEriMetagenome_7_FD_203524 | JGI IMG/M metagenome (GOLD analysis project Ga0315903, IMG submission 203524) | Freshwater fungal communities from buoy surface, Lake Erie, Ohio, United States - Buoy 2 MA119 | ecosystem: Environmental > Aquatic > Freshwater > Lake | place: USA: Lake Erie, Ohio...
TTTTGAAAGGCTACGGTGTCGTTGAACACATAAGGCATATTGTTGATGTCTTTTCTATAGCTGATACGTGAATCGTAACGGAAATTATACATTTCCAAACCAGCACCATATTTCAGGTTCAGTACATGGTTAGCCACATTAAGCTTTTGCATGAAGAACCACAAATTCACGTTAGAAGACTTACCTGTATTGAGGCGATAGCTATTGCTGTTCACAGGGCCTGCAGCGGTATTCAGTTGTCTGAAATATGCATTGCCGGGTACAGCTGTTGCGTAATTGGTTTCATCGCGAAAGTTGGTAAAACCAAGGTCCATGATCCACCAATTGGTGGTAATGTTCTTCTTCTTTCTTTTTTTATCAGTATTGATTTTGATGTTGATGATTTTGTCATCATTCTGGATGCGTGTTTCCTTACTGTCTGAGCCGGATGCATTTTTCTTGATGATCACAAAATTGCCCACTTTAACGGTGTCTGTTTTTTCCTGAGCGAAGCCTGTAGATACAGCGAGGATGGCTGCCAGGGCGATGACTGCATGTTTCATATATCTCTCTTTAAAAAGGTTAATCTAATGATGATCTGGTAGGAGTACTGTTTACAGTAGATGAGCTGTTTTCTTCTTCTTCAGGTTCAGGCTGCTTCACTTTTGTTTTGAAAATAGAAGAAGCTTTTCTGAAGATACCGCGGAGCTTGTCTTTATTGATTTCAACAGCGCCGAGATATAAGGTCTTTCTGTCATCATCTGTATCCAGTTCGCGGTAAACTGCCTGCTGTATTGTATTGTTTTTGGCAGCAGGATTGTCTTCCGCTTTTGCTGCCACCATAACCGGATCCATGGCAATGGTAGCTGTTGTGTTGATCGTGTTATTGATGTTGGCTTGGGTACCTGTCTTGCTTTCATCTGTTGCACTGGCAATCACATCTTCTTGACGATTGAGTAAGTCGTTTGTTACAACAACTGGATTATTTTTTTCTTCAATTGTATTTGCAAAGCGAATTTGTTGTTGCTGCTGTGCAGCATTGTTTGTATTGGCAGAAGCAACAGCTTGTTCGTCAGCAATTACCTGATTGGTGGTGCTAGACGCGGCGTCTTGGTTGCGCTGAGCTGGTGCATTGCCAGTTTGCACAGGGGTAGTATTACCTGCTAAAGATGATTGGGTTGTCTGGTTTTGTGGTACAATTGTCCAAACCAATACGGCCATGCCAATCAATGCGGCAGCTACTGCCAATCTGCGCCATTGCATGAATATAACCGGCCTTTCCTTTTTTTCTTCTCTGTACAGTGAAGCTTTATCAGGAAAAATAATTTGCTCAGGCTCCAGTTTGGTTTGCTTCAGCAAAGTGAATGTATCCTGTTTCTCAGGATGCTGAAGTACAAAGGTTTCAACAGCTGCTTTGGAGGAAGCATCAAGCTCTTCATCTACATACAATAAAAACTGTTCTTCGTAATTATTGCTATTGATAGCAGTTTGTTCACTGCGCAGCAGTATAGATTTATCGAATGCAATATGCATGTCATCAGTCAACCGTGTATCCAGCAACAGATCCAGCTCTGCTTTCAGATCTGGATGTGCGGCTACAAAAGCTTCTACCTCCTGCTGTTCTTCAGCAGAAAGTTCTGCATCTATGTAGAGCAGAAACCAGCTTTCGTAATTATCGCGGTTGATAGGCATGTTTATAATACGTTTTCTTTACTTACCAGATAGTTTCTCAAAGTTAATCTGGCCCTATGCAGGTATACTTTTACCTGACTTTCATTCAGACCGGTAATTTTACCAATCTCTTCATAACTGTACCCCTCATAGTCCTTCAGCATCACCAGGCTTCTTTGCGTTTCATTCAGTCTGTCTAAAGCTTCCATTAATGCCTTTCTAAGATCATTGACCGGCTTATTTTCCACGCGTACTTCCTCTCTGAACGCTTCCTTTAACTGTATCCGCTTGTGCTTACGGATATGGTCGATCATTTGGTTGTAGGCAACAGTAAACAAATAGCTTTTCGACTTGGTAGATTCTACCGATTCCCTGTTGCGCCAGAGCTTCTCGAAAGCCGTTTGTACAATATCGCGTGCGTCTTCTTCATGCCTGAGGTTTTTCAGGATGAAGCGGTACACATTATCTGCGTACTGGTTCACACACTCATTGTATTCTCTTTCTGTCATGCAGCAGGATTGATCTTTTGGTTTGCCTGTAAATGGTACGTTTATCAGGTAAAGATGTTACAGTGCAAAGAAAAAAAATATTAACGGGTGGGCATTGCCGTCCATCAATTAAGAAATGAGTAAAATAAAAAATGTGTAACTAGTTGATTACAATATGTATATGCCGTATGCTAAGATCACGCAAATGATAGCCAAAAACATAGAGCCATAGAAATAATTAGCCCCTTTCTTGCTCAGACTTTTCTTGTCGTCTTCATTCAAGTGGGTGTATTTCTTAGCTACATGGGCCATTTTTTGCTTACCGCCATAAATCAGATAGGCAATCATATAGAGTGAGCAGAGTACCAGAATGGCACCGGCTCTGATCAGTACAACATTGCTTTGGAGCCAGGTCCAGGTGTCTTCCAGATCGTAAGGGTTAACTGTATACTTTAGATAAACGAACCAAATTGATAAGATAGAAAGCACATTGAAGACCCATGCCAGAAAAATCATCTGTGCACCGGCACTTCCAGCTTTGTCCAGTCTGTGTTGATCCCTCAACACATAATAATCATGATAAAGTACAGCTTCAAACAAGTTCATATCCTTTAAATGTCAGAAAGGTGGTGATCAAGATTTTTGCGAAGGATATGAAGGAAAGGTAAAAACTTATCAGGAACAGCACAAATATCTGGCTTTCCGTTTGTAATACTACGGATTATGCCGCAAAGCGTTCTTTTTAGCACTGAATTTAAGCGAGCTTTAAGCCCAACCCTGCCTAATAGTTGATTACCTGCTCTTCAATAGCTACAGGAAGTGTTCTCCATTCGTACTGCTGGTTTCTCAGTTGTGGTTCGAAACCTGCTTCGCGGATAGCATCCTGCATGGTTTTATACGTAAATCGGTGAGGGGCACCGGCAGCACTAACAACGTTCTCTTCAATCATGATTGAGCCAAAATCATTGGCACCACCATGCAGACAAAGCTGCGCAGTTTGCTTGCCTACAGTCAGCCAGCTGGCCTGTATGTTGAGTACGTTGGGCAGCATAATGCGGCTGATGGCAATCATGCGGATATATTCTTCGGCTTTAATGAGGTTGTGTACCCCCCTGATTCTGGCCAGAAGTGTGTCTACATCCTGGAAAGTCCAGGGGATAAAAGCCAGAAAACCCTTGGCTTCTGCAGGTTTTTTGGCCTGTACTTCGCGAATGCGGGTAAGGTGAACAAAACGTTCTTCTAGTGTTTCCACATGACCAAACATCATGGTGGCAGAGGTGGTGATATTCAATTTGTGTGCTTCATGCATTACATCCAGCCACTCATCAGCACCACATTTGCCCTTACTGATTAAACGGCGTACGCGATCTACCAGGATTTCAGCGCCTGCACCAGGTAAGCTATCCAAGCCGGCTTCCTTCAGCGCCTTTAACACATCGTGGTGGCTCATTTTTTCCAGCTTACAGATATGGGCTACTTCCGGGGGGCCTAGTGCATGCAGCTTGATGTCTGGAAACTCCTGCTTAATCTGACGGAATGTGTTGGTATAAAAATCCAGGCCCAGCTCCGGGTGGTGACCACCCTGCAGCAGTAACTGATCGCCACCATATTTAATGGTTTCGCTGATCTTTTTGCGATAGGTGTCCATATCTGTGATATAGGCATCTGCATGGCCGGGAATGCGGTAGAAATTGCAAAATTTGCAATTGGCAATACATACATTGGTTGTGTTGACATTTCTATCAATCTGCCAGGTCACTTTTCCATGTGGCACATGGTGTTTGCGCATCTGGTCGGCCACATACATCAATTCTGATAATGGCGCTTCTTTGAATAAAAACATCCCTTCCTCAATACTCAGGAACTCAAAGTTCAAGGCCTTCTGATATAGATCTGCCAATTGCATACACATTCGCTTAATGCTGCAAATGTAATCAAGCCGTAATTAGTAACAGGCTTTTGTTCTGCCTTTTGACCCTATCTATTAGTGGGGGCACAACAGTTTTGCTCTAATGGGCTAAGCAACGATGCAACTAACTGCGCTGTCTATTTGTTTAAATAAACCTAAATTGGTTCATAACTGTGTTATCAAGGTTTTTCATATTAGTCTTGTTCCTGCTGCCATCACTGCCATCTCTGGCTCAGGAAGAATTTGTGCCGCCACAAGCAAAGCTGCTCACAAAGTTTCGCTTTCAACAGTACAGTGGCGGGGTTATTATGCTTAGGGGAACGCTGGATAACTATACTGATTCGCTCAATTTTATATTGGATACCGGTAGTGGTGGCATTTCTTTAGACTCTACCACAGCAGCCAAGATGGGTGTAACAACAGAAATGTCAGACCGAACGATTCGTGGTATTGCCGGATTGAAAAAAGTAGCATTTGCCTATAACCACACCCTACGTTTGCCCGGGTTGGTGGTAGAGAAGCTGGATTTTCACATCAATGACTATGAACTGCTGACCAGTGTGTATGGTATTCAGATTGATGGTATTATTGGGTATAGTTTTTTCAGGAGATATATAGTACGTATAGACTTTGATAAAGAAGAACTGGAAGTTTTTTCACCTGGTACTTTCAGGTATCCTCGTGGTGGGTATTTGCTGAAACCAAGTTTCAGCACATTACCGCTGCCTTATCTAGAAGTGGAAGACAACAGGTCGGTAAATGCGCGTTTTATCTTCGATACAGGTGCTGCCATGTGTTTTCTCATGTCGAATGATTTTGCAGAAGACAGCGCACTGATGCGCAAAAGCAGGAAACGCTACCTCACACAGGTAGAGGGCTTGGGTGGTAAGAAGCGTATGCACTATACCATTGTGAAATCATTGAAAATTGGTCCCTACAAGTTTAGGAGAGTACCCGCCCATATTTTTGAAGACGATTTTAACGTGACTTCTTATCCGCAGTTGGGCGGATTAATCGGGAATGATTTGCTACGCAGATTTAATTTGATCATCAACTATCCTGAGCAGGGCATTCACTTAAAGCCCAATAATCACTTTACTGAATCTTTTGATTATTCCTACACTGGCCTGGGTGTATATATGGTAGACGGAGAGATCAGGGTAATTGATGTAATTCCGGGTACACCGGGGCATAAAGCCGGTTTTGAAGCAGGCGATATCATTTTTGCTGTGGATAATAACTTCAGCAAGAACATCAAAACTCTCAAAACCCTGCTTCAAAATGCAGGGGCTACCATGCAGGTAGTGGTGTTTCGCAATGGAATTCCTAAAGTACTTACCATGAAGATTGGCGATATACGGAGGAAAAGAGGCTGAGCGGGCAGCCTATCGGTGCAATCCTGTACATTGCAGCCTGAATATTATGATCCAGTTTGAGCGATTTGTATTAGACAACGGACTTCGTGTATTGGTGCATGAAGATCCATCCACGCCTATGGCTGTGGTAAACGTATTGTACGATGTGGGTGCGCGTGATGAAGATCCTGAGAAGACTGGCTTTGCGCATTTGTTTGAACACCTCATGTTTGGTGGCAGCATACACATTCCTGATTACGACGAGCCCTTGCAGCGCGCCGGAGGTGAAAACAACGCCTATACCACCAATGATCTTACCAATTATTATTGTCAGGTACCTGCACAGAATCTGGAAACAGCTTTCTGGTTGGAGAGTGATCGTATGCTTAGTTTGGCTTTCAGCGAGAAAAGTCTGGATGTGCAACGTAAAGTGGTTTGCGAAGAGTTCAAGGAACATTATATCAATAAGCCATATGGCGATATCTGGCATAAGATGCGTGCGCTAGCTTACAAAGTGCATCCGTATCGCTGGATGACGATTGGTAAAGAATTGAGCCATGTAGAGAAAGCACATATTGATGATGTAAAAGCTTTCTTCTTCAAACATTATCGTCCGATAAACGCGATCTTGGTTGTTGCAGGTAACGTGCAGTTGGAACAGGTAAAGCAATTGGCAGCAAAATGGTTTGGTCCTATCCCAATGGGCGATCAATATGTGCGCAATCTGCCCCAGGAGCCTGTACAAACTGCTGCAAGAAGACAAGTAGTAGAAGCCGATGTGCCTGTAGATGCATTTCTGGCTACCTGGCATATGGATGCAAGATTGGATAAAGGCTATTATATCGCTGATCTGATTACAGAAGTATTGGGTGGTGGCGCATCCTCGCGCTTGTATCAGCAATTGGTGAAAGAGCAGCGCTTGTTTGCCTCTATTGACTGTTATCATTTTGGTACAGTAGAAAAAGGTCTGGTAGCAGTTGATGGTAAATTGGCAGAAGGTGTTGCCATTGAAAAGGCAGAAGCTGCTGTACAGGCTGTGTTACAGCAGGTGCAGGAAGCAACCATCAGCGACCATGAATTAGAAAAGGTAAAAAATAAAACCGAAAGCGTGATTGCTTTTGAAGATATGAATGTGATGAGCAGGGCCAACAGCCTCGCATTTTATGAGTTGCTGGGCAATGCACAACTCATGAATGACGAGCTGCAGCGCTATCAGGAGATTACAGCTGCTGATATTCGTGCCTATAGTCAACAATTATTTGCCCATACCAATAGTAATGTGCTGCATTATCTGCGGAAAAATAAATCGTGAGTAACATGGTGTTGAACAGGAAGCAATCCCCCGGTATTACAGACCCCGCAGCATTTGAATTGCAATTGCGTAAGCATACCTATTTTGAATTAGACAATGGTACACCCGTATACACCATTCATGCAGGAGCACAGGATGTGTTGATGATTGATATGGTGTTCTATGCGGGTAATTGGTTTGAAGAAAAAAACATTGTTGCCGCTACTACCAATTTTTTATTGAAGAACGGAACAAATAAGCGTACCGCATTTGATATCAATGAGCACTTTGAATTTTATGGTGCTTATCTGAATAGAAACTGCTATACAGATGAAACTGCTTCGCTCTCGCTGCACACTTTGAGCAAGCATTTGCCGAAGTTGTTGCCGGTGATGGGCGAATTACTCACCGATGCTATTTATTCAGAGGAGGAGTTGCAGATATATAAGCAGAATCAACAGCAGAGACTGCGTGTAAATCTAAAGAAGTGCGATTTTGTGGCGAATAGATTGATTGATGAATATCTCTATGGTTTTGATCATCCTTATGGTCGATATTCCTCCGTTACAGATTTTGATGCAGTACAAAGAGAAGATCTGGTGAGGTTTTATCAGGAGTACTACATGAAGGGACATTGTAAAATCTTCGTTGCCGGAAAACTACCATCAGATATTCAGGAGCAACTCAATAAAACATTCGGGCATTTGCCTTTTAAAAAAGACAAGCCTGTTAGAACGCACCAGATTCAACCAGCCGGCAAGAAAGTGCAGGAAATCATCAATGATGCTGCCGGTGTACAGGGCGCTATTCGTATGGCGGCTCCGGCTATTAACAGACATCATCCCGACTTCCCCAAGTTGCAGGTAGTGAACAATATCTTCGGTGGCTTCTTCGGTTCCAGGTTAATGGCCAATATCCGCGAAGACAAGGGCTATACCTATGGTATCTACAGTTATCTGCAAAATCATCTGCATGAAACGGCTTTGATGATCAGCACAGAAGCAGGACGAGATGTTTGCGCAGCTACCATCACTGAAGTATATAAAGAAATGCAACTGCTGCGCGATGAGTTGGTAGATGAAGAAGAGCTGAGCCTGGTGAAGAATTATATGATGGGCAGTATACTTGGTGATCTGGATGGTCCCTTCCAGATTATCAATCGCTGGAAGAACTATGTACTGCACGGATTGGATGAACAATATTTTTATCAGAGTATTCACGCCATTAAAACCATCACTGCAGAAGAAGTGCAGGCCTTGGCCAAACAATACCTGCAGCAGGATCAATTTTATGCATTAACTGTTGTGTAATATGGGCAGATTTTTTACCAGAACTATTGCTACAGCGTTGGCTGTGTTATTAGCCGCTTATCTGCTGAAAGGCGTGCGTGTAGATTCTACGCTAACCGCTTTGATTGTTGCAGCAGTATTGGGCCTGCTGAATACATTCATCAAACCTATTCTTGTTTTACTCACCATACCCATCACCATTTTTACACTAGGTATTTTTTTATTGTTCATCAATGTGTGGATGATTCGCTGGGTAGCAGAACTAGTGCCGGGCTTTAAAGTGGAAGGTTGGTGGACGGCCCTCTTCTTCAGCTTCATTGTTTCCTTTGCTACATCCGTTATTGAATCAATCATCGGAATACCCAAAGAAGAGAAACGATAATTGGTTTATTTAATCAGTATCACCGTACCTGCAATAATCAGTGCTGCACCAATCAATAGTTTTGGTGTGATGGGTTCATTCAACAATAGATAAGACAGCAGAAAAGTAATCAGGATACTGCCTTTATCAATCGTAGACACAACAGATACATTCGCGGTCTTCATCGCTTTGAAAAAGAAGATCCAATAAACAGCTGTTGATATACCTGCTAATACAAACCAGAACATTGCTTTCTGCGGAATGGCTTTGGCATCTTTGAATCCTCCCGCCAGCCAGGCATTCATCACTACAATAAAAAATAGTACACCTGTTCTGATGGTAAGGGCCAGGTGTTCATTGGCTTGTTTCATACCCATTTTGGCAAAAACCAATGCTGCACCACCAGTGAGCGTAGATAGTATGGCATAATATACCCAGGTCTGCATAAGCGATTTTGTCTGCCAAAGTAAGTATTTGTTGGCATGATCGCCCTTTTCTGCGCAGCTGCCAATCATCACAAAATAATGCCGTTGGTCATATCGTGGAGCAGCCTTAATTTTATAATTAATTGATTATTAATTGTTTAAGATTTTTACAATATCTGAGGTAGCACATTACCTAAAAAAACTTGGTACTATGTGTTGCATAGTACCAAATAAATCCCCATCTTTGTGTTGTCAATGGGAGACAACCAAAAGACAGCATTCAAAACATTTAAACATATTATCATGAAAACGAACAACAACAACCTGCTCATCCAACTGGATAAAACATCCATGGAGCAATTGACCGCCGAGGTAAAAGAAACTTTGGCCAAAGAAGTGAAAACTGCTACTAAGCAATTCAGTGCTGCTGATCTGTGGAAGATCCGCAACATGCGTCGCATTTCTGCTCAACGTTTGCATTTAGCTTAAGTCACTTCAATTCAGCCGAGAGGCCCCAACCCAATAAAAACTAGGTTATGGATATACAAAACACACAAAGTCAGATGCGAAAGGGGGTACTGGAATTCTGTATCCTGTCCATCATCCGTCAGGGCGAAGTGTATCCGAGTGATATTGTAGACAGAATGAAGTTAGCCAACCTGCACATTCTGGAAGGTACACTATATCCCCTGCTGACCAGATTGAAAAATGCAGAACTACTGACTTACCGCTGGGTAGAAAGCAATAGCGGTCCCCCAAGGAAATATTTCTCCATGACTGAAAAAGGTATTGCATTCTATGGAGAGCTGGAGCGTACCTGGAAGGAACTGGCCGATGCTGTATCAGCACTTACCCAACCTTTCGATACTACTGCAGCAAACACCGATAACCAACCCCAACTCTAACCGCAAACTAGACAAATCATGAAAAAGGTAATCAATATCAACTTCCAGGGCAGGGTTGTTCCCATCGAGGAATCTGCCTATGACATACTGAAGCAGTATGTGGAAAGTCTGAGACGTTTCTTCGCCAACGAGGAAGGACGTGATGAGATCATCAACGACATTGAAAGTCGTATTGCCGAATTATTTGGTGAGATCCTGAAAAAAGGCAGCACCTGTATTACTGATGATGATGTAAATCAGGTAATCGCTAGCATGGGTCGCCCGGAAGAATTTGAAGGCGAAGAAAACAAAATGCAATCACAGCTTGGTTCTGAGCAAACCTTTAATCAGCAGCAACAAGCTGCTTCGGAAGAAGGTATGCGCCGCTTGTACCGTGATGAAAACAACAAGATTCTTGGTGGTGTTTGTGCCGGTTTCGCCAACTATTTTGGCATTGATGCATTGATTGTACGTATCCTCGCCGTTGTAACCATTGGTGTGGTGCTGATCCCTTACCTCATTCTTTGGGTGGCATTGCCCAGCAGTGCTTCGCAGGTGATTGGTGCAACACGTAAGCGTCTCTTCCGCGATACAGAAAACAAAATCATTGCCGGTGTATGTAGCGGTTTGGGTCATTATTTTGGTGTGAATGCCTGGATACCCCGCGCTTTGTTTTTGATACCATTTATCTCTTTTGCTTTCAAATGGTTTTCTTACGGACCTTTCGATTTACCACATTTTGTGAGCTTCTCGTTCAGTCCCGGTGCAACCATTATCTATATCATTCTCTGGCTGGTATTGCCTGAGGCAGTTACTGCAGCAGACAAGCTGGAGATGAAGGGTGAGAAAGTAGACTTGAACAATATTAAGCAGACTGTGCAGGGTGATCTGGAAGGTTTCAGAGAGCGTGCTGAAAAATTTGGTACTGAAGTAAAAGATAAGGCTGTGCAGTTTGGTCAGGAAGTATCAGATCGCGCTAAAGCTGCAGCACCTGAAGTAGCAAACGTTGCTAAGAAAAGCAGTCGTGGTATTGCAGGTGTATTTGTTCTGCTCTTTAAAATATTTGCTTATTTCATCGTAGGTGTGGTGCTCTTCAGTATTGTGGTGTCTTTGTTTGCTGTGGCAACTGTATTCACTTCATTACTGCCTGTTAAGACCTACCTGATTCGTGAAGGTTCACAAAGCTTACTGGTATGGGGTACACTGATCTTCTTTGTGTGGGTGCCTGTTATCGGTGTCATCACCTGGATTATCCGCCGTATTGCGAATATCCGTAAGAATGGTAGTGCAATGGCTTTCGCTTTTACTGCACTCTGGATTATTGGCTGGTTCTTCTTTGTGAGCCTATTGGCTTCACTGAGCAAGGATTTCAGATATAGAAATATTCCTGTTGAAGAAACAGTTGTACTCAGCAACGCTAAAGTAGATAAACTGGAGCTGAAGACCTTACCCCCTACGGTATACTATGGTTCAGATGATTGGTTTAAGTTGGAGCCCTTTGCTTCATTTGATGAAGACACTGTATATGTAAAGAATATCCGTGTGCGTATCATCAAGTCAAATACAGACAGCTTCCGTGTAACCACAACCAAACTGGCACAGGGCAGAACAAGGAATGAAGCCGATAGTCGTTCATCACGCATTCGTTTCAACCTTACACAAAATGATACGCTGTTGATGATGGATAAGGGTATTGCGATCACTCCTCAGGAGAAATTCCGTAACCAGCGTGTGGTGATTACTGTAGCAGTACCTGTTGGTAAGCGTATTAAGATCAGAGAAAGTGTGGGTTGGGGTAATGATGTGCGTGTAGATTTTGGTCGCGGTTTTGATGATGGCTGGAATTTCGACAGAAACGATGAGTGGAATGGTTATAACAGCTGGAGACATGATGTAGAGTATATCATGACCAATGAAGGACTCAAGCGTGTAGATAACAAAGATGATGAGGACAATAATGAAGATACTGTAGAAGAATACCGCAAGAGCCGTGAGCAGTTGGAGCGTGAGATTGAGGAGCAGCGACTGGAACTGGAGCGTAAACAGAATGAGCTGAAAGAAAAAGAGCAAGAATTGGCGAAGCCTGTTGACAGTATTCCTGTGAAGAAAGAGGTGAAAGAGAAATATCGCTATCAGCGTTCCACAGCTGCCGGTTACCTGAATAGAAAAGAAACCATCAGCTATCAGCATCAGGAGAATCCTTTGTTAGAAAGATTTTCCCTTTGATAAACTCGGTTGAAGTTGGGAATTAAGCGTCCCGCGCTGGTCGCGGTGTGGGACGCTCCCTTTTCAAAACCTTTTGCTATGAGAAAAACATACTTGATTATTGGTGCTTTAACCTTGATTGCAGTAAGTATTGTTGCGTATTGTGCATACGATCAATACTGCGAAGCGCGCATCAAGCGAACGGTTCGCAAGCAGATAGAACAAGCATCTATCTATGCGCAGATCAGGCATATTGCAGATTCTTTATCCGATCGTTCGGGTAATACTGTTGAAGTGGTGGTTGATTTCCATGCCATCAATGCTGCAGCCATCGGCATTAAGGAAGCAAAATGGCAGCTAAAGCCGTCATCAGGTGATTATGGATATCAATATCAGTTTAGAAATTATGCACTGGTAGTGTTTGATGAACATACCGGAAAAATTTTGCAGGTAAGCAAAATGTAAAGAATACAAAAGCAGTTGGTTTTTATTCAGATAAACAGCAGGTTTCAGCGGCCTGCTGTTTTTTATTCCGGACCATCCATTAAAACTGCAAAATGCGGTTTTATTTTTTCACCCCCCTTGCTTCACCTATTTTTGCGCCTCAATCGATTGCCATGAAGCAGACGCCTTTTACACATAAGCATATTGCGCTGGGCGCCAAGATGGCCGCTTTCGCGGGATACAATATGCCCATCAGTTATTCCGGTATCAATGATGAACATGCTGCAGTAAGAAACAATGCAGGCGTGTTCGATGTGAGCCATATGGGTGAATTCATCCTCAAAGGTCCAGATGCGCTTGACTTGATTCAGCGTGTAACCAGCAATGATGCCTCCAAACTTACCAACGGTAAAGCACAGTATTCCTGTCTGCCTAACGAGAACGGCGGTATTGTGGATGATTTGCTGGTGTATTGTGTGGAAGAGCATAAGGTCTACATGCTGGTAGTGAATGCATCTAATATTGAAAAAGACTGGAACTGGATCAGCGAGCGTAATACTAAGGGTGTGGAGATGCACAATATCAGCGACAAAACAGCTTTGTTGGCCGTTCAAGGTCCAAATGCCACCAAGATTCTGCAAACCCTCACTGAAATGGATATCATGAACCTCAAATACTACACTTTCGCAAAGGGTGTATTTGCAGGTGTGGAGAATGTGCTGGTGAGTGCTACAGGTTATACCGGCGCAGGTGGTGTAGAAATCTATTTTGAAGACCAGGATGGTAATGCCGATAAAATCTGGGATGCCATTTTTGAAGCAGGTGCATCTTCAGGCATCAAACCAATTGGTTTGGGCGCACGCGATACACTCCGTTTGGAAATGGGTTATTGCCTCTATGGAAATGATATTGATGATACCACTTCCCCGCTGGAAGCCGGTTTGGGCTGGGTAACCAAGTTTACCAAGGATTTTACCGCACGTCCTATTCTGGAAGCACAGAAAGTAGCCGGACTTACCCGCAAGCTGGTAGGTTTTGAAATGATGGAACGTGGTATTCCCCGCCATGATTATGCCATTAAAGATGCAGCAGGTACTGTAATTGGTAAAGTTACT
>Ga0315903_10007715_pt1 | contig 13412 bp, 16 predicted proteins | sample LakEriMetagenome_7_FD_203524 | JGI IMG/M metagenome (GOLD analysis project Ga0315903, IMG submission 203524) | Freshwater fungal communities from buoy surface, Lake Erie, Ohio, United States - Buoy 2 MA119 | ecosystem: Environmental > Aquatic > Freshwater > Lake | place: USA: Lake Erie, Ohio...
AAAGCACGTGAATACCGGAAATGGAAAACGCTAAATTCCCCAACTACTTATGTCGATAGGATTGAGGTCGAGGAAATAACCAGGGTAAAACACAGGCCATCAAAGATCGGAGGATGCAAGAATGTCTAATGTCGAGAAATTTTATCCGCCCAACAGTCCAGTTATGCTGCCAGCCATGCTAACCGGGTTAGACGGACAGCCGTATAACCCGGAAAACAAGAAATAGATGAGACACCATATATCCATGAAAGTTATGGAGTTTGAAATGAAAAAGAACAAGAAAAAATCAAAAAAACAGACCGCGCACAACGCAAAATTAGGGCGCTGGAAGGCTTTTGCGGAATATGTGTCGCAGGGGAAGAGTGCGGCGGAATCGTACCGGCTGGCGGGGTACAAGGCGACTGGGCATGCGGCTGAGGTGGAGGCGAGTAAGACCCTGAGAATCCCTGAGGTTGCTGCCATGGTGAAGGCTGCGAGGGACAAGGCGTCTTCGGCGCGGATGGCGACTGCGGTGGAACTCAAGGAATTCTATACGAAGACGATGCGTGGGGCGATAAATGATGTACAGGAGACGAAGGATGGACCGATGATTATTCCTCCGAAGTTGGCGGATCGGATTCGGGCGGCGGATTCATTGGGGAAATGTTTTGGGTTATTTACGGAAAAGACTGATGGGAAATTGGTGGTGACGATTCGTAGGGGTGGGGATTCTGCGGCATCTTTGCAGAAAAGGGAAACGGAATGAAATCATCCTGGGATAAGGCGAAAATTCGGGCCGGGCATTATGAGGTGCGGATTCAGGTTGAGACTATCTTGCGGACAAATGGTTTTTCTCATGCTTCGATGTCAGACCTAGCTAAAAGGGTTGGGTTGTCGCCTACGGCGCTTTCCAATGCGATTCGGGATAGTGTTCGGCTGAAGATTGATCGTGGGGCGTCGGGATCAGGGCAAAAGACGATGGTGAGTATTAAATCGAGTTATCTGTAAAGGGGATGCGATGAAAGACAATGAAGTTCTTGGGAAAAGTCTGGGGATGGCGGATTGCCATACGATTCAGGCGAAGAAATTTACCTTTGATAGGTCGAAAAAGGTGGACAGGGCTATCGCTGATGGGGTTTGGGATATTTTGCAGGGGAATGTTGACCCTGCGAAGATCGCGGAACCGGATGCCGATGGGATGGTGTCGGTGCCGATTGAGTATGTTCAGGCTGTGGCCTGGTGGATTATCAAACGATTGAAGACTATGGGATGCCGCAAGGGGTTTTCGGTGATGGTGCTGGAGGATGAGCCAATCGTGGTGATTGAGTTTGTGAAGGAGTTTGAGGGGGTTTTGAATGCTGAGGGTGATGTGCTGAAAACGAAAAAGGAGCAGCTGACGAATTGTGGTTTGGCCTTTCAGCGAGAGATGGACCCTGAGCGGGTTGGGAATGATGCGGCGAATGAGTTTGTCCATCATTTGAGTGAAAATCTATGAAACCACAGACGACTGACATTCGGTGCATTTTGGCAGCGAATAACCTGATGTGGTTGGTGATTTTGGAATCTTTGAGGGATTGAAGTGTGACTGAGTGTGAGATTTGTTTGCCGGAGTTGCATTCGGGACAGGTGAAGATCCTGGGCGAGAAATGCCGGTATAATGTTTTGGCAATGGGTCGTCGTTGGGGAAAGACTGTTTTGACGCTCATAAATCTGATTGATGATCAGGACTTTGGGGCGCTCAATGGGTATCCGGTGGCCTGGTATGCGGCAACGAGTAAGATTTTTGACGAGGTGTGGCGTTTGTGTTTGCAGATTCTGCCAAGGGAAATTATTGCGCGGACTGATACCCAAAAACATAGAATTGAGTTGGTGACTGGTGGGGTGATTGATTTCTGGTCTTTGGATGGTGGGGATACGGGCGGTGCTGGGCGTGGACGCAAGTATCGGCGGGTGGCAATCGATGAGGCCGCGCTGGTGCGGGATATGCTCAATATCTGGTCGCGGACGATACGTCCCACGCTGATTGACCTTGAGGGGGATGCTTGGTTTGCCTCGACTCCAAGAGGTTTGAATAACGATTTTTACAAGTTGTGGTGCCGTGGCCAGAATGGGAATCCTGACCAGATGAAGGGGTGGAAGTCGTGGCAAATGCCGACTGATACCAATCCACACCTTTCACGCAAAGAACTTGAGGAAATGAAGGCGGAATATGCCGGAAGGCCTTTGGATTATCGACAGGAAATGTTGGCGGAATTTGTCGAAGATGCTGGGCAGATTTTCGACCTGAACTGGATCAATGAATTACCGACGCCGAAGAATTGGAGGCCAGCGGTGTATGAGGCGTGGGATTTGGCGGGGACGAAGCAGGATTTTAAGGAAGAGGAAAAGGGACGGGGTTGCGAGTCGGTTGGCGGGGCCTTGGTGAAAGATTGGATGCGGCGGTGGTGGCTTTATGACCTGAGACGGGGGAAATGGAATTCGGGGGAACTGTGCGAACAAATTATTGATTTTGGTTGGAAACATAAGGCGCGGAAGATTTGGCTTGAGGATCCGGTGGCGTTGTGGTTGGAGCCGTTTTTATTGTCGATGATGCGGGAGTCGTCAAAGCATTTGCCGATTGAGCGGGTGGTGGTTGGTGGGCGGGGGGATAAGATTGCCAGGGCGCAGGCATCGGTGGTGCCGGTGATGGCGAATGGGTCTTTCTACTGCGATCCTACCGCGCCATGGTACAAGGGTTTGCGTTTGGATCTGGCTGGGTTTCCGAACAAAGGGAAGGACACGGTGGATATGCTTTCCCTGGGGTTTGCTGAGGCGCAGGAGGTGGCGATTGAGTCACCAGCGCCGATGGCTGCGAATTATGGGACGAGGGATCCATCGAAGATTACTTGGGATGAACTGAATCAAACGAATGAACGGAAAGGGAAGTCATGGAGATAACAAAACAGGACGCATGGGATATTTTGCAGGCTACCAGTGCAGAGATGAAAAGACATAACAGAAAAACAATTCAAGTGAACCCAATCCATGTTCGTGATTTTAAAATTCGCTTGGAAGAAAAGGGCGTGAAATTTGTTGAGAGAAAAGAAAGAAAAATGCCAAGCAAAGAGACAATGATTTTTTGTATTGAGGCAGCAGCGGAATTTATTGAAGACGTTCTAGGTCACGAATACAATATGATTTTCGTGAAGGAAAAATAATGGGATACCAACCACCGCTGAGAAGTGCTGTGATTTTTCTTCTGGGCCTGGACGCTGGGGCGATTACGGCGCGAACAATGTCAGACCTGGCCGAGATTCCCGAGGAGCGGTCGAAGGGGTTTTTGAATATTTTGGAGAAATGCCGAATCGTGAAAAAGACGAAACAGGGATATATTCAGGGACCAAAGTGGGGTGAATGGATGCGAAAACCGTGTAAATCAAGACCTAGAACATGCAATTCCTTTGATTTTGTGGTTGATATCAACAATATGAAACAAACATTTTCCAAACGAGTGAAAGAACTCATGGATGAGATGGGGCTGAATCCGTACCAACTTGCAAAAAAGGCTGGTATTCCTAACCAGTATGTCTATCGGATGCAGAATGGGAGTTTTCCGCCTGTTCCACATACAATCCTCATCGCAAAGGCTTTGGGGAAATCGGTCGAAGAGTTGACTACATAAAGTGCTGATTTGTGGCGGTGAGTGGTCCCGAAAGGATTGGCGGTGCAAACGGCCAACCCCTAAAGGAGACCAGCCATGCCCGAATCACTCGGTATTGTCGCGTTGTGCGAGGCGCATGCGACTGCTTCCAACACCACCCTCCCGGTGGCGCTTTACAAAAACTCTCGCCTGCTTGGGAAATTGCTCCTGAGCATCTATCGCGCTGCCAGTGTTGGCGGCGGTACGATTTATGGCGCTTCTTTGCCTGGCCCTGGTAGTGGCGATGGCAAGTATGTCGTTGCCAAGGGTGATGGTTCTACTGTGGCCTTTGCCACCACCATTCCCTATGCCGCGCTGAGCAACAACAACTATCTGGTGCGCGTGTCGAAGTCTGCCCGTTCCAACGCTGGCGCTGCGACTGCTGCCGTCACTGCTGGTTCCAAGACCGTCACTGGCACCAGTACCAGTTTCACCACGGAACTGCGAATCGGCGACCAGATCAGTGTCAATGATGAAATCCGCACCGTGCAGCAAATTGCCAGCACGACCAGTCTGATTGTTGATAAGGCCTTTACCAATTCTGCCAGCGGCAAGACGCTGTACCTGGTTGATGGTTTCCTGGCCCCGACAACTGACTTTACCTTGAGTGATAATGGCGCCGGTGCCACCATCACTATTGGTCATGCCAGTAAGGTGCCATCCGGTTGCAAGATTGAAATCTTCCTGGTTACGCCGGTGGCGCTGTTTGCCTTTGCTGATGCCACAATAATCATCACCAAAAAGGTTGAACTCAATCAGGCTGCCAATGATGTGGTTTGGTATGTCAGTGATGCCACCAGTACGCCTTCCTCGACTGCCATCTACGTCGAAGCGATTGGTAGTTGATCATGATGGACGATCCCACCAGTGAAATGATGCCAGGACAATCGTCTGATCCGATGGAAATCATCGATGAGGCGGTGGAATCTGGTATGGCCGCAGAGGAGGCCGGGACGACTGATGTCCCGGCTGATAAGGCGGAACTGGTTAAATCCTGGTGGGACCGGACTACCGAGACGAAGGACTTTACGGAGTGCGTTGACCAGTACGAGCGGGACCGCATTTCGATTGATGGCGGGGTTCCTGAAGATGTATTGGATGCCGCTGAAGTCACGGTGAACCATATCTATCGCAATGCCATCCAAGGCGTGGCGATGACGGTGCCGGAAATGTCCACGATGGAGTGGAAGCCCCGCGAAGAGGTACAGGCGGTGGCGGGATTCATCTTGCCCCCACAGATCAAGCAGATTTTACAACAGCGCAGGACGGGGCAACTTGGCCTGGCTGCGGTGTTGTCGGTGCTGTTTCATCGGTACGCCGAACGCTGCAATCTGCAAGAGAAAATCGAAGCGGTGGTACAGGATTCCTTTCACTTCCGTATGGCGGCGTTCAAGATTTGGTGGGCGTATTCGTTGACCGAAGACCCCATCAGTCAGGCGCGGCCTGCCGATGAGCAGGATCTGCTTGCCAAGGCGCGGACAGAGATTGAGGCCTACAACGCCGGGGATTTTAGACGCGATGATGCGCGGTATGCCCAACTGCGGGAAACCCTGTCGGCGATTGGGAAGACTGAGCAGGACATCAAACGCGGGATAATGGTCGAGATTGTTCCCCTGCGGAATTATCGGGTGGATCCGGCTGTTTCGGGGCCGGAATATGAGGATACCAAGGCTTGGGAACGGCATGATGTGCTGATGCGAAAATCAAAGATTTTGCAGAAGTGGCCGGATGTGAAGAAAGATGATCTGGCGGGGTGTTATGCCTGGGCGCTGGATGAGACTGGTGAGGCGATTCGGCAAGACAAAATCGAAGACACCAATACCATCGGCGACACGCAGGCCCCACGGTCGATGCAGGATTCTAAGAGTCGCAAGGATGACGATGATTGGCATTTGGTGGCTGAGATTTACGACTATGAGACCAATACCAGGTTGGTGCTGATCGATGGGTTGGATTATCCAGCGGTGGAAGAACCGATTGAGCGCGGTCCAACGGGGATGAGCCCTTTCTGTTTGCTGATCCAAAATCGGCGCTCGGGGCATTTAGCTGGGTTTTCAGACACGGAACTGCAAGCGAAGATCCAAAACTCAATGAACAAAAAGCGGACGGCGGAAGAGGATTCACGCCGGAACGCGCAACCACGTTGGGGATATGACAAACGGGCATTTACCAAGCCGGGGGATCTGAAGGCAGCGCATGACGCGCCATCAGGGTCTTTCACTGGCATTGAGTTTCAAGGTCGAAGTGAGGATTTTGAAAAGTCAATTTTCAACCTGGCCGGGAATCATGACCACAATCCCTTGGAATTTGATACGACCAAGGAAATTCAAGAGATGCGAAAGATGGCCATGCTGCCAGAGCAGGCCAGCGGGGAACTTGGTGGGGCTGAGTTTGCGACCGAGGTGCAGGTGGCTGCGGCGGGGGCGAATGCCTTGGCGCGGTATCGGCAGAACCGGATTACCAGATTTTTGAAGAAGGTTGGCGATAAGATCGCGCAACTGATTTTACTCAACGTGCCACAGGATTTGGCCATCCAAGACGCCGGACCATTGGCGGAATTCTTTTACCCGGCGAAGCAGATGGACCGGCAAGAGATTTATCGCGGTTTGCAGGTGACGACTGAGGCCAAAATGGATCGGGCGCTGGATTATTCCAAGCGTGCTGAGGCCCTGGCGCGACTGATCGAGGCCTTCAGAGGGTCAGGTATCAAGTTTGATGAGGAAATGGCCGGGAAGGTTTTGGCGAAGTTTATGGATCTGGACGAGGCCCAGGACATGATCAGGGCGGATCCCAATGAACTGGTGGCCAAACTGGTCGAGGCGATTCAGAAGGATCCACAGTCTTTGGCGCCTGATGCGGTGATGGCCCTGGCCCAGGTTGGGCAGATGGCCCAGCAACAGGTGATGCAGATGCAACAAGAGCAGCAGATGCAACAGATGCAACAACAACAAGCGCAGGGGCAACCTGCACCAGGTATGGGGTGAAACATGGCCACAAGAGTAAAAACCGCAATCCCATTACCGCCAGGCGCGGAAAACCACAATGCCGTCCACTTTAAGTGGGAGGGATTGCTGAATGGGGACGTTGGTGAGGCCCTGGAGATTGGGGCCTATTCTGATATTTCCATCCAGGTGGTGGCCACGTTTGGTGTGGGCGGAAGCGTGCAGATGCGTGGGTCGAATCTGGCCGCGCCAGCGGTGGCGACTGATGCCGATTGGGCAACGCATGCCGATCCCCAGGGAAATGACCTCAACCTGACAAGCGCGGCAAAACTGGAAACCATTTTGGAGGCCAGTCGCTGGTTCTCTCCCAAGGTGACTGCCGGTGATGGCACCACCAATATCGCCGTGTACCTCTATGCAATCAAAAGGAAATGAGCAATGCCTATTAAAATCAGCGCAGAATTGAAGGCCTTTGGCAAGATGGCTGACGCCGTGAAAGAGATGATTGAAGTCTCTGAACGGTTGAACAGTTTGGAGCAGGCTGAGGCGGAATCGCTTCAACGCATGGCGAAGAACGAGGCGCGGGGGGTGGAACTGCTTCGCAAGGCTGAAACTGTTCGCAATGAGGCAATGGACATCAAAAATGAGGTTAGCGATCAGGCCAAGAAATTACTGGAGGACGCCAAAAAGGAGGCGGCGGCTATCTTGGCAAATGCGACCAGTCGCGGGACATCGATCATCCAGGCTGCGGAAGCAACTAATAAAGAACTGAACGAATCCGCCGCCGCGAAATATGTGGTTGCGAATGCCATGGAGCAAGAGGCCAAGGCTAAATTGGATGAACTCAATGCCGAAATTGAGGCGAAAGCCAAGCAACTGGATGACCTTAAGGCGGCGATTGCGGCGATTGTTGGGAAATAGGTCTGACAATCACTTTCGTTGGAAGATCACGATAAAGGGGAAAATCCATGTCCATGTCCAATGCCTCTGAGAACGCCCTGGCGCTTCTTCTATTCAATAACACCGCATGGGCCAACGTCGGGGACGCTTCTGGCCTGCAACCGTCAGGAGCGGCGGGAAACTTCTATGCTCGACTGCATACCGCCGATCCGGGCGAGGCAGGAACAGGCGACACCTCACAGGCCGATTACACCGGATATGCAGCTGTTGCCATTCCTCGCTCTGTTGCTGGGTTCACGGTTTCAGGCAATCAGATCGCCAACGCTGCGTCCGTCCAGTTTGGTGAATGCTCGGCAGGCACAAACCTGGTAACGCATTTCAGCATCACACTTGGCTCAGGCGCGGCGTCACCAATCCTTTTCAGTGGTGCGTTGTCGGCAAGCCGGACTATCACCAGTGGTATAACCCCAATCTTCAACATCGGAGCGCTCACAGGTACCTTGGATTGATATGCTACGTTCCCCCCGTGACATTCAGCAGGCAATCGCGGAAGGCAGATCGCACAATCAGCGATTCTTCAAGGCTGCCGCTGGTGGTGCTGACGGGCAATGGTGGGATTGGTCATTCGCGTCAGGGCAGCCTGCCTATGACGCACGGGTCGGGAATGCCTTAGAGTTTACTCCGTGCATTGCACAGGCTAATGATGCTATCTGGTTCCCTGCGATCGAGGCTGGAATGGAGAGGCAACTTGCAGGGATTACTGTAAAACCACAGGCGAGCGGTCAGAGTCAAGTCGCGGTTTCATTTGAGGTTTACGATTTGATCGGCGTTTATCCACTGATCGACGGCGATAGCACCGATATACAGGAAATGGATAATTCCGCACCGCTCCCAAGATACTCGACAGGAGACGGGATTATTCCAGTTTTGGTCAACCACGTTGCCCCGCAGATACAAGCGGCAGACGGGACCATGGTCTATACAACTTGTGCTGGGGTACAACGCACGGTTACAATCCGCGCAGCACTGACAGGTCTCAATCGTGTTGTTTCCGCGCATCCGTCAGCCGGGGCGGCTGGTCAGTTGTCTCTGCCACGGGCAGACGGTTGTGGAGGCGTTCGATCCATTGACTCGCTAACCTGGACGGCGGCACCCGGCGGACTGTATAGTCTTTATCTTATTCGCCCTTTGTTTTCGTTTACGCATTGGTCTGATCCTATATCTGCGGCGTCGAGCACCGGAAACAAGATGGCTATTGAGAAATGTAATTGCACGCACAACGCTTGGCATCTTCCACGTATCTATGACGGCGCACACATCGGAATGTTTTTTATGACATCGGCTGGCGGGCGCACAATGTCTCTCTTTGGTCACATGAACTTCATCTGGGGATAAGCCATGATCCAATCAATCGATAACCTCTATGCTGCGAACTCTGCGGGGCAGCGGAACCGTACAGACTTCAATAAAATCACCGGCGCGGCGGCTTATACCGCTGGCCGATGGTATGAATCATTCAGTCTCGCAGGGTATCCGGTAGCGACCACGTTCCCGGGAACCGCCCTTGCTTGCGTGAACTGCTCCGATTCCGCTGGTGATGGGACAAATAGATTCGGAATCCCTCACGGCGGGAATGTTTCGACTTTGGTAAAGAACCTCGTTGCTATGGGGGCGTTGTCAACCGCAGCCACCGGAGCACCGGCAACGCTCAAACTCGTTGATTTGGTTTCCTACTGGCCCGGCATCGACATGAACCAAGCCAGCGTCCAGAATCTAAGCGGGACGCCAACACTGACCCGCTGGCCAAACGGGGCTGGTCTGCGTCTATCTCTGGTGGCACGTTCTACCACTGGTGGTACGGCACACAATCTTCAGTTAAGCTATACGAACCAAGCGGGAACATCAGGGCAGGCGTTGCCTGGGACTGTTGCTTGTACCACTGGCGCAATCGTTCCACACATTCTGCATTCTGGCGTAGCTGCGAACAACTTCGGTCCAGAACTGCCGCTTGCGTCTGGAGATACCGGCGTTCAAAACGTGGCAAATATCGACTTGTCCGCTGCCTCTGCCAGCGCATCGACCGCAGTCTTGTTGCTTTATCGTGTCATTGCCGACATCACGATCAGTCTGCAAAACGTCAAGAGCGAAAAGGATCTTGTCTCGCAGTTCCCAAGCATGCCAGTCATTCCTGATGACGCATGCCTCGGATTCTTGATCGGTGCTGGCGCTAACATCGCTGCGGCAACCACTTTCAGCGGAAACATTGATACGGTTTGGGGATAAACCATGGCTCTCTGGCCAAATGGTACTGCGATGTTTAGGTCCCCAGTCAGATTGTTGGCCGGGCAGACATCGGCATTCCATCACCAGAGAAACTATACAGAGGCCGGAAACAAGATCCATGCCATCGCCAATAGCCAAATGAGCCGCAAGGCGAGTGTTCCAGAGGGATATGCCCCTTATGCCTACACGCTCCCCGTTCTCTCGGGCGGAATGTCTGGGTTCCCACGGATCGCAACGATTTCGGCAACTCCGGCGCTTATCGCAGGTTCCACCGTAGCGGGTACGGCAACATTGACGCTCACCGGGGAATCAAGCGCATCCATTATTACTGCAATGGTCGGAGCGTACACGCTGACACTGACACCGAACGCTCCAGAACTGAAGTTGACCCTTGGTCTAGTTGGGGCCTATGGGTTTCTTTTGGGTGGAATCGGATCGCTTGCGATCATTGACCCAATGACGGGTTCTTGGTCCATGACGCTGACACCGATTGCAGACCTAAAAGGCATCTTGTCTGTTTCTGGTGAGTTCCGAAACAGTGATGACGCTGTAACCGTGGACTATCAGGGTGCGGTGTATGTCGCAGACTGGGGCTCCGATGGCTTTACCTACCCAGCCGGGACAGCCACTTCGCCCGTCCAGAGCATCGCCGCTGCTGACTTTATCGCAACCAAGTACGGACTAAAAACATACTATGTCAAGGGTGATTTCACGCTTTCTCGCGGATACACCAACGTCATATTTAATGGCTGGGGGCCACTCCAGTTCAACAGGATAAATCTTAATGACCAGATTTTAGACTCCGTGCTGTTTGAAAATTGTGTGGTAGAGGGGAAGCTTAATACCACGGCAATCGGCGGCGAGGGATGGCAAGCAACCATTGCAAAGGTCGAGTTTAAGGGTTGCTATTTACAGTCCATTGAAGACCTGCAAGGAATCTGTAGCCATTCGCAAATTGATGGCCTAACACTGCTTAATGCTGGTGGCTGGTTCTCATCAAGCGACACTGTTATTGAGGGCGACAACACCGTATTTGACATGCGGTCCACGCCAGGGACAACACTCTCTATGGACGTGAACAGTGGTTGGACGCAGGTGATCAATGCCGTAACTGGGTGCCTGCTGGAATTGAATGTTAAGGGCGGCGAGGTATCGCTAGACGCATCTTGCACTGGTGGTGAATACTATCTGGAAGGAGTTGGTACACTGTTTAATGATTCTGCCATGGAGAAGAAAGAAAACCATTTCATTTGGAACGAACAGAGCGCCTATGTCCGCGAAGTCGGGTCCACTGGTGCGCTGCTGTATGGTGCTGGTGGCGGATCATCGCCGGAAACAATTGCCGATGCAGTTTGGGCCAAGGTTCTGCCATGAGCACGGCAGGTGCAAGACTTCTGGAATTATCTGGTTTATCTGGTGTCGCTGCGTCTGTGCATTTTCGGGCGATGGTTGGCGCTACTGGATCAACGGCAGGTGAAATGCTTTTTAATCGGTCGTCACTCAGGCCCAGCGCCACGGCTGGGGAACATTTGATGGATGGTGGTGGAACAAGGCCAAATGGAGCAGTATTTATTGTACGTTTTCGGCGGCGGTGCCGGTGAGAAAAAATATCCACAAAGTGCTGATTTGTGGGATGGAGAATAAAAACCAAAGATAGGGCCATTGGAGCGATTCAATGGCGGACCCCGCGCAAGATGATGACTTAGATCAACAAACTTTGGCCGACCAGGCTGAAAACACGACTCAAGCACCGGAAGCCGGTGAAAAAGTCGTTGTCGATGAGAAAGCCGATCCGAGCGAGAATGATCCGCTGGTGATGGCACAGATGAGCGTTGAGACGGAGGCAGCGAAGCCGGAAGCCGGTGAACCTGCGCCAACCACTTCGGCTGCGGCCAAACCTGGGAAACCAGCGGCGGCGAAGACGAAGCCTGACAATACAGCACAAAATGCCGACACGGCAAAGTCTGGTGATGACGAATCGGACCTTGATGATCCTGATGTTGCTGAGGCGGTTTCTGATCTGGCGAAAGAAGATTGGGACAGGCTGACGCATAAGGGAAAGTCGCAATTCCTTTCGCAGCGTAAGGCGGTGAAAGCCCTGACGCTGCGCGAAAAAGAGGCCCGAAAGGCGGCGAAGGCCGCTGAGGAAAATTATCAGACGGTAGAAAAGTTTGTGCAGGATGCTGGGCTTTCGCATGATGAGTACCTAGAAACCGTGGTTGTTTCTTCACTGGCCAAGCGTGGCGATCCACGGGCGATTCCAGTGCTTGAGGAGCGACTGCGGGCGGTCCGAAAGGCCGCTGGTATTCCGGAGCCAACAATGCAGGGGGCGGAACTGGATGCGGACCTCGCAGCGGTTCTGAAAGATGCTGAGGATTTTGGCATTGATACCACCAAGGTACGGGCCAAATACCAGGGAAAGCCGGAAGCGAAAACGCAACAGACGGCAGCACCAATTCAGCAGACTGTGACGCCAGCGCAGCAACAAGCGCAACCTGCGACACGGGAACTCACACCGGCAGAAGTTAAAGAGTCGAACGACATTGAAAAGACTCTGGTCGGGCTTGGCGTTCCCAAGGAAAAAGTGGTCGAACACGTTTATTCGCTCATGCAAGCAGACCCAACGCTGGCAAACCAGCCATTTGGGGAACGGCTTAGCGCTGTGGTCCTCGCGCATCATAAGGCTCAGGCGGCAAAGACCGCAACACCAGCACGGGGGCAGAGTGCCGTCGTTTCTGGTCGCGGTGGTCCTCCGGTGAGAACCGGGGCCAATACCACCAAGGATCCTGTGGCACTCGCAACGATGCCCAGGGGCCGATGACCTTTAGAGGTTTCCAATGCCTTCCGATCGTTCTTCCATTACCACCAGCGAACTCGATGCAGCCTTGACGGCTACCGCATCCAGTCGTTTGCTGAAAGGTAAAAACCAAGTTGCCTTCCTGGGCAACGTGGCAACTCCCACCCTCAACGCTTTCCGTGCCATCGGCAAAACGAATAACACGCCGGTCAGAGGAATGTATAAAGTCCACATGGCGTCCCCCCGTGGTCAGAAACTGCAATCAGTTTCAGGCCGCGACATCAATGCTTTCCGCAGTGTTGATACCCTGTTTGACGTTGAATATTCTGTTGGTCGCGTCCACTTGGGCGACGAATGGGTGCATCAGCAACTTGAAGAGGCTGGCATCGAAATTGACGAAGGTGCCGCCAGTCAGACCCAGATCGACATCACCAAGGCCGGTTGGTGGACCAAGGGCGCTGAATCCTTTGAAACCCTGGTGAACCTGGCCAATCAAAAATTGGAATCCTTGGAACTCAACTACGTCCAAGAGTTGAACAAAACTTTCTGGCGCAGTAACATCGCTGATTCCAAACTGTGGCCAGGCATTGATGCCCTGATCGCACGCAGCACCAACACCACCGGTGCGGTTGGTTCCAAGACTCGCGCCAATCAGTATTTGCGCCATCAGATCGCCAATATCAGTAACAACGCCAATATCGAAAAAGACATCGATAACATGCGCGAATTACAAAAGCGTACCCTGCATGACAACACTGCTCCCAATCTGAATGTTTGCGGTCGGACCTTCTACAACGCTGTGAAGGAATATCTCTTCACCGGTTCCAACGCT
>Ga0315903_10007727_pt1 | contig 13396 bp, 11 predicted proteins | sample LakEriMetagenome_7_FD_203524 | JGI IMG/M metagenome (GOLD analysis project Ga0315903, IMG submission 203524) | Freshwater fungal communities from buoy surface, Lake Erie, Ohio, United States - Buoy 2 MA119 | ecosystem: Environmental > Aquatic > Freshwater > Lake | place: USA: Lake Erie, Ohio...
ATGCTCTACGCAGTAGGAGGGCTTGCGGGAATCTTTTTTGCCAGCATGCTGGTAAAAAAATACGGTTCAAGGATGATTGCGTTTCTGGGTTTTGCGATGGCTGTGGCCGCCATGATGGGAATCGGACTCTCCATCGAGCTTGGCTTCCTTCTGGTTTCCAGCCTGCTGCTGATGTCCATGGGTATGCCGATGGCAATCGAGGACTTCGTTGGAAACTACGAGGGTAACGCGGCAGATCGGAAATCCAAACGGTCAATTTTCCCCGCAATTCACGGTGCCTACGGACTAGGAATGCTCGGTGGTGCTGCGTTTTCAAGCTTTGCGATTGGAGCGGGCATTGCCTTACCGCTGCACTACTTTGTTGCAGCGATTTTAGTAGGGGCTGTTTCGGTGACCGCCAGTATCTTGCTTCCCGATCGCAGAGGTGAAATCGACAACGGGGCATCGGCCCAAAAGGGTCAAGCCAAGCTGGTTTGGAGAGAAAAGCGCAGTCTGCTGATCGCAGTAGTGGGCTTTTCCTTCATCATGGCTGAAATGTCGGCCGGCACCTGGGTTCCGATTGCACTGACCCAAGCCGGCTACTCCGGTTCTGATGCAGCTTTGCTGTTCGGTGTTTTCTGGATCGTGATTACGGTGGGGCGCTTGCTCGGTGGTTTTGTCGTGGACGCGATTGGACGATCAAACACTATTCTGATTTCGGCGTTGATAGGTTCAAGCGGTGTTGGCATTTTCATAGCCCAGGATCTAATCAACCAGCCGATGTTGGGGCTGGTGCTTTGGGGCTTGGGAATCTCAATGGGCTTTCCAATGTCGATTGCAGCTATGGGCGACGATGAGCGCATGGCCCCTGCAAGAATCAACATGATAATCACCGTGGTTTATATCTCTTCCATCACGGTCGGTCCAGCTCTTGGAAGCGTGGGGCAGGTTTATGGGTTGTTTGTGGCTTTTGTGATTCCACTTTTGTTCTTACTCATTGCGGCGATTCTTAGTCCGATTACCAAACCGGAAACCTCTAACTCAGAAGCAAAGAGTTAATTAACCGGTGCAGACCCAGCCCTTCTCACTGGCCGCCTCGGCTGAAATGCTTTACCCTGATCTCGACTTTGTTGAGCGGGTCAATCGCATAAACGAGCTTGGATTCTTGGTAGAGATCTGGAACTGGAAGAACAAAGACTTAGCGAAGCTGGCAGCAACTGGTGCAAGCTTTCAATCGATGACTGGATACCTCGAGGGTGACTTAATTGATCCGAGCGGTATCGATCGTCTTCTGGAAACAGCCCTTGAAAGCATCGAGGCATCAAAGCTAATAAATTGCCAGAACCTAAATCTTCATGGCACCGGGCTTGATGCCAACGGTCAGGCCATAAAGAAAAAACTTGAGGTGAGCCAAGGCGACTGGGCAACCGCGCAAGACACATTAGCGAGAATCGCGGGGCTCGGCGTCAAGCACAATCGCGTTTTCACATTGGAAAACTTGAACACCAAAGTTGACCATCCAGGAACCCCCTTCGCAACCTCAAAAGACACCCTTCGCCTAGTGTCTGCGGTGAATAGCCCCGGACTGCGCCTGAATCTGGATTTGTACCATGCCCAAATTGATGAAGGCAATCTCACTGAGATTATTCAGCTGTGCCTTCCCTGGGTTGGAGAGATTCAGGTGGCTGATGTACCCGGTCGTATGGAGCCTGGGACCGGAGAAATCAACTATCCGTTTATAGCCAAAAAACTTTTTGAGTTTGGTTATAGAGGTGTAGTCGGTCTAGAGGGTTGGGCCAGCGCCGACTCCGATGCAGCTCTTGAAGCCTTCAGAGGAGCATTTACCCTCTAGCTAACAAGCTTCCCGCGATGAGCTATTGTTCTAATATAATCGGAACATTCAAAGGGGTGTGGCTTGAGAAAAACTGAAGTAATTCTTCCAGTCCGTGCCTTTTCTTCCCTTGATCGTAATTCTCCAGATCCACTATATTTTCAACTCTCAAAAATTATTGAGCAAGCAATTATCTCTGGCCAGTTATCCCCTGGCGACCGACTTGAAAATGAAGTCTCAATTTGCACAAGGCTGTCATTGTCGCGGCCAACTGTTCGGCGCGCAATTGAAGAACTAGTGAACCAAGGTTTGTTGGTGAGACGTCGCGGTCTAGGAACTCAAGTAGTGCACGGCCAAGTCACAAGGGGTATCGAGCTAACATCGCTCTACGATGATCTGCTTCGATCGGGTAAAAAGCCGACCACAAAAATTCTGGAGTTAAGAAAGCAAAAGGCCACATCGGCAGTGGCTGCGAGCTTAGGAGTATCGCTCAACGAAGAAGTTATTTACCTGCACCGAGTTCGTGGGGCTGGGAAGACTCCGATGGCCGTGATGCAAAACTGGATCCACCCCCGATACGAGAACTTACTTGCTAGCAAAACAGAATTAGCTAGTACCGGTTTATACCAGTGGCTGCGAAGCCAAGGCGCTGCGATTCAAGTAGCCAAGCAAAAGATTGCAGCCCGACGTGCCAGCACTGAGGAGGCTGGTCTTTTGGAAATCGATAAGAATTCGCCAGTTCTGACCATGGATCGAACTGTTTTTGACAACACCGGGGTGGCCTTGGAGCACGGGAGCCACTGCTACCGAACAGACCTTTACTCGTTTGAGTTCACCATCGTGGAGCGTTAGCTAAGTCTTTGCCACTGTGACAAGTAGCAGGGTTTGTAAGCTACTTATCCCCGCCAGCAGCCCTAATAGGCGGGCCAGATGGCCTAGGTTTCTGTTTGGTAACGGCTCTGTCTAGATAGTCATATATGTCCTAACAAAAGGCCATAATGGTGGGAGTCGGGAGAATTCCCGATTGTATGTATACAAATCAAAAACGAGAGGTTACCTCAATGAACATCAAGAAGCTAGCTGCTCTTGTTGCCGTATCCGCGTTAGTACTAACTGGATGTGCAACAACCGCAGCAGAAACAGAAACAGAAACAGCTGCACCTACAAGCGACTTCAAGATCTGTGTTTACACACACGGTGATGGCGGCGGATTCTGGTCTGTAGCACAAAAGGGTGCCGAGCAGGCTGGAACAGACCTAGGTGTCACAGTTGACTACCAGGGCTCAACCAACGACTCTGCAAAGCAGGCTCAGACAATCGAAGCTGGTATCGCAGGTGGCTGTGACGCAATTGCAGCTTCAGCACCAGACCCAGATGCAATCAAGGACGCAATGTTGGCAGCAGCAGCAGCTGGCATTCCTACTGTAACCATGAACTCCGGTTCGGCAGTATTCAGGGACCTTGGAGCAATCACACATGTTGGTCAGGATGAATTCATCGCAGGTCAGGAAGCTGGACTTCGCTTCAAGGCTGCCGGAATCAAGAAGATTCTTTGCCCACTTCAGGAAGCAGCAAACATTGGTCTTGAGGAGCGTTGTGCAGGAGCACAGGACACTCACGGAAATGTTGTTAACTTCAACCTAGATGGCGGTCTTGCTGACCTAACAGCTGCATCTGCAAAGATCAAGGCTGCTCTAGAAGCTGACCCAACCTACGATGGTGTGTTCGCATTGAACGCTGACATCGCAGCCAAGGCTGTTTTGCCAGCCGTGACTGACCTAGGTGTCGAGATGATGATTGGAACAGTTGACATGTCAGCTGAGGCTCTTGATGCAATCAAGGCTGGAACAATCTCATTCGCGATTGACCAGCAGCAGTACGCACAGGGTTACCTATCGGTTGCCTTGCTGTACCTAAACCTAACCAACGGTCACACCCTTGGTGGAGGTCTACCTATGTACACCGGTCCTGGCTTTGTTGACTCAACAAACGTCGAGAACGTTATTGCACTGGTTGGAAAAGGTACTCGCTAGTCGTATCATAGAAACATAAAGGCAGGTGGGCTAGAAGATTTTCTAGCCCACCTGTTTTCTAGGTGAAACAAATAGAAACCGAGGAACCATCTATGTCAAACGCAGTCAAAGACGAACGCGTTCAAAAAACTTCTTTCATTACAACTCTCTTGAGGCGCCCAGAGTTTGGTGCCCTAATGGGTGCTCTGGCAATTTTTGCCCTGTTTTCAGCGGTTGATACAACTACAAACTTTGGACAACTTGGGGGTATCTCCGGCTGGACCGACATCGCAGCTCCAATCGGCATTGTTGCTGTCTTCGTAGCGCTGCTAATGATCGGTGGTGAGTTTGATCTTTCCACCGGTGTGATGGTTGGAACCACTGGTCTACTTACTGGAATGCTGGTCACGGAACTCGGTCTAGATATTTGGACCTCGATTTTTCTCGTGCTGGTCTTTGCTGCGGGAGTCGGACTTCTAAACGGATGGTTGGTAGTGACCACCGGGTTACCTTCGTTTATCGTGACACTTGCTACATTCTTTGTTCTCCGCGGAGCTAACCTAGCCGTCACCAAGCAGTTCACTGGAACTGTTCGAGTTAGCGGTACCGACGAAGCTGCAAACTTCGAACAGGCCGAGGCCTTGTTTGCCAGCAAGATCGAATTTGGTGGAGCTAGCTTTCAGGTCTCAATCATTTGGTGGATTTTCTTTACCATCTTGGCAACCTGGATCTTGACCAGAACCAAGTTCGGCAACTGGATTTTTGCATCCGGTGGCGACGCAAATGCTGCTCGTAATGCTGGAGTGCCAGTGATTAGAACCAAGATCATCTTGTTCATGATGACCTCTGTTGCCGCGGCTTTTGTTGGCATCATGTTCGTTCTTCGCCTAAAGGGCATGCAGGCAGGTCAGGGTGTTGGAATCGAGTTCTTCTACATCATTGCAGCCGCTGTTGGAGGCACCTTGCTAACAGGTGGTATGGGATCTGCAATTGGAGCCACGCTGGGTGCAGCAATCATGGGTATGGCCTACATCGGTATTCCTTATGCACTTTGGGACTCAGACTGGACATTCACCTTCCTAGGTTTGATTTTGTTCACCGCTGTTTTGATTAACAGCGTTGTTAGCAAAAGAGCAATGAAGGGACGAAAGAAATGACACCTGCTCTAGAGCTAAGAAGCGTCACCAAGCAATTCGGAAGCGTAATTGCTATGGCCGACGTAAGTATGGAGGTCACTGCTGGCTCTGTCACCTGCGTGCTAGGTGACAACGGAGCTGGAAAGTCAACACTTATCAAGGTCCTCTCAGGCGTTCACAAAGCAACATCTGGGGAATTCTTTATGGATGGTGCGCCTGTTGACTTCAATTCGCCAAGAGAGGCAATTGCCAAGGGAATTGCAACCGTGTACCAGGACCTAGCGACCATTCCGATGATGTCGGTATGGCGAAACTTCTTCCTAGGTAACGAAATCACCAAAGGCTGGGGTCCATTCCGCATGCTAAATGTCAAGAAGATGAAGCAGCTTTCCAAGCAGCAGCTTCTTGAGATGGGTATCGACCTTCGAGACACCGAACAGCCAATTGGAACTCTCTCTGGTGGTGAGCGTCAGGCAGTAGCGATTGCCAGAGCTGTTTACTTTGGTGCCAAGGTGCTAATCCTGGACGAGCCAACATCCGCTCTGGGTGTTCGTCAGTCAGGAATTGTTCTGAAGTACGTTCTCGCAGCTAAGGAAAGAGGTGTGGCTGTGGTGTTCATCACTCACAACCCTCACCACGCCTACTTGGTGGGAGACCGTTTCTACCTTCTAAACCGAGGCAAGATGACCAATGACTTTATGCGCAGTAACGTCAAGCTTGATGAGCTAACAGTTGCTATGGCCGGTGGTGCGGAACTTGAGGCACTTACTCACGAAATTCAGCAGGTCAAAAACTCCTAAGATTAGAAATCCAAAAAGACCGGTCCCGCTTTCTTGGGGCCGGTCCTTTTGTTTAGAGCATTGAACCTAGGCCCGGTATGGAAGTCGATCATCGGGCTTCAGTGAGTCCCAGCTTGATCTGAAAAATGCGTGGTTGGGATCATCCACAATGTTCCAGCTTCTGTCGGGGTCGGGACCTGCCATAACGTTCATAAAGTACATGTCATATGGTGGGATCGCTGATGCCGGGCCGTGGTAACCGTAAGGCACTAATCCAACATCACCGCTACGAATTTCTAGGTTTAGATCTATTGGCCTCGCGTCAGAGGCATAAACTCGAAAGAACCCAACCGGATCCGACTGGTTTGGCTTTGGCAAGGACCTGCTGACGGACATCTCAAAGTAATAGATTTCCTCGAGATTGGATTCCACTCCGGCAACATACCTGTCGTGCCTGTGGGGAGGGATGCCTGAATGATTTCCCGACGGGACATTCACCTCTACTACCACCATTGCGCTAGCATCCAGAAAGTCAACTCCACCGTAGTCGTGGATTTGTCTTGTGGCTCCGGCCACTCCTCGAATAAGCACGGAAACATCTTCCTTCTTGGTCAGCTGCACGCTCTTGTCTGACTTGGCTAATGCTTCAGCTACGGCAAACCGACCAGACCCCGTGATTCTGGCCTTGGTAGCTCTGGGCAGGAAGAGAAAATCAGCAGGGCCGTGGAAAACCGACTGCCGACCGCGCAAGGTGATGGAACCTGTTTCAGCGCCCTCGAACTCAACCGTTATTGACTCGCCCTCAAGGGGCAAAATAGCTCGCTCCCACTTATCGGAAGGGATCTCAAAAGAGGTTTGCTTGGTGAAGTCTCCCACCTTCAAGCCGGTGTACTTCCAGCCAGGTGTCGTATCGTTCACCTGAACTTCCCAGGCTCCCGAAGCTAGCTCTCCCTTTGGGTAAAACCACTTTGACAAGCTAATCTCCTAAAAAGTCTCAATCACTTGCTGATGTATGAAGTCTACGCTCAACCTATCCTCGGACCCAGTCGCTTAGTAAGGCGTAACTGGCGAGGGGCGCCCTGATTCGTACTCGGTCTTGAGGGCATTGAGTAAAGCGCGAAGGCCCGTTGGTCCAACCCCCAACGCTTGTTTGGTTGCTGCATTTGAAAGCGAAGTGTCTACCGGCACTGGTGCCGGGAAAAGTTCCGACGCAGGCGGATCTGTTTCAATCAAGAGATTGGCATCAAGTTCAAAAACTTCACACACCATCCTGGCCAGATCCATCCTTGAAACAGCGTCATCGCCCACTAGGTGAAAAGTCCCCACGGCATTCTTCTCAGCAATCAAAGACACCTGAGCACCAATTTCAGCAGCTAAAGAAGGGGTTGCTATTTTGTTTACTTGGTCTCCACCCCAAACAGCAAACTGTTTTTTAGCTTTGAGCTCCCTAACCAAAGTGGTCACGAAGTAACCAAAGCCAACATCTTGGTTTCTTGGTCCCTCATCCTTTAGCTGATGAAATCCCATCACTCCACCGATTCGACAGGTTGCTCCAGTCTCTGGTGCTATGTCTCGAACCACCTGCTCACCCATGGCCTTTAGAAAGCCGTAGATGTTGACTGGATTACCTGGATCGGTTTCTGGGGTTAGGTGTGAAGTTCCATCCATCACCCAGTCGCTTGATATAAAAATCGGCTTGGTACTGCTGGCCACTGCTGCCCGGACCACCCTAGAGGTCATACCCACATAGGCATCAAAGGCATAGGGCCGATCCTGCATCAACCTGTTGAAATCATTTGCGATGGCACAGTGAACCACGGCATCGCTGCCAGCTAGGGCTGCCTGAATTGAGTCCTGATTCTGGAAATCAACCAACTGAGTTTCCCAAGGCAATTTAGCGACGGTTCTAACCAGGCCGACCACCTCGTGGCCACGCAACTGCAGCACCTTGGCAACGTTGCTGCCTACGAAGCCGGTAGATCCCGTTAGCGCTATCCTCATTAGTTTTGAGGGAAGCCTAGGTTCAATCCCCCGTGACTTGGGTCAAGCCATCTCGAGGTAATGACCTTGGTCTGAGTAAAGAACCTGAAGCCCTCTTCACCGTGAGCACGACTGTCACCAAACAGCGAATGCTTCCAACCACCGAAGCTAAAGTGAGCAACCGGAACTGGAATGGGAACATTGATTCCAATCATTCCCACTTGAACCTGGTTCTGGAACTTTCGAGCAGCTCCACCGTCGTTTGTGAAAATTGCGGTGCCGTTTCCAAAAGCTCCGGAGTTAATCAGATCTAAGCCTTCGTCATAGCTTTGGACTCGAACTACCGATAGCACTGGGCCAAAGATTTCCTCCTGATAGACCTTGGAAGATGTCGGTACCTTATCGATCAGAGTTGGGCCAAGCCAGAAACCACCCGGGGCGCCATCAGCAACAACTCCGCGCCCATCGACAACCACCGAAGCACCATCTTTTTCAGCTATCTCAATGTATGAAGCGACCTTGTCACGGTGTTGCTTTGTAACAAGCGGTCCCATGTCACAGTTTCGGCGCCCATCGCCAACCTTGATGGTAGCCATTCGCTCCTTGACTTTTGCAATTAGAGAATCGGCCACTGGTTCGACGGCAACGATTACCGAGATGGCCATGCAGCGCTCACCGGCGGAGCCGAAGCCCGCGTTGACCGCTGAGTCAGCTACCAGGTCAAGATCTGCGTCAGGTAGAACGAGCATGTGATTCTTAGCTCCTCCAAGTGCCTGAACGCGCTTACCGTTTTTGGCTGAAGTTTCATAAATGTACTGAGCAATCGGGGTTGAGCCCACAAAAGAAATTGAGGCTACATCGGGATGATTGAGTAGGCCATCTACAGCTTCCTTATCGCCGTTTAGCACGTTGAAGACACCGTCAGGCAAACCAGCTTCTTTCCAAAGCTCAGCCATCCATAAGGCTGCTGTTGGGTCCTTCTCGCTTGGTTTCAAAACAACTGTGTTTCCAGCCGCAATTGCAACCGGGAAAAACCACATTGGTACCATCGCTGGGAAGTTGAACGGGCTAATAATCCCGGCTACTCCAAGAGGCTGTTTTATTGAGTAAACATCAACGCTGGTGGAGGCATTCTCCGAGAACTCGCCTTTTAGAAGGTGAGGGAGACCGCAGGCAAATTCAACTACCTCTTGACCGCGGGTGATTTCACCCAGGGCATCTGATAAAACCTTCCCGTGCTCGGCTGTGATGATTGCTGCTAGTTCTGGCTTTTTGGCTTCCAGGAGCTCGCGAAAGCGGAACATGATTGCCTGGCGTCTGGCAGTAGAGAGGTCTCTCCAGGCTGGGAAGGCGGCCTTGGCCGCCGCCACAGTGGCATTGATTTCTTCTTGATTGGCAAAGCCAACCTGCTTGGTAGCCTCTCCAAGAGCTGGATCAAAGACATCACCGAACCTGCCGGATTTACTAAGGACAGCTTTACCGTTGATCCACATTGGAATTACGCTCATCATCATTTCCTTTTCTTGTTTGACATAAATCTATTTGTGAACCAAGTTCGCAGCCTGGGACACGGCAGCAGAAACATCATCATCCTTTGGATAAAGAAGTGTTCTTCCAACCACCAGGCCTCTAACTCCCGGTAAAGCCAACGCTTCGCTCCAAGACTGGAAGGCTTGGTCCTGGTCGTTCCCGCCTTCGCCACCCAGCAGCAGGGTTGGAAGGGTAGTGGCATCCATTACTCGCTCCATATCCTTAACAACTGGGAGTTTGAGCCAAGAGTAAGCGCTGGTTGAACCGAGCCCGGAAGAAATAGCGACGGACAGTTCCACCGCCTCGGCAGTAAGTTCGTTCACTGCCTTGCCATCAACCCACTTGCTCATAAACGGCTCTAACATAATTGGAACCTTGAGGGCCGCACACTGATCTATAACCTCTGCTGATTTTTCCAATGTTCTCACTGAGGCTGGGTCTTCTAGGTTGATGCGCATGAGGTTTTTGCCAAAATCGACACCGGATGCTTTAAGGGATGCTGCAGTGAAGGATGTGTAGCGATCGTCAAATTCAAAAACTGAGTTTCGAAGACCGCCACGGTTCATGGAGCCAACCGTAATCTTGCCCTCTAGTAATCCCATCAGAGCTAGGTCCTCTAGAACGTCCGGAGTACCTAGCACTCCGTCCACCTTTGGGTTCTGCAGAGCTTCTGCGAATCTCGATAGCAGGTCACGACGGGACCCCATTGCGGTTGGGTTGCCGTTCACGGCAAGAGCACCACGGGCGGGGTGGTCAGCCGCAAGAATAAAGAGGTTTCCATCTCCCTCAATGATTTTTCGTCGCTTACGGTTAGCTAGTGCCTTACCAACAGCGGCTGGGTTGGTTGCACGAAGATCTTTAATCTGCTCAAAACTTAGGCCCATTGCTTGGCCTCCATTATTTCCGAAACTTCTGCAAAACTTGGCATCGCAGTAGAGCACTCGAGCCTTGATGCAACTATTGCTCCGGCAATGTTGGCAAAACGCAAAATCTTTTCGAGTGACCACTGCTGAAGCAATCCGAAGCACAGTGCTCCTCCAAAAGAGTCGCCGGCCCCAAGGCCATTTACAACCTCCACGAAGTGAGGTGGAACTTCAACGGATTCGTTTTTTGTCTTTGCAAAGACACCTTTTGACCCCTGCTTCACGATTGCAAGTTCTACTCCGCGCTCAAGCATTGCATCGGCTGCTCTAGTCGGCTCAGTTTCCCCGACGGCAACTTGGCATTCTTCTTTGTTGCCGATTGCAACGGTCACAAGCGGAAGGGCCTTGGCAATTTCAGCGGTAGCAAGCTCCGGGGTACCCCAAAACACTGAACGATAATCAAGGTCCAAAATGGTGTGAGCTTTTTTGGCTCTTGCCCTAAGGGCTGCAAGATTAGCGGAGCGGGAAGGTTCCTGGCTAAGGCCGGTGACTGTGGACCAAAAGATCTTTGCTTCAGATATTGCCTTTAGATCTAACTCGTCCTCGGAGATTTCCATATCGGGAGCTTTAGGCTCACGGTAAAAATAGATTGGGAAATCATCAGGTGGGAACATCTCGCAAAACACCACCGGGGTTTTGTAGTTCTGATCACGCCCAACATAAGAAGTATCAACGTTTAGGCGCTCAAGTTCCTCTATAAGAAAGTTGCCGAAAGGATCGGTGCCAACCTTGGTGATTACTGCTGAATTGAGTCCGTATTTGGCGGCAGCCACGGCAACGTTGGTGGCAGAGCCACCAAGAAATTTTCCGAACGTTTCTACCTGCTCAAGCCCTACCCCAGTCTGGAGCGGGTAGATGTCTACTCCAATTCGACCAGTAGTGATCACATCGAACGACATCTTGAACCTCCACCCCAATTCTGCCACACAGGGCAGACTTTGTCATAACAAACTTTTTAGACCTGAACCGACACGGTTTTGCCTGTTTGAGCAGACTCCAGAGCTGCGTTTGCTATCACCAGAGCGGATCTTCCGTCTTCGAAGGTAGGGCTATTGGAGGCTTGGCCGTTTACTTTCTTTATGAACTCCACGAGCTCCAGTCGGTAGGAATCCATGTATCTTTCGAGGAAGAAGTTTTGGTAAGGCTCTTTTACCTCTGCGTTGTGCTCGGTATAAAGGCGAACATTGGTGTTAGTTAGGTTTTCAACCCTGAGCATTCCCTTGTCTCCAAAGGCTTCCATTCTCTGGTCAAAACCATAGATGGCGTGCCTGGAGTTGGTTATTAGTACTAGCTCATCATCGGCCCCGCGAAGGGAAATTGAAGTGGCGTCGTAATCGCCCATTTCCTTGATGTCCTTGGAAAACTGGTTGAAACCGGTCGCTGTCACCGAGACGATTTTTGGGACGAAAAAACGAGCCATATCAAAGTCGTGAATCGTCATGTCCCTAAAGATCCCACCCGAAACCGATAGATACTCATTCGAGGCTGGTGCTGGGTCGCGTGAAATAAGTATCAACTGCTCTAAGCGGCCAATTTCACCAGCCTGGACTCTTTTGTGAACTGAGTTGAAGTGGGGATCGAACCGTCTGTTGAAACCAAGAACGATAGGGATGCTGGCACCAGCGGCCTTTTCGCGAAGTTTGTCTACTCGGCTAATGTCAAGGTCAATCGGCTTCTCACAAAGCACCGGCATGCCCGCATTAATGGCGGCATCAATAAGGTCAACGTGGGTTGAGGTTGGCGATGCAACGATCACGGCATCGACCTTGGTTCTGTCGAACAGCCGCATCGGATCATCTGTTGCCTCTGCACCGTATTTATCGGCTGCCTTCTTGGCGCCTTCGATGAATACGTCAGCCACCATCACAAGCTGCGCGCCTTCGGTGGTGGCAACGCTCTGAGCGTGGACCTGGCCGATGCGGCCGGCTCCAATTACTCCGAATCTAAGAGGTGCAGACATAAGATCTCCCTTTATTCCAATTTGTCAATACAAAGCCTAGGGGTATCGGAGTAGAGATTTTTCAGCCAAAGACAAAGACAAAACCCGCCAGCTAGGCTGGCGGGTTTTGTAAAACAGTTGCCTTAGTTTCTCAGTGCCTTAGCCATTGATCTAAAGCTCTCGACCATTTTGTTCATGTCTTTTTGGGTGTGCGAGAAAGAAACCAGCCACTGCTCATCAAGCCCTGGAGGGGTGATGATGCCGCGGTTGATTCCCCATAGCCAGCTCAGCTCTGCAATTCCAAAATCAGTTGCTTTGAAGTCGCGGTAGTTGCGAACAGGGGTTGGTGACCAAATAACGGCTCCTTTAACACCGAAACCGACGGTGTGGCACGGAAGTGCGTACTCGTCGATGATGGCATCCATTGCATCCAGTGTGTCGTTGTTGATTTTCTCTGCTGCAGCCAGTGCTTCAACTGTTGCAATTTCATCAACTGCAATAACTGCTGCCATAACTAGTGGATTTCCGTTGTAGGTACCAAAGTGAGGCATGCGACCGTCAACGACTGTTTGCATGAATTCTTTTTTGCCTGCAAAAGCTGCAACTGGCAGACCTCCACCGATGCTCTTGGCCAAAGTGATTAGATCTGGCTTTACTCCAACACGTTTCGCAGCTCCTGCCACTCCGGCGGTTAGTCCCGATTTCACTTCATCGAAGATAAGTGCGACTTTGTACTTATCGCACAGCGCGCGAACTCCTTCTAGGTAGCCCTCGTCAGGCAAGATGATCGAAAGGTTCTCGATGATCGGCTCCACCATGAAGCAGGCAATCTTCTTAGAGTCCTTCTTCAGAACTGCTTCCAAGCGAGCTAGATCGTTGTAGGGAACAACAAATACTTCTCCGCCTTCTGCCTCTTGTGGGTAGTAAGGCTTAGGTGCATTTGCTGGGCCGATCTTATCTAGCGGTGCTTTCACAGAGACAAGCAGCGGGTCGTAACCGCCGTGATAGCCACCTTCGACCTTGATGATGGCTTTCTTGCCGGTTGCGGCTCTGGCTGCTCGGATGGCATACATCGTTGACTCGGTGCCCGAGTTGGTGAAGCGAAGCATGTCAACATCGAAGCGCTTCTTGAAGCGCTCAGCGGCTTCGGTGGCAATCGGTGACGGAGTCACAAATAGGGTTCCCGTTGAACGCATGGCCTTTTTGACCGCCCGAACAACGTGCTTGTTGAGGTGTCCAACCAACATCGCTCCAAAGCCCATAGATAGGTCAAGTAGCTTTCGACCG
>Ga0315903_10007728_pt1 | contig 13395 bp, 14 predicted proteins | sample LakEriMetagenome_7_FD_203524 | JGI IMG/M metagenome (GOLD analysis project Ga0315903, IMG submission 203524) | Freshwater fungal communities from buoy surface, Lake Erie, Ohio, United States - Buoy 2 MA119 | ecosystem: Environmental > Aquatic > Freshwater > Lake | place: USA: Lake Erie, Ohio...
GGATGCGCTGGTGAAGGTGCTCGGCAATCGCCACCAGCACCCGGTCACCCACCAGATGGCCGAGCGTGTCGTTCACATCCTTGAACCCGTCGAGATCGATCAGCCCGACCATCACCGGATCGCTATCGGCCGAGCGCATCGCGGCCGCCAGCTTGCGGTCAAAGCTGGCGCGGTTGAAGAGCCCGGTCAGCCGGTCATGCTCGGCCGCGCGCTTCAGGGCCGCATTGCGCAGATGCTCCTCGGTGCAATCGTGGATGATCCCGGCGACGCTATCGGGCCGCCCGTCGATATCGATCCGCTCGCCCACCACCCGGATGCGGCGGCGCTCGCCATCGCCGCGGCGGATGCTGGTTTCGAAGGCCAAGGGCTTGCCATGAGCGACGGTCTCCTGGAGCGCTTTGCTGACCATCGCCTGATCCTCGGTCTGGTAGAGCGTCACCGCCTGTTCGACGCTGACCGAGCGCCCGGGTTCGAGCCCGGTGATGGCATAGACCTGGTCCGACCAGTAGAGCCGCTGCGAGGCGAGATCGACCCGGCAAGATCCAACACATGTGGCGCGTTCGGCCTGGCGGAAAATATGCGAGGTCTGCTTGAGAGCGGCATTGGCAAAGCTCAGCTCGCGGGTGCGGACATGGAGCGCGATGCTCTGTTCGGCGAGCATCACCAAGGGGCCGATCTGGTCGCTGCAAAGGGCGTGGGGTTCGGGCGAGATGGCGCACAGCGCGCGCCCCTCGCCGCGGATCGGCACGCCGAGAAAGGAGCGGATGAACGGGGCGCCGGTGACCAGCTCATTGTCGCGAAAGCGCAGATCGGCGCGGGCATCGGGCACCAGCAGCGACCCCTCGCCGGTGATGCACACCGCGCAGAAAGAGACATCGCCCGGGGTCTCGTGAAGATCGATCCCGGTGCGCCCGAGGAAGCACTACCGCGCGTCCTCGACAATCGACAGCAGCGCGATCGGGCAGCCCAGCATGGTGCTCGCCAGCACGGTGATGCGCGAGAACAGCGCCCGATCCGCGCTTATCTCAAGGCCCAGATTGCGGATCACATCAAGGCGGTCGGGATCATGCACGCCCGCCACGTGGCCCTGACAGGATTATGAATTCGCAATGCTGGTGCTGTGTCGGGCGACCTTTGCGCCGGGCCGCGAGAACCGGCGCCGCGCGCCGCCCATCCCACGGCGCCCGATACGTCCGGCAGGCGTCGGGGTCTGGGTTGGGGGGATTTTTATGCGCGACGCAATCCGCAGCGAAAAGCGCTACCGGGCTGGAAGGTCGTCGCCTGCGCCTTCGACTGAATTTTGCGGCGGTATCCGGCGAACAAAGAAGACGAGGATAACGGCCAGCGCGGTCATCACGCCGATCAATAGCCATGCATCGTTGATGGCCTGAACCAGCGCCTGTCGTTCGACCAGCGGACGTATCATCTCCTCGGTGAATTCATCGGGCGGTATGCCGATCTGCTCGATGAAGGCATCGCGGGGTATGCCGATCCCTACCGCGGTTTCGATGTTGCCGGCCTGCAATTCTTCCACGATTTTTGCTCCGTAGGTCGCGGCGCGGCTGAAGATCGTGGTGTCTATCAGAGCAAGGCCGATTGCCCCGCCAAGGTTGCGCATCAGATTGAACAACCCGCTGCCATCTGCCACCAGCTCGGGCGACAAGCGCCCTAGTGCCATCCGCGTCGGAGGCAGCAGGCAAAACATGGTCGCAACGCCGCGCAGCACCTGCGGTAGCAGCATTTCGGCGAAATCGGTGTCGGCGGTCTGCGTGGTGCTCATCAGCAGGCCGGCCGCAAACAGGACAAAGCCGAACACGGTCAGCGTGCGCGCGCCGACGCGCTGTTCGAGATAGACTGCGATGGGCGCGGCGATTAGCTGGGCAATCCCGGTGACTAGCATGATCTCGCCAATACGCAGCGAATCATGTTCGCGCACAAGGCCAAGAAAGAACGGCATCAGATAGGTCGAACCGAACAGCCCCACACCGAGAATGAAGCTCAATGCGCAGCCAAGGGCAAAGTTGCGATCCTTGAAGCACTGCAATTCGACCAAGGGCTCGGGTGACCGGACAGTACGCCAGACGAACCATGCCGCGCACAGGGTAAAACCCAGCAGCAGCGCGACCACGTTGGGAGCGAGCCAGCCATCGGTCGGCGCATCCTTGAGGCCGATCTGAAGTGCGGTCAGTCCGATCGCCAGAAGCGCCAGCGCGGCCGCATCGACCGAGCGGGCGGAGCGCAGATTGCTGGCCGGACCAATCAGCGTGACCGCAGCCCCGACCGCCGCCGCAATGCCGGGCACGATGTTGATCCGGAACAGCCAGTGCCACGAGTATGTTTCGGTGATCCAGCCCCCGACAATCGGGCCGACGGTTGGCGCGAAGACTGCGGCAACACCGGCAATGGTGGTGGCAATGCCCTGCGAACGCACCGGAAAAAGCAGGAAAACAGCGGAAAACACCGCCGGAATCAGCGTACCTCCGGCAAAGCCCTGAAGAATGCGCCAAGCGATCAGCGAGGCGAAGGTCTGGCTCTCCGAGCATCCGATCGAGGCGATGGTGAACACCGAAACTGCCGACACGAACAGCCAGCGCATGCCCAGCCTTGCGGTCAGGAACCCTGTCAGCGGTATCGCAACAATCTCGGCCGTGAGATAGGCGGTCTGGATCCAGATCATCTGGTCCGCGCCGATCTTCAGCGCGTTCTGGATCGTCGGCAGCGATGTCGCCACGATCTGGATATCCAGGATCGCCATGAACATGCCGATGCACATGAATATGAAACCGGCCCAGGTTCGCAGACTTGCTTCGGGTATTTCGTTTGCGTTCATCCGATGTCCGCTAGCTGAAGGCACTGGGTCTGACTACGGCCTCTGACTCAAGTAAACTGGCTTCGCCTTGAATGTCAGAATCATGCTTCTATGGTAAAGTTTGGTCCAAATTCAAAATCGCCGGTCAATCGGCCGCTATGAGGCTCCCTGAATGGTTCCGGTAAGCATCCACTCCCTCGCTACGGCGACGCCGCCGAATATTCTTGATCAGACGACAGGTGCGCAGGTCGCGGAACAGCTGCTCGGCGGGGGCTTCGAGGACTTCGGAAGGCTGCGCTCGATCTACGGCAATGCGGGGATCGAATTTCGCCAGCTCGCCCGCCCGGTCGCCTGGTATATGCAGCCGCGCAGCATCGTCGAGCGCACCGAAGTCTATCTGGAGGTCGCGCTCGATCTGTTTGTTGAGACAGCCGAGAAGGCGCTGGCCGAAGCAGGGATCGCAGCCGACGAGGTGGACGCGATCGTCACGGTATCGTCCACCGGCATCGCCACGCCGAGCCTGGAAGCGCGCGCCATGGGTCGGATGGGATTTCGCAGCGACGTCTCGCGGGTCCCGGTGTTCGGCCTCGGCTGCGCTGGTGGTGTATCGGGACTGGGCCTCGCTGCAAAGCTGGCACGGGTGGATCAGGGCGCCACGGTGCTTTTCGTCACGGTCGAATTGTGCAGCCTTGCTCTCAGAACCGAGAATGTCGGCAAGGCGGACATCGTCTCTACCGCGCTGTTCGGCGACGGTGCGGCGGCCTGCGTGATCCGGACCGGCGACGAAGGGTTCACGCAGATTGCCGGCAGCGCCGAAAAAACCTGGCCCGATACGCTCGACATCATGGGCTGGCAGATGGAGCCAACCGGTTTGGGCGTCATTCTCAATCGCGCCATTCCCGCTTTTGCCCGCAGGGAATTTCGCGGGGCGGTCGAGGAGATGCTGACCCCTCAGAATGTGCAGATCGACGAGGTTGATCGCTTCATCTGCCATCCCGGCGGCGCGAAAGTCGTTGATGCGATCGAGACAGCGCTCGCCTTGCCGCAAGGCAGCCTCAACAACGAACGCGAGGTTCTGCGCCAGCATGGCAACATGTCCGCGCCAACCGCGCTGTTTGTGCTCGACCGCGTGCGCAAGGCGGGGCTTCCGCCCTTGTCGGTGATGACCGCGCTCGGCCCGGGGTTCACGGCCAGCACGCTAACCCTGCGGAGCGCGGCATGAGCCTGCCCTATGCCATCATGATATTCATCACGCTGCAGCGGATATCCGAACTCATCATCGCGCAGAGCAACACCAAGGCACTGCTCGCGCGCGGTGCGGTCGAATTCGGCCAATCACATTATCCGGCCATGGTTCTGATGCACGCCTCTTGGCTGGCGGTTTTGTGGGCCACCGTCGGCGGCGCGCCGGTGAGCATGCCCTTGCTCGCGGTTTTCGCGGTCCTGCAGGCTATGCGCGTATGGGTGCTGGCAACGCTGGGACGGCGCTGGACGACGCGCATCATCGTTCCCAAGGATGAAGCGCCGATCACGAGCGGGCCCTTTCGCATCATGCGTCACCCGAACTATTTCGTCGTGATCTGCGAGATCGCGGTGGTGCCGCTGATGTTCGGACTGGTCTGGGTGGCGGTGCTCTATTCCGCGCTCAATGCGGCCATGCTGTGGGTGCGCATCCGGGCGGAGAATGCCGCCTATTCCGACGCCGTCGCCTGACCGCTCGCGGGGCGCCGCGCCAAGGCTTCGCGCTCGGCCTTGACCTTGAGCATCGCCGATTTGCAAGTCGGCGATGTCTTCTCGATATTCCTGATCATGCACGCCTCGACCTTCTTGCGGCTTAGCGATTTCATCTCGGCAGGGCAAAGCGTGCGCGCTTCTTGGGCACAGGCTTTCTTGGCGGGATCGGGCGCCGCAAGCGCCGGGTTGGCCATGACAATCGCCGTGACAATCGCGCCGATGCCGAGCGCGATACCGTCAAGTCCATGCCGTTTCATGCTGCGCTAATCCTCTGACGCTCTGAGATCGTGACGCACACGTGCGACGACCGGGTTGAACCATCGGTGAACTTGGAGGTCAAGCGCGACCGCTTGCTCGAGACCGATCCCGACGGATCTGTGCTCGGCACGGGTCGTCGGCAGGACAGGCGAATGATAGACGAGCGCCGAGCAGCCGAGCCAGGCTGAGAACATCAGCAGGTATGGCCAGCGACGGGGCCAAAGGGCGGCGACCAGCAGGGTTGTGGCCGCAGTGCCGCCAAGCGCCAGCATGACCGGCCCCATAACAAGCGTATCGGAGCGGGTGAGCGCAGTCTGGATCGCCGCGGTCGCCCATTGTGCGGGAAGCAAAGCCAGCAGCCAATCCGGCAGGGCGCCGGGCTGGGCCGCGGCGGTTGCCACGACGGACACCTCGCCCGCGACAACCGCGACAGCGATCAACCAGCCCTTGTCGCCAGCGGAGCGGGCAAACAGCACCCCTCTCGCTGCAAAGCTGATGCTGGCGATGAGCAGCGCGAGCCCGATCGATACAGGCTGGAGCAGTGCTGGCGGGCCGAGCACTCCTGCAAGCAGGATAAGGCCTGCTCCTGCGACCAGCGCAAGTGCGACACCAATCCAAAGCCGCCGGGCGATAGCAGCACCGATCATCCCGGCCCCCATCAGGCCGGTCGCCGCGATCGGGCCAGCCAAGCGCGCGAGCGGTTCGAGATCGCCGGTATTGGCAAGCAGCAGCATGACGAGCGCGGGCGCTGTCGCCCCGGCCAAGCCGCACAGCAGCCACGCGAGAACCGGCGCGGCGCGGGTCTGACTTTCTGGCAACGATGTCATGACACTGCTCTGGTTGATGCGCTGAGCGTTGTCGAGCGCCGGGCGTCATCCTCAGGCTGGTCGATCGGCGACCGGGGTGTCGGCGGGCTTGCGCAGAAGGGCTTTGAAGCGTCCCGCCCCATTCTATAAGGGTTCCGGATTGGTTGTATAACTCGTCCCGCGCTTGGCTTGCACGCCCGGCAATGCCCACAAAAAGCAGATCGCCAGAGCTCTGAATTCCGATGAATTATCGCCATTCCTTCCATGCGGGCAACAGCGCCGATGTCGTGAAGCATAGCCTGCTGATCGCGCTCGTGCAGGCCTTGCAGCACAAGCAGAGCGCGCTGACCCTGATCGACACCCATTCCGGCTGCGGGTTGTACGACCTGCACGGCGAGGAGGCCGGTCGCACCGGTGAGGCCAATGAGGGCGTGCTGCAGGCCTTTGCCGACCGGAACCCCTTGCTGGACGACTACCGCGCCGTCGTAGCGGCGGTGAATGGGGCGGTGAGTATGGGGGCTGCGCCGTGCCTCTACCCCGGAAGTCCGCGCATTCTGGCGCAGCTGCTGCGCCCGCAGGATCTCCTGATCCTTAACGAAAAGCATCCCGAGGATGCCTATGCCCTGCGCGGCGCGATGCGCGGTACATCCGCTGCCGTGCATGAGCGCGACGCCTACGAGCTATGGCTGGCGCTGCTGCCGACCCGCACCCCGCGCGGGCTCGTGGTTGTCGATCCGCCCTACGAGCAGACCGACGAACGCGCCCGTATCACCGCCACCCTCGCCGCCGCTAACCGCAAATGGGCGCATGGTGTGACGGTGATCTGGTATCCGCTGAAAGACCGCGCGGCGCATGAACGGTGGAAGCAGCAGCTCAGCAGGATCGGCATCCCGAAATTCCTCACGGTGGAGCATTGGCTGTATGATGCCGATCAGCCCGGTATCTATAACGGCGCGGGTCTCTTTATCGTCAACCCGCCCTACGCCTTCACGCAAGGTCTGCCGCCGCTGCTGGAAGCCTTGCGCGCCGCGCTGGCGCCGGAAGGGCATAGGGGCGAGATTACGGCTGACTGGTTGGGCGGTTAGGCCAAAACTCGATTTCAGGGATGCCTGTTTGGTGCGCGGCGCAGTGCGCAGCGAACGGTGCTCTTGCACGCTGTTCCCTGCTTTCAGGGAATTTTTCAGGGAAATCGAGGCCATCGCGCACCGAGGCGCTCGCTCAAAATCGGCAAGATCAGGCCATAAATGCCACAACCGCCCGTCGGGAGCAGGGAATTTTCCGGTCGCCTTGAGGGAAACGGAAGCTCCCGGTCAGGGAACGGCCAAGGCGGGCTAGCGACCATCTTCCTTCGCTCGCCGAACACCCACCCCAAACTGCTCATTTTGATCTATTTGTCTAGTTCTAAACGATTTTTTCTGTGGATTACCCGTCCTGACCGTTGCAATGTTCTGCTTTTGATCAACATGTTCGGCAATCAGTTCTGAAGGCAATGGTTCGGCCCGATTGGGGACCCTTCCTCAGGATCATTTGAGTTGGCGAACAGAAGGCAGACCATATGGCAAAGGCAAGTCGATTGCAGATTACGATGAGGCCCATTGCCTCGTTGAAGCCGGATCCGCGCAATGCGCGCACGCATAGCGAAAGGCAGATCGCATTGATCGCCAAGTCGATCGAGGAGTTCGGGTTCATCAACCCGATCATTGTCGACGAGGCCGGGAGCATCATGGCGGGCCATGCTCGGCACAAAGCTGCTGTGTTTATGGGCCTTACCGATGTTCCGACGATCCAGCTGTCGCATATGATCAAGGCCCAGAAGCGGGCCTATATCATCGCGGACAACCGGCTCGCCGAAAAGGCCGGGTGGGACTTCGACATTCTTGGCGAGGAGATCAGTCTTCTTCTCGATGAAGATATCGATTTCGACATCGAGGTGATCGGCTTCGACAGCGCAGAGATCGACCAACTGGTCTTCGGCGAAAGCGGGAACAAGTCCGCTGCCGAGCATGAAGAAAATCCGGTCGAACTGCCCGGCGAAGAGCCGGTGGTCTCGCAGCCCGGTGACCTCTGGGAGATCGGCGAGCATCGCCTGCTGTGCGGCAATGCGCTCGACCCTGCCAGCTATGAGCGCCTGCTCGGCCGCGAGAAGGTGCAGATGGTCTTCACCGATCCGCCGTACAACGTGCCCATCGGTGGACACGTCTCGGGCCTCGGGAAGGTGAAGCACCGCGAGTTCGCCATGGCTTCGGGCGAAATGTCTCGGCCGGGGTTCATCGCGTTCCTGCGGACCGCTGCAATGCGCATGGCCGAGGTGAGCATCAACGGCGCGATCCACTTCGTCTGCATGGACTGGCGTCATGCCGGCGAGATCGAGGAGGCAGGCCGCGCGGTCTATTCCGAGCTCAAGAACATCTGCATCTGGGCCAAGACCAATGCTGGCATGGGCACGTTCTATCGCTCGCAGCACGAATTCGTCTTCGTCTGGAAGGTCGGCAAGGCCCGGCATATCAACAATTTCGGGCTTGGAGAGAAGGGGCGCTACCGGACCAACCTGTGGACCTATGCGGGGGCCAATACGTTCCGGAAAGGGCGCGGTGAGGACCTCGCGGATCACCCCACGGTCAAGCCCGTCCAGATGGTCCAGGATACGATCCTCGATTGCTCGAAGCCCAAGGGGATCATCTTCGATCCCTTCACTGGCGTGGGCACGACGCTGGTCGCTGCGCACCGTGCGAAGCGCCGCGGGCGCGGCATCGAGATTGACCCTGCCTATGTCGATTGCGCGCTGAGGCGGTTGCAGGAAGCTTTGGGCGTCGAGCCGCGTCTGGTCGATACGGGCGAGACTTTCACCGAGGTCGCTGCCCGCCGCCTCTCGAACAAGGAGGCCGCGTGATGGCCGGGAAGAAGAACGACTACGAGGTCGGCTACGGCAAGCCGCCTGCCCACACCCGGTTCCGGAAAGGCCAGTCGGGTAATCCGAGCGGGAAGCCAAAGAGGGTCTTGAGTGAAGACGAGATCCTTCTTCGCGAACTGGCTTCCAAGGTCCCCGTCACCGAGGGCGGCAAGCAGCGGCGCATGAGCAAGCTCGAGGTGATGCTCAAGCAACAGGTCAATCTCGCCATGAAGGGTGACCCCAAGGCGGTCCGCCATGTCATTGATGCCTATAGGAAGGCTACACAGAATCAGGCACGGATCAATGCTGATCAAGGCGAACAGCCCATGATTGTCACGCTCGTCTTCCCAGAAGAAGACTTGCGCCGGCAGCAGATGCTCGAAAAGCAAGGCCGCGATTGGCGGGATGAAGGCTCCGACGATTTCTGAAGGCCCTCAAGCATCTCTTTCGACTGGCATTGGTGGCGCGAGGAAGCAATACTGCCGCCCATGCGAACGAGTCTTTCCCACCCCCTGCAGATTGCCGAAGTCCGGCCCGGTGCCGGTCACGGGCGGATCGGTATCACCTTCTGTCCGGGCAAGAAGCAGCCCGGCGCCCTGACCGGCGCATGGGACCGCGATCTCGGCCTCGATCTCGATACCATCCATGCTTTCGGCGCCTCGGCCTTGGTGACCCTTATCGAGGATCACGAGATCGCCGATCTCGCGGTTCACGGGATCGGCGAGGAGGTTGTGCGGCGACACATGGACTGGCCACCTGCCGATCCGCGATGTCTCTGTGCCCGGCCCAGATTTCGAGCAGGCGTGGCAACAGCATAGCCCCGGCCTCAGGGCGCGGCTGCGTGACGGGTTCGATGTGGTGGTCCATTGCAAGGGTGGTCTGGGAAGGGCGGGCACGATTGCTGCGCGGCTGCTGATCGAACTGGGTATGGAACCGGCGCAAGCCATCGGTGAGGTGCGACAGGTCCGCAGCGGCGCGATCGAGACACGCGCGCAGGAGCACTACGTCCTGTCCCATGCGCCGCTCGCTGAGCCTGCTCCATCGACCAGCGACGAGGCCGTTCGCGACCGAGCGCTCGGTGCGCTCCTCGGCCTCGCCGTGGGCGATGCGGTCGGGACCACGCTCGAGTTCAAGCAGCGCGACAGCTACCCGCGCCTCACCGACATGGTCGGCGGCGGCCCATTCCATCTCAAGCCAGGGCAATGGACCGACGACACCTCGATGGCGCTGGCGCTGGCTGATAGCCTGCTGGCCGAAGACGGGTTCGATCCGGCAGATCTGATGCGGCGCTTCGTCGCCTGGCGCGAGGAGGGCGAGTACTCCTGCACTGGGAATTGCTTCGACATAGGCATCACCGTGAGTTCCGCCCTGTCGCACTGGCACCGCAGCGGAGACCCGATCGCCGGATCGACCGATCCCAAATCGGCGGGCAACGGCTCGCTGATGCGCCTCTCACCGGTCGCGATCCGGCATTGGCGCGATCGCGAAACCCTGCGCCACATCGCCGCACTCCAGAGCCGAACCACCCACGGCGCGCCCGAGGCGGTCAGCGCCTGCGTCGCCTATGCCGAACTCATCGCCGATGCGATTGCGGGCCAGCCGCGGCAAGCGGTGCTGGCGCCGCGCCAAACTGATCATGCGGGCAGGATCGCCGAGATCATGGGCGGTTCGTGGCGCGGGGCCATGCGCCATGACATCGGCTCGAGCGGCTATGTCGCGCACTCGCTCGAGGCCGCGTTGTGGTCGATCGGGCGAACAAGCGATTTCCGCTCGGCAATCCTCACCGCCGCCAATCTCGGCGGCGATGCCGACACCACTGCGGCCATTGCCGGACAACTCGCCGGGGCACTCTACGGGGTCAGCGGCATCCCGGAGGAATGGCTCGCGAAGGTCGCTTGGCGCGAGGAGATCGAGCATGTGGCTTTGCGGTGTCAATCGGCGTTCAATCGGGACCCCCTATCGGCGTGCAAAAGGGACCCCTCTGCCGTTGTGCGGATCGGTTGATGCTGGGCGCGTGTTTCGCGCTGCTGGCGGCGTAGGGAGGGCGTAGCCCGACCGGAGGCGTCAGCAGCGCGAAGGCGGTTTTCTGACAGGGTCAGCTGCGGTTTTTGAAGCGCCAGCTGTCGTTGCCGGTCTCGACGATATCGCAATGATGCGTGATGCGATCGAGCAGCGCCGTGGTCATCTTCGGATCGCCGAACACGGTGGGCCACTCGCCGAAGGCGAGGTTGGTGGTGATGATGACCGAGGTCTGCTCGTAGAGCTTGCTGATCAGGTGGAACAACAACTGCCCGCCGGATCGGGCGAACGGCAGATATCCCAGTTCATCGAGCACCACGAGATCGAGCCTGCCGAGCTGGGCGGCGATGGAGCCGGCCTTGCCGATGCGGGCTTCTTCCTCGAGCCTGGTGACGAGATCGACCGTGTTGAAGTAGCGCCCGCGGGCACCGGCGCGCACGACGCTGGCGGTGATCGCGGTGGCCAGATGGGTCTTGCCCGTCCCAGTGCCGCCGATGAGCACGATGTTGCGGCGACCGGGCAGGAACGAACCTGCGTGCAGGGAGCGCACCAGCCCTTCATTGATCGGGGTGCCCTCGAACGCGAAGGCGTCGAGGTCCTTGATTACAGGCAGCTTGGCCGCGGTCATGCGGTAGCGGATCGAGGCGGCATGACGATGCGCGGCTTCAGCGCGCAACAGATCGGTCAGGATCTCGTGGGTCGTGCGCTTGCGCTGTAACCCGGTGGTGACCGCCTCGTCGAACGCGCCGGCCATGCCCTTGAGGCCGAGCGAGCGCATCGCCTCGATCATCTCATGCCGCTGCATCGAGGCCTCGCACCGTATCGTAGCGCGCGCAGTCTGCGATGGGCGGATGGTTGAGCTTGAGATCGACGATCACGTCCAGGGGCGCTCGGATGGCGGATCCCGGTATCGGGCCAGGATGTTGAGGATCACCTCGTCGCTGACAGCACCGCTATCAAGCGCCTCCCGGATCGCGGCCTCAACCGCTTCCAGACCATCGGTCATTACAGCTGCCAGCACGCGCACGAAGCGGCGGTCGGCTTCATCACCGCCGCCCAGCTTGCGCCGCAACCGCGTCAGTGCCGGTGGCAGGTCCCACCCCTGGAAGGGTGCACCGTTCCGCAAGGCCCCAGGCTTGTGCGCCAGCACTGGCAGGTAATGCCAGGGATTATAGATCGTCCGGTCGCGGCCGAAGTGCCGAGCATGCTCGGCGATGACCTCGTCGCCGAGGCGCACAACGATGCGGTCTGCATAGGCACGGACCTGGACGGCCCGCCGCGCTGCCTTGGCCATCACCGAGTAGCGATTACGATCAAAGCTGATCAGGCAGGTGCCGGTGACCGCGTGCTCGGTCTCGTGGAACCCGTCGAACGGCGTCAGCATCGGTTGCAGCGCCGGCCGCTCGGCGGCCAGCGCTTCGGCAACCGTCATATCGCGCTGCTCGGGATGTGACTGCATCGCTGCCCAGCGCCGGCACTCGGCTTCCAGCCATCCGTTCAACTCCTCGAGGCTGGCGAACTTCAACCGAGGCTGGAAGAACCGCCCCCGGATCGTCTGGACCTGGTTCTCGACCTGCCCGTTACGCCTGCGGCGTTGCCCTTCGGGTCTCCCACCCCGCCGCCGGCGAGCAAGCGGTCGGCTCGACCATGTAATGGTCGGCCATGATCAGGAAGCGGCGGTTGAACACCCGTTCCTTGCCGGTGAACACCGTGGTCACCGCCGTCTTCATGTTGTCGTAGATGCCGCGCAGCGGCACGCCACCGAAGAAGGCGAAGCCCCGCGCATGCGCGTCGAACACCATCTCCTGCGTCTCGCGCGGATAGGCCCTGACATAAACCGCCCGCGATGCACACAGGCGCATGTGCGCCACCTTCACTCGCACCGACGCGCCAGCGATCTCGACATCCTCGTGGCTCCAGTCGAACTGGTAAGCTTCGCCGGGCTGGAACAGCAGCGGGATGAACGCCGGCGCCCCATCGCCAGCATCCTTGCGCCGCGTCGCCGTCCAACGCGCCGCATAGCGGCGCACAGCATCATAGGATCCTTCGAACCCCTCGCGCTGGAGCAGGTCGTGGATCCGGGTCATCCGCAGGCGATCGCGCCGTGGCAGGCCTTCGTTCTCTGTCAGCAGCGTGTCGAGCCGTTCCTGGAAAGGCCCAATCCGCGGCAACGGCTGCACCGTTCGGTGATAGGTGAAAGCACCCTCCGGTGCGCCGATCGCCTTGCGTACAGCCTTGCGTGACAACCGAAGATCACGCGCAATCGCCCTGATAGACTTGCCGCCAGCGTGTTCCCGCCGGATCCGTACAACCGTCTCCACAACCAACATCCCGATCTCGCCACCTGGAAAACCAGGTCGCTGTCTAAACTATCGGAATGGTGGTTCCCTTTTGGACGCCGATCACCCCGCTAACAGGGTCCCTTTTGCACGCCGATCCACATGCTGCTTGGTCGGGGGACATTGGAGTTATCGACATGGCTTTATTGAGCGATATCCGGCGCTGGCACTTTCGTGATGAGATGCCGATCCGGGAGATCGAGCGGCGCACGGGATTGTCGCGGAACATGATCCGCAACTACCTGCGTGGCGGGACGGTTAAACCCAAGTTCAAGGTTCCCGATCGGCCGAGCAAGCTTGACCCATTTGCCGAGAAGCTTTCGGGGTGGCTGAGGACCGAGAGCGGCAAGTCTCGCAAACAGCGACGTACAGCAAAGCAGATGCACGCCGACCTCGTAGTATTGGGCTACGACGGATCGTATGGCCTCGTGGCCGCCTTCGTCAGGGCCTGGAAGGCCGAGCGGCAGCGCGAGGCGTTCCAGTTCGACTGGAGCGAGGACTGGGCGATGCTGGGTGGCCGAGCACATCAGGTCCAACGCG
>Ga0315903_10007730_pt1 | contig 13393 bp, 23 predicted proteins | sample LakEriMetagenome_7_FD_203524 | JGI IMG/M metagenome (GOLD analysis project Ga0315903, IMG submission 203524) | Freshwater fungal communities from buoy surface, Lake Erie, Ohio, United States - Buoy 2 MA119 | ecosystem: Environmental > Aquatic > Freshwater > Lake | place: USA: Lake Erie, Ohio...
GAACCTCAAGAATACGACACACATCAGATTGTCCATCCCTGATGTATTTCTCGTCCCACCGCACGTCTTGAACGGTCTTGCATTTGTAGGTTGCGAATCCGCCATCCTCCGATCTTAGCAGGTTACCGACATGAACCATGATCGGCGACTCGCAGAACGGACATTTGTCTGGTACGGTATTCACGGCTTGGCCTCCTTGGCTTTGCGCCCGTAGTCTTTTGCAAGAGCATCACGCGCAGCATCACCTTCTGGTCCTTGTCGGTTGCAGTCCGAAACTTTGGTTTCGTACCAAGCTAAAGCCTCCTCCAGCCGCTTGATGCGATGCTTTAGCAATGAAATCTGTTCCTTTTGCCACTGTATTTTGACAGTCATTTCTAAGCTCACGGCTTGGCCTCCTCCACCCTCTCGTAGGTGGCTTTAAAGATGTCTGGCTTGCACGGGTAATGCTCACCTTTTACTCCGGTGATGATGTAGTCACCGGGGCAGACGATGTGCCCACCCTCCAACGTGTCGATCCAACCGTGGTCGTGCATGATCAGGCTGCAATGCTTGCACTTCGTCATTCCGTCCACACCCGGCATTCGGTAGTAGCGCACGATGTCGCCCTCCCACTGCATTTGCTTGCGATGCTCTGGCGAGAACTGGCGCAACTCACCGTTCTCAAATCCATCGTGCGATTTGCTGTAGTCCAACGGATGGTCCCCGTTCTTGAACCACTGCGTTGCTTCGATGATGACTGGCTTTTTGCGATACTTCACGGCTTGGCCTCCTTGGCTTCGCGCCATTGAATAGCGCATATAATCCATCGAGTGTTGGTTTGATCGAAGATATACCTTTCCATCTCATCCCCCGCAGCCTCCAGCCGCTTGATGCGCTCCTTCGCCTCCGTGTACTTCCGCGCCAGCTCGGCCGCGATGGTCTCGGCGACGTGCTCCCCAACGCACACGCCGTCCTTTTCGGTCGCTCCGGGGAAGTTCTTCTGGTCGTCCTTGAACCACGGGTAGTCGAGCACCTTTCCGCATGTCTGCTCGATCTCGAGGTTTTGCTTGGCGATGCCGTGCTCCAACAGTTTGATTCGCTCGTTGAGCTCGCGGATCTTGGCGCATTGTGCGTCTGCCAGCCATTGAAGGCGCATGATCTGTAACACCTTCGCCGCTGTCTCGGTAGGTTTGAGATCCTCAGACACGGTGATGCGACCGTCGGCGTGGATCGTTAGGATTTCTTTGCCGGTCTCTTTCAATTGGATCATGTTGGGTTCCATATCGGTTGAGTTGAGTAGAATGTTGTTCATTTCGCCTCCCTCGCTTTGAGCATCGCGTCGGCGCATGAATATGCATCCTCAGCAAACTCTGACCATGTTCCTTCCCGTTCTGAATCAGCAAGGAGCCCTTGCAGGGCTTTCGCCGCGAAGTAGTCGCGGAGGGTCATGCCGTCGTTGTGTTGTACTCCCGGCGGCGTTGGAAATGCCGGTCCGCCGTCGCTGATTGTATCGCTCACGGCTTGGCCTCCTTATCGAAGGAGGCATAGACGTACCCGTTTGTGGGGGTCTGCAGTTTCTTGGTGTACACGATCCAGATGTTGGACCGCGTGCCGTCGTTGAGAACGCTCCACCCGTCGCCCGCTGTTTGAATCAACACTCGCGGGTCGGGGTTGGAGTTCTGCTGATATAAGGCAAGCTGCCCGGCGAATAGTGTAAGCCATCCGATAATGGATAGCGTCTCGCCAAGTGTCGGTCGTCTTAGTTCTTTTAGGTTCATTTGTTTATTCTCCTTTATCATACTCCGGCAATTCAATCTCTCCTAGTTCTCTTTTGAGGAGCAAGTTTCTCAGCGCACGAACATTCCCAAAGGAGAATGTCTCGTCGCCGAAGTGTTCCCGCTCGCCGAGAGGTGTCCAGTTTTCCTCTGTGATAATGGCTGATGCGACGCATCTTATTTCCTGCACGCCCCGCTCGAATAACGAACGAGTCTTCAGACCGAGTTCGTTGATTCGGAAGTAAAGATCCTCTCGGAAAGATCCTTCCTTTACCATCTTGAGAAGATCACGATTCGTCGCGAACACGAAGCGACATTGAATCGGCACAGGATCAACGGCGCCGACGGGCAAGACTGTCTTATCCTGCAAGACCCTTAGTAACTTAGCTTGATGCGCCAGCGGCAACTCGCCTATCTCGTCGAGGAAAGCAGTGCCCTTGCCGACCGCGCGAAGGAAGCCCACGTCGCCTCTTGACTTAGCGCCAGTGAAGGCGCCGGGCATGTAGCCAAATAGTTCTGACTGAAAGAGTGTGTCAGTCAAGCCAGCCATATTCATAGCCTTCAAGGGCTTTCGTTTGTGGGCTAGGATCTTTGCAACTAACTCCTTACCTGTGCCACTCGGACCTTCGATTAGGACGTTGTATTTTTGGAGGCTCTCCTCGGCGTAGGTTATGGCCGCCGTGAGCATCTGCTTGGTGACAGGATCTTGCGTGGCATAGCATGATGCGATGTTGTGGATGCTGCTATCTTTCAAAGCATCGCCTGTGATCTTCAATACATCCTTGCGGATGTTATCGAGGAAGCTGTCGGCGGCGGCGGTGTTAAGGACGTTTGCGTGGATGTTCATTGTTTGATTTTCTTTTTGCGTTTGCTGTAGATCGAAGGCCCATTATCTCTCAGCTTATACTTCATGATCGCTCTGCGCGCGGCGGCCATCTCTTCTCTGTCAAGATACTCTTCGTCGAGTGAACCATAGACATGCTTGGGTACGAATTGATTACCGCGTTGATGATATTTACTCATACTTTTTTAGTTTGTTTTGTAGATGTCTGATCTCAAGCTCGAGGTTAGAGATCCTGCTGGCCATTTGATTTTTCAGATTGGTCAACTCAGAGATCATCTTGTCATAGTGTTCTTTGCGATAAGGAATCTTGCTGATGTTTGTTACTGTGCCCCGTGAGATTCCGAAGTGCTCGCCCACTTGCACGCGCGTGAGGTTTGGATGGGCGTGGATGTATTGTCTGATAAAGAGCTTCTCCTCGAGTGTGAGATAGTAGTTCTTGCGGGTGATGTGTGTTGCTTTTCTTTGGTTTGTCATATGTTTTAATTAGTTAGCTTCTACAAGTTCTTCCTCTTCGTCATCTTCTTCTTCGACTTCAACGACGCCCGAAGACTCGGCGGCTGTGAGATCTTCGGCGGTGAGCTTGACTGCTGTGGCTCTATCACGCACAGCCTTCTCAAGTTCGCCTGCAAGATCGACATTCGATGAGCCGATTGCGTCTACTGATTTCAACTTCCTCGCCAGCTTAGGAGCCATGTGATCGCTGAGGATTGTGCCCTCGGGAACATAGATCTCTTGCAGTGTGTCGGTGAGGGTTGTGATACGGACACAACGACCGAGAGCTTGAGCAAACTCCTCGGCCCAATAGGTCATCGTCGATGCGACTTTGCGTGGTCGTGTGTGCTGATAGCGATGGTCGAGTGAGATGCCTGTGCCACCGCTTGACAAGGTATAGATACAGAACTCTGTCTCTCCATTGAGGAACGCTTGCACGTTCTCATGTCGTTCCTTTTGGTTCTGATTGTGGAGCTTCATCTCACGGAGCTTCTCATTGCGCGCAGCGAATGCATCCTTTGTCATCTCTCGGAAGATACGCTCTGAGGTATACTTGATGCCTTTGTGGAAAGAGCGGAACTCCTCTTTGGTAATGCCGATGTCTTCGGCCTTAGGCTTTCTTGCCTCGTGCGGATTGTCAAGAATCCACATGCCCATCTTCGCAGCGATCTCCGCGGCGCGTGTCTCAGGCAAGAGTTCTTCGGGCTTGATCTCTTTGTTGCCGCCCCAAATGAGGGAGATCTTTTGTTTGTTGAGACCCTTAGACTTGAAGTATTCACTATCACAGAGCTTCATCACAAGCTCCTTGAGAGTCTCGGTAAAGCGGATCGCAATGACGGGCGCATAGCCTTGTTGATGGGCAGCGATTGCGTCGGCGACCCATGTGTCCACGGTCGCAAGCTCGGCCGCTCGGGCCATGACCATGAAGGCGACCATGACTTGACCTTGTGGATCTATTGAGCGACCAGTGCGCTCGATAGCCTCGAGGTAATTCTTCATCGCATTCTTGAGCATGTTCTGATTGGCGGGATCAGTGATCTCAAAGAGCTTGACTTTGTTCAGGGCCTTCACCTTTTGAGGATCGCCCGGTGGCTTAACTAGTCTGTCTCCGAGCGCACCGGCCCAGCGTTCGAGGGCGGCCGCATTCGCCGAGCGGGGATCTGCGCCTAGAGTTAGCGTGCGAGCGAACTCTGGGAATGTCTCTCGCGTGAGCGGACGTGCACCATACTGCAGGCGCATCGCTAGAGTCATGAACATCGTATCCCACACAGTCACGGCGGGCGTGGCGGAAGTGAAGACCCACTTGATAGATGGGAATTGAAGGAAGGCTTCGAGATATTTGGTGCGCTTAGACTTCTCCTTCTTGATCTCCTGACACTCGTCGAGAATGATGAGCTTTGGAGCGGCTTGCTCTGGGAGGTTGAAGCGTATGACCTTTGTGGCTTGGCCAAAGATCTCCACGGTTTCCTCCTTGAAGAAGTTCTTGTTCTTCGTAGAGAAGACTTCGTTGTATGACCACACGTCGACGGCAAGGCCCACGCTTTCGAGACCTAGCTTCTTGAGAGTCTCTCGGAAGTCAAGCACCACGGACTTCTTGGTGATGATTAGGATAGGCGGAAAGAGACCGAGAAAGTTACAGAACTTTTGCGGGTCATGCTTTTGTAGCCAGAGTGCAAGGCCCGCTGCGATCCAGCTCTTACCTTTGCCCGTTCCTAAGGGAACAAGGGCGCCGTTGAGATTGTCCTTGTACAAGACATCGAGCAACGCGGCGATAGCTTTCTTCTGCTGTGGCTTGAAGTCTAGGCCGTTGGGGAGTTTGATGTCGATGGTGGAATAGGTGCGCTTCTCACGCAAGGCTGCTTCTTCGGCGAGGCGAATAGCTTCTCGCTGCTGGCGCAACGGGGCTTGATTAACCCAGCCTTGAAGGAAGCCTAGCAGCGTGGCGTAGTCGAGCTTTACGGTTGGGATTGTGGTGAGATTTAATTCACGCTGCAGAAAGTCCCACTCAAAAGGCTCTCTGCGATAGAGATCTGTGAGCTTCTTTGCTTGCGCTCGCGCGGTCGTGAGGGCGGTCTGTTGAAGCCTGTCCTCTTTGGAGGTATAGGTTGGTTCTGCCGGAGTAGACTTCTTTACTCCGCCGGGTGTTGAGAATATGTTCATAAGTTTTATCTTATAGATCCTTTATAGGTCCATCAATTTCGCGATCACTTCCTCAGCGTCCTTGAAACCGTAGGCTTGGGGCGTCCTGCTGATGAGAGAGATGTACTCTCCGAAGACAATGCTCTCCGCAGTGGGCTTGTCGAGGAGTGCGAATGATCTGTTGATTGCGTCCCGCCGGTTGAGCAAGGGCGTGAGTTTCTTATGTAGTGCAATGGCCTCGTCGTCAAGTCTCTGGCGCAAGAGCACGTTCTTCTTGGTGGCATTGTCCATCTTTTTCTTGAGACGCGCTGCTTCCTTCTGGCATTTCTTCTGTAGGTTTTTGTTCATAATTTAGGATGTTTCTTGTGTCTACGATACGGAGAACTTCTTCGATGGGAAAGTAACAGTTGATGTTGTTGAACGCTCCTTTGAGAGCGTCGTTTAGCTGACGGGATTTGTTAAGATATACTTCCTCGCCCTGTGATGTGATCGCGGCGGCGACTTCGAATGCTTTCTGTTTGGTGAATAGCTTAGCCTTACTTAAAGCATCGGCGATCATCTCGATCCTGAGTTCTTCCGCTTTCTTATGGAGGAAGGATATGTCAGAGGCAAGGTGGTTTGCACGAAGTGTTCTTCGGCGTTCGTCCGAGAGGCTCCACTCGGTCGCGTCCCAGATGACGCTGTAGGATAATCCGTCCTCGTCGATTCTCTGAATATGGATATGTTCACCCGCGCAGTGAGCTTTGATCCAGTCCGCTGTTTCATTTGAAGCAACAATCGCATGGGCAAGATTATTCCCTGGAGTTCTTCGGATGAAATGACCTCGTTCTGTATCGACATGACAAGAACAGGCGGGGAAGAGCAAGCCCCATAGAGCTTCGCTTGTGGGGATTGAGATTTCTTTTTCATTTTGTGGAAGCATAAACTTTACGGAGATGCGAGGGTTGTATGCCTAGTTCGGCTCTGTACTTGGCGATTGTGCGTCGAGCGATTGTGTTTTTGAGGAGCACTACGATATCCTCGTCGCTGAGAGGACGAGATTTGTCCTCGCGTGAGATGATATCTGCGATCTGATTCTTTATTGATAGGTTACTTTGCATGGTATTTTCATTGTGGTTTATGATGGCTGAGGTGAAAAAGAATCTTAACTCATATGTCCCGTGCGGCGTGCTGATGTATTTGTTATGGACCGCTCGCGAGACGGTGGTCTCATGGATCTCACACACGGTCGCGATCTGCGCCATGATAAGAGGCTTGAGATCTTTGATCTGTCCCGTGCGGAAGAAGTCTTGTTGATAATCAACGATTGCTTTTGTTACGTTGAACAGAGTAGACTGGCGCTGCATTATGGATCTTATTAAGAACTTTCCAGTCTTTACTTTCTCGCGGATGTATTCTCTGTCTGCGGCGGAGAGTTTGTCGAGATAGTTCAGATAAGTCTGATTGACTCGATAGACAGGAAGTTTCTCGTTGGGTATTGTGATGTTGAAGTCTTTGTCGAGAAAGATCTCTGGATCTTTGGGCGTGTGTGTTGAGGCGGAGAACTCTGAGGCTGGATTGTATCTGAGTTTGCTGAGAGACCTATAAAGATTCTCTATGGTCGTGAAGGTCTCATTGTATTTTTTAGAGAGAAGAGGGATTTGTCTTCGGGTAAAGAGGTCTTCGTCTTCTTTGAGAATGCGATAGGCTAATGAGCTCTCGTCGAGCTGCAAGCACAAGCAATCTGCGAGACTCAAAGCACCGAGACCTTTTGGTTCTAAGGTGCGGATAAAGCGCAAAGCATCACGCTGACTTGTGGTCAAAGCATCAAGCTCTCCCGTATAGAATCCGCGGTCGTCGAGTAGGTTGATAATCGACAGGTCGTGTTGAGCTATTGTGAGTTCTCTTTCTAAGAACTCCTCGAGAGTCTCTCCGCGCGACGATTTATTTTCTAAAGGAACTTCTTCTTTGTCTGGGAGACTGTAAGAAGAAGTCCACTGCATGTCTTGCGGCGGCTCTGCTTTGTCGTTGCGAAAGAGGATCTCTTCTTCCGGAGTATCTCTATCAAGAAGTTCAACGCAAGGATTATCTTGCGTGAAAGACTCCATCAGGTTATGGAGTTCGCAGAGAGGAGCCTGTAGTAAGGCAAGAGATTGCTGCAGCTGAGGCGAGAGAATCAGACTTTGCGTCTGACTAAGGGCGAGAGAGTATTTCATTGCGGCTAGAGGTGGTTATTAGCCTATGCAAAGGAGCTTCTAGTGTGCCAAGTTTTGGCACCTGTAAGATGCCAAGGCGTGGGACACTCTAAAGAAAAAGCCTCTGTGAGATTGCTCCCACAGAGGCTCTGTAATTTAGTTTGTATTGCAGATTACTTCGTGAGGAAGTAAAAACTATTAGACCTTCGCGCTCTTCTTGGCCTCGCGCTTGGCCTTCGCGGCGCTGAGCTCGTTGGCCTTGGCGAGAAGCTGCGCGAGGCTGGCAATCAAATTCGACTGCTTCGCGATCGCAGCATCCTTGTCGCTGACGTTGAGAGAGCGGGCAGTGTCTTCGGTCCACTCGCCAGCGAGGGCGAACACAATCGAGCCGATCTCGGCGCGGATGCTCTCGATCTTCTTGAGGACAGACTTCTCAGTCTCGCGATCGGCAGAGACGCCGTAGATGAAGGCGGCGAAATAGTCCGGAGTATTGCCCTTGTTGAGATAGGCCTCAGACGCATCCTCACTGATGTCGTTGAGATGCTCGGCGACGAGATCACTCAGCGCGTTGGAGATGCGCTTGGTCTCGGTCACGGAGCCATCTTCGTTCTTGACCTTCGTGACGTGCTCGGTCGGGATCTCAGCGAGAGCTTCGCCCCGCTTGATATAGTATTGCAAATCAGAAACCGCCAAGACGGGCTTCTGGAATGAGACGGTGCGCTCGGGAGACTTCGCGGTCTTGCGGACGTGACGCTCGGCGGTGGCAAACAGAGGATTGCCTTCGGCGTCGCTCTGGAAGACAGCGCCAGCAAACGAGGCAACGAGTTCGAGGTTCTTAGTGCTCATGATGTTTTATGTTTTTCTGAATTGTTGGTTGTTTATTTTGGGATGTTTATGGTCGCGCGACCTTAGACATTTCGCTCATCACCAACGGGACTTGCAAAGCGATAGAGCTCTTGAAGTGCCAAGTTATTTCTTGACAATAAAGAAAAGCTCCACAAAGAGAAGCCCTCCTTGAAGGGCTTGTGCTTTATGGAGAATTAGTTACCTCCGAGGATCTGACCTATTTCATACGGCTCTAGATGAAAATCTAGAAACGTGACATGCGTATGTTTGAGATGGTTGACATACTGATGCACGTCTCTTGATGCGCAAACAGGAACGAGACAATAGTGAAACGTATTGTCGAGAGTTTTAATTATTACGATCATTTTATGCGTCCTTTATGTTTATAACACAAGTTCCTTGCTGAAACGCTGCGCCATTTGTACCCTTTGCCTTGCGCGCAGTAACGCGCTTATGCACCCTAAAAGCATCAGGGTGCATTGGTTGAACACTCCCGCCGGTCTTGTGACCGAAGTTGAGAGCGCCTTTGTAGGTCCATTGTGGGGCGCATTTGATGCAGCGATCAAAGCCGAGAGCTTTTCTATCGGCGTCAATAACTTGGAGGCATCTTAAGCAACGATTTGTCATAAGTTAATTGATCTATTTTTCCAAGGATCATTTTCTAGTATGATGTACTTTTCACATTCATCGTGAACGGAACCAAGCACAACCCATCGTCGCGATTGCCGCGGTGGCTTTATTGCCTTACGCACAACAGTCGATGGATAGTTTATGCTAAGTGGTTTTTTGCAAACTAAGCATCTATTGGTCATAAACTTTCTTCCTTTCCAAGATCCCATCCCGGACCATCATCAGAAGGCTCATCGTCGTAGATGCTAAGCTCACGACGCAAGTCTTCGAGGGTGGGATTTTGTTCTTGTATTTCAACAGGTTCTTGTTTCATATCTTACTTTAGCAAATAGCAAAACGCCCATCGCCGGCGCTTATCAGAGCCAGCCAATTTTCCTGCGTTCGATAATTACACGGCGACGGGGCAAAGCGCACAATCGCCTTGCCTTCGTCGTCATAGAAGCGTTGCAGGAGAGCAATTTCTCCCGCTTCGTTCATCAAAACGCTGCAGCCAAGGTTGACCGCCAAATTGGCGATTTTAATGTGAACCATGTTTTCGTTCATAACTCCTCGTTTCGGCCTTGCTGGGCCATCATCAGCCTGTGAGCATTACACAGGGACGAGAAAAAAGCTCTTGTTTTGTTTAAATACAAAACAAGAGCTTCGCGTTGTGGTCTTAAACCAAAACTCGATCAAGGCAACCGCCTGCGGCGGTTGTATTAAGCGCGTTGAACTTCGGAGAAAAGATACGGATAAACGCTGGCCTTGAACGGTTTTTCGTAACCCCAAGTGTTGTCCATTTCTCCAGCTTCTTCTCTGACGAGTTCTTTCACGTCAGCGCACCATACGGCTTCACGGAGCTTTCCGTGGTTATCTTCCGACATACCCACTCGCAGAACGCGCATTTGGCGGCCCTTACGGACAACAATGTCGCCCGCTTTAAATTGATTTGACATAATTGTGTCAGGGATAAAGTATTCCTTTCACAAAAAAGTAAAGGGTAACAAGCAAGACGCTTGTGCCTAGTGTGAGAAAGAGGCCGCACGCGATTTTTTCTAGTGTAGTTTGTTTCATATTAAATCCAATCAATGCGGGATAACTTAACCTGAGAAGCCGGAACTGCAAAAGTACCTTTGCAACGCCAAGCACGTGCTTTATGGCATGAGTTCTTGTCATGCTTTGCTTGTCGTTTGCTTGTATGACGCAACGCGATCACGGCAAGCCGCTTTTGTGCGTTGACTGCATTGAGATGCGTTTGACTTGCTTGTGACTTGTCAAACGCCGCGGTTGGGTTTGATCTCATGGACGATTGTAGTCTGCAATGCGTTTGAGTTCCCGCTTGAGTTCGTCACAGAGTGAAACAATCTCTTCGCGGTTAGGATTGTCCCTATCCGCAAAGCCACGGATGTTTTCGATTCGATGGGCCATTGATTGGTGGACCATCCCTTTCAATCGACAGAGTTCTTCGTCGATCATTACTTGTGTCATTGTTTGACGCATAGTGTCTAGGATTTGACGGTGTAGGATAAGAGAGGATAAAAGGAAGACTGGGAAAAAAGGAAGACTGTAGAGGATACGTCAAATCCCAGACACTATGCGTCCGCTTGTGGCAATTTGGTCGCGTTCCGTTGGTTAAACGGGTTTGCAATTATCAATCCACAAGGGACGCCCGCATGCCTTGCGTAGGGACAAGCCTATGCAATCAAACGGGAGCTTGCTTGTTGGTTTGCGCCGGACTTTTGCTTGTTGTCAGTCAATACGCGAGGGAAGCCAACAGAGGGAAGCTTGTCGGTTCTGTTTGTAGTTAAAGGGCAAGGCATGGACCTTGCGTTTGCCTACAAAGGGCCGATTCGGTCTTGCTTGTGTCTTGTGCACGGTTTGTGTCTTGTAACACTTGCGAGCAACCTACAAGCAAACCAAGCAAAGCGTGACGCTTCCGCGAGATTGTGGCTTGTGCTGCTTGCGTGATGCGAGTGTGAATCGCGTCCGGGCAGCACAAGGGACACTTGGCTTTGCGAATATGTAAAAAGAAACGCCGCACGTCGGAATAAATCCGGGCAGCAAAAAGGGCGACCCTTGGCAAAGGGCCGCCGTGTTTTGCTGTCTGGTAGGTTATTCCATGGCGTTCACGGCGCGGACGGCGTTTTCAGCCTTGAGGGTCTGGAGATAGGCCTCTTCCATGGCCGATAGCATCACAAGGCGCGGGTAGTCGGCGCGAATTGCTGTCGGCATCATGGTGGCCGTTTTCCAGACCGTGCCCGTGATGCGTGCCCGCTTTTCGGCGCGGCCACGGTCTGCGCAGCAGTCGGCCATGAATTTGTCGGCGTTCGTCACGGCGTGGCCGCTGTCGGCCATGAACCTGAGGATGACGGCGGTTTGCTCCGCGAACGGAAGGGTCTGGTAGGTTTTGGAGTCTGGACGGGTCATATTTTGGGCGCGTTGGTGCCTGCCTGTCGGGCAGGCTTTTTGTGAAATCGGCGTGGCGACTCCAAAATCGCGGTTCACAAGGTGAGCGCGACGGCGACGCTGCCGATTTGCCACCTATCGGCGGCGACCCCAACAAAGCAACCCCGATGCCAACCTGTCAAAAGAGCCAAAACGTCACACTTTAACGCTAACGTCACACTCCATGACTCACCAATTTTTGCTCACTATGCGCAAAAAGAGCCTATTCATAAACCCTTTTACGCATCCTGCCCAAAAAAAGCCAAAAAGTGGTCAAAAAAAGCCAAAAACGATGCGTGAAAAGCACGCATCCAATGCGTGAGAATCACGCGTTATCGTTAAACATTGGCCTTTTTGCGCAAAAAAAGGCGTGAAAATCACGCAATCCTGAGGATTTATCACTAAAAAATCGTTGTTTATAAATAAGGATAAGGGATAAGGGTAACTTAAAAATACGCTTATTCATAAATTGGCTTAGATCGCTTATAGTTAAATTAGCTTTATTACTATATTTTTATAGGTAACGTCTGATTTAATATATTAAATGATATATTAAACACTTAAGTCCCCCCGTTTATATGGTATTAGACCTAATTTAACCCTAAGCGCAAAATTGCTATTTATCAAAAAGCGTATTTATCTGAGAAATCTCCTATTCATAAACACCATTTATCACAAAAACGCTATTTACAAAGAGCTTCAATGCATAGAACTTCAAGGTATTTTCGACCTGGCAACGCCTCGCGCCTCTATGCATCGCAGTTCTATGTACCCAACGCCACGATCCCTTGCTTCTCGATGCATAGAGCTTCAATGCATCCTTGTTCAATGCATCAATCTCCGATGCATCAGACTCCAACGCATCCCCGACGCCCACAGGAAAGACCCGAAAAATTTTGCGAATGTTCGAACATGAATGCACCCAGATTTTATAGATTTTTTAGACCTTAAAAGTGTATTCTTTTCTTGGCTTTGTCTTTGCTTTTCTCTTTAATTATGAGCCTGTGGAGGAATATTTATGAGTGACTTAATGATGCGAAATCAGATTCTGGGCCTTAGAAGGGCTGGGATGAGCTGTGAAGAGATAAGTGGCGCTTTGGAGATAGACGTTATGGTCGTGCGTCTTGCGCTTGAGGCTGTTGGAGGCTCTGCTGTTCTTAGGAAAGAAGCCTTGAAGGAAGACGACATCACCGACGATGTCTCTGAGCAAGAGGCTAAAGAGATGATGGGCATCATTAAGGACATAGCGCGTAATGAAGAAAGCGGAGTTTATGCCCGCCTGAACGCGGCTAAGTATGCCCATGGCGCCAAGCGCGGATATCACAAGCGACATCTTGATCTTAATGTCGGCTCGGGCGAGTTGCTGCTCAAAATCAATGAAGCTTATGCCTCAGCGGCCATGCGCGCCCGGGCCGCGCTTGGTGGCCAAAGCCTGACCGCCAAAGAAGTCACTGTCGTCGAGGCCCCAATAACCGTAGAGGCGTCCGCAGTTGAACCTCAACAAGTTACTCAATCCCCAACTCAATCACAGCCTGCGGCGCCCAAACCCCGGCCCTTTAACATATGACCAAGGCTCCAATCTCGCCCGATACCCTCAAGCTCGTTCAAGCTCGTAAAGCTCTCGAGGCGGAAAAAGCTGCCGAAAAAGCTCGCGCTAAAGAGGCTAAGAAGAAAGCTGTCGAGACTCCGCCCAAGGCGCCCGAAGCTGTTGCCGTAACTGAGCAGACGCCCACAAGCAAGCGCTACATCGCGCATCAAATTGATACCCCAGCGGATCTTCTCCTCGCGCACAGGCCCGACTTAAAGCTCTATAAGTGGCAAGCAGAAACCCTGTTTCAACTCGCAGGATACACCGACATCAATGATCTCGATCTGCCTAAAGTTAGACCAACCGACAAGACGCCGTTATACTACAATCTTGTCGCCGCCAACGGAAGCGGAAAAGATCAGGTCGTTATTAGCGCCTTCGCTGTCTGGTTTTGCCTTTCCAAAGTCCGTTCTCGATGCGTCATTACGTCATCTTCGTACGAGCAGCTTAAAGATCAGACGTATAAGTACATAAAGAACATCTGCGAAGAGATCAATGTCTC
>Ga0315903_10007731_pt1 | contig 13393 bp, 4 predicted proteins | sample LakEriMetagenome_7_FD_203524 | JGI IMG/M metagenome (GOLD analysis project Ga0315903, IMG submission 203524) | Freshwater fungal communities from buoy surface, Lake Erie, Ohio, United States - Buoy 2 MA119 | ecosystem: Environmental > Aquatic > Freshwater > Lake | place: USA: Lake Erie, Ohio...
CTCGGAATATGGTGACTGCGACCCAGTGGTGTCGGGTTACATCAAGTGGGACGGTTGCTCCAACTGGACCTTCGATGATTGCGTCCACTTCTGCGAACGCGACGACCCGTTGAAACTGGCAACGGCAATGGCCGCGTGCCACGATCACGCGAACGAAATGTTCGGGGAATTCTGCTGACGCCATGAACAGCACCTCCGATCACCTGAGCCAGTGTATGAACCCTTGCAGGTGGGCTTTACCTATTCGCAGGGAGTCGGCGTCGTCTGCCCCTCTGCCTTGGACCAGCGTAACGTGGCTTTCCCCAGATTGCTTTGAGGACGTACTGACTGTGCATACAGAGAACGGGATGAAGGCGGTTATAAGGATGCCGGTCAAAGATGTTCCGTCACATCTGCGCTCCGTGCTTGGGAGCTACCCCTGACGCATCCAGCACCCGCTCCAATACTCCCCGGCATCGACACCCAGCTTGGCGTCAACTGCTCGTAGGGCGTCGAGGCTGTAGTAGGTCTTCGAGTCGAGGTTGCACGTGCAGACGGTGCAGGATCGCTTGTGAAGCTCGGCGGCGCGGTACAGCTTCTTACCGGCCAGCAGGTCGGTGAGCTTCGCGGCAAGCCACCCGCACGGGGGCGGGCATTGGGCTGGCCCGATCTTCGGGCAGGACAGGCAGATGTCGGCCCTCCGACAGTGCTCTTCCTCGCTGACCAGCTCCTTGCCATGCTGCTCGATCAGCGTGTTCACGAACCGGCGCAGCGTGTCGCCGGACACCCACTTGTCGGCCTCCCCCTCGCCACGGCAGTCGATGTTCTCGTTCTCGCGGCAGATGGTGTCGAGCACATCGCGATCCCACCCCGCTTCGATGGGGTGGTTGTTGAGAATGCGCGACTTGCGGACGGACTGCAACAGCACCGTGAGGTCGGTCTCCTTGTGCGGGATTCCCGTGAGCGGGTCGGTGTATCGCCATTTCTCACGGGGCACCTGTGATGGGTTAGCGGGTCGCTTCATATTGCTGTAGGTTCCAGAGTCGTTTAACTTCGGCGCAGACGGTTTTGTCGCGGCCTACATCTTCCGCCGTTCGACCCTTAACATTCACAGATGGCCCTAGATGCCCGCAGGAGCGGCACACGATACGGCATACCCCTTCGAGGGGGGTTGATCCGCCCTTTCTTGCTTTCGCCCATGCACCCAACATCCCTTTTGCCGTGTCAGGTAGCGGGCCGTCGAGCTTGATTGGTGTGCTAAACCCGATGTTGTAGCCGCCGCATGCTGGACACGGGTTCATGCGCTGGCCGAACACAAACTCGGCACGGGAAGCCGGATCGCGTAGAGAAGCTGATGAAATCATTGTGCGGGTGGTGGTTGATACGGCACAGCTTCGACCATCGCACGGCGTCGGGCAAGCCCAACTTGCTTCTCGATGAGGTTCTGCACGGCCTTGCGCTGCTCCTCGGTGCGGATGTCGGGAGCCGCCTTCATGATCCGCTGCACCGCCGCCTTCGTGAGTTCGCCAGCACGCTTGCGGAAGTTGTAGTTCTGCTCAGGCGTGAACACGCCGTTCTCCATAGCCGCCATCTGCATCGCACGACGTTTGAAGCGGTCGCGCTCGGTCGGCGGCAGGTATTGCCCGATGGTGACGGTCTCGTCCATGCCGGGGATGTAGAGCTTGTTGCGCGACAGGTAGTCGGCCTCGGCGTGCGGACGGCGCTCTGTCAGGAACCGGCGCAGGATGGCCTCGCCTTCCACGAGCGTCGGCTCCCCGAACACGTTCAGCTCGGGCCGGGTGCCCAACGATTTGACAAACGGGAGGTCGCGGATGAGCGCCGACGTGATGTCGTCGTTGCTGATTTTCGTGTTGTCGAACACCCCGCTGATGTCTCGAAGGAACCCCTGCGCCGGGATCACGCCCTTGGCAGCGTTGACCGGGATGTCGGTGTACTTCTTCCCGGTGGCCTTGAACATGAGCACGTCGATGGCGGTGTCCACGTTGGAGAGGACGCCCTGCGTCATGAACCCCTTGAGGCCGAGCATGGCGGAGTAGCCGATGCGCTCCATCGTGTCCTTCTCCGTCATGTTGCCGTAACGCTCGGCGTCCAGCGCAGCACCAAAACCGGCGAGCACCATCCCGAGCGGCCACTCCGCGTAGCGGTAATAGGTGTCGCCGACTTTGATGGAGAACGGCACCCAGCCGTCCGGCATCTGCTCACGCTTGTTCCTGTCCGTGGGACCGAAGGCGTAGATCATGAACGGCACCTCGTCGTCATCGTCATCCATGTTGGCCTTCGCAGCGAGATAGGCTGCGGCGGAGAGGGTGAGTCCGAGGAAACCGGCCATCTTACGCTCACGGCGTTCGACATCGCTGAACATGCGGGCGTTGTCCGCTGGGGCGAACCCCGGAACTCCTTTCTCGTCCCACTTGATGCGAGCATCCGAGATGTGCATGCCAATGATCCCGCGAACGAGACCAAGGCCGGTGTAATCGAGGGACTGCTCGAAGAGGTTCGAGACGATCTTGTTGAAGGGAACGAGCATCTGGCCGAGCGGGAACCCCGCGATGTTGAGTCCCTGGATGGCGCGGATGAGCGAGCTGATGAGCTTGCCCACGCCCTCCGGCTCCTGTTGCAGGACGATGCGGTCGGCCCATCGGTTCGCCGCTTGCACGGCCTCCGGGTTGATCTGCGAACGGGCACGGTCAATCGCCTCGCGGGCCATTCGGTCCATCGTGAGCATGTCGGCGGGCTGGCCCGCCTTCTTGAGCTGCGCCTCGGCCTCACGCAGCGCATCCTCGTATGCCCCCGGCCCGCCGCCAAGCTGGCGGATGAACTCGGCATTCGCCTCCTCTTCCGTCATCTTGCGGTCCTTCGCCATCTGCCGGACGGTGCGCGACGCGGCAAGGTGATACATGCCCTCGCGTGCGCTGTTCCAGTAGTAGGCGTCGATGGCCGACATGATGCGGAAGACCGCACGCATCCGGGTTCCCGCCGAGCCGATGTAGGCGATCCACTCCGGGATGGTCGTCGGCCCCTTGCGGAACAGCACTTCGAGGGCGTTGGCGATTTCAGGGGAGTCGAGGCGTCCGATCTTGAACTGCGCACGAGTCTGCTCGGGGATGCCTCGAAGCAGCTTGATGGGGTTGCCGAGAGCAGCCTGAACCTCCTTGATGCCCGCCTGACTGCCGACACCCAGCGCCCCTTGGAGGTAACGCTTGAAGTCCGTGGGGTTGTTCGTGATGGCGAGGAAGAACGAGCGCAGGGCGATGTTGACCGTGTTGCTGGTAAGGCCGATGGACTGCGTCGAGATGCCGGACAGCACGTTGGCATACCACATGGAGAGCAGCATGTCGCGAACCGGCACCCCTTGGACGAGCGCCATGTAGTTCATGAGTTCCTGCTGCTTGTCCACGCGGGCGGCACCCTGCGGCAGCTTGTTGATCTCCGACACCATGCGACGGACTTCCTTCTCCTGCTCGGCGGTCATCGGGGGCAGCCCGAAGGCTTCACCAAGGGCGTCGTTGAACGCCTTCGAGTCGAAGGCTCCGGTCTTGCCAGCCTCCAACAACACTCGAAGGAGGCGCGGGATAGCGGACTTCGCGGCTTTCGTCTTCGGCTTGAGCGACTTCGTGAGACGATCGACCGCGTTGGCCTCCGCCAGCTTCGCGAGGTCTGCACGCACGGTGGCGGAGATCGCGTCGAGGGCGTCAGCGGTCTCGCGCTCCACGCCGAGGGCGACGAGCTTGTCGGTGAACCCTTCGATGGGTTCCTTGAGGTGTTCGCCAATGAGGGTGGATACGGGGTTCGGCTCCGCGCCGGGACGTTGCGGCCCTGCCAGCTTCTCGTTGAGACGCATGAGGGCGCTCTCAGCCACACCCCGGTTGCGGAGCGCGGCCAGCATGTCCTTCCGGCGTTCGTTGACCCGGCGGCGGGCTTCGATGCCAGCACGGTAGGCAAGCCATTGAACGCGCTTCGTCTCCGCGATGAAGTCGAAGGCAGCACCGACTTCGGAACGCAGCATGTCGAGGTTGGCCTTTACTGTGGGGTCGGTGGCATCCGTCAAGGCCCCGACTTTCTGCATCACGGCATCGGCCACCTTGGCGCGGAGCGCGGCTGGCTTCTGCCCTTTGTCGAACATCTCGTTCCAGCGCACGCCCTCTGTCTTCAACTCGGCATTCACCGCACGGCGCAGCGTGGCCTCGTTGGCGATGCTGGTGTACATCTTCGAGGTGGCTTCCTCCCACGCCTGTTGCAGCGTGGCACGGCGCTCGGCGTCCTCAATCTTGGCAAGCTCGTCCTGCATCGCGGCGTCGGCTGCGGCGATCTTGTCGAAGCGCAGCGGGTCGGCGCTGACCGAACGCACCAGCTTGTCGATGTCCGTGGCTTGGGCTGTCTGGTTCTCGGCAACGAGGCCGCGTGCTTCCATCACCTTGCGAAGCATCGAAGAGAGAGCCGACTGAATGGATTCGTCGAACTCGGCCAGCGGGCCTTTCGGATCGCGTGGGCCAGCGATCATCTGGAAGAAGTCACGGACCAGCCCTTCGCCGCCCTTGGTCATCCGGTCGCGGATGCCAGCTTGCGGGAACAGGCTGTCGATGAGACGTGCGGCGTTCTTCCGGCTCGGCATGAACGCACGCAGGGCGGCGGCGATGGCGAGGCCACGGTCGGTGGCACCGGCTTCCTGCATCATGCGCCACAGCTTCTCGATCTCGCTCATCACGTTCGGCGTGCCGAACTGCTGCTCCGTCGCCGCGTCCACCTTCTTCTTGCGCACGCGCTCCGCGCTGCGGATGAATCCCTCGGGGGTGAGTCGGGCGAGCATCTGGAGGATGTTCAGGGTGCGGCCAGCCTCGGTTGCCATGCGGGCAAGGTCGTCGGTGGTCGTGAACTTGAAGTCAGCGAATTTGCCGGGGTCGGACTCAAGGACTCCGTTGGCGGTTGCCGTGAGGTTGGCGTAGTCGTCGAGCCTGACCTGTGATCCGCTCTCCGCCTGCGCGAGATTGGCGAGAATGGAGCCTTGCTGCGCGAGCAGGTCGAAGGCCACCATCTTCGTGCTGATGGGGATGTCACGGTCAAGGAGGATGGACTCACGGGCGTCAATGAGCACCTGAATCTTGTCCTTCGATTTGCTCTCCTTCTTGTATCGGGTGATGGCATCCTGCGCCGCCTTGACCTGCTCCGGGTATGATCGTGCGGCCTCAAGGTTGATGGTGCCTGGATACTTGTCGGTGATGACACCTGTGCGCTGGGTGGCGACCTTGCGTGGCTCGTGGACGGAGAATCGGGCTTGGCCGTTCTCTTCGAGGATGCGGACAAGGTTCTCGTCAAAGATGACGTAGTTTCGCGTGCCGTCGCCAGCGCCACGGCTTCCAGCGTCGAGGTATTTGATGCCGGGGATGCCGAGGGAGGCGAGGTGTTCGGAAGCAGCTTTCTCGCTGCCCTTTTGGCGCGTGACCATGTGGTAAAGCGAATCACCGTTTTTACCCTTGTCGGAAATGCGTTGCGCCGGGTCTTGGAGGAATGCGCGATGCTGCTTTTTAAGCGCGTCTAGTTTTGGGTTTTTCTGCTCTGAAAGCGGCTTGTCCCAATCTAGAAACTCGGACTCGTCCGGCAGGAGTTCGACGGTGTAGAGGTTGCCTTGTTCGCCCATTACTTCCATCAAAGCGGCTTCTGCTTCTGCACGTGTTTTGAAAGGGCCGCGCCTGTCCAAGTCCCCATTCTCAAGCCAAAAGTTTTCCCCGCTACCATATACACCCCACGTTAAAGAGCTGCCGGATTTCTTCGCTGTAGTGGAGGCTTGATACTGCTTCCCTACCTCACGACTCTCCGCAAAGTAAAGCCCCCAGCCGTAAGCCTGCGCACCCTCGCCCGTGCCAATCTTGGCTGTGGTGAACTTATCGACCTTGTGCGGCGTGCCGTGGTAGGCGCGAACGGCTTGCGCGGAATCCGGCTCAACCTTCACCATCGAAGGGGCGGCGTCCATGAACACGCCGGGGGCGAGCTGGATGGCGTCAGAACCGAACGCCTGCTTCATGGGGTCAAGCCCGCGTGCGACAGCCGCTTCACCGGCTGCGATGATGCGGGCGGCGGCGAGGCGTGCGGTGCGCTCGTCGGGCGTCGCGCCGAACAGGCGACGGAAAGCGTCGATCACGGCGTCCATGAACGCCTTCCACTTCGAGGCGGGAGTGGCTGCACGGACCTCCTCGAAGAAGCGGACGAGAACCTCCTCGTCGAGGACGCTGGAATCGTAGCCAGCCTCCTCCATGCGCCCGGTGATGCGTGCGCGGACATCGGGCGGCATGGAGGCCGACAACTCCTGCCACGCCTCCTGCACCGCCTTGTCGGTGTACACGGCATGCGCCATCTCGTGCTCGGTCTTCTGGATGAGCAGCTCCTCGCTGTCCATGAACTTGAGGTTCAACGAGATCGTGCCTCCGCGAAGCTCGGCATCGACCTCCACCTCACGGTTGCCCATGCGGCGTGGAGCCATCACTTCGATGTTGAGCTTGTCAGCCACCGCCTTCCCGAACCGCTTGGTCAGGATGGCACGGGCTTCGTCTGGCGTGAAGGTGGGTTGCGCGGGGGAGGGGGTGCCGGTGGCAGATTGACGCGACGCCTCTTCCCCCCCACCGCTAATTTTGTTCAGGGTGCTGGAGCCACCTTCAACGAACATCCCAGCTAAGTCGCTCCTTTGGTGGACAACATTGAGGACTCTATCGACGGCTTGCAACTTGGCTTCGGCACTCTCTGCCTTTAGCAACTGCTGGTATAGAGGGTATAGATATGGGAGGCCGTAGTCGCTGACATACCAACCACCTTTTTCGTCAACCAAGAAATCCTGCAACCTTTCGTTGTCTTCATCGGATAGTTCCCAAGGCTCTTGTGGGTAGTAGGTGTCGTGACCAGACATCGCGTTGGCGACATGCAGTCGAACTATCAACTGGCGAACTTGATCCGCGATTGCATCCACACCTTTTTCGTCTCTGACAAAACCGACTTTGGAGAAATCGCTCCAGATGCGCGTTAAACGGGGTGCTTTCACACGCCCCCACGATACCCTCTCCGCACCATCGAGAAATTCGGACATGATGCCCTCCACCTGCCTCTCCTCTTCTTCTTGGAAAGACTCCGCAGTTTCTCTGGACCACGAGCTTGTCCCGCGCTGGAGAGACCGCATCATTTCCAATGCTTGATCCCAGTCCATCTTGCCAACCCCGCTCGCAGCCGCGTAGTCCACACTCTGTCCACGGGCAGCCCGTTGGGGTGTCTCGAACAAGGCGAGCGTGGAGGCGAATGCTTGGTCGAGGATGCCGCCCTTCTGCACCTTCTGCCCGGTGACGAGCTGCGCGATGATGCGGAAGATTTCCGACAGCACGCTGCGGAACTTGGAGCCGGGGGTCTCGGGTGCGAAGGTGTCTGGAATCCCCGCGATGAAGTCCTGAAAGTCGGGGCGCGTGAAGAGGGCGGTGATGAACTCGTCCACCGATCCCATCTCGTAGGAGAACTTGGTCGCCTTCTGCTGCATGCCCGCGTAGGCGCGGATGCGCCTGCGGAGGGTGTCGAGTGTCTCGACAGCCTGTGTCTCGATCTCACCTTGCGGGTTGCGGACCTTGGCGAGCGTGACGTGGTGAAGCGCCTCGTGGAGAAACACGCTGACGGCATCCACCTGACCACGACCGACCAGCCGAAGGTTGATGCCGATTTCGGTGATGCCGTTGTCGTTGAGGTAGTAGCCCGCATACCAGCGGCGACCGTCTGCCTCGATGCGCAGATCAACGCCGTCGTAGTTCTGCTTCTGCAATGCACGGGCAACGGCACGCGACATTTGAGGCATCGCGGTGTCGGAGGCGATGCGGTCGAGAGCCGTCTTGATGGTGTCGGCAGCGTTGACCGTCACACCGGGTTCCGTGGGCAGGCCGAAGCGGGCAGCCTTGCGAGCGTTCTGCTCTTGCGTGTATTTGTATGTCGGCTCCTCGGCAACCGCGAGCACGGGGCGCTGGATTTCAGAGGTGCGCAGCACGATCTCCTGCTCCTTCTTCCCGTTCCAGTTGTAGGACACCGTGGCGTTGCCACCACCGCTGACACGCTTGATGGTGCCGATGACCGGCTGGCCGTTGACCTTGAACGTCACCGTCTCACCTGCCTCGAACTTCGGGCGAAGCGGGGCGGCGAGTGGCGTGACATCGGGTGCGGGTTGGGGGGCTGCGGGCTGAACCGCTTTCGGTCGTTTCACCTTCTTCGGTTTCGCTTCGATGGGCGCGGGGGTAGCGGTCTGCTCGGGTGCGGGCTGTGGGATGTCAAACAGTGTGGGGTGCTCGTCAACGCTGATGCCTGTCATCTCACGCGGGTTGGTCAGTTCGCCAGTCTCGACAAGCCGAGCGAGCGCCTTCCGGGTGTCGGCGCTCTGCATGCTGATTTTGACACTGCGAGCGCCCTTCGATTTGAGCGTGTTGATAAGCGACCGGAAAAACCCACGGCGCTTTAACCGCCCCCCTTCTTCCAAGTACCGTTTTTTCAGGGGGACGGAGTCCATGCCAACGATGCGGGCGACTCCGTTTTGCAGGCTACCGAACGCTTCTCCACCGAGTTGATCTGTTACCCTCCAACCTCCTTCGGTATCAGGCGTCTCCACGAAGGTTTGCCTAGACTCCTCGACAACCGGCTCCCCCGCCGCAGCGAACGGATCGCCCGCAGGCGCGATTTCCGCACTTGACACCATCTGCTCTTGGGGAACCGTGGGTTCGGTAACGGTGGAAATCGACCCTTCCGCCGCAGAGCGCATCTGACCTTGGCTACCCCCGTCACTCTCAGCCGGAGTGACGGGGGTTTCTGTTGCGGTGGTAACGGCAGTCTGGGGAATGGCAGCTTGGAGTCCAGCGGACACCTGACTCGGGGCTTCTCCGCGCAGCTTGGCAGCGGCTTCGGCGATGACGGCACGGTTGCGCTCGGCACCCTCGGAGGCGGCGATCTCCTTCATCGTCTCCACCACTTGCGGGACAACGGCAGCAGAGGCCGCGATGTTGTTGTTCAGGTCAGTCGTATCAACCGTCTCCGTGGGGGCAATGACCTGCTCAAGCCGGATGTCTCCACGGTCATGCAAGGCTTGCAGCGTCTCGGGGTCGTCGGAGAACCCGGCCACCGCGTCGGGCGAGACGCCGGAGCCGGGAGGAATGGTGACGGTGTAGTTCAGCCCATTGAGGGAGACAGGAGTTCCGACATCCGGGGTTGCGGCTAAGTCAGGCTCCCCTTCGTCGGCAGCAGCGACATTCGCGGCGACATCATCCGTGGCGTCGGGGGGAGGAGCTTGGTCAGGCGCGAGAGGGGCTGCGGGTGGCGGGGTGGCGGGTGGCGGGGTGGCGGGTGTGGGGGTTCGCAATGCCTGATAGCCCTTCGAGATAGCTGTCGGGCCGAGGCCAGCCGCGCCCATGAGGCCGGTCAGGGCGAGCGTAGTTGGAGCGACATCAGTGAACGCTTGCGTGTAATCGCCCAGAGTGCGGTCTGGCATCGCCACTTCGTCAGCCGGTTTGCCGAGCATCGTGCCTTCCTCAAACTGCTTCTGAATCCGGTCCTGCTCAACCTTGGTTACTGCTTCGGTGGCGATCTCTCCGACTGCTCCGCCAGCACCAGCCAGTAGCGCCTTGGAACCTGTCACCTTGCCGAGTGCGCCGGTAGCCAAGTCCATGATGCCGCTTTTTCCCCCGAGGGCGCGACGGATATACTTGCCAGCGCCACCGAGCGCGAGATTACCGAGTGCCTCGGGTCCGGCTTCGGCAGCCCCAAACTTGCGGGCCAAAGGCAGGATTTCCTGATAAGCCTCCTCCTGCTCCTGCTCCGTGGGGGCGCGTTGGAAGTTCTCCTGAAAGAAGGAGTTGATGCGGTCACGAGCGTCATCCAAAAACTGTGCCCCCGCCATCCGGTATGCCATGATCGCAGACGTTGCGGCGGCAGCGCCACGAGCGGCGGTCGGACTGCGTGTGAGAGCGGCAGCACCAGCACCGGCAGCCAAGCTGGGGGCGAGTGTGGCACCGGAGAAGCCGAGGGACGGCGTCGCCTCGCGGATGGCGGACGACACGGATGAGGCGTCTCCTTCTTCCGCAGCAGCGGCGTTGGCAGCAGCCATCTCCTGCTGCAATGCACGCATGCTTTCCTGACTTTGCAGATACCCTGCGCTGCGCTTCCAAGGATTATCCAAGCCCGCCCATGCCTGCGACAGGGATGCGGGGATGGTGGTGCCCAACGAAGTGAAAGCCCGGCCAGTTGCGGAGAGGGTATCGCTGACATCTACGAATGGTTTCTCCGGGGCGGCGGGGACATGGGGCAGGATGTCTTCCGCAGTCGGTTGCTGGTCAGCCTCGACCTGAAACTTCCTACCGTCGTCAAGCTCTACGAGATACTTGGGCATTACGGTATGGGTGTGATGGATTTGATGACCGGCTTGCCGGGAGTGGTGGCTTGACTACTTGCAGCGGAAGACTGCTTCTCCTTGAGGTAGGCGTCAAGCACCTCCTCGTAGGTCTTTCCTTTTCCAAGCGAGCGGAAGCCGGGGATCGGGCCTTGCATGCCTAGCTCGGGAGCGAACTTGCTACCCTCAAAGGGGAGAAACCGATCCGGTCGCTTGTTCAGCAGAACTTCTTCCCCCGGCTTGCCGCCAAGCTCTTTCGCGACAAAAAGCTCAAAGGCTTTACGCGCCGGGATGTTCGGGTTCTCGATGTCCTGCCGCTTCCAGCCACCTGTGGGGGCCGGAACGAGGTGACGGATGGGGGCCTCCTCGTTCTCCAGTATCGCACGCTCAGCCTGCTCGGGCGTCACGCCGATTGACTCGGCGAAACGAGCGATACGGCTCGACATATCCGCCTTCTCGGCATCCCACGCCTTGTTGTAGTCAGCAAGCACAGGAGCCATCTCCACAGCCTTCCGGCCTTCCTCGACCGAATCCTTGATTCTCTTAACCCTATCGAAGTGCTCACGCAGCCCCATCGAAGGAGACGGCTTGATGTTCTTCGCATATTCCTCAAGTCGGGCGAGTGCCTGCTGCTTCACAGACAACGACACTTTCGGGTCTTGGATCGCCGCCATGAAGGTGTTCTCGTCCGCGCTCGGATCGTTGACCCCTTCGATGACTTCTCGTTCGTCCACACGCAGGACTTCCTCTGGCTTGGCTGCCTTTCGCATGGTCTCCATGAACCCGCCGCCCGAAGGAGCAACAGCAGGTGGCGGCGTAGTGGCGGGAGCGCCAGCCGCGCTGCCTTGCGCCACTTGCCCGACGATCTTCTTCTCGGTGCCGGTCTCGGCGGGTTTCAGGAACCGGCTGCGGAGAGCGTCAGCCCGCATCCGGTTGATCTGTTGCAGCTCTCTGAGCTTGGCGGCATACGCATCGTATCCCTCCTGCCCTTTCTCAGGCTCAAGCCCCATGACCTTCATCCCTTCAAGCTCGTCTTCAAGGAGCTTGGAATACTTGTCCATGTCGGCAAGGTTGTCACCACCCCCTTTCGCAGCCGCACGCAGCTCGGCAGCCGTCATCCGGTCAATGCGACCCTGCATCCCTTCGATGGTGGCACGGGGAACTCCAGCCTCGATGAGTTCGACACGGAGGTTCATGTCCTCCTCATCGGCCTCCGCGTCGTCGAATGCCTGATTCACGCCGCGCCCTTCGTTGACATACTGGTAGAACCGCTCACGAGCAGCGGGCTTCAAGCGATTGGCGAGCGAGCGTGACAGCACGGCGTCCGAGTAGCTCGGGCCGCGCATCTGCATCTGCTGGTATCGGAGGATGTCTCCGTAGCGGCTCGACCCGGCCATCGCGGCGTCTGGGTTCTGCCGCACGAACTCGTCGGCAGCCGCCTCGGCCTGACCACGGCGCTCGATGTCGGCGAGGTCTTGCTCCAGCTTCAACTGCGCGGCTTGCGTGATGCGGTCGTTCTGGACGGCCTGCTGCATGCGCGGGCTGGCGTAGCCCTGGTTCTCAGGGAGGCCGAACACCTGAAACAACGGGCGGCGGGAAAGACCGAGTTCTTGGAATGCGTCAGCCATTAGCGTAGAGTGGGGATGAAGGTTCGACCGAAGACGCCGCCGACCATGTCCACGGTGGGGCGTGCCCCGCCACGGGACGACTTGGACTCGTCGTTGAGGAAGTTGTATGCCCGCACCATTGAGGCGTCGGCGGACGCCATGTCACTCTGGTCCTCGAATAGCCATGAGCGGATGCCAGCTCGAAGGGCTGATATGTTGCCGGGGACCACCCAGTCGGTTTCCGCCGACACGGGCATGTAACGCCGTTGACAGATGACCCGGATGGCCTGCTCCGCGTCGCCGGTCTTGTAGCGACGATACATGGGCCGGGTTTCGTTGGGCTGATACTCTGCGATTTGAGTCTCGGTCGAACCGTCCCACACTTTCAGGTAAACGCGGTTGGAGGTGAGCGGCTTCTGTGCGCCCGTGACCTTGGAGAACTGCTCCGTGGTGGCGACGTAGGGTGCCGCGAGAGTGACGTTCACGCCTTCGTTGCCGGAGGAGTCGTAGATCACATCGCCGTTCACATCCTCGCCGAACAGCCGGACCACGTCGCCATTGTCGGCGGCGGAGGAGTAAACGCGGATCACGCCAGCCGTTTCAATGTCGAGCTGTGTCGCGAAGCCGTCGCCCATGTCGGTCAGAATGCCGGGGAACTTCTGCGTCTCGTCGATCTCGCCCGGACCCTGCTCCACATACTCGTGGAACTGCGTGAACACGGGCGCGGGGCATCGGTCGTAGGTCAGCCCGAGGACGGACAAATAGTCGTAGGGCAGCGTGATGAAGCCGGTGGCGGAGCCGAACACCGTTGAGACGATGCAGCCCTTCCACTTCCCCGAGTTGATGAGACGCTCGCGCACCTCGTTGAGGATGCGAAGGAACTTCGGATCGTTCGGATCGTTGATGTTGATGAGGTCGTAGAGGGCAGCACGGGCGTCCGCCAATGTGGTGCGAGTGTCCATTATGCGGTGAAGCGTTGGCGTGGGGTTTGCTGGCTATGTGGCATGTAGCTGTTACGGCGCTGCATGTTCTCCCATGCGCTCGCGGTGCGCTGGTTCTGGAAGTGCTGGTTGAGGCCCCCCCCGCCAGCGGAACCCATGAGGTGCTTCTTCATGGGCTGCGACGGACGACGAGGGCGTCCTGTTGGGGGCTGGCGTGGGCCGCCCACTCCTTCATCATCCGGCCCCGCCATCTCAACGATGCTGCCGGAGCCGTAGAAGGATGCGCTTTCGAGGGGGGCACCGCTGAACTGGTCAGCGGAAAGGCCGGTCGAGTTCGGAGTGAAGGAGGGCAGGTTGTAGGTGCCTCCGGTGTCGGTGGCCGTGTAACGTGTGGTGCCGCCGCTTTGGGCGTTCATCGCTCCCGCCTGCGCCTGACGACGAAAGAGGTCCATCGCCTG
>Ga0315903_10007732_pt1 | contig 13392 bp, 7 predicted proteins | sample LakEriMetagenome_7_FD_203524 | JGI IMG/M metagenome (GOLD analysis project Ga0315903, IMG submission 203524) | Freshwater fungal communities from buoy surface, Lake Erie, Ohio, United States - Buoy 2 MA119 | ecosystem: Environmental > Aquatic > Freshwater > Lake | place: USA: Lake Erie, Ohio...
CGACTACTACAACAGCAGCTTTTGCAGCGTATGTACCACCTGTAACTAAACTGTACGTAGTTAAGAATTCAAGTATCTATACCGCAACGGTGTATGCAAGTACTGTGGCTGGCAATACAACTGCGGCTGGTACTGGTGTGCCTATCCCTGCGGGCAGAACAGTAATTATTAGATGTGATGGTACAAACATTGTTGACCAACTTGACTACGTATCGGGCAACTTAACCATAGGTGGAAATGAAACTATTACAGGCAATCTTGCTGTAACAGGGACTACTGCATTTACTGGAATTCCAACTGGTCCAACTGCGGCAGCAGGCACAAACACAACGCAGCTTGCAACAACGGCTTTTGTAAGCGCGGCGGCAGGTGCAGCGGTTCCTACGGGTACTTTATCTATGTGGCCTACAGCGACAGCACCATCTGGCTATTTATTATGTAATGGTGCAGCGGTATCACGTACTACATATGCAGGTTTGTTTGCTGTAGTGGGCATAACATTTGGTGCAGGCGATACCACTACTACGTTTAACTTGCCTGATTATCGTGACCGTATGCCTATAGGTGCTGGTACAACTTATGTCGCTGCGTCTACGGGCGGTTCTGCAAACGCAATTGTTGTAAGCCACACGCATACTGCGACGGTTACTGATCCGGGGCATTTCCATACTATGGGTGGAGTTAATGGAAACTTTTCATCTGGTCCATTAGCCGCGATGAATTCTAGTCCCGGAGATACAAGAAATGCAACAAGCTCAATAACTACAGGTATTAGCGTATCGAATAGTACGACTGGTTCAAGCGGAACAAATGCAAACTTACCGCCTTATATCGGTATTTACTTCATCATCAAAGCGTAAGAGGCAAACATGCCATTACAGAAGTTACAGTTTCGTCCGGGCGTTAATCGTGAGGGTACTTCTTTAGCCAACGAAGGTGGTTGGTTTGACTGCGACAAAGTTCGATTTCGTTCTGGCTATCCTGAGAAGATAGGTGGTTGGGCTGCGCTTTCGTACAACACGTTCTTGGGCTTTGCTCGTTCTTTATGGAATTGGGTAACGCTGAAACAGTACAATTTATTAGGTGTAGGTACTAACCTAAAGTTTTATGTTGAGAATGGTGGTGAGTACTATGACATTACACCAATCCGTGAGACTAACTTAAACAGCACGACGTTTGCTGCTGTTACTACGGCACCATTTTCTTCAACGATTACTGTAACTGATTCAAGTGCTAATAGTTTGCAGGTTGGCGACTTTGTTACGTTCTCTAATGCTGTAAGTTTAGGCGGGAATATAACTGCTGCTATATTAAATCAAGAGTACCAAATTGCTGGAATTGTTTCTGGTACGGTTTATACAATTGAAGCTCGTGCTGTTTCCCCTATTGGTTCTCCCGGTGCCGCTGTATTATCAAATGCATCTGATGTAGGTAATGGTGGCTCTGCTACAGACTCTGCATATCAAATATCAATAGGATTTGATGCATTTACACTTAGCACTGGTTGGGGTTCTGGTCCTTGGTCTCGTGGTACTTGGGGTTCTGGATACACCACAGGTTTTGGTGAACAGTTAAGGCTATGGAGTCAAGCAAACTTTGGTGAAGATTTATTGTTCTCACCTCGTGGCAGTGCATTATATCTATGGCAGCCGGGCAGTGGTGCTACTCCTGCGTATGGCACAAGAGGTACTTTAGTATCAGGCACAGATGTCCCTGCGTTTATTAATCAAGTATTAGTATCTGATACGTCTCGTATTGTTATTTGTTTTGGTTGCAATGATTACGGCGCTTATGGCACAACAGATATTGACCCACTACTTATTCGTTGGTCAGCGCAGGAGAGCTATACAAACTGGACGCCAGCAATAACCAACCAAGCAGGTAGCTACCGTTTATCTGACGGATCAACAATTGTTGGCGCGATACAGACTCGTCAAGAAATTTTAGTATGGACTGATTCTGCTATATATGCGATGCAGTATTTAGGACCGCCTAATGTTTATGGCTTTACTTTATTAGCTGACAATATATCTATTGTGTCACCAAACGCTACGGCTACGGCTAACGGCGTGGTGTACTGGATGGGTGTAGATAAATTCTATGTGTACTCTGGTCGTGTGGAAACATTGCCATGCGCTGTTCGTACATATGTTTACAACGACATTAATAGAGACCAGTTCTTCCAATGCTTTTCTGGAACAAACGAGGGATTTAGTGAAGTGTGGTGGTTCTACTGCTCGGCTAATTCTACGACCATTGATCGTTACGTTATCTTTAATTACCTAGATCGTGTTTGGTACTACGGCTCGTTAGCGCGCACAGCTTGGCTTGATTCCCCATTACGTGATTATCCACAGGCTGCCACACCAAGTAATATTATTGTGTACCACGAGGCAATTGTAGATAACGGTGAAACTAATCCGCCTAGTGCTATTGACTGCTACATCCAGTCCTCAGACTTTGATATCGATGATGGTCATAACTACGGGTTTGTGTGGAGAATGATTCCCGATATCACATTCGATGGCTCAAATACTGCGCCACCTGAGAATCCGCGTGTGAATTTTACGATGCGTCCTAAGCAGAATCCGGGTGCGCCATATAACGCAGCTCCTTCACCATTAGTTAGATCAGCCCAAAACTACGGCACAGTTAATACTTATAACGTGCAGGAGTTTACCCAGATTGTGTATACAAGGGTGCGTGGTAGACAGTTAGCATTTAGGATTGAATCAGACACGCTGGGTACTCAGTGGCAATTAGGCACTCCACGCTTAGATGTTAGAAAAGACGGCAGACGATGAGTACAGGTACATTAAGAGCGCCATTTTTACCGTTGGCTCCGGTGGAGTACGACCGTCAATATATAGATACACTTAACAATATATTACGTCAGTACTTTGCTCAGATAGATAATGCCGGTCCATCGGCTGCTTCAACATTAAGGCCAGATGTAAACACTGTAGTTGCAGCTTTAAACTTTAGTGAAGTAGATCAAGCCACTGGGGCTAGACGAATTAGCTGCCCAACTCAGGTGGAGTTTGCTGCGGGTAAGCTACGGACTGGCGATATCTACTACGATACGACTACGTTTGTACTTAAAATTGCGCCTTAAAAGTACCAATAATGTTAAACTTTGACAAATTTTTAGGAATGAGGTAGCGATGCCTTATAAGGATCCAGAGAAACGGAAAGCTCACGATAAGCGCCGTACAGAACGAGCAAAAGCCCGTCGCCTTGTTGATCCTGAATTTGCAGAAAAAGAGAAAGAAGCTAGACGTAAATGGTATTTAAAAAGATACCACAGCGAAGACGATAAATATAAACGTAAAAGAAACGCTAAACGAGTTGTAGCAAGATACGGATTAACCGTAGAAGAATATGGTAAGTTACTAGAAGAGCAAGGTTATGCGTGTGCTATTTGCGGAACTCCTCATTATGATGAGAATGGCAAACGACTTAGCATAGATCATAATCATGCTGAAGGTTTTAAAGCAGTTAGAGGATTGTTGTGTTCCAATTGTAATTTTGGATTAGGCTTATTTAAAGACAGCCCCACAATCTTGCGAATAGCAGCAGAATATTTGGAGCAATAATTATGAGTTTACATACTCTGGCTGGACACTTACAAAAAGCTGGTAGAGGGGAAGATTCGGTCCTAGTACATATGACACCGGGTGAGGTTAAGGGTCTGCAAGCCTTGGCTATGTCACAAGGCGGCTCACTGACTATCAACCCAGAGACCGGTCTCCCTGAAGCTGGGATTCTTAAATCACTACTTCCAATGATTGCTGGCTTCTTCCTCGGTCCAGCAGGTATTGGCTTGACCGCTATGCAAGCAGGTCTGACAGTAGGCGCATTAGGTACAGCAGCGACAGGTAGTCTAGGTAAGGGTTTTATGATGGGCTTGGGTGCCTATGGTGGCGCTGGTTTGGGTGCTGGATTGACGGCAGCAGGAACGCCAGCCAGTGTTACACCGTCTGTTGCTAATCCTACCCTTGGTGGCTTTGCTCAAAATCCAGCTTTAGCTAATGCTGGAACAGGATCAGCTACAACGTTGGGTACCGACACATTTGCAAATGTTGCAAAAGAGGCTGGTGTAAATTCAACAACTGGTGGATTAAACAGCTTACAAGGATTTAATGCCAAAAGCATAATGGCTCCAAACGCAGCGCAGAGTGTACCTAGTTGGGCTACTACAACGCCAGTGTCTCCTACTGTTGTTACACCAAGCGTTCAAACACCAGTATTTGATATTTCTAAATATGCTTCACCAAATAATGCAGGATTTACTAATATAGGCGAAGTATCACAAATAACGCCCGGATCTTTAGTTAATGCTACGCCAAATGTTCCTATTACAAATAACGTAGTTGATTTGTCAAAACAAGGTATATCTGACCTTGCTTCTACAACTAAGAGCAACTTATTGCCACAATCCAACATGTCATTACCGGGCGGCAGAGAAACGCTTATAGGTGGAGAGATGTCTGTGCCAAGGTCTCCATTTGTCGAGCCTCAAGCATATGTTCCAAGTAATTTAGAAAAAGCAGGCGAAGGATTTAAGCGAGCAACTGGTAGCTGGGAAGGCGCTAAAGAAGTATGGAACGCTACTCCTACTGGCACAGGCTACGGCTTGGCTGCTACTGGTATGGGTGTTCTTCAAGCTCAACAGGAAGAAGCTGCTGAGGAAGCTAAGGCTAAGGCTGATGCAATGGCTGCGTCCCGCCGTGGGACTATTCGTCCTTATGAGTTCTCAACAGAGTTAACTGAAAACGCATTTGCTCCTAGAGAGTCATCTTCTGAATTTAAATACTATGAAGAACCTAGATTTATTGCCCGTCCTATAGAAAAGATTGCTAAAGAAGGCGGCCTTATGTCGTTGGCAGTAGGCGGTCAGGTAGAAGAGATGTCAGCAGCTAATGCTATGGGAGCTAACACTGGCTACCCTATGGCTAACTTGCAAACGCCTATGTATGCAAACCCTACGATGGCTCGCCCTGTACCAACCAATGTGATTAGTCCATCTGGTGATACTGGTGTAAATACGTATAGTGGTGAAATGCGTATGGCTTTAGGTGGTTCAGCAACTGCAAAAGCAAAAGAACCAACAACAGATACTAAGTATTCTTACAATCCAGAAACAATGCAGTACACGCAGGCAACTACAGTCACGCCTGCTGCATCAAACAATATGCAAGACGCTGTTAGAGATTTCTATGCGCCTGTGCTTGGTAGGTTACCGGGACAGCCGTATAGTGGCGTAGGTGGTAATAGTCCTTATGCTATGGGAAGTAAAATTGGTAGTGGTGCATATTTTGGATTAACGCCCGGTCTGCTTAAATCAGTTGGTGTTCAACAATCAGCACCACAACCAACCACCACCACACAAACATTGGGCGGTACGATAGCGCCATATACGCCACAAACAGGTTTAGCGGCAGCGGATATGTCTATGATTCCAAACATACAGATGCAACCACGGCAAGATATAAATCAGCAGCTAGGACTAGAAGCGTTCTATCCAATGATGGAACAGCAGTTGGCGTTGAAGGGTTCTAACTTGCAAGCGCAAGGGTACGCTGATGGTGGAATTGCTAGTTTTGGTGGCGGCGGTGCTATTGACCCACGAACAGCAGAGCAAAAAGCTAGGCAAGCATATGCAGCAGAAAACTCACCCGGAATATATAAAAGTGTTTCCGATAAAGAGTGGGAAAGAGAAAAGAAATTGTCAAATCTTTCTTTCCCATCTGCCGCATCGGCCGCACCAGCATATAACTACAACCCTGCCACAATGCAGTACACAGACAATGCAGGCAAAGTAACTGGTGGTATGGAGCAAGCTTTTATGCCACCAATGATGATACAACAATTAACACCAGAAGAACAAATTGGTTTAACTGGATATCAAGGGTATGCTGAAGGTGGTACAGCTAATGGTGGTTACAGTTTAGGTAGTTACTCCGATGGTGGTCGTTTACTGAGAGGACCCGGCGATGGCGTATCTGATTCTATTCCTGCTTCTATTGGTGATCGCCAGCCTGCTCGCTTGGCTGACGGAGAGTTTGTGGTACCCGCTAGAATCGTATCGGAAATCGGTAACGGAAGCACGGAGGCGGGAGCAAGAAAGCTCTACGCAATGATGGATCGTGTACAGAAAGCCCGTAAGAAAACGGTAGGTAAAAGTAAAGTAGCGGTTAATACGAGAGCAGACAAACTATTGCCAGCATGAGTTATACATTCCACTTAGGTAGGTTTAAGGAAACATACGACGAACTGGAGCCGTTATATCGCCAGCACTATTTTGAGATGTGCGAGCGACTGGCAAAAGATGGGATAAATTATCCACCGTATAACCCTAGGTTGGAAAAGTATATACAGTCTGGAGATGAGGGTTGGTTATTAACCTTTTTGATTAGACTAGAAGGTGTACCAGTTGGGTATAGTAACGTTTATGTTACGCATGATATGCACAATGGTGATTTGATAGCACAAGAAGACACGATCTTTGTATTGAAAGACCACCGTAATGGTGTAGGCAAAAAGCTAGTAAAAGTTATTCTTGAAGAATTGAAAGAGCGCGGAGTTAAAAGAGTACTTGTCTCCGCAATGACAGACTTGCGTGTAGCTAAACTTTGGGCAAGAATGGGTTTCAAAGAAGCAGCAACGCAAATGATATATACATTCTGAGGTAAATTATGTGTTCATCTCCATCGCCACCAGCACCAGCGACTAGCATGTCGCAAACAACCATTCCAGAATACGCACAGCCGTATGTGGAAAGGATGTTGGGTAAAGCAGAAGCACTAACCGAAGCGCCGTATCAAGCTTACGGTGGAGAGCGTGTTGCTGGGTTTACACCTTTACAGCAGCAAGCATTCCAAAACGTTAGTGATTTAGGTCCATCACGTCAGATAGGTATAGGCACGCAGATGGCTGGTATATCTGGTCTCCAAGCGTTAAACGCTGGCCAGCAATATCAAGGCATGGCAACAGATCCATACGCGATGGGTTCGTACATGTCTCCATACGTAGAGAATGCACTGCAACCACAGTTGCGTGAGGCTGCTCGTCAGTCGGCTATGCAAGGTCAAATGGATCAGGCTAGGGCTGTACAACAGGGCGCATTTGGTGGTTCACGTTCAGCTATTGTAGAGGCAGAGCGTCAGCGTAATCTAGGTCAGTTACAGGCTGATATATATGGTAGAGGTTTACAAGCAGCGTATCAGCAGGCTCAACAGGCACAACAGTTTGGTTCTACATTAGGCTTACAGGGAGCGCAGGCAGCAGGACAATCAGCAGCTACTCTGGGTCAGTTAGGTCAGACACAATTTGGTCAGCAGAAAGATGTTATTGCAGCGCAACAAGCGGCAGGCTCGCAACAGCAGGCATTGCAGCAGCAGAAGATGCAGCAGCAGTATCAGGATTTCTTGAATCAAAAAGGTTACAACCAGCAGCAACTGGCATTCATGTCAGATATCTTGCGTGGCGCACCACTTGGCAGTCAGACACAGCAACAGTACACAGCAGCAGCACCGTCTTATGCATCACAGATTGCAGGTTTAGGCGCGGCAGGTATAGGTGCGTACATGAAAGCTAACGCAGCAGAGGGTGGTCAGGTACATGGCGGGTTGGAAAAATTAGCGTTACATAACATGGTTAAGGATCAATCATGAGCGTTCCCGGAATCCAAGAAATTCAGGCATTAGCACTGAAATACAGTAAGCCGCAGTTGGCTAGTATGGCGCAGTCTGGGTTGATTGATACCCAGAAGGCTGTCCTTGCCGCGATGATGCGTGATCGTATATCTAAAGAAGATGCTAAACCGCCAACTAGTACTGTAGTGCAGGATGCTTTAGGGTTGCAGCCACCACGGATGGCTCAACCACAAGGTATGCCACAGCAGCCACAACAAATGGCGCAAGCGGCGTTACAGGCTAGACCACAGATGGGCGCACCGGCAGCTCCAGTTCCTGAGACGCCAGTAGAAATGGCGGCAACAGGTGGCCTGACATCCATACCTATTAAGTCAGAAGACTACGCAGGTGGTGGCATTGTTGCCTTTGCTAAAGGTGGTACTCCATATCAGATATACGAGGCTGCCCCAAAACTATTGTCTGTTGCTCCGGAATCTACATTTGAAATAGAAAAACAACGTCAATTAGACATGCAAAGAGCTTTTGGTATTGATCCAGAGTTCTATAAGAAGCGTGAAGAAGAAGTTGGCCTTGAGCGTGAGAAGCTGACTAAAGAAAAAAGTAACTCTTTAGCTGATGCGCTTATTGCTGGCGGCTTGGGCGTTGCTGCTGGTAGCTCACCATATGCATTACAGAACATTGCTACTGGTGCGACCAAAGGATTTGAGACTTATCAAGGTCAGATGAAAGATATCCGTGAGCGCGATAAGGCACTGATTGAATCTCAGAACAGAATTAAAGAAGCTGCGTACTTGCGTAGTATTGGTCAGGGTGAAGCGGCTGATAAGTATATTCAGGAAAGCAAACGTCTTGCTCGTGAAGGTGCTAACGAGAACATCAAGATTGAAAATAAAGCAGCCGAAGAAATTGCCAAGTCTAAGACTGAAGCATCTAAAACGCAATTTACAGAAGGTCAGCAAACTGGCCGTACTGCTATGCAAGTTAGAGCGCAAAAAGAAATTGCTCAGTTACCCGGATCAGAACAGAAACTTCTTGATGCTGTTTACGAACAAGAGAAGGCTAAGAATCCAGAGATTACGAAGCTTGAGGTTTACAACAAGATGCATCCTACAGGTCAGGGAACTCCTTACGCACGCGCACAGATGGCATTGCAGTACGATAAGGAATGGAATGACATGCAAGAGAATCCTGTTGCATTAAGAACGTTCCAAAAACAAAATCCAACTATTAAAACTAGTGACGATTATGTTAAACATAAGATGCAACAGTTGGATATGTATATGACTAAAACTCAAGGCACTCCTACTCCAACTCAATTAACACCAGAAGATCAGCAAGCATTAGCATGGGCAAATGCAAACCCATCCGATCCAAGAGCGGCACAAATTAAAACGCGTCTAGGGAGATAGTAATGGCATTTGATCCAGATGCATACTTGCGTAGTGCGCCAAAGCCTGCGCCGACAGCGTTCGACCCTGATGCGTATTTGAAATCTAAAGCTACAGCAGAGTCTGGTGCTATAGCCAATCCATTTCAAGGACCCGAAACATCTCAGGTATTTCCTACTGAGGCTAAAGTTGCGCCTAAACTAGAAGAGCCTAAGAAGGAACGTCAATCTCCTACAGAATATGTAAGTCAAGAGTTGCAGAAGCTTACCCCAGAAAAAGAAATGCCTACAACCGAAACAGGTAAGGGTGTTGAGTCTGGAAAGATTGCAGTCAAAACTATTCCTGAATCTTTATCTGTGGTTAAAGATGTTAGTGCTGCCAAAACAAACTTAGACTTAATCAACCTATACGATCAGATTGATAAGGGTGAGTTAACCGATCCTACAAAAATACAAGCTGACGACTTTGTAGCTAGTCGCGCCCGTATGTATATGAACTCTCGTCCAGAGATTCGTAATACATTGCGTGAGCATTCTGTTGGTGAAGTTAAAGACCGCAGAGAAATGCTTAAAGATTCTGTTGCGATGATCAAACAGTATCAGCAGGAAAGATTAAAGTACAAAGGTAAGACAGAGGATTTAACTGACGTTAAAGGCCTACAAGATTTTACCGACTGGGCTGCATTTAACTTTGGCTCCGGTATGGTTCAATTGGTTCCAGTTATGGTGGCTGCTGCAACTACTGGTGGTGCTGGCGCTGTAGTTACTGGTACTGCTATGGAGTTGAGTGGTGGTGTACAAACTCGTATTAACAAAGTATTAGAAGACACTAAAGATGTGGCTGATCCACAGCAACGTGCAGATCAGATACGTGATTACGTATTAAAAACTGGTGATGCCACGATGGCTGCTGCATTAGCATCAGGTTCTCTTGATGCGTTCTTGGGACCTGCTTCATCTCTGCTTAAGAAATCAATGGCAGAAACTGCAAAGAATCTAACCAAGCGCGAAGTAGCTAAACAGATTCCTAAAGAAGCAGCTAAACAAGGTGCAGAAGAATTTGTAGCAGGCGGTACTCAAGAAGCTATCAACCTTGGTACTGAACGTGCGCTAGGTGAGCAGACTGGTGATCTTTTATCTGAAGAGAACTTCAAGCGTATTATTAACTCTGCTGCTGCTGAATCAGTTGCTGGTGCAGGCGTTGGTGCTGGTATGCAAGCATCTAAAGCAATTGCTGCCCCATCAACTGTAGAGCAAGCTCCTCAAGGATTGCCTTCATCTCCGCCTCCACAAGATCAAATAGTTCCTCCACCAGTGCCGCCGACTAAAGAAGCAAAAGCTCCGGCAGACTTAGGTGAATACTGGGCAGGCAGTCCATCAGACTATGGTGTATCACTGGGTGATATACAGAACCGTGATCGCTCGCGTCCTGCATCTGTGCAACAAGTACAAAGCATCGCATCTAATCCTGATTACAACCGACTATCAGTGTCCAGAGATTTTGGTTCTGGCGCCCCAGTTGTAATTAGTGACATAGAGATAAACGCAAACTCAATGGGTAATGTTGATGTTGTCTCGGCATCTGACGGCACCAAAATTCCTGTGCAATATGCGGTAGTACCCGCGTCATCTCTTACTCCAAGTAATAGTGCTGACGGATCTATAAACCCATCGTATGCTGATACAGACACAACTGCTGTTCGTCCTGTTGCTGGCAATGGTCGTGTAGCTGGTTTACAGAAAGCCTATCAAGACGGCACGGCGCAAGGATATATGCAGAACATGATGGATGATCCTAGTCATGGGATTGATCCAAACGTTATTGGCCAAATAGAAAACCCTGTATTGATTCGTGTTATGCCGAAGTCTTCATTGACTCCAGACATAGCAGATAAAGGCAATATATCTGGTCAGCTAGGAATGTCACCTACTGAGCAGGCCAAGATTGACATGGGCAGGTTTGATCTGGGTGGTTTGGAGTTCCTTGCGGATGGCCAACCAACCACAAGATCTGTTGCTGGATTCGTTGCCGCTATGCCTAAAGAAGAACAGGGTGCGCTACGTGATGCAAAAGGTCAGCCCAACAAGAAAGCAGAAGAGCGCTTAAACAATGCGATCTTTGCTCAAGCGTATGGCAACGATGCGTTGATTGACTTATATGCGGAAGCAGTAGACCCAGAAGCTCAAACCATTATGCGTGGTTTGGCTGTGGCTGCACCGAGCATGGCTAAGTTAGAAGGCGTAGCTGATTATGATCTTCGCGATGCAATCATTGAAGCGACTGAACAAGCTATTAATGCCAAACGTCAGGGCGCAAGGATAGAAGACTACATCCAGCAGGGTGGATTGGTTGCCAACCCATACACAACTCCTATCCTACAATTCTTTGCAAACAATATACGTTCGGCTAAAAAGATTGGTGATGGACTAAGAGAACTAGGCGATGCTGCTGCGGCTCAGGCTACTCAGTCACAAGTTGGTGTAGATATGTTTGGTGAAAATCCTGTACTAAGTCTTGATCAGGTATTTTCAAAGTGGGCTGATGATAATGGATTAACTGCACCTACCGCACAACAGCCTGTAAAGCCAGCCGCCCCAAAGAAACCAAAGAAAAAAGAACTCCATCAGTTCCAGCATTTGTCTAAATCGTATGTACAAATTGCAAAAGAAATAGAAAGCTTACAAGGCAACAGCTTAATACCATTAGCTGATTGGGCAATAGATAATGCTCCAAATAAATTCTCTAAAGTTATTGCAGAAGCTGTTCAAAAACGAATACTTGCTTTTGAAAAACGTGGCGTAAAAATGTCGTTTACTATGTTAAATGACACCATGCTTAGTAAAAAAGCTCGTGGTTCAGTAGAGCATTACATCCCCGGCAAAGGGATGAGAGTTAAAGCCGATTTAAAAATAAATGGTTTAAGAAAAGGTAAAGAACCATTTAGGACAATACAAGGCAGACAGGTTCCAGTTGGCGGAGCAAGGTATAGCACCATCTTACATGAGCTATTACATGCGGCTACCTATGCAGCTATTGAGTATGGCAAAAACGGGAAGTTAATTAAAGACTTAAATAGTTTATATAAGCAGGTACTAAAACAAGCTAAAGCAGATCAAAGAGCTGGCAAGCCAGTCCCTTATCAAGTTTTGGAAAAGGGTATGGCATTGAAAGATGCTCATGAAATAGTTTCATGGGGATTGACGAGCGAAGATGTGCAGAAATACATGGACACCGTTATGGTTACTCCTCGTGTTTCTGCATTCAGTAGATTTGCTACTATCTTGCGAGAACTGATTGGTGTAAAACCAGAGTATCAATCTGCTATGGAACAGTTGGCAGAAATCACAGAAGAAATATTAGATTTAGATGCGGCTACTATAGCTAAAGATGTTGAGGGATTTGGTGATATTTTAGGTGTAAAAACTACGCCGCAAGTTATTGAAACCAGCGAGTCAGTTGATAAAGACAAGGCGTTCTCTCGCTTTTCACAAGATTTGCGCGACCGCATGAATCGCCAGTTCAAGCCTGAGTCAAAGAACATTGTTGATAAGCTGAAGGGTTTGCAAGATAGATTCTGGCAGCGTATGGCTCAAGGTTTAGCCGATCAATACCGAACCATCAGAGACTATGACTACGATGCATACATCATGGCTCGTCTATCCAAGACTGTTGATGGCGCGTTAGAAGGCATGATGTTTAATGGTCAGGTGTACTTACGAGACGGCGCACTGGACATCAAACCAAACACAGATGGCTTGATTGAAATCTTATCTCCTGTTGGTAATGAGTTGGATGTGTACCAGATTTGGGTAGCGGCTAATCGTGATGCTCGCTTGCCTGCTGATAAACGTTCTGTTGATCCTGAAATTGTTGCGGCTCGTGATGAGTTAGCTGCCGGTGAGTTAAATGGTGAACCACGTATTGATGTGTATAACCGTGTTCTAAAAAATATGAACAAGCTCAACAAGTCAGTGCTGGACATTGCGTTGAAGCAAGGCATCATTGATCAAGCTGGGTACGATAGATTCTCAAATGATATTTATTACATCCCATTCTATAAAGCAATGGAAGGTGAAGACGCCAAGACTCCGATGGCAGCATCTGGATTGTCTGGCCAGTACTTCTCCAGAGAACTAAAGGGTGGTGAGCGTCCGTTCGGCGATCTGATGGAGAACACTCTACGTAATTGGAGTCATATCCTTTCTGCTTCGATGAAGAATGCTGCGGCTCAAAAGACTATTGATGCTGCATTACTTGTTGGTGTTGCTTACCCGAACCTGAAAAACTTTACGACTGTAGATGGAGTAGAGATTCCTATCCAGTGGCGTATGGAGCGTGACGCTAAC
>Ga0315903_10007733_pt1 | contig 13391 bp, 14 predicted proteins | sample LakEriMetagenome_7_FD_203524 | JGI IMG/M metagenome (GOLD analysis project Ga0315903, IMG submission 203524) | Freshwater fungal communities from buoy surface, Lake Erie, Ohio, United States - Buoy 2 MA119 | ecosystem: Environmental > Aquatic > Freshwater > Lake | place: USA: Lake Erie, Ohio...
GTAACTTGAAGATTGACGAAGTCAAGATTCAAGAAAGGGTTCAGCAGCTTTGGGAAGCGCATCGTACTGCCAAGAAGAAAGCTGACAGAGACCACCTGCTCGAGCGCATTGCCTCCCTTACGGGTGGCATTGGTGTTATCTACGTAGGTGGAAACACTGACCTTGAGCAGAAGGAGCTTTATGATAGGGTTGACGATGCCGTGCACGCGGTGCGTTCCGCACTTGAAGAAGGGATCCTTCCCGGTGGTGGCAAAGCCTTGTACGAAGTACAAGTCTATGACCTATTGGGTGAAATCACCCAAGAAGAGCAGGACGTGGCAGCAACCATTCTCAGTGAGGCGCTACGTGCCCCACTCGAGCAGATACTTGAGAACGCAGGATTAGTAGCTGAAAGCTACTATACTGTTGATATCAAAGAGGGGCAAGGGCTGAATGTAAAAACCCGTGAGGTCGGAGACCTGATTAAGATGGGGGTGATTGACCCGCTGAAGGTGACACGAAGCGCACTTCAAAATGCAGTTAGTGTAGCAACTACAATCCTATCGACTAATGCGATCATTACGATGGCAAGGAGTTATGAGAGTCGGTGAGGAAAATGTAGCCTATCCAATGGAGTGCGAGCAGTGCCGCTATAAGTGGCTTGCTGTTATTGAAGCGAGCAAGATTGAGTGGACTGAGTTTCATATAGAGTTGTATCACGGTGATTTATTAGAATGCCCTAAGTGTGGGCATTGGAGTCCAATAGAAAGAGACAATGTTTAGTACAGGTGTTTTATGGGTGACAATCTTTGCGGTGGTGCTCTCCATCGCCTTTATTGCTGCTGCCCTATACTTTGTCAATAAGATTTTTGTCAAAGACACTAAGGAGATACTCGTAAAGTTTATTCTTTTGGTGTTCACAGCCCTTGTTGGAGTGTACGTGGTTGATAAGATTGTAGCCTTTAAGGTACCGTTACTGTCTGATAGTCAAGACGCTGAGCTGTTTGACTTAATTAAAACTTTAACACTGATGATATTTTCATACTATTTTGGAACTAAAAAAGAAACTAATGCGAGCAATCGGCAAGAACATAGTAATCTCTAATGTTGATGAAGAGGTAAAGACAGCCTCCGGACTTGTCCTGTCCGGAGAGGATACCAACCAACTACGCTATAAGCGTGGGAGAGTTATCACCCCAGGCACAGAGGTCCTTTCCATTGCCTCCGGCGATGAAGTGTACTACGACAAGGCGCAGAGTTATACGATGATCATTAACGATGAGCAGTTCACCATCATTCAGGAACGTGATGTTGTAGTTGTCCTGTAATCTTGGACTGTTTGATAGAGGCGTTCATTGCCTTAATCATATTTCTGTAAACCTTATCTGAGTACTTTACATTCTTTTTAAACATTGGGTTATTCTCAGCCGTCATCGGGATTTCTTCTCCTGATAGTTTTTTGTAGATGGAGGTAATCATCCGCTTGGCTTTGAACGATAGGGCGTATAGTCCTTTGACACCACCTTTACGGGGTCTAAAGTTTTCAATCCATCCATCTCTTAGCAGTCGGTCAAATCGTTGAGAATCCCAAGAAACGATCTCTGCAAACTCCCTAAACTTATCTTTTCCGAAGTACTGCTCGCTGTAAAGGAACAGGAGCATATCAAGGTCTGACTGTGAAAGATCGTATTTGATTTTTACATATTGTCGGATTACGCGCCAATACTTCAAGTAATCGTCAAAATTTGATTTCATTTTATTATATTTGTGAACAAAGATAATCAATGGAGTCGGCAAAAGAAATAGCTTCCAAGCATTTAGGAAAAAACGCTATCAACTACATCACACTTCTTGTGCTTATTGGTGTAGTGAGTTCTATGTTTTTGGAGAGCAGTGTACTGCCTGCTGTGATTGGTCTTGTTGCTACGAGTTCAATGGCGCTGATTGGAATCCTTCAACACATTGTTGGAGCGAAAGAAAAAGAGGACAAGCCTGAAGTTACCATCATCAAAGATTTAATTAACGAAGTTGCTAAGGATAAAAGCGAAGCAATGAAAGTTGATGTTGAAGATGGAAGAGTTATCGTCACTAAGGGAAAAGATATAATTACTAACCAACAAAAATCAAAAGCGATGAAAAAAGCAAAACCAAACTTGCCTGCTTCTTCTATGCTTAAGGCTCCTGTTGCTGCCGGTAAGGTAGTAAAGAAGGCTGCTGCTAAGAAAGTAGCGAAAGCTATTATGAAGAAAGCTGCAAAGAAGAAGTAATGGCAAACAAGTCAAAGATGAAGTGCAACCGTGTTGTTGCCTCAGATCGTCCCGGTAAGAAACGAATGGTGAAAGCCTGTGCAAACGGGCAAGAGAAGCTTATTCATTTCGGAGCCGAAGGCTACGGGCACAATTACAGCGCAGCAGCACGGTCTTCTTTCAAAGCACGCCACAAGTGTAGCTCGGCAACAAACAAGTTGTCGGCACGCTATTGGGCGTGTAAGAACCTATGGGCAGGACCGGGTGGTTCTAAGCAGAGTTCTCCTAAAAGTAGAAAAGGGAAATACTAATGAAAGACGCCTGCTATAGAAAAGTAAAGGCATCCTATGATGTGTTCCCGTCTGCGAGAGCTTCTCAAGCTATTGCTAAGTGCAGGAAGGCATCCAACTCTGTTCGTAGAACAGAGGCGGGTACATCACTAAAGAGGTGGCAATCTGAGAAGTGGGTTGATACCAAAAGCGGTAAGGCTTGTGGGGCAGGTGGTAAAAATGAATACTGCCGTCCAACGAAGCGAGTGTCTTCGAAGACACCAAAGACGAGGAGTGAGATATCGCCCTCAAAGCTTGCAGCGAAAAAAGCTGAGAAGAGTAGGGTTGGAATGGGCAAAAGAGTTTCTAAAGTTTAGTATATTTGTTTAATAATTAAAAATCAAATCAAATGGCAACAAAAGTTAGCAGAACAAATGCGGAGTTATTAGACTTAGTGCGTGCACTAAATATGACTCCTGCAGAAAAAGGTAGCAAAACAGAAGCGAAACTTAAAAAGATCGCTGAGAAAATCAAACCTCTTTTTGAAAATTACAACGAGAAGAGAGAAGACATTCGTCTTGACCACGCTTACACAGCATCAAATGGTGTGTTAGAGTTAAATGAAAAAGGTGAATACAAATTCACTAAAGATGGTATCAAGGCAATGGCGAAGGATATGAAGAAGCTACTCGATGAAACTTTTGATTTTTATCAATTTACTTTTTCAACTGAAGGCATCGAAGACTTCAAATTCCTCGCAGGATGGGTTGAAGGCATAGAGCCTGAAAAACCATCTGAGGATGAGCAAGTTTAGTAAGCTATCAGAAAAAATACAAAAGAAGCAAGGCATCAGTTCCAAAAGGGCTGATGCCATTGTTGCTTCTATAGGTCGCAAGAAATACGGCAAAACTAAGTTTCAAAAAATGGCGCAACGTGGAAAAAAGTAAAGGACTAGGAGATACTATTGAGAAGATCACAACTGCTACCGGTATTAAGAAAGTAGTTGAAACAGTTGCTAAAGCAACCGGTAAAGATTGTGGTTGTAAAAAAAGACGTGACGCATTAAACCGTGCGTTCCCATATCAACAAAATAAAAAAACAAATTAAAATGGCATATCAAAAACTACAACCTGCTCGTGCTGCTGCTGTCACCAAGAGTGATACTGTAGACATTCCTAATCCCGGTAATGGTGAGGTAGAGGGATGCGTTCTGTATGTTGGCACAGGAGGTACACTTCGTGTACTTACTGCAGCGGGTGATGACATCACTTTCACAAACGTACCGAATGGCACTTTCTTTCCCGTACAGGTAATTAGAGTGTTCGCATCAACTACAAACGCAAATAACATTATTGCATTATGGTAATTGCAATTACAATACAAGTTAGATGAACCCGCAAGAAAACAACAGGCTTGATTATATGGCAGCAGAGTTAGACGCGCTGAAAAAAGATATGGCTGAGGTGAAAGCTATGGTCACTGATATGTATCATATCTTATCCGGTAATCCTATTGATAAGGATTCAAGTGGTATGATTGGAGACTTGCGTAATATGAAGCGTGAAGTCTATGCGCTCAAGGCTGAGATAAAAAAATACAAGGCGTATTTCTACGCTTTAGTAACGCTTGTTAGTCTTGGAGCATTAAAAGTAATCATTGATATTTTAATAAAATGAAGCTAAGCGAAAACTTTTCTCTGCAAGAGATGACATTCAGTCCATCTGCTATTCGCAAAGGAATTGCGAACAAGCCTACTGATGAGCATATTGAAAACTTGCGCATCTTATGCGAGAAAGTTCTTCAGCCCATTCGTGATAAGATGGCTTGTACAATCAATGTATCTTCCGGATATAGAGCCCCTTCGCTCAATGCGTTGATTGGTGGAAGCAGAACTTCACAGCACTGCTTTGGTCAAGCGGCGGACCTTCAGGTGGAGGGGAGAAACCACGAGATGTTTAACTTCATTAAAGATAATCTTGAGTTTGACCAAGTGATATGGGAGTTTGGAACAGATGCTGAACCTGCTTGGGTTCACGTGTCTTATAATGCGAAGCATAATCGCAAGCAAGTTTTAAAAGCAGTTAAAGTAAATGGCAAGACACAATACTTGAAAGTATGAACGAGAAGAAGAAGTTTAAAGACACCAAGCTTGGTCAGTTTCTTAAGACCAAGGCTCCAAATATTTTGGGCAAGGTTGGTGACTTACTTCCTGACTCGGGTGTCTTAGGCATTGTAAAAAATTTAGTAGACAAGTCTCCTGAATTAAGTCCTGCTGATAAAGAGATGGCGCATCAGCAACTTAAGGAGTTGTATGAGCTTGAGGTGCGTGATAGAGAGTCTGCACGTACTCGTGAGGTTGAGATAGCAAAGACCGGTAAGTTTGATTTTTTATTTACGCTAACCGGGCTAATTGGATTAGGCGTTTTTGTTTTCATTGTTTACGCCATTGTCTACCTTGATATACCAAAAGAAAATAAAGAACTATTTATACATCTGATAGGGATAGCGGAAGGCGTTGTGCTTTCCATTTTTGGTTATTATTTCGGTAGTGCAGTGAAGAAAAATACTCAGTAATGGCAAGGATAAGTACCTACCCTATAATATCGACCCCTACGATGAACGATCTATTGATCGGTACAGACGTAGAGAATCTCAATGAGACGAAAAACTTCTCTATTGGAGATATTACTGACCTTATCATAGCTGATAACTATGTCCCTTACGTAGGTGCAACAAAAGATGTTGACTTAGGAATACATACAATCACGGCATCATCCTTTATTGTACCGGGTGGACTACCCACTCAGTTCGTAAAAGCTGATGGAACGCTTGATTCAACTGTTTATCAGCCTGCCGGCAACTATATTACGGGGCTTAGCGGTGAGGCGACAGCTTCAGGACCGGGTGTAGCTACTGTAATGCTCGACAATGGAGCGGTGATTGGCAAAGTTTTGACGGGTCTTACCATAACAGGAGGCTCTGTTTCATCTACAGATACCATTTTGCAGGCGTTTGGTAAGGTTCAAAACCAAATTAATAGTCTTGTTGGTGGTGTTCAGTACCAAGGAACGTGGAACGCGGCTACCAACAACCCATTTCTGCAGAGTGGAGTGGGTACAAAGGGTTACTACTATGTGGTAAGTACAGCAGGTAGTACCGATCTTGATGGAATTACCGATTGGAACGTAGGAGATTGGGCGATTTTTGACGGTATTGCGTGGCAGCAGGTTGACAATACCGACACAGTAGTGTCTGTGAACGGTAAAGTTGGGATTGTTGTACTGACAACTACTGATATTGCGGAAGGCACGAACCTTTACTACACTGATACAAGGGCAAGAGAGGCGATTAGCTTAAAAACAATCGGTAACAGTGGGGCTGCTACCTATGATGACACGATAGGTGAGTTCAATATCCCTAATTATACCTTAAGTGGGCTTGGTGGTGTACCATCAACAAGGCAGTTAACCATCAATGGTACCGCTTATGACCTTAGTGCTGATAGATCGTGGTCTGTTGGTACGATTACGCAGATTGATACCACAGCACCGCTTACAGGTGGGACGATTACCTCTACGGGCACAATAGGTATTACGCAGTCAGGTGTAAGCTCAAATGGATATTTGAGCTCTACCGATTGGAATACCTTTAATAACAAGCAGGATGCACTTGTAAACCCTGTTACGGGTACAGGTACGGTGTATTACCTACCGATGTGGAGTGGGCTTACTACTTTGATGGACAGTCCGCTATCGTATGCGTCTGATCTTTTTACATTTCACTATAATAGTGCTTCGGGTGGGGCAGTAACTTTTGCAAATAGCAATGGTGTAGCGTATGCTTACACTATTCAGATGAACAACTTTGGTTCGCCAAGGTCCACCATCCATAAGTATACTGATGGCAACATAGCGCAAGAGATAAATAACATTCAGGTATCAAGAGTTTTTCAAAATGGCAATACCATTATTGGTGATGGGCTTCTTGATACAGGACATAAACTGACAATTGAGGGGGACCTGTACATAGACAGCATTATCAATGCTGTCAGTGACACGGACAAGTTCCTCGTATCAGATTTAGGGGTAGTAAAGTACAGGACAGGATCCGAAGTGCTTTCCGACATTGGAGCAGTACCAACAACAAGACAGCTTACCATTAATGGTACAGCTTATGACCTGTCCGCTGACCGCACGTGGTCAGTAGGTACTGTTACTTCGGTAGATATGAGTGTGCCTACAGGATTTGCTATTGGAGGCAATCCTGTGACGGGAGCAGGTACGCTTGCGCTGACTTTTGCTGCAGGCTATTCACTTCCTACAGATGCAGTACAATCGAATTGGACTACAGCCTACAATGACTCTATTGTATCTGCTGCAGTGACCGGTACAACCACAAAGACATTAACATTAAATCAGCAGGACGGTGGAACCATCACTGCTTCTTGGACTGATTACGATACCGCCCCGGTGACAAGTGTGTTCGGAAGAACAGGGGCTGTTATAGCTCAGTCAGGTGATTATTCAACGACCCTTGTTACTGAGGGCACTAATTTATACTACTTAGATTCGAGAGCTCGTGCAGCTATCAGTCTTACTACTATAGGAACATCAGGACCTGCAACATATACCACCTTAACGGGGGTATTGAACATTCCTGACTACGGTTCTGTACTTACGGGATATGTTCCGTACACAGGCGCAACACAAGATGTTAACCTCGGAACGTATGGATTGATTACTGACTTTGTTAGATTCAATCCATCGAGCAGCAACATTCCTTCTGCTGAAGGAGTTATGTGGTGGGATAATACCGAAGGAACTATTCGTCTTTCTCTTAAGGGCAATACTTACAATCTTCCAATTGGAGAGACTATTGTTGCAAGAGTCCGTAATAGCACAGGAGGTAATCTATCAAGAACAGCTTATCAAGCTGTAAGGGTTGCAGGTGCGCAGGGGCAAAGACTTGCTGTTGCATTAGCTCAGGCTAACAATGACCCTAATAGTGCATCTACACTTGGATTGGTATGTGAAGACATATCAACCAATCAGGAAGGGTTTATTGTAAACATTGGTCAGATTATCAATGTAAATACTACAGGTAATCTTCAAGGTGAGACTTGGGTTGATGGTAGTGTTCTTTATTTAAGTCCAACCATACCGGGTGCTATTACTAATATTAAACCATCAGCCCCCCAACACACTGTTATTATTGGATACGTAGAGTACGCTCACGCAAACAATGGTAAGATATACGTTAAAGTTGATAACGGCTATGAGCTTGAGGAGCTACACGATGTGGCACCAACGCCTTATGTAAACAACGGCGTTCTCTATCGTGATACTACTGTTGGGCTTTGGAAGAGCGCAACTATTGCTACGCTTCTTGGATATACTCCGGCAAACCAAGCTATCACGCTTACCATCAATGGCACGACTTACGACCTTAGTGCAAACCGCACTTGGAGCGTAGGCACCGTCACTTCAATTACTGCGGGGTCCGGTCTTGATGGAGGTACTATTACCACATCAGGAACGATTAGCCACGCTGATACTTCCTCTCAAACAAGCGTAGACAACACAGGCGGTACCGTTATTCAAGATGTAACCCTTGACACGTTTGGTCACGTTACAGGACTTGCAAGTGTTGATCTTGATTTGAGGTATGTGCCTTTAACAAGGACCCTTAATGGGCTTGCGCTTTCTTCAAATCAGACGTTTGCCACCGGCACAACAGGTACTGACTTTAATATTGTAAGCGCAGGCACTGTACATACATTCAATATACCAAGTGCATCGGCTTCTGCTCGTGGACTTATCACATCAGTAGCACAGACTATTGGTGGTGTTAAGACATTTGCCGACTCTCCAATCGTTCCTTCGCTTTATCTGACTGCTATGGGTTCAGGAAGTGGAGCACTTTACTATAATACAGCAGAAAGCAGACTTACACTTGCCAACTATAACGTAGGTGGTAAGGTGATGATTGAGGTGAATGGTGGTAATTATACCGCTTCATTTAACTCTGACTTAAGTATTCAGTTTCTTGGATATACCACCAACGGTATTTTGAGGACATCATCCTCAAATGGTACGCTGATTGTAGATACCACAGCATATACGCCTCAGAGCAGAACACTGACCATTAATGGTACGTCTTATGACTTGAGTGCAGATAGGTCTTGGAGTGTGGGTACGGTGACGAGTGTGAATATGACTGTACCCACAGGCTTTGCCATCGGTGGCAACCCTGTTACTTCAAGTGGTACGCTTGCACTCACTTTTGCATCGGGATACAGTCTTCCAACAAATGCTGTACAGGCTGAGTGGGATGAGGCGTATGATAATCGAATTACATCTCTGACAACTACAGGTACTTCAGGAGCTGCTTCGTTGGTATCCAACGTGCTTAACATTCCTCAGTACCAAGCTCAGGGCAACTATATTACTTCCTTAACAGGAGAAGCTACAGCAAGTGGACCGGGCGCAGCAAGTGTCACGCTCAGTAACTCTGCTGTTACAGGTAAGGTTCTTACAGGACTTAGTGTATCGGGTACTACAGTAGTAGCTACCGATAGCATCCTTACTGCGTTTGGTAAACTTCAAGGTCAGATCAACGACCTTATTGGAGGACTACAGTACCAAGGTACTTGGAACGCCAACACAAATAATCCTACTATTACATCAGGAGTAGGTACAGATGGCTATTTCTATATTGTTAGCGTAGCAGGTAACACCACAATTGATGGAATATCAGGATGGCAAGTAGGGGATTGGATTGTGTTCCATGGATCAGCTTGGCAGAAGGTAGATAACACTGAGTCTGTTACATCAGTAAACGGACTTACAGGTGCTGTTGTACTTACTACGACTAATATTTCTGAAGGTACAAACCTTTACTATTTAGATTCAAGGGCAAGATCTGCTATCAGCTTGACAACTACAGGAAATAGCGGTGCTTCTACTTATAGTAATATATCAGGTATCCTTAATATTCCTCAGTATACGCTTGCAGGGCTTGGCGGTGTTCCTGACACAAGGACGCTAACTATCAATGGTACAGCCTATGACCTTTCAGTTAATAGGTCTTGGTCAGTAGGTACGGTTACTTCAGTAGCGACTACAGGACCTATCACAGGTGGAACCATTACGGGTAGCGGTACGATTGGCATTTTGCAGTCGGGTACTGCACAAGATGGTTATCTGAGCTCGACCGATTGGAATACATTTAACAACAAGCAAAATGCGCTGACGCTGACTACTACAGGAAATAGCGGTTCAGCTACACTTGTTGGGGCTACTTTAAACATACCAAGCTATACGCTTAGCGGTCTTGGTGGGGTGCCTGATACAAGAACTTTAACGATCAATGGTACAAGTTATGACCTATCTGTAAACAGAACGTGGTCAGTAGGTACGGTGACTTCAATAACATTTAGCGGTCCGCTTACCGGTGGTACAATCACGGGTAGTGGTACGGTTGGGATCCTGCAGGCTTCAGCTTCTCAGGGTGGATATTTGAGTTCTACGGATTGGACTACGTTTAACAATAAGCAAAACGCAATTTCAGTTACAGCTCCTATTACGCTTGTTGGTAGCACTATTGCTATCACGCAGGCAGGCGCTGCGTCTAATGGATATTTGAGTAGCACAGATTGGAACACTTTTAACAATAAGCAAAACGCAATTACGCTTACAACTACAGGTACTTCAGGCGCAGCCACCTTGGTAGGTGCTACGCTGAATATTCCTCAGTATCAGAGCGTGCTAACCAATCCCGTTACCGGAACCGGTACGGCAGGATACTTAGCAAAGTTTAGTGCTACGAGTGTTATTGCAAACAGCGTGCTTTTTGAAGGCAGCTCATCTATTGGATTGGGCACAGCGAGCATTGATGCTTCAGCGCTATTCCAAATGGATAGTACAAGTAAAGGATTCCTTCCTCCACGGATGACGCAGGCGCAAAGAGAAGCGATTTCAGTTCCTGCACAAGGTTTAATAGTTTATCAGACAAATGGTGTAATTGGTTTGTATATTTATGCTAACTCAGTTTGGCGTTCACTAACAATGGTATAAAATATGGCGAATTTAGCAACGATAAATAACAACATATTAGCAGATAGCGGCATTGATCCGTTAAGTCTTATTGTCGGTACAGGTACGGTTAACTACGTACCTAAGTTTACCGCAGAGGATACTGTTGCTAACTCACAGATATTTGACAATGGTACAGGTGTAGGTATTGGAACAACAAGTCCTTCAACTTATGGAAAATTAGCGGTTTTAGGATCAGGATTGACAGAAGGTTATACTGTAAATACATCAACAACAAGTCAAGCGGCTTGGTTTTCGCAAAACAATAGTGGAACTAAAACAGGTGTTTTACAATATGGTTCTGCACAAGCTGCTTATGGTGCTTTGGGAGGTGGTGAAGGTGCATTGTATTCAAATGGTATAATGACCTTAATGACTGATGGAAGTGGATATTTAAAATTCGCAACAGGTGGAAACACGGAGAGGATGCGTTTGACTGCTGCGGGGAATCTTGGCATAGGTACAAGCGCACCCGGTGGCAGATTAGATGTTGTTCCTTCTGCTCAAAATGGAATCAATGTAGCAAGGGCAGGAGGTTATCCATCGCTTTACAGTTCAAATGATTTTGTCTTTGAAACAGATGGAACATTTTATTTTGGAGTTTACACTCCAAGAGTTTTTTCTGTAAATAGTAATTTTTATGTTACCACTGCGGGTAACTTGGGATTGGGAACAAGTAGTCCTGCATATAAGTTTCAAGCAGTAGTAGATAATTCTTATAGTACACTTGTAATAGCAGCTTCTTCTCAAAATGGTAATGTAACAGGTGGATTGACTTTTGGTGGAATTTACAATAGTGATAATCTTAATTTTTATTCGGGTGGTTCTTTTACTACAAAAATGGTATTGAATACATCAGGCAATCTTGGTTTAGGAGTAACACCAAGTGCGTGGGATGCTGGAACTTTTAAAGCAATACAAGTTTCAAATGGTTTAGTTCTTGCTGGTCAAGTTGGTGCTGCTTCTGCTAAAATTGGTACGAATTGGTTTTATGATGGTAGTTATAAATATATTGCAAATGGAAGTGTTAGTAGATATGATTTAGATGGTGATTCTCATAAATGGTATATCGCACCTTCAGGAACGGCAGGTAATGCCATCTCCTTTACACAAGCTATGACCTTAAACGCTTCAGGTAACTTATCAATAGGAAATACTAATAATACCTATAAGTTAGATGTAACAACGAGTGGAACAGATGTAGCAAGATTCACTACTGCTGATTATGGTTTAATTGATTTAACTAATGGAACAAGTACATTAAGATTACAAAATAACAATAGTATTCCAAGAGTTGCAACAGTTGGTGCTTTTCCTTTAGTATTTGCTACAAATGAAGTAGAAAGGATGCGTATCACATCAGGTGGCAATCTTGGTATAGGAACAAGTAGCCCTAATGCTTATGGTGGGTATACTACATTAACTATTAACAATAATTCTAACGGTTCAATATTAGATTTAGATTTAAATGATGTAAGGTCTGCTACTTTTTCCGTTACTTCCACAGCAGCTTACATAGGTTCAGAGGCAAATTTGCCAACTATCTTTATTGCAAATGGTTCCGAGCGAATGAGAATATCTTCCAACGGAGCTATTCGTTTCAACGCTTACGGCTCAGGTTCGTTTACAGGTACAGTTGCATACAACCTTGCTGTTGATTCAAGCGGTAACATTATTGAGACTGCAGGTGGAGTTGTTGATGGTAGTGGTACAGCGAATTATGTGCCGCTTTGGAGTGATCCCAATACGCTTACTAATAGTACGATATATCAAACAGGAGGAGGGAATGTAGGTATTAACACAGCAAGTCCTGCATACAAACTTGATGTTAATGGAACAGCAAGAGCTTCAGGTATGACTTTAAATGCTTTTGCAACAGGTACATCAGGTGGCAATCTCGAGTTAGGTTTTGATGGTACACAAGGTGTTGTTCAAGCTTATAACAGAAGCGCATCTTGGATTCCTTTATTCTTGAGTGGATCTGATATGAGATTCTACCCCGGTGGTGTTGAGAAGATGAGGCTTGATTCTGTAGGGAATCTTGGTATAGGTACGACTTCCCCTCAAGCTAATCTTGTTGTACAAAACGCATCGGGAACTTCAATACCATCGTTAGGCTCACAAGGTGGTCACTTTCAATTACAAAATGGAACTTATGGTTTATTAGCTGGTGTAGCTGGTTCGGGTAATGTTTGGATGCAAGCTCAACGAACTGATGGTACTGCTACTGCATATAATTTATTGCTACAACCTAATGGTGGCAATGTAGGTATAGGTACGACTTCCCCTTCATACAAGTTAGAGGTTAATTTAGGGGCAGGCAATTCGGGTATTATAGCAAGATTTAATGCTCCAAGTTACGATGAAGTAAACATTTCAGCAGGTCTATCAAATTGGATAGGAACTAATAGTACAAGTAGTTTTTCGTTACGATCAAACAATACAGATAGATTAACCGTTCACGGAACAACCGGCAATGTCCTAATAGGCACAACAACAGACGCAGGATACAAGTTAGATGTGAGCGGAACCGCAAGAATTACAAGTAATTTATTAGCGCAAAAAGTCCAAGTAGGTACTGCTGCAACAATTAATGATGCAGCAGGAGTTGCTAATACTTTACAATTTGCAAACTATACCTTAGGAACATTTATAACCGGAAGTGCAGATAACTACATTTATAAAACTTCAAATGTAATTGGCACGTTATCTGCGCAAACATTGATATTTCAAACAAGGTCTGATGTAGCAGGTGGAGGATTTGCTTTTGTAAGCGGCACCACACCTTCGGTAATTGCAAATAT
>Ga0315903_10007736_pt1 | contig 13388 bp, 10 predicted proteins | sample LakEriMetagenome_7_FD_203524 | JGI IMG/M metagenome (GOLD analysis project Ga0315903, IMG submission 203524) | Freshwater fungal communities from buoy surface, Lake Erie, Ohio, United States - Buoy 2 MA119 | ecosystem: Environmental > Aquatic > Freshwater > Lake | place: USA: Lake Erie, Ohio...
CTTGCGTAGTTGCTTTACAAGGTCATTAGACGAATCGTTTGTAGTGATATCGTCGTCGTCATCCTCGTACTCGTAATTGGACATAGTCCATCTCCCTATCAGTTAGTTGATTGCGCCAGCCTCATATTCCAATGGGGATTGGGTATGGCTCTGACTCCTGGTATTGATGTCGCTCCACTAGGCCAGTCGTTCTAGTGGCAGGTTTATTATATTCCGCCTGCGCGATCTCGCGCTAAGGCTCCAGTAGTTACTCCGGTCTGACCACCAAAGGTAGCCTTCTCAAGTCCAGTAACCTTCTGGCGTTGCTTGCGTGCCTCTTGTGCTCCTGTAAGTTTGAATACTTCTGACTCAGCAGTTGCTTGAGTGTAAGGTGATTCACCATAGATAGAAGCAAGTTCTGATCCACGCTGTAGTCCAGCACCGATTGTAGAGTAACCTTCAGTAGCTGCTGCTTTATCCACACCATACTTCTGTAGTTCTTCTGCTCTTGAAAGGCTAGTTGTCAGACCCTTTTGCTGCATTGCTGCTCCACCAATTTCGGCAGCAGTCACCTTACGTTGGATCTCTTTGATAGCGTTCTTAGGATCAAGCGTGTAAGCCAAGATATCGCCATCTTTAATATCTGGATAAAAGTCTTTAAGAGTCTTGAGAACTTCTGGGTTAGACTTAAGCACTCGATCTTGGGCTACCATCAAACGATCTTCTAGTTCTGTGTTGCTAACATCATTAGCAAGGAGTTGTTCAAAACCTTTTTGTGTACCCATAGAGTCTTTGCTCCAGTATGACTCTGGTAGTCCATACTGACGCATTACTTCTTGGTACTGATCTTCCATCTTAATATACTCGGCTTCGCTGAGTGCAGCTAGTCCCTTACCGATGCGCTGCTTATTAGCACCAAAACGTTGCTGGTAGGCAGGTGTCTCACGTAGACGTAGAGTAAATTCATCATCTGAAAGTCCGTCTTGAATGTATTTCTGTAGAGGTTCAACCAATGATCCCAGACCATACTCAGAAAACTTCTTGTAAAGAATGTTGTAGGCTGATTCGCCAGCACGTCGCGTAGTATCAGAAAGTGCTGTCTTATCAGCAAGTAGCGCTTCATACTTGTCATAGGTAGCCTTGTCATTAAAGACTGTGCCATCTGTAGCCGTATAAGTAATTGGTTTTACAGCCGCTTTCTTTTTTGCGGCTTCTGCTTTTCTAGCTTCTGAGGCTTCACGTAATCCTTTAATAACTTCTCTATTAGCTGCTGCTTCTTGGCGACCAAGATCAACAGTTTCTTTTGAGATTCTTGCAGATTCGGCAACGGCACTAAGATTAACATCTTCTTGAGCAAGTCTTTTTTGAAGTTCTTTTATTTGCGCTTTGGTTGCCATCATTACCCCTGGAATCCGAAGTCCTTGAGGACTCTCGATGCTACTTCTGAAACGTTCTCACGTGCCTTATCTGTGAACTGCCAGCGTGGATCTTTGCGGAGTGAACGCTGGTACTCATAGATAGGCATTTCTTTATCTGGACCAATAGCCATACGCAGTGTTGGATCATTTAGAGAAATACTTGTTGGATCTATCTCTAGCGTTGCAGCCATTAACTTCTTGTAAGGAGCATAGACAACATCAAGATCAAGTCCGTTGTCTATCATCTGAGCAACCTTATCTGGCATACCAATCTTGGCTGTGCTGCGAATAAGGTTCTTAAAGATATCTACATTTTCACCATTATCAACACGCTTAACCCAGTCATTAACAATAGAACCAAAATTGTCATCAAGATCAAGTCCATTTGCTACTGCTGTTTTTTCTAACTCTTGGCGAGTAAGAGACTTAGCACCTTCTAAGCGTTGTGTGACCTCTTTCTTGAGGTTAGAATTCTTGTTGATCTCATCCAAAAGGAATTGATTAGCATCAACACCAGTAAGGGTTTCAACAATCTTCTTGCCATTGACTATTTTTATAGTCTGAGTAGAAGGTTGCTTACGTTGGGCATCAAGCAACTTTGAACTAAATATTTTTATTTCGCTAGGAGTTGCGTCACGGCCTAGTTCAGCATTAAAGACTTCATTGATTTTAGCAACAGCCGCTGTTGGACTAGAGATTGAAGGGTACTGTGTAGTAGTTGGGCCATCGCCTAGACCTCCTACACCTGCTGCTTTTCTATTGTTTGCTAAAGTTTTGTAAAACTCAAAACGATCTGTGTAGACCAATCCAAGGCTTGCGTACTTATCAAGATCTTCTTCTGCGGCAATAGCGGCAGGAAGTAGAGCTTCAGCGTTAAAGACACCATTGACTGGACCTTTGTAGGTTCCTGCATCTTTGAGGGCTTGTTGCAATCTCTTTGTTTTTTCAACGCTACCGATTGCACTTTTTAGAAAGTCATCAATGGTCATTGATTGAGCAGGAGATTGTGTAGGACTTTGATAACCAGATGGTTGACTTGTTACCACAAAAGGCTTTTGAGTATCTGTAATTACCTTTTCTGTTTGATTACGCTTGATGCGAGCTTCTTCTAGTTTCTTTTCAGCCGCTTCTTGAGCAGCTTTATCTTGAAGATCTTTTGCTCGTTGAATCTCTTCTTTAGCCGCAGCTACTTTTTTCTTTTCTTCGTCTAATCTTTTCTTATCTTCTTTTTCTTTTTTGTCAGCTTTTTCTTGTCTTTCGGCTTCAGCCAACTTAGTCTCAAAAGAAGATAACTGCTTTTCTAATTCTGACTTCTTTTTCTGATATTCAGGAAAAGCCTTATCAAACTTTACTTTGGCTTCTTCATAACGTGAAGATCCAATTTTATATTTATTCATATTATAGCCAGGGGTGCCATAGCCATAAAGATTATATTCTAGCGTCTTAAGACTGCGCTCAATTTTTTCGATGTCTTGTTTAACATCAATTACATTATCTGCCATTTAGTCCAACAACCTTCCGAATAAAGAGTCATATGCTGCAAGTGTGTTTTCATTAAACTGTGATAGTTCCTTGAGTTTAATTATTGTGCTATCTTTTTTAGATCTTGCAAGGAAATCAGATCCACCAAAACGATCAAAGTTTTCTTTCTCTTTCTTGTAAGCAAGATATGTGTCAAGCATTTTCTTAAGAGCATCAAACGTCTTAGGACTTCTTGCTCGAACACTGTTATTTGCAAGCATTAACTCAAGATCGTTAAGAGCATTGATTCTTTCAATTTCCTTCTGACCGCCAGCATTAAGTTCTTCTGCTACCAATGGACGTCCAGCAAAGAATAGTTCTTTCCAGTCACTAAACTCTTTACGTAATTTGCTGCGAGTATAATCAGTTGCAGCTGACTCTAAACCGCTTTCGTATTCATCTTTACGATCATAGTATGACTGTAGATCTGCTGATGTTTGAATCTTACGTAGATGATCTTCTACTCGCTGGTTCTTGCGTAGACCCATATCAGTCATAGTCTTATAGGCATCCCAAGAGAAACCACCCTTGTTAGGAATAAGGAATACTGCTGCCTCTGGATATTCTTTAAAGATACTTTCGTTTTGTTCTACAAACATACCGGCTTCTTCAGCATAACCAAAGGAAGCAACTGTAGATCTTTCAGATTCTGGAACAGTAAAAGGTATTTGATTAGGGTATAGTTCTACCCAACGCTTCATTGCGTCGTCGTAATCAACATATTCATCTTTAAGATCATTCCACAACTGCTTAAAGTTAGCACGTCCATTGTCACGAACCCACTCGTTCATATCTGATTTGAGCTGAACTTGAGGTGATGCGGGAGCAAAGAATCCAAATACAAAGCGCATACCCAAAATACCTAGGGTAGTATTCTTTACCATTAGGCGGTACTCTTCAAGTTGCTGAGCAGATGGTGGAATAAGATTTCCTTCTGCATCATAACTCTTAGGAATACCGTGTCCTGCTGCCTCAAGGTAGGTAACTGCCTTGCGGTGTGCTGATGCGTACTGTGAGTCACGCTCGTCACGGCCCATTGCACCGATTAAACGGTTGACGTGTGCCGGTAAAAATGCTGAAGTTACAGGTTGATCTACTGCATACTTACCTAAAGTATAACGAGTAATCGTATCGGCTGCGCCTGGGCTAAAGATATTAACAATACTTTCAAGAGTCTTGATAGAAATACCAGCAACGGGTCCAGCAAAGGTAGGAACAAGTGAATCTGGATTTAAAGATGGGGTTAACATCTTAACCTGAGCACCAAACTGAATAGGCATTGGTGCTCTAAACTGTGATCCAATACCTAAACCGTCAAGCATCTTCTGCATTGCGTTATATACAGGTTCAATTCCTGGGTAGATAAAGTACTTTTCACCTTGATCGTCTTCTTGTACGAAACCAGAGTGAGTAATTCCCTCATATGTCAAGGCTGCTATAGCGATTGACTCTGGGTTGTACTTAACAGCACGACCAACACGACGATAAAAGTCCTCAGTGGCACGATAGAAGCGTGCAAAGTTACGAATCGAGAAAGACATCTGTGAACGAACTAGCGGATTGTCAATATATGCAAGAGTTTGTCCAATAGCACGCTCTTCTACTACTGTGGCTAAATCACGCTTAGCCTTTTCAGTAGCTTGAAAAACAAGTTCTCGTTCTGCTGGGTTAATACCCTTAGTGTATGAGGCAATCCACGCATCTTCAAAGCCTGACTTACGCATTTGCCTACGAATATCTAGCATTTCAGATACAACAATAGGCTGACGTGACATACGGGCGTTAGCCATACCCAGCCAGCGCCATCCATTTTCCATAAATGTTGCACCCATATTGCCTGTATTAGTTACAGGTACAAGTTGTGGTCCAATTACACTTCTTGGTAGATCCATATCATCTGCTGTGCGAAGATCATCTAATGATATCTTGCCAGATACTACATACTCACCATTGTCATCAAGGGTGCGAACCTTGTTGAGAAGATCATCATTAAGTATTGTAACGCCATTGGCATCTACTCTGCGTGTTTCAAATATTTTGCGGGTGCGATCATAAACAAGACGAGCGTGCTCATCAATACTGATACCCTTAGCCTTAAGAAGTGACTGGTTTACAATGTCTGGGTTTTTTCCAAGATAGGCACGGATTGCTGCAATAGCAGCCTCTGGGTTGTCAAGGTTTGCGACAGCCAAAGCACCTAGTTCATCATTAGAAACGTATGAAATGCGAAGTAGCCAGGAAACAAGTGATGCTTCATCCTGATTAGTTATACCAATAGTCTTAAATCCAAGAGTATTTGCATCACGACTGTATTGTTGTTTAGGACCGGTAATGCGTAGTTCTGCTGAACGTACTCCGTGCGCCTGGGTAAACCCTACTGCGCTAGTGAGAAAGTCTGATCCTGTAGCAAAGTTAAAGCCACCTTCTGAAATAACAGATAAGAAGTTCTCGATGTCGCCATAGATGATCTGTTCTGTAAGGAGTTCTACCGCTTCCTCGTTCATTGGCTTGCGACCTTGTGATTTCAGGAAGTTATTAACACGTCCTCTAGTAAGAGCACTTGCCATAATCTCACGTGTTTGACGGACGATATCAACATCTGTTTCTTTACGCAGTTGAGCAATTCGATTCTTTGCAGCGTTGATAGTTGCTTCGTCTGTAGACTCTTCGATTGTTTTACGAAGTTCTTTAATTTCAGCTTTGCTTGTAGTGAGTTTAAGATCAAGCGCCTTGATCTCATCTGCGTAGCGAGCAGCCTCGTCTTTATTAACAATACGCATAACAACACCTAGTGGACTATTTGCCAAGTTCTCAAATGCTCCAGCACCACGTGCTTCTTGCAATGAGGTAAGTACACGTGTAGTCAGACGACGGCTACTTGCAACTCCCCAAGGAGATACACCAATAGCAAGACTAATCATAAGATCTTCAACAGAGTTACGAATAGCATAACGTGGGCCAGCAAGAGTAAGGAATGACCAATATCCAACTGTCTTTTCAAGAAATGTACTATTTGCAATCGGACCAATAATCTTTTGTCCTAGTGTACTTCTTGCAGTAAGGCGATCAATGTCTCTTAGAGTTGGAACTGTAACTATGCTACTAAAGTCTGTAGCAAATGCACCGACTTCATCTAGTGCATTATCATTGTTATCAAATTTAGCCTTACCTTTACCTGCCATAGCACGACCTACGCTTTGGGTAGGTTCAGTTGTGTTGATGCCACGAATATCAGATATGTTAGCCATAATGCCATCAAAAAATTCTTTTCGCTGGCCTACATCATCAATGCCACGAAATACTTCTGCTGCTAACTTAGCTTCACGTTGTGGAAACACTAGGCGTGATAGGCGATAGATATACTCTGGTGCTTTAGTGTCAAGAAGATCAAACTGATTGTCCCTAAACATAGGTGCAATAGCAAAGCGTTGCTTAAATCGGTCAATACGGACACCAATATCTGCTGTAGAAAAACGCGCTACGCCAACTTTCTTGGTCTTATTAAGAGCGTCTACTGTCTCTACGATTTGTTCACGGCCTTCTGTGATGGCCTTATAGATACCAGCATCTGTTGCATCTTCACCAAAGAATGATGCGTTAACAAGAGCCGGTCCTACTTTATCAATGTTAAATATTCTATTAGCCGTAGTCAAAGTGGCAACTCTAAGTTTGCGAGCCTCTGTCATACGTGGCGCAATAATGCGGCGACGACCACCTGCGCCCGTAATCATCTCATCCATTTGTTTTGCATTGGAAAAAAATGCTTTGGCGGTAAGAACGTCTTCAATAGGCTCTGCCGCCTTATTAAATGTTTGAATAACTGCTGGGCCAAACTCAGGGGCAAGAGTCTTCATCTCTTCAATAAGACGAGCTTTGGTTACAGTATCTTGTACTTCATCGGCTTTGCGATAGGCTTTAAGTTTAGCGCCGTATTCATTCCAGAATGTAGCAGTCTTAGGCTGATCGAAGTATTTTGCAAATGCAACACCATCACGTGCTGCGCTACCTGCAATAACTTCTACTGAATACTTAGAAATATCATATAGTTTCTTTACTTTACCACCAACAATAAGTGGATCAGCAAAGATTCGATATGCAGCATCTACTGCTCCTGATACTGCCTTGTAGAAAAATCCAGATCCTTCGTATTTCTCAGGAATAAATAGGTTTGCTATGAAACGACCAGGTGAGTACTTAGCTGCTTGAACAGCATCCATTGTATCTTGAAAGAGATCTTGTTCTTCCTTTGTACCTTGGGTCTTATCGTAAAGTTTAAGATACTTAAGTTGCTGAGGTGTAGCCTCAGCAATAATTCTACCTTGATCTTCACCCGATGCAATACGTATAGCGATATCAACAGCAGTAGGATCAAATAGTTCCTTAGCACGTTCAATACGACCTGGGCTAAATACTTTGTCACCTTTATCGTTGGCTATATCCCAAGCCTCGTTAAGATTTACCTTTTGATCTCCTGCAACTAAAACAGTACGAGCAAGGCGTGTAGAAAAATCTGAAACATTCTGAAGTCCTGCAAGACCTTTACCTAACAGATCAACTACAGCTCCACCAGTATAGTTCCAAGCAGTAGATAGCCAACCTTCATCCGGTTTTTCAACTGGAGTTTCAGTGCCATATTGTTGCTTTAATGAAGCCTGTTGTGTAGGTGTATATTTAGCATACTGCTGTTGGGCTAGATCATTAGGAAGAGAAGTGAGTTGTTTGTGGGCCTTAAGGGACTTACTGTAAGCCTCAACCCTTTTTCTATCTTCTGCCGCCAACTTAGCTGCATAGGCTGCTGATGAAATATTATCAGCCATTAGTTACCTCGCGCTAGAGCGTTCTGATAAAGGATAGCAACTTCACCTGTATTGTCAAAAGGAATCATCTCAGCGAGAATATCTGATAGTTTGCGTTCTGCAAACTTTGATTGCATCATAAGTGCGCTAGATCCAGGGCCTGCACCCATATCAATACCTGCTGTTACAGGTTCTTCTGGACGTTGTGTTGGTTCATATAAACCAGTAACTGGTGTTTGGTCTGGACGTACTCTATCTCGTGGTGCTGATACTGCATCTGCTGTTTTGCTTAGTGGAGCACCAGACTTAATAGCCTGTGTCTCGACGCCTTCGCCGTATGCAATGGAACCCATCTCTAAATTATCTGTACGTGTGGAATACTTGCCAGGACCTGCTGGGCCAGCCAATGGATTCATTGGTGCTGTTGTCATCGGTCCTCCTCTAAAGTCTCTAGGTCTTGCGCCATTTGTTGCCACGCCTGATTAGTTTCAGTCTTATGGTTAGAATGGTAAATACTTAATTCATATAATGATTCAAAAAATCCTGATGCAACCTGCGAGAAGTTATATGCAGCTTCTGCAAGTATTACTATAAAATCAGAAGGGCGTATAGGACGACGTATTCTATTATTATCCATCGTCCTACACACCTTCCACTAAATCTATTAACCTTTTTTTACTGATGTGCCTTTGCGAGCTTTTGCCATCATTCCGAAAAAAACCTTGCCGCCTTTTGGCTTAGAGGTATCCTTCTTGCCTTCTACTGGCGTTGACATTGGCGCCTTAGCGCGTGATCCCTTGTTCATATTTACACCTCCCTCACTTATGCTGCGCCGGTAATACCAGCGAGTAGTTGTGCTATATCTGGACGTTGACCAGCAGCAGGGGCCGAACCAGCTTGTGTTTGTGTAGGTTGCTGCGAGGCAGGGGCGGGGGCCGCACCTGCTGCTGGAATCTGTTGCTCCATACCTGGTGCCATAGGTGGCATCTCTGGGGTTGGTGCTGGTACTGGTTCTGGCATAAACGCCTTTTCAATAATGTTTTCTAGGGCTTGTCCCTTTTGGCGACCTTGGATAACAGTTGCGATACGGCTGATAATCTGTGAAGGGTCTTGGCCTTGCGCCGCGAGTGCCGGTATCGCCTGAGCGTACTGAGCAACAGCAACGCGCAGAGAATCACGCATTTCTTCAATATCAACACGTTGTTCCTCCTGTGTAACGTTAAGATCCATAGGGATCTCACGACGTACATAGTCGCGTGAGACGAGTTTGTCTGAACGCATTTGTAGCAAAGCAATGATGGCACGGTTAGGGTCCATACCGGACATAATTCCGTAACGGACATCTACGCCATATTCACCCTTGATGTCGCGGGTTGGGATGTATTTAAGTACATAAGGTGTTCCGTCATCAGAACCCTTGATAGTCTTTGGAATTCCACCAAAGATTTTCTCATCTGCTTCAAAGCAGAGTGAGGTAAGTTCTGTAAATAGTCGAGCAAACTGTGCTTGTGCTGCCTTGATCTGTGTATCAAATCCAGCCTGTAGAGCTTGTACACCACGACCTGTAACAACAGATGCGTCAATGTTACCTGAACGAGACTCTGGGTAACGAGCACCCATACGTAGTTCACGCTCTAGCACACCGGATTCTGTAAAGACTCCAGGTGGTAGCTCTAGTGGTACACGGCGAATACCTTGTGGATTAGCAGAACGCATAATTGCATCCGGACCAAGTGCAAGTTCTTGCACATCTTGTGGGATAGCAATAGGTGCTTGGATAGATTTTTCAGCAGCTTGAATCTGCAAGATGGCAAAGCGAGCACGGGCCAGTTGGACTGAGAGTACATCATCAAACTGACCACGTGCTTCGCCATCTAAGGAGGAACGCATAACAGTACGTGCCATACACTTGCCAAGAACATTCGGCGTTGAGGATAGAACTAAGTTCTTACGCTCAGGTAGGTATAGCAGGTCCTGATCTTTATCGTGGTACTTGACCATTGATACATAAGGAGATGATAACTGATACTGGTTACGACCTAGAATCTGCTCGTAGAACTCTGGATATTGTGATGCTAGTGATTCAGCATCGGTAACAATAACCTGAGTTACAGATAAGGTTCTGCCGTAACGATCTAACTCTGGGTAGATTCCAAATGGATTGAGCATACGGATACGAGGATTGTTATCATCGTAATCCATCTCAACCATACCTACACACATACCGTAGGTATTATACCAATCGGCTGCTGTGTACATCTGGAGCTGTAGATCAGAGTTTGATATATAGAAGTTAGCAATGCGTGTGCGAGTATCTGCAGCCTTACGTGCTGCATCAGAAACCATATTGGTTGCTGAACAGTTAAAGGATGGCAATGGGGCCATTGCCTCTGCTAAGTCGCGTGCTGCTACGTCAATGAAGTTTGCAACGAGAGGCTTTGGATAGTCCTCTGAGAACATCGAAGGAAATACCTTGGAGATATCTCCTTGACGTACCGAAAGTACATCACGCATACGCTGGTCACGCGCTGATGAGCGTGTGCGTAGGCGCGATAACTTCGCGTCAACTTCTTTGACTGATAACAATGTAACTCCTAATAACGGGGATTAAAACTATTACTTACGCTTTGTGCCTTTTGTGTAAGCGCCTGGTTTGTTGTACATATCAGAAGATGTACCCTTCTTACCAGACTTGATAGCAGTTCCAACTTCTTTGATCTGTGTTCTGATGTTCTTACCAACGTTCTTACCTGTTGGCTTTACACCCATAGCGGCTCTACGAACGTTCTGCTCTTGGTCACGAAGCGAAGTTCCAACTGCTGTCTTAATGTCGCGTACTTCACGTGCTACTGTCTTTGCACGGCCTGCAACTTTACCTGCTACCTTGCCTACCTTAGAGACTACTGATGAACCAGCCTTTGGGCCACGTGATGCTGCCTTCTTAGCAGCAATTCGAGCATCGCTCTTCTTTTTAGATTCTGCTCCTTGAACCGCGTACATTTCTTTACGCAAACCTGTTACATAAGCTCTTGGTGAGTATGAAGTTGAAGGCTTCTTTGCTTCTGCTTTTTTTGCTACAGCTTTTGCTGGTGTTTTTCCCATCCCTTTAGGGAGGGTCTTTCCTGTCTTTTTTGATTCTGGCATTTCTATTCTCCTTAGATTACTCTCATTTTGTTTTGTTCTGCGAACGCTTCTTCCAAGTTGATGACTGTTCGCTTGCCTATCTCTTGGCGAGATAGGAATGGATTTTTCATATGATGGGTGGCATACTTGCCATAGTTGAGCATCTCACGTGCTCGGATCTCGCAGAACCAGAGAGCCATCACCATATCGGTCTTACCCTTAGTCGTTGGAGTCCAGGTAATTAACTGCTCAATCAAAGCCTTGACATTCTCAGTCTGATCTGATGGCAGATGTATTAAGTTATCTCGATGGTGCTTACCATCAAACTGCTTAGTACCAAAGAGGGTAGACATAGAAGCTACACCGAAGCCGGCATCCCACTTGTTAGAACCAGTGTGGTGTTCCTTGAACTGCACTCCGCGTGAGGCTAAGTGCATACGGATACCTTCGTCCTGGGTTAAGAAGGATTGGAAGGCGTTCTTTTCGACGATCCACTCTGAGGGGGAGTAGAGGGATGTCCAATCAAAAATAAGATTACGGATATCGGCTGGAGACGGGCGGCTAATTTTAATAGCATCTACTATGTACCTCTTGCTCGTTGATCGGTCAATGGCATAGCAGATAGCTGCGGTATCGCCAATCATTGCAGGATCAAGACCGCAAATATAAGTAAAGCCGTTTAAGTCTCGTGGATGTCCTGGGTGACCGGCAACTAGGTTGCCTGCCTTACGCATACCGTCAATAGATCCTTTAACACACACGGGATCAAAGGCAGCATTTTCAGAAACGTCCTGCTGCTGATATACCAAAGCCCAGGTGCTTGCATCCATCGCTTGGCGTTCATTGTAAAGGTTGCGTCCAGACCAGCGAGGGTATAGGCCGTCTTCGTTCTTATCAGATTCTAACTGTCCATCAAATGGAGCGTCCGAGAAAGGCCATAAGGTTTCCCACTTGTCAGGATCTTCATCGGCTGTAAGAAGGGCCGGCATTGCTAGATACTTCCAAGGAACCTGACCACCAGGGTAGCGGTCCTCAGAGCGTAGCTCGCGGTATAGATCCACCGAGGCTACACGAGTTCCAATAACAATCAGTTTACCCGTAGGGTTCAAACGGGATCGCACGTCCTGGGTCAACCAGCGGATCTGCTTCTCAAACTCATTAGCGTTCTTTAAGGTGACCGCATCGTCTACGATAATCATATCGGCACGCTTACCGTAGATCTGACCACCGATACCGACGGCTTCGATGTTCGGGTCCTTTTCAGATGACTCACGAAGTTCATCACCAAAGGTGACACGGGTTGCCTGCCACGAAGCAGACTTGGAATTAAACCCTACGCCAGCAGCATAAGCGCTCTGAAGATCTGCATACATTGGGTGAGTCAGACGTTGCTTGATGGCGTAGAGAAAGTCGGCAGCTAGTTGCTGCGTCTGGGATACAATAAGAACTCTAAAGTTAGGATTCCTACATACCTGCCAGGTGACGTAGTCCACAGTGATCGTAATGGACTTGGCGTGGTTTGGCGGGATATTTATCAGGACGCGGTTTGCTGCAAGTCCTGGCTCAAACTTCATACTGGGGTGTAGCCACCCAGGTTCTCTGCCTTCGATCACATCTACAATGTTTTGCTGATGTGGGAAGGTCTTACTGTGGAGGAAGTTCTGGCGAAACTCTGCGAAGGTCAGGTCGTGAGCATCGCCGGAAGCGAACTGCTTATCCTTCAACCCTAGGCGGGTTCGATCCACCTTATCTGCAAATATCTTATCTGTGCGGCGGTAATACTCATAAGTCTTAATGGACTTGCCAGCAGAGGCAGTAGCTGCCTCAACTGTCATACCTTCTGCGACAGCGCCGAGGATAATTCTCTTGGCGATGTCTGCTGAGTTCTCAGCCATTAGACTCCCAGTTTACTTAGTTGGACGGACTCTTCCGGCTCTTGGAGCTATTTTAACGCCCGAAAAATCTTTTGGTGTTTTAGGAGTACGACCAGGAGAAACAGGTCTTACAGCAGAAAGGGTTGGTTTTACTTTAGGTAAAACTGGTCTTGGTTTTCTAGTTGCCATTGTTATTCTCCTAGGACCGGCTGGGCCGGAAGTGATTTTATTTAGCGGGCTGAGTAATTTAGCGGATCTAGTATTAGATAGACCTCACCCGACTAAAAGGCACCGCTGCGGTTCGGGCTTGACGCCCGAAGGAGCTACAGCGAACTGAGGGGTAAGTCAGTACTCGGCCTAGGGGCCTCGTGAGAGGCAACCGTACGGGTCGCGAAGGTCTTCCCCGCTTCGCTCCCCTACTATATACTAAGGCAGGAAATTTAACGCATTTCCCGTTTTATTTCTGTGATGTCTATCACACCGGTATAAGTCCTGTTCAGAGGCCACTTTTAGCTTTCACTTTAGCAAATATTTTTTGTGAGGGTGTATAGGTATGGTGTCTGGTGTTTTCACTATGGGCGGGTGCCTGTTTGTCCTGTTGCCGTCTACCCCTGCCCTACTGTCGGTTTAGTCTGTCGGTCTAGCGCGGTGGTCTAGTGAATTGTTGGGGGCTTGCT
>Ga0315903_10007737_pt1 | contig 13388 bp, 15 predicted proteins | sample LakEriMetagenome_7_FD_203524 | JGI IMG/M metagenome (GOLD analysis project Ga0315903, IMG submission 203524) | Freshwater fungal communities from buoy surface, Lake Erie, Ohio, United States - Buoy 2 MA119 | ecosystem: Environmental > Aquatic > Freshwater > Lake | place: USA: Lake Erie, Ohio...
AGACGGATTTCGGGGGTGGGTGGCCGTGGGGTCAGTCAGGGGCCCATAACGCAAAGCCCCGCGTGGTGCGGGGCTCTGAGCGCCTGGAAGCTCGGCTGAGCGAGTCAGCAGGGCTTGTTCTGGCGGGCCAGCAGAGATTGTATAAATAACTTGCTCAGGTCAAAGAGCATCGTTTTTTGGTGGGGTCGGGGATTCGAACTTCAGGGCCAGAAGGCCGTCCCCTCGTTCAATACGCCCGAGTTCCACCAGCCGTGCAATCGCCCGATATAGCGCCTCATGGGTCACGGCCAGTTGCCTGGCCAAGTCTTTGACGGAGCAGGTCAATGCATATCGGCCGTCAGTTCCCTCGGTCTCGATCAGGTGCAACAGCCGGTCCTGCACTTTGGGCAGTGACAGGCGCTCGTTTTGAAGCCGAAGTTGCCGCACTTCCCGGCTGAGCATTGCGATCCATCGCTCGGCAAAGGCGGCGTCCTTCTTGAGGGCTTGGCGCAGAGCCTGGATGGGGACCTTGGTGACCTGCGTGTCCAAAGTGGTCCGACCGTCACAGTGGTAGCGACTGGACGTCAAACTGGCCTCCCCCACAAAGCCACTTTGGCAACGTTGCAGGCAGGCCTGTTGACCATCAACGCCGTGGCGCTCCAACACCACCTCGCCGGCCGACACAAAGAACATCCACCGAGGGGGATCACCGGTCAAAAACAATGCCGTCCCTCCCGGAAAGACTTCAGCCTCGCACTGACTGTGGAGACTGGCGGACAACAATTCCTTGAGGGGCTGAGGCAGGAAGTTCATAGTTAACCAGAATCATATGATAATAATCATATGCAAGACAGTTCACTTATCCCGATACTTAGTCCATGACGGATCAATTTTTTAGCTTCGGGCGCCGCTTGCCCGAATACGAAGTGCCTGTTCTCAATGAGCGCGCCGTGCGTGCCGCTGCTGGCATCCTGTTCTTTTTTGCTATGGCCTCGTTCATGAACGCCTGGCTTCTAGGCAACTTCGAGCCGACAAGGGTGTTCGTGGTTGCCTTCCTGATTGACTTCACGATCAGGCTGTTCGTCAACCCCCACTACGCACCGAGCATGGTGATCGGCCAGTGGCTGGTGCGCCGCCAGCAACCTGAATGGACCGGCGCTCCTCAAAAGCGGTTCGCTTGGGGCATCGGCTTTGCCCTGGCCCTGACGATGCTCTACCTCGTGGTCATCAAGGGAGTGGTTGGCCCCATCAATCTGATCGTGTGTGGACTGTGCTTGTTCTTCCTGCTGTTTGAAAGTGCTTTCGGCATTTGTATCGGATGCTGGATTTACAACCGCCTCAATGCCGAGCAGGCCAAGCTGTGTCCCGGCGGCGCCTGTAAATACACCCCAGACCCCAACCAACGCCTGGTCGTCGGACAAATCATCTCGGTGGCACTCTTTGCCACCTTCGTCACATTCGCGGCTCCGAAATTGGCCGGAGGTGGCATAGCGATTTCTCCGGCTCCGGCGACAGACGTAGGCGCTGTGACTGACCCCAAAGAAATCGAGCGCTGCAAAGTTCCGGATTTTGCGAAGGCTATGGGGCACGAAGAAAAATGGAAGCTGCACAACAACTGCCGCTAGCCGAAGCCAGGACCTTAGCTCCTGCGTTCGCTTGAGTACTCGTACATGAAACAGCATCACTTTCTGATCGGCTTCACCCTATCGCTGCTCATGGCCTCAGCCTCGGCGCAGCACAACCATTCTGGTCATGGCTCAGTCCAAGGTCACAGCCACAGCGCCTACGCGGGCATGCAAACACGAACGATCAAGTCGCTATCGAATCAGGAAATCGTCGACCTTCGAGCCGGGAAAGGCATGTCGATGGCGCTGCCCGCCGAACTGAATGGCTACCCGGGCCCCAGTCACGTGCTGGAATTGGCTGAACCGTTAAAACTCACGGAACAGCAGAAAAGCCGGACACAGACCCTGTTCAAGCAGATGCAGGAAGAATCACGTGCGGCCGGCGAGGCACTGATCGCAGTTGAGATCGAACTGGATGCCCTCTTCAAAAACAAGCAGGCCAACGCGACGCTGTTGTCCCAAGCCACGGCGAAGTCAGCGGCCGCGCAGGGGCGTTTGCGTGAGACTCATCTGCGATACCACCTGCACATGATGGACGTGCTGACAAGCGAGCAAGTGGCGCTCTACAACCGCTTGAGAGGTTATTGAAGTCGCCATACGGCGTCTGAGTCGTGGTATCTCGGTGGTGTGCCCCACCGAGTCGGTGCACTGCGTACCCTGCCTGAGAAGAACAGCGCAGGCCGACGGTATTAACCTGTATGAAATCAACACATACAGACATCAAGGCACAAGCCCAAGGCCACCTCTCTTCCACAACACCACGGTCCGAAGGCACCCGTGACGTGCTGGATGTCCTGAACAGCAGCATCGACAGGACGTCGGCCAGGGAGTCCTTGCCAGAACCCCAATACGGGGGGTCAGAAGTCGCGAATGAACTCCGCCGCGAACTCTTGACCGAAAAAATGCTCGCCGACCGCTGGGTATGCTCAGTCGCGCGGCTTCAGCGCTGGCGTACCGTCGGTGAGGGGCCACCCTATTTGAAGATCGTGGGGAAAGTGCTGTACCGGCTCAAGGACATTGAGGCCTATGAAGAAGCCTGTCTGATCCGGAAATTGTTCTAGGAGCGCTTCCAAGGAGGCCCCGAACAGGTTGTAAATTGTTCGAACGACTTGGAATCAGTTCGAAATAGTCTTGGCGGGGCAGAAGCAATTGTACAAATAACTTGCTCAGGTCAAAAAGCATCGTTTTTTGGTGGGGTCGGGGATTCGAACCTGCAAGTGAAACCACGAGCTGCAGTTGCCATGGACCTAGAAAGATGAGGCTCATGACCCAGGAAGGGCACGTCGCCCGCTGCGACGCCCTAGATGGGAAGTGGTGCTTAACCCAGGCGGAACATGGCCTTGAACATTCCTACACCCTGAAAAGCCTCTGTCCTTACGCTCGCAGACCATGAAGGCGCCGTTCACGCCAGTGCGAGGCAGGAGACGACCTCGGCGGCAATCAGGACAAACCTGTTGCATTGCCGTCGTAAGGGGGTCCGGGACCTCTGACTCCTCGTCCTGCGAAATTTCCAGAGAGCGTACCGACTCCTGAAACTGACTCTCCAGCAACTCAGTCACAAAGGGTGAGGCGCCAAATTTAGGAACCAAGAGCACGCATGCCCGGCGGGCGCGCGTCATCGCGACATAGAACAGGCGCCGCTCCTCAGCATAGGGCAACGCGTCGGCGATGGGCATGAACAGGGACAACAAAGGATCGTCTTGCCGGGTGGATGGGAAGTCGCTGCCGGGAGTACACGACATGCCCAGAACGATCACGAAGTCAAAGCCCAGGCCCTTGGAGCGGTGGACGGTCGAAAAGCTCAGGTTCAGGTCACGCTTGAAGCGATCGGCCAGAGCGGTGAAGTTAGCGGGCTCTTGGAAGTTGTAACGTCCCAGCAAACACACATCGGCCGGCGCGCCTCGGCGTTGGGCCCAGGTGGCCATCTCCTCTAGTTGGCGAAACAGTGCTGAGTCGGACTTACCCGCATGAAAGACGATGCGGACCACCGCGTTTTTGAGGTCCGAGATGGCTACGACCGACTTGTTGATCTGGTTGGGATTCTTGCGGATGAACTCGCTTGATAGGTTGGCCAAGCCCTGATTGCAGCGAAACGTCGTGGCTAAGGTCACTTCGCGCGTGTAGCCAAAGAGCTTCTGAAACTGCGTCATCACCCGGATGTCCGAGCCTGCGAAACGGTAAATCGACTGCCAGTCGTCACCAACCGCAAAGAGCGTCGCATCAGGGTTCTGATGCAACACCGCCTTCACGAGCTCAGCCCGGGCATTGCTCATATCCTGGAACTCGTCGATCAGGATCGCTTTCAAGCGCCCCTGGACGGGTTGGTCGCGCAGGCGCTGCGCGGATATCCGCAGCATGTCGTCGAAGTCGATCTGGCCGGCATTCGCCAGCATGGCTTCATAGTGTGCGAAGACTTTCTCAAAGAGTCGAACAAAGTTCGCGCTGCGGTCCGAATCAGTCGAAGCTTGGGCCTTGGCCCGCAGTTCTTCGATGCTCAGGTGGTTGCTCTTAAAGTGGGCGATGGCTGCACCCAGCAAGTCCAGCGCCGGCGCTTGCTTAAATCCAGCCGATGCAGCCAGTTCCTGGGCTCGCTCCCAGCTTATAGGCTGGGGCTTTGCTCCGGCTCTCTCCAGACTCGTTCGTAGCTTGTCCTCCCAAGCGCCGGTCTCAAAGTCGCCGCTGGTGGTCTCAAACCAGCGCGCTTTGACCTCGGTGAGCATGCTCCGTTTACTCGCCGCCTGCTCCTCATAAGTCATACCGTGTCGGTTCACCCCCCAATGGACCGGGGCCTCGCCGAATATGTTGATGCCGAAATGTTCGTGCCAAAGGTCGAGATCTGGGTAATAGAAATCAGGCTGATAGCCGCGTGTCCACGGGTGCGAGGCAACAGGCGGAAAGGACTTCTCATAGACGAACTCAATGCCCATGAGCGTGAGCCAGTTGGCAATCTGAAGCTCTTGCTTGGATCGCACCGTATCGCCCGACAGGGTACGGTACAGAAAACTGCCCGGATCCGGGAGTTCGACGGTACCGATAGGTTGGGCGATCAGCTCGCGCCAGCTCTTGCCCAACTGGGCTGCGACGTCGTTAGCCTCCTCGGTAGTGCCGCTCACTCCATGCAAGGCTAGAAAGCGGACAGCATCAGCCTGAAACTCAGCGTCAGATTCAATCAGCTCAAAGAAAATCTTTAACAGTTCGCCTGAACGGAGATCTGATGACAGTGCCGACGGCGCCAATTTCAAGTTGGGACCCGTCTCTTTGATTATTGCCATCCCAAACGCGTGAAACGTACTGATTTCGGGGATGGACGGAATCACACCTCGCTGTATCAATCTTTCTTGGACGCGGGTTTCAATCTCATCGGCCACGCTCTTGTTGAAGGAAAGGACCAGGATCTCCTCAGGCGATGCGTACCCCTTTTTCACCAAGTAGCCCACTTTGGAAACCAGCACCGAGGTCTTTCCCGAACCGGCTGCAGCAATGACCAAATTACAGTCTTCCATCACAACGGTAGCCACGCGCTGCTCTGAGGTCAGTACGCTTGATTCGACGGAACGGAAATACGCGTCGTGAACGGCAATCTCGTTTGCTACGAACTGGTCGTTGCGTGCCTCAATCGCGCTGTAGTTGCCGGAGGCGATCTGCTTGTAAAGCTCAAGGTCTGGCCGCAAAGGCTCGAGGTCAGGTGCGATGAGCTTCGCTTGATCAATATCCCAGCCAAAGGATGAAGTTTTACAAGTGGCAAGTGCCTCACGGATTATCTTGTTCGACACATAGCGACTACCAGCCATTGCTGTTCGTATCGCCCTCACCGCAGGCATCAATGAGCCAATTGCCCTCGCAAAGGCGGAGATTTCTTTCGCCAGACGTCGAGGCATTCCCCTCAACACAAGATCCTCTGCTTGAGGTCCAAGGCGAAGATGGGCCCAAAAAAAGGCCGGATGAACTTCACAAGCTGTTAGATCGCCCCAACTGTGAAGTTGACCATCAATACGTAGCCCTTCAGGGCTGACCTCCATGGACCAGCCCGCTCCGAAGAAGAGCCGGGAAAGAGGGCCAGGTGTCCAACGTTTTGCCATAAGAAGAGCGAATTACCACTCCCCAAATGATACGCATTTTGATTTGTACAACCCTAACAGTGAACGAGGCATCACCGTGCCCTACTTCGCCAAACTTGGAATTACGAGGAGCCCCAATAATTACTTGGCACCTTGAGGATCAGGTGGAAGGATGATCGAGTGCTTACGCGACTTACCACTTTGCCCCGGAAACTCTTTGAAAATGGACTGAATCATCGGCGGCATGATGGTGGGCAGTTGATTAAGAATACCTTCACTTCGAGCCTTGCCTTCATAGACCTTATTGATCTTGGCTCCAGCCATCAGTGATGACATCTCGACGATTTCGAGATCTAGAAATCGCCGGTAAACAGTATCCGAGCGGGAACCTGACCCTACGACTCCATAAGTGGGAGTGTTGTAGGTTGTCGCATTCAGCGTAGCAGTGTTGCCGAAGCGATTGACTGTCCCATATGTACTACTAGACGCAACTCCGGTCTGTCCAATGATCGGGTACGAGGAGACCACCTCGCGCCCGTTGTCTATGCCATAACGAATGAATACTGCAAATGCAGCCGACGAGGGGTCAACCTCAATCATGCCGGCCTTCTGCAATTCAGCAGATACTGCCTGAGCGTAGGTCTTGTACTCAAGTCCGCCCTCTTGTTCTTTATAGGGAACCATCGCGTACTTGACCCCGTTGGGAGACGGCATCGCGTGGAACACCGATACGCTTGTCTCAACGGGCAAAGGAGCAGTCGCACAACCCGAGAGGAAGGCTGCAAATAAGACTGACAAGGCGGCGATAGCATTTCGCATGACGAGTTCTCCGATGTCACTTCATTTTATATTTGGTTTTGAGAAAGAAATCGCCTGATAAGGTGTACTTATTTAATCAATAACATGAGCCTCGTGCAAAAGTAAAGCGACACCAGCCTCTCGCCGCGCCACAAGCCCCGGCAGTACTCTGCCCCCACCGTACACCCAGCGCCTCAGCTCGGAAGCCGCCCCAGCCCAGTCCCTCTGATTGACTCGCCGTCGGAGAGTTGAAGTCTGAAGCCGGCCTGCTCCCAGATTGAACGTAAAGTCGACGATTGCCCCGAGCCGTGTTTCCGGCTCGGTCGCTAAAACGGGACAGAACCGAAGCGTTGCTCGCAGGGCCAACTGCATGTCAGCCTCCAGGTAGGCCTCACCCTGGACCAGAGTAATCGGGGGATGGGCTTGGTCGCACAGGTGCCCGTACCCGATCGTCCAGAACCCGGCTGGGCAAACGTACGGATATGCTCGGCCAGGGTCATTTTTTGGTACTCGGCAGAACCCCTCAAACCGCTTGGCGAGATCGATCGCAGCCTGCGGGACAGAAGTCATGATCGCACTCGATCAAAGACACGCCCCAGGAACCAGAAGTTCAAAACACCAGCCCATAGCGCCTGATCTGCTTGGGTCCACGCATGCAAGATGGCTTCGCCCCAACTGACTCCCGCGTTTAAGGCACCGATGAAAGCGGCAGTCTTCGCCGCGCAGTACAGCCCCATGAACCAGTAGGTAATGACAGGGCGAACGCTCGCAGAAAGGGCGTCCGCCCACCCCACCCCAGAAGAACGCCCCTGAGCCGCTACGGCCTCTTTCAAGGCCTCAATGGCGCCGGTATTCCATGCTCCGTCGGCCGCAGCGCTGATCTCGGCCATGCGCTGGGCACCGCGGAGCTTTTCAAACTCCAGAGCTTTGTCCTGCATGGCCAACTCATGGCCGCGCTCACCCTTGCGGTCAAGCCACTTCAGGACCTCTGGAGCAAGGCGAAAAGCACCCCCTAGAAGGCCGCCGAGCAATGTCTCGATCATTGGGGGCCTCCCATCAACTTCAACTTGATGGCCGCCCCCACCAGGAGCATCGCCAGGATGGCTGTTGTCACCACTTTGATCGTGGTCCGCCAAGCTGTGCGCCTTGCGTCACGCCAAGCTTCGAGGAGTTCCCGCAACTCGCCAATGTCCCTAGCAGCGTGACCGTTTTCCAATCCCAGCCTTGCCAAAGCGCGCTCGGCCCCGCGCTCAGCAGCGCCATTGAGCAGGTCTTCGAAATCCTCTTTCCTCATAAGCAGCGTACGTGAATCAGATGGGACTGTCGTGTTTTCATCCATAGGCGATCTCCAAAAGCAAAGGCCCGCTCTGGCGTGAGCCAGGCGGGCCGTACGGTGATGGGGTTAGTTCAGGCTGTGACGACTGGGACCGGAAACGGTTTGGTGTGTCCGCGAGCAGATGGCGAAGGTACTTTCAGCAAGCCGAAGACATCTTTGCGATCCTCCGGCAGGTCACCTTCGATGTAGATCGTGACAAGGCCAGTGAGGAACTCGATTCCAGCGGCGAATATGGGAAGCGCGTCCGAGTAAGCGTTGTTGCATGACGCCTCCCAGAGCGGGCCTTCAAGGAACATACAGGCACCCTTGCAAATATGAAGGACCGGACACTTTGGGCAATCGCTACGCTTAGACCAATGTGTTGCAGTGCGCAGCGCAACCGACGCCAAGTCACCGACATGACCAATACGGTGGCTCTCGGCGTTGGGGGCCATAGCCTGCGCACTTACGTTCTGGCAGGTCAGTACATTGCCCCGCAGATCGACAGCAAGAGCATCAGACCGATCCATACCGCACTTCTGAGCAACGCTTGATGCGGGTCGCTGAAGGCGAATCGAGTTGATGAAAGAAGCAACTCGGTCCCGGGCGCCGGAGACCCTATCCGCTTTGCCTTGCCGGATCTCATGAAAGGCCGTTCGACGAAAAGCATGAAACTCGTCAGGTGCCAACGACAGCGACAGACCGCCTGGGTCATAGGCATCTACAAATGCTCCTTCGGCGATCATCACGTCGGGGTCTTGGGTCAGTTCGGTAAAGAACTGCTGAATCGCAGCTCGAGATATGTTTGCGCGGTTGAGCATGGCGTTAAAGCTCACTCGACCCTTTGGAGCGAGTCGCTGGTATAGATCCAAAATTGCTGCGCGCTTTTCAGGATCGGCAAGCGGATCGGGACCGCGCACATGCTGACCGGGGCCGTCATGGCTGATACCGACGCTGAATCCCATCTCGTCCAGCCAGTGATTTATCTCCGCGTTCAGCAGCGAGCCATTAGTGATCACTGAAAACCCAGCGCTTGGGTACTTGGCGCGCAGCGCATTCGCGAGCGGACGCAAGGTCTTGATGTAGACAAACGGTTCGCCCCCCCAAAATTCGATGCGCTCAGGAGGCACTGTGACCCAATCATCAAGACCATTCAAGAACGAATGAACTTCGGCTGGATTCGTTTCGGCAGCACGAGGCACAAACCGTTGTGAGCAGTATTCGCACTCGTAGTTGCAAGACAAACCTAGCGAAATCTTCAGGACTCGCGGTGAAACTTTGGTTGCCGGGTTGTCCCTGCTGGTTGCAAAGTCCTGGCACTCAGGCCGGATCGCTGCAAAGGACTTCACTACGGGCTCTCCGGTTTTGAGATCGGTGAGTGCCGAGGTCTGGTTGTCATATCGAAGGGTTGGTCCCGACTCCCCACTTGGAGTCAAGGTGTGAATCAAAAAGGTGCTCATGGTTTCCTGTACGTAGTTCAGAGATACGCGATCAGGCGATCTCCATCTCAAAGTGAACTTCGACGCTGGGCGTTGCCGCCCGGTAGACGTGCCCGAAGTGGACGAGGTGGCTTGGAAAGATCAGCAAGCGATCTGGCTTTGGATCAACAAACCGAACCCGCTCCTCCATAGGGAGCACCTTGGTTCCGAATGGGCCAACAGGGCTTTGAAGCACCAGCGACCCGTTGTGATCTCCCTTTGCGTGGTCAGGCGAAGCTGCCGCATCAATCCAGTAAATGGCTGATAAAGCAGACGATTCAACATGTGGGGGTACAAAGTCGCCATCAAACTGAACAAGTTCACGGCCCGTTATCGATGCGACCTGGATCCCAAATGACATCTCGGCAATACGGGCTACCGACGCAAAAAGACTCTGGAACTCCGGCGCCTGAACTGCAAGTGACTCACGGGTAGCTCGCGACCAAGGCTTTGTGTTCAAGTTGTTGAAACGGTATGCCGTTAAGGCTCGCTCGCAAAGAGCAAGACGTGCTGGCTCTGTGAGCCCCAAGTCAGTCACCAGAATCGGTACTGCGAAAAGCGACTGGAGCATCAGATGACTTCTAGTGTGACGTCGTCTACCCCTGGAAAATACTTCCAGCCAGCTTTAACGCGAACCTTGTCTCCAGGGCTTAGCCCATTGGCAAAGACGGGTACTGTTGCAACCCCATCATTGGTCGCTACCCTGACACGAGACAAGACGCCGGAGACCGCCTCCAGGTAGACCGTAGCCTGCCGCTGAATCAGCTGCTCTGAGGCGTCCTCAACTCGAATGGAAATGGATGCCTGGCCATCGGCTGAGATGGTTGTTGGAGCCGACAAACGCAGGTGCGGGAGCAGAAGTGTTCTATGGGTGCCACTCGAAGCGGCTTGGCTCCACTCAAGGTCCAGTTCACCGGTAACAGCAACATCGTCATCGCTGCAGCGCTGATTCATGTTGACTGTCAGAAAGAGTTCATCATCGTCAGCATCAGAAAACGGCACATTGATGCCAACGAGAAGGCTTTGCTGCGATGTAGTCGCGAACTCTGTCGCATCAAGTCTTGCAGGCAGTGTCGAAACGAAAAGTGAAAAGAGCGACCCGAGACGACCATCTTTCAACGCAAGAAAATAGCACTGGTGATCGCTCCAATCCGGCCGATTACGAAGCGATGCCAGATCAACAGATACTTCTTGCTCATCATCTACAAAAACAGGTGTCTCGTCGGGATGGCCAATCCTGGATAACCGATATTTGACGATCAGCCTCCTTCTCTCAATCTCGCGATGGATATGCACTTGATGAAATGCATAGGGATGAAGCCGCGGGTTGCGAACTGCGATGACCTTCATGATTCCTCCCTGTCAGCAGCAGCAGTCGCAAGCACAGTTGCAATTGCAGTTGTAGCTATATCGGTAGGTTCTAAGAGCCACTGAGGAACCTCCATCTTCCAAAACCAAGCGATCCACTGAAACGTTTCCACAGTTGGTCTGCTGCACAACAGCTGTCGCCCCGGGTCCGTTGTAGCAATTACCAGTGTTGCCGCTGCAATTACCTGCGAAATACCCACAGTTGGTCACTGTGGAAAAAAAGTAGTCATGCAACCAGCCATAGTTAGCGGTCCACATGGATCCGCTGTTGTTCATGTACATGTCCCAGTTACCGTCGGACTTCAAGAAGCCCATCAGGTTGCTGTTGACATGGAGGTAGCGGGTCACGTTGTCCGTGTCCTGCATGTTGATGGTCGGGGCCGTGTTCTGAATCGTCAGATTCCCCGTCATCGTGTCGCCGGTCTTGGCCACCCGGCTAGATAGGTCGATGTTGACCGTCGCGTTACCAGCCGCATCAGGACCGGCTCCGTTTACTGACCTGACAAACGCCGTGGAGTCATATCCATCGAGCTTGTCGGCGTCAGCGGCTTTGGCAGTAATGCCGAGGTACGTAGCGTTGTGGTTGTGCGTGCTTGAAGCAAAAGCACTCGCATGCTGGCCGTCGAGCAGGTCCGCATCCAACCCCGTTCCTGCGCCATCAACGGTCAGAAGCTTTGCGAGCACATCGGCAGCGGTGTAAGACGCCGCATTGAGCTTGGCAGCGAACTGGGCATCGATGCCACTGGACAAGTCCATGATGAAGCGCCAGTTATCCGGGTTGGTCCCGATCAACTGGTAGAACTTCAACTGGTCCGTGCGGTAGCACAGCATCCCGATCTGAAGGTTGGTTGTTGGGAAGGTGGTACCGCTGTTGCACGATATCGCGGTCTTGTCGTTATTCAGAATCTCGATCAGAGAATCGGACAGTGTTCTGGACGACGGTATGTCGGTGAAGTTTTGCATCTAGTACCCCTGTGCAATCCAGGTGAAGGAGCCGGTCACGCGGGTGCCGGAACTGTTTTCGAGGACGGCTGTGAAGCCTGTCGTTGTGACTGCGCCGAGCAGACGTGGGATGGCCACAGCTGTGCCTCCCTTGTGGGTCATGGTCACCTCTGGTGCGACCCGAAAGCTGCGCGAAAAATAGATTGCGGCACCAGCTGCTGCATCGGTGATCTGGGTAGTGCCTCGATCGAAGATGTCCGGAACATCCACTGTCACCCGCAGGGCATCGATGAATCCGCGGTCTGAGTTGCGCGAATTCAAGACGGCTCTAAAGAGCGCACGCCGGTAGGTGTAGTCACCCTGGATGAAATCCCGAAAGTCGGTGTAGCCTGGCGGATGACCTGCTTCGACGATCGCAGCAAAGTCTTGCTCGGTAATCTCGGTGGTGCCGACGATCATGTCGCTGATCACCCCGTTTGCATGCCTGCGGTACTGCTCGCCCAACGCCAAAGCTTCCCGGGCGGTCAGGCGCATCGCCTTTCGAAGCGCATCCGAAACCGAGAAACCCTCCGACAGGTTTCTGCGATACGCCACCGTGCGCCCCAGCGCTTCACCCCAAGCGACGGCCTCTGCGACTCGCTTAATCGACTGACGCGCTACCTTATCTGTGCTGCTGAAAGCTTCCGCAAAAGGTTTTCGGACCTGCTTGGCGCCCAGATCACTGACACTCAAACCTTCGCTGATGCGCAAGATGAAGGCAATCAGGTCGGTATAGGTCTCTGCAAACGCCACCGCTTCAGCGATGCGCTTGGTGATCAGGCGATCCAAGTCATCACTTAGCCCAAAGGCTTCAAAGGCGTTCTTGGTGACACCTCGTTGTGGCGACTCCAAAAAAGGCAGGGATTCGGCCAGGCGCTTGATGCTGGTCTGACGCAATCCGTCAGACCAGACTAAGTTCTCCACAGAGCTTTTTGTCAGCACCCTTGTGAGGTAGTCGGATGCTTGGAAGGCCTCCTTAAATTCCTTGCGGGTGGCTTTTCCGGGGACCTCGCTGAACGACATTGTTTCGACCCAACGAAGGACAAAGGCGATCAGATCTGAGTAGGTTTCTCCAAACCCGACAGCTTCTGATTCACGCAGAGTGATTTGCTTGGCCAAGTTCTCTGAAAAGCCAAGACCCTCGCTCGAGCGCTTCATCCATTGGCGCCCCGTCGACTCGACCAGAGCCAAGCTCACCGCCACCGCAGCGTTGTAGACGGCGGGATAGGCCGTAGTCCAGTTCTTCCCGGCGCTCGCGCTCGACCATGTAAAGCCAGCAGAAGCCCAGGTGTACCTTGCGCCCTGGGTTTCGCTGACCGTCACCGTATCGGGCATGACAATCAGCTCATCGTGAATGTGAAGACCGCAGTCAGGCTGTCATCCGCACCCTTGTTGACCACGGGGAACACCACACGATCGAGCATGATTCCCCCGGTCGCAGCATTGAAGACGCCAGCCTCAGTCAAGGCACCGGTGCTGTCGCCAGCGAGAAAATCCGCTGTGAATGTGAAAGTCTTTGTGCCTGCGGTGTGCGCATAGGTGGCCGCATTGCGGTCAATTTCCGTCACCAGCGCTGACTGGGTCGCTGCTGCCGCCGTGGTGCCTGTGCCTAGCGCGATGAATCCCATCGTCGCGGGTCGGCTGGCGGCTTTGCCAATGGCATCGGCAATGAAATCAAAGCCGACGTTGACGATGATGTTGTCCTTGTGGACCGTCTCGACTTCACCGCTTGCGCGGCGAAGGATGAGTGTCATTGCGCCGTGAAGCTGCATGGATTCGTCGATCA
>Ga0315903_10007741_pt1 | contig 13386 bp, 24 predicted proteins | sample LakEriMetagenome_7_FD_203524 | JGI IMG/M metagenome (GOLD analysis project Ga0315903, IMG submission 203524) | Freshwater fungal communities from buoy surface, Lake Erie, Ohio, United States - Buoy 2 MA119 | ecosystem: Environmental > Aquatic > Freshwater > Lake | place: USA: Lake Erie, Ohio...
GAAAGCCCTGCCCGTATGGAGCAGACGATCTTAGGGCCGCAATCGTGAAGGCGGGCTCGCTCGATACCTTCGCGTTCAGCATCACCACGAGCCCGAACACCGTCCGGCGCTGGTGCCGGGAAATGGGCGTCGAGACCCGCGTGGGCAACCTCGGGCGCCCTGCCCAGGAGTGCCCCTTTACCTCGGGCGAGGACCTGCTCGCCGCGCTGAACGACGCCGGGAGCCTCGCCGAGCTTGCGACGAAGCGCGGGCACGACCCGCGGACGATTCGCCGGTGGATGCGCGACCTCGGCGTCGAGCTGCCCGGCGGTCGTCGCAAGAGCGAGGGCGGCGAGATACTCGGGCGCATGGAGGCCGCCGAGCTGGAGGCGGTGATCGCCGCGGTCGGCCCCGAGGTGCTGGGCCGCGTGCTGGAGCTGACCCCGGAGTGGATTCGCGCCGAGTGCAAGCGTCGGCAGATCAGCACGTCGCCGGCGGTCTCACCCCGGGCGCAGATGTTGGCGAAGCGCGTCCGCGAGATGGAGAAGCGCGAGGCCGCGCTCGCAGAGCTGCGCGAGGAGATGCGCCGGGCCGTGGACGAGGCCGCCGCCGAGCCGCCGCCGAAGCTCACGATCAGGACCCCGAAGCCGAAGCACGAGCGCCGCCCGACCGATGTGATCTGCCACGTCTCCGATTGGCAGTACGGCGAGGCCGTGCATTCGGATACCCCCGGGGGGCACTACTCGCCCGAGGTATTCGAGGAGGAGCGCCTGCCGCGCTACCTCGAAGCGGTGGAGGCGCTGATCCAGAACACCGCGGAGCTGGGCCCCATCGCGCGAGTGTGGATCGCCCAGGGTGGCGACGCGGTAGAGGGCCTCGACGTATTCCCGGGCTCCTCGGCCTATCACCAGACGGAGGGATACGACGCCGGGACCCAGGTCGTCAAGTTCGCGCGAGTGTGGAGCTCGGCCGTCGCGCGGATCGCCACCACCGCGAAGGCGGTCGGCGCCGAGGCGTGGGTCGTGAGCGTGGTCGGCAATCACGGCTATCCCTACGGGAAGAAGTCTGGGGCGCTCCCGCCGTCGCTCAACTTCGATTATCTCGCCTACGAGCTCATCGCCGGGCACCTGGAGGCCATGCCGAACGCCGGCAACGTGGACTACTACGATCGCATCGCACGCCGCGCGGTCTACTTCGAGACCGTCGGCGGCCTCGTGGCGATGACCCACGGGCAGGAGGACCGCGGCGGCGGGATCGTGGGGGTGCCGATCACCACCGGCTACCGAAACAGCATGAGCGCCCGGCTCTCGCTTTCCACCGGCTCCGAGCCGATAGACCCGATCCTCGAGCTGAAGGGCCACTATCATCGGCCGATGACCCTCACCATCGCGGCCGACCGGATCACCGCCTGGAATGGCGCATGGATCGGCGCGAATAATCTCAGCGTGGGCCGCGGCGGGGCGAGCTCACCCTCGCAGAATGTCCACGTGGTGCATGAGGAGCACGGCGTAATCGCCACTCACCGCGTGCGGCTCTCCGGCCGGGTGGAGGCCCCGGTCGAGGTCATTCGGTAGCGGTTCCGCTTGCATCATAAGTAACGAGGGCATAACGTCCCGCCATGAGCAGGAGTCCCTCTGAGCCCCCCCCCCCCGATTCGGTGGATGAGGTGCTCCACGTGGTCCGCTCGCTCGCCGAGGCCGAGGTGCTCTGGGCGCAGGGGCAGGAGATCGCCGACCGGCTGGACCGGATGGCGGAGCAGGTGAATGAGGAAGCCGAGCGCGAGCGCCTCGGCGACCTCGCCGACGCCCTGAGAGGGCTCTAGCTCCCGAGCGCCTCTAGGCCGCGCCGCGCTCTCTCGGCGTAGGCCACTCCCCACGCCCGCCACGCCTGATCGGCGTCCAGGCCGTAGGCGTCAATCATGCGGGCGAAGGTATCCGGGTCCGGGATGGACGTCCCGCGCTCGTAACGGCTAATGGAGATCGGCTGGCGAAGCCCGACCGCGATCATCGCGTCGACCTGAGTCATGCCCGCACTTTTCCGCCCCGAGAGCAGTAGCTCCCGGAGGGACGTCTCCCCGTCTCCCATGCCTGCACCGTACACGAGGGGTTCCCCGGCGTACCTATCCCGACGGGTAGTAGTACGCGGGAGGAGTCGCACAGTGGGCGCCGAATGAGAGGCTCGTGTAAATAGCATCCGGCGGTGCTAGTAGCCTGCCGCACACTAGGGAGGAAGTATGAGGCGGAAGGGAATCGGAATCGGGGGAGCGTGCATGGTCGTCCTGGCCGTGTCGTTCCTCATCTTCGCCGTTGCGACGAGGTTCGGCCTCGACATTCTCGGCCCGCATGTAGTGGACCTCATGGAGCGGTTTCACGATGCGACCGGGCTTTTCGAGGGCGTCCGGGCGGCGGACCGATGATCGGCCTCTACATCCCCCCCACCTGCGCGCCTCCGGGCGCGTCGGCCCGCGCTCTCCCGGTCGATTCTCCCTTCTCCCGGGAGCGCGCGGGCCTGAATAACCGAAGGGAGACCACGTGATTAGTGCCGAAAGCGAAGCGCGAGCGGCGCTGGTGACTACCGCCGAGGCGGCGGAGTTGCTCGGAGTTCCGATGGAGACCGTGAGCGAGTACGTCGGGGCAGGAGTGCTCGGGAGAATCCGTACCAAGAGCCCACGCGGAGGGCGCATGTACCTCTACGCGATGGAGGACCTGATCGCGTTCGACGCGCGATTCCCCCGCGACGAAACGGGCCGCCGCTCAGTCAAGACGCGACAGCGCGCCGACCGGAACATCACTCGCCGGCGTTGCACGGATGGCCGCCCGAGGTACACCGCGCGAGTGAAGTATCAGCACGGCCCGCAGCGCGAGAGGTCGCGGACCTTCGCCACGCTCGAAGCCGCGCGACGTTGGCGCGACCGAATGGAAGCCGAGCGCGACGGCACGCAATCGCCCGAGACGCCTGAGCACATGAAGCGCGGCGAGAGCTGGTGGTCGCGCCTCACGCGCCGAGCGGCCCGCCGATCGTGGGAGGTCGCATCGTGAGCACGCACGAGCTCGCAATCCGGGACGCCGACCGCGCTCCGGCACTCGCACCCCACGAGGCGGTGCCCCCGAAGGAGGTGATGCAGTACGCCCAGGCGGCGGCGCGGGAGATCGTGGACGTCGCACGCTCCGGGAAGCTCCTCGCAAACGTCGGCGGGCGCGAGTACCCGCTAACGGAGTGCATGACCCTAATCGGGCGCATGACCGGACACACCGTCCGCGTGGAGTGGTCGCGCAAGGTGCCCGCCGAGTGGGGCATCGGCGACGGGTGGGAGGCCCGCGCGATCGTTCTCGATCAGAACGGCCGCGAGGTCGCCGCCGCGGAGTCAATGTGCCTCCGCTCCGAGAGGGCGTGGAGTAAGCGCGACGAGTTCGCCGTCCGCTCTATGGCGCAGACACGCGCGAGCGGGAAGGCGCTCCGCCTCGCGCTGGGATACATCGTGACCCTCGCCGGGTGGGAGGCCCTGCCGGCCGAGGAGATCACCGACGAGATGCGCGGCCGAGGCGGGCCCGCGCAGGCGCCGAGGCATGAGCCCGGCGACCGCGACGCCGCGCCGGAGAGTGGAACCTCCGGCGCGGCTGTCGCATCCGATCGGCTCGCGGCTCTCGTGCGCGAGTCCGGAGCCGACCCCGACGAGGTGAAGGCCGCCATAAAGGCGAGCGGCCTCGCGGCGAAGCCGTCCGACCTCGCCGACGATCGCACCTATGCGAGCGTCCGCGAGATGCTCGAGCAGGAGTTCGGGGCGGTGGTGGAGGCGGAGGAGGTGCGCGATGCCTAGCACCCCCGACCTCGCGGCCGAGTGGGCGGTGCTCTCGCGCACCGTCGCCGAGGATCGCGCCGCGCTGGACGTGCTCGAGGCCCGCCTGCGCGAGATAGAGGGCGACCTCCGGGCCGACCTGGGCGAAGGCGAGGCGGTCGTGGTCCCCGGTGGCGCCGTGGTGATGGCGCCCCGTGGAAAGCAGCCGCCGAGCCGGATTGACTCGCAGGGCCTCTCGGCCTACCGCGAGGAGCTGCTCGACCTCGGGATCGTCCGCGAAGAGATCACCCTCACCCGTCCCCGCGTGAGCGAGGTCCGCGACAAGACCGCGGAGCTCATCGCCCGGGGCGTGGACGTGAATCGGATCATCGTTCGCCCGGCGCAGGCGGTGGGCCCCGTATTCGTGGAGGCCCCCGATGCTGCATAAGGGGATCGGATGGTCGCCGATGCGTACCGCTACATGGGAACGCGACCGGCGCCCGATACGCGAGGCCATCGCCGCACTCTCGCGGCCGTGCCCGGCGTGCCAGGGGCAACGGATGGTGCATGAGAGGTTCGGCGACTCGGGGCACCTGCTCCCGATCGTCTGCCCGACCTGCGGCGGAACGGGGCGGGCATGAGCGAGCCGACACTCTCCGAGAAGGTGCTCGCGTTCGTCGGCTCCCTTCCGGAGCAGCCTGAGCTCGGGCCGTTCTCCTCGGTCGTGGTGCATCGCATCGAGACCGCCGGCGCGAGGGCCTACGTGCTCGCCGACGGGAGCGAGCGCCACCACCAGGCGACCGCCGCCGAGGAGGCCCGCAACTTTTGCGAGGAGATAGAGGACGCCCTCGCCTACGCCGCGAACGCCCACCACCTCGGAGGCGATCCCCGGTGGCGGGCCGTGCCTCCCCTGCTTGCGATCCTCTGGGAGATCGCCCGCGCCACCGTCCACGAGGCCGACGCCCGCGGGAGCGTGATCGCGTTCCCCTCGCCCGAGCCCGGAGGCGATGCCGCGTGAACGCCTACGACCTGCTCGACGACCTGCGCCGCGACCTGAAGCGGGCCGAGGAGGACGCCCGCTATTGGCGCGAGGCGTACTTCGAGCACATCGCCGAGGAGCACCCCGAGATCGTGGAGAAGGTGCTCCGCAAGATGCGCGAGAGGGCCGAGGCATGAGGACTTTCGCTGTGGTCGTCTACATCTGCGCCGTGGCACTTGCGAATGTTCTGGTGTCAGCCTTCGGGCCTGCCTGGTCCGTCGTAAATGCGTTCTTTCTGATCGGCCTCGACCTCTCGCTCCGCGACTACCTGCATGATGGTTTTCGCGGCCGCCGCGCAGTAAAGCTCGGCGCGATGATCGTGAGTGGCGGTGCGCTCGCCTACCTCGTCGACCCGACGAGCGGACGGATCGCGCTTGCGAGCTCCGCCGCTTTCATCATCGCCGCGATAGCCGACTCCCTCGCGTACCACCTGCTCCGCCGCCGTGCATGGATCGCGAGGTCGAACGGATCGAACGTGGTCGGCGCGTCCGTTGACTCCGTTTTATTCCCGGCGCTCGCCTTCGGCCTGCCTCTGCTTTGGCCGATCGTGCTCGGGCAGTTCGTGGCAAAGGTCGCCGGCGGTGCCCTTTGGTCTCTCGTCATCGAGCGCGTCTGGAGGGCGCGTGCTTCTACTGATGACCGCTAGTCACCCGACCGCGCTCAAGTGCCGGCACGCAAAGCTAGGCCGCCTTGCCGTGCCGCGCGATTGTGCTCGCCTTGACGAGACTCACGCCGCCGGGATTCCCTGGGCTGCGGATAACGGCGCGTTCGCCGGATTGGACGCCGCCGCCTACGTCCGGATGCTCGACAGACTCGATGGCGTCGCGGGCTGCCTATTCGTGACCGTCCCGGATGTAGTCGGCGACGCCGAGGCGACGCGCGATCTCTGGACGGAATGGCTCGGAGAATGTACGTCCCGCGGCCTGCCGCCGGCATGGGTCGCCCAGGATGGAGCGGGACCGGATGACATTCCCGAAGCGTGCGCCGCGGTATTCGTCGGCGGGTCGACGGCTTACAAGCTCGGGCCACAATCGGCCGACGTCATCCGTGAGGCAAAGCGTCGTGGATTGTGGGTACACATGGGACGAGTAAACACTCTCCGCCGCCTGCGCTACGCCGCCTCGATGGGATGCGACTCCGTAGACGGTACGAAATGGTCACTCTGGCGCGATGCGTCGCTCCCGGTCGCACTCCGCTTTCTCGCCGGCGGGGATCAGATGAGGCTAACGCCATGAGCGAGGACCGCCTGCTCTCCATTCAGGACGCCGCCGAGCTCGTCGCGTGCCACCCGGCCACCCTGCGCCGGGCTATCGCACGGGGCGAGCTGCCAGCGCTCCGGATCGGTAGCCGTTACCGGGTCAGATTGTCGGACCTGCAACCGGAAGTGCTCGGGGCTCACCCGGCAGGGCCCGCCCCGCGGGCACCGGCTGGGAAGCTCTCGCGGCTCGCTGCCGAGATCGCTCGAACAGGTGCCCGTAATGCCTGATCGTGACCTCCGCGCCATGCCCGAGGCGAGCGGCCACCGTGAGCAGGTCGAGCCCGTCACGAATGATCCACGTACTCGCGGCCGTGTGCCGCAGGTCATACGGGACACCCTTCAGCCCGAGCCCTCCGGTTCCCTCGTCGTTCGGCTCGGCCGTGATGGCCGGGTGCCATACCCGTTTCGTCCAGATGCCCCAGTTCAGGTACTCGCCGCGAGCGGGCACCGCGATCAGGTCTCCGAGCGATGCGCCGTCGGGCACGTTCTCGCGGAGGACGGCCTCGAGGGCCTCGTCCACGGGCACCGCGCGGGAGTGGAGCCCCTTCGTCACCTTTACCCGGCCGTCCTGGACCGACCGGCTCACGTGGATCACGCCGTCGGCTATGTCCATCCAGCGAAGCGCGACGATCTCGCCCGGGCGAAGGCCCGCGTATGCGCCGAGGGCGACGATCATCCGGTCGCGGCCGGTGGGCATGGCGGCGACCATCTCGCCGACCGTATCCGGATGGAAAGCCTGCCGGGCGGTCGGCGCCTGCGGCATCTTCCCGAGCTTCGCGCATGGGTTCCCGGGTATCAGGCCCTCATCTACGGCCGCGCCGAGTGCGGCGCTGAGAGCCCGGAGCACGTTATTCGTATTCGTCGCGGGCGAGCCGTCGCGCACGATCTCCGCGCGGTACTCCTTCACCCGGCTTCGGCCGAGCTCTCGGAGCGGCACGTCGCCGATGTACGGCGAGACCCATCGGTCGAGCATGGGCGCCCGGCGCTTCAGCGTGGACGAGGCCCACGTCGGCCCCGAGGTGGCGATCCAGTGCGCGAGGAAGTCGTCGAGCAGCATCGCCGAGGGCTCCGCCGGCGCGTGGGCGCCCATGCGTTTACGCCTTTGGGTCTCGGCCTCGAAGGCTTGCGCCTCGCGCTTCGTCGGGAAGGCGCGGGAGCGGTTCTTCTCGCCCTCGCGGTAACGGACGACCCAGGAGGCGCCCGTCCTGTGTGTTCTGCGATGGATGGACATACCCCGAAGCGTACCCGGGAGAACGCCCCGACGTTCCCCTCACGTTCCCCCAGAGAATCCGCGTCACTCACTACGAAGGGAGATAAAGTGATGATTAGCAGGGATAACAACCGAAGCGGGCGACCGGGCTCGAACCGGCGACCCTCAGCTTGGGAATGTGACCCGGCAGGGTTTACCAGAGTTTCACCCGGTGCCACAAAGTGCGCCGATAGCAGGCTAAACCCGCTCTCAGTAGCAGGGGCGAGTAAGCGAGAGTTCGCGCGAGTTCTACGGGGAATGTTCCCGCCACGTTCCCGCGGAATCATTCTCATTAGCGCTCTGGCCGCCCTCGCCGCGTTCGCGCCCGCCACCGCCCAGGCGAAGCCCTGCGGCAAGCACCGGGGCGACGCCCGCGCCGCCTGCCTAAAGCACCGCGCCGCGCAGGAGTACCCGAAGGGCGTCACGTGGGCCGAGGCGATGGCCCGCCTCACGGCCTACGAGGAGGCGACCCTCCTCCGCATAGGTACGTGCGAGATGGGCACGCAGCGGAACGACGTCCGCACGTGGGGCGCCCACGGCCCGCGATCGGGACCCTGGGCATCGCTCAGGTGGGGCCTCGACCTCCCGGTCTATTCGACCGCGTTCGGGATTGCGAACGTGAACGGGGCCTACATCCGCGAGCGGACCGGCGGCTACGGGTTCCCCGGCCGCACGCCGGCGGAGGAGGTGCTCGGGGCAATCGCGCTTGCGAAGGGCCCGGCCCGCGGGTTCTCCGGCTGGGGGTGCTTCTAATGCACGCGCTGACGATCTTCGACGAGCCCGTCGCGCTGGCCCGGGCAACGGATCCCGAGACCTCAAAGGCCGCCGCGCGAGCGGTCCGCCTGCGGGCGAGCTCGCAAGCCGCGAAGCTCCTCCGGTGCTACGCCGACGCCGGCGCTGACGGCCTCACCTCCGAGGAGGCGGGCATCGCGGCCGGGCTCGCAATCGCCGGGTGCTCGTATTGGCGCCGGGTTTCGTACCTGGCCGAGCATGGGCTCCTCGAGCCGACCGAGCTCACCCGCACAAGCGGCGCAGGATGCGAGCAGCGCGTCCAGCGGATCACCGCCGCCGGGCTCCGCGTCTCGGAGGCCCTCTAGTGGCGCTCCTCGACGTGGTGAACATGAGCGACGCGCAGCGCGAGCAGCGCCGCGAGCTGGACGAGGCCGCCTTCCGAAGCGTGGAGGCTTACTGCGGCTCGGGCACTCCGCGGACGAAGGCGATCACGAAGGCCGCGGGCTCCCTCGGGATGAAGCGGAACGACGTCATCGCGGGCTATTGGCGCCACGTGCGCCGCGAGCAGGCCGCCCCGGCACCGCGCCGGCGGAAGGTGGGCCGATGAATGACGACCGAGAGCTCCTCTGCGGATCGCTCTTTTCCGGAGTCGGCGGAATGGACCTCGGCTTCTCATGGGCCGGATGGCGTCATGCCTTCTTCGCCGAGATCGAGCCGTTCGGGCGAGCCGTCCTCGCCGCCCGGTTCCCCGGCGTCCCCATCTACGAGGACGTCCGCGACGTCCCCGAGTGCGAGCGTGAGCTCTGGCCCCGCCTCGACGTTCTCACCTTCGGGAGCCCCTGCCAGGACCTCAGCGTCGCAGGCAAGCGGCGAGGACTCGACGGCGACCGCTCCGGCCTCTTCTGGGAGGCAATGCGAATCGCCGGGGATGGCCCTCTTCGACCCCGAGCCCTACTCATGGAAAACGTGGAAGGGCTCCTGTCAAGCAATAACGGACGGGACTTCGCCCTCGTCCTGGACGCGATGGCCGAGCGCGGGTATCGGTGGAGCTACCGGGTTCTCGACTCGCAACACTTCGGCGTGCCCCAGCGGCGCCGCCGAGTGTTCGTGCTCGCCGTCGCTGACGACGATCCTCGAGCCGAACGCATCGCCGAGGTACTCGCTCTCGGCGAAGGCAGCGGCGGGGATTCTCCGACGAGCGACCCGTCGTGGCCGCGTATTACCGCCGGCGCTGGAGCAGGCGCTCCGGGCGGTGGCGGATCAGGTGACGCCGTGAGCGTCGAGAGAGAGAGAGAGAGAGTCGTTCCGGCCGTTACCGCGAAGTGGGCGAAGGGCTCCGGCGGACCCGCGGGCGACGAGTTCCAGAACCTCATCTGGCCGAGTGGTCGGATGCCTCACCGCGACCTATGGGGAGCAGAGCGGCCAGGACTTCGGCCCCAGTGGAGCGGGACTCGTCCTCTCCTCCGATCTCCCGAGAGAGAGAGAGAGAGAGAGAGGAGCGGAGGTCGTGAACGCGATCACGTCGACGATTCAGTACGGCGCGGACGACTCCACGGCGCAGGCCGGGCACCTGATCGTGCGGGAGGAGGAGTCGTGAGCGACCTACAGGGAGGCGGCGAGCGCGGGCACCGCGTAGACGCCGAGAGCGCCGCGGGTGGGCACCTGATCCCCGCGATCGGGTTCTCGCACACGCAAGGGCTGGACCCGCAGGCGGCCGAGGAAGTCACTCCGACGCTACGAAAGAACGGCGGAGGCGCCGCCGACGGCGGCGCCTCATCGGTGCGCCGCCTGACCCCTCTCGAGTGTGAGCGCTTGCAGGGCTGGCCGGAGGTAGACGGTCGCGGGTGGACCGATGTTCCGTGGAATGGCAAGGAGCACGCCCCGGACTCGAAGCGGTACCAGGCATGCGGGAACGGCGTCACCGCCACCGTCGCCTATTGGATCGCGGCGCGGCTCGCGGAGGTGCTCAAGTGAGCGCCCCGCAGACATTCAGCGCCCGCGAGGTGATGGCCCTCCTCGGAGTGTCCCTGCGGACGGCCGAGCGGACCTGCCGCCCCTACCGAGTAGGAATGGCCGAGAGCCGTGATGGTGGGCGCGTGGTGTGGCTTCAGCGCTACGCCGCGGAGCCGGTGCTGGAGATCGCCCGCCGGCGCTCGGAGAATCGGTGCCAGGTATGCGGAGCACCCGCACGCCCCACGGCCTACACCTGCGGGGCGAACGCCTGCGCGTGCAAGGCATGGCGCAAGCGCCGCGAGGCATACCGCCGGGCGAGGGCCGCCGCGTGAGCTACTCGCAAGGCGTCTACCTCTGCCTCTTCGCGCTGGTGCTCGCGGCGCTGATCGCGTGGCGCTCGTGACCGAGCTCCCGAACACCCCCGAGGAGATGCGCGACCTCTTCGTCGCGTGCTCCGAGATCGTGCGGATGCGCGGCAAGGACTCGATACCGATCACCACGCTCGCCGTGAGCTTCGGCCTCGTATGGCACGCGCTCTCGGAGCAGGAGGCCGCGGAGTTCTTCGACGACCTCGCCTCCTGGTACGCGGGCACGAGCGCCACCGGGGCCGTGCGCCTGCCGACGAAGCACCCGAGGCGCCGGAGGTTCCGCTCATGGTTCTAACCGCCGCACAAGAGGCCCGCACACTCGCGGCCGTGGAGTTCCGGATCATGGAGCTGCACGAGCTCCTGCGAAGCCGCGACGCCGTGATCCTGCACGCGCAGGAGCGCCTCGCCGCTCATGGCGAAACGCTGGCGCCGGCGATGGGCGGAGTGACGCTCACCCGGCTCCGGCTCCTCGAGGACGTGCGCGATCTCGCGGAGGAGTACGCCCGCGCCCCGCACGACGACAACCGCCGCCGCGAGCTTATGGCCGCGTGCGACAAGGCCCGGCGCGCATGAGGGCGCCGTACCTAGACGACGGCGACGTCCGTCTCTACCTCGGCGACTGCGCGGAGGTTATGGCGGAGATGGACGCCGAGAGCGTGGACGCCGTGGTCTGCGACCCGCCGTATGGAATCGGCTTCATGGGCAAGGAGTGGGACGTCGTGAAGGGCGACGGCCGCTCATGGGCCGGAATGGGCGGACCCACCGGGCGGCGCCATACCGGGGGCACGGGAGACCGGACACCAGGCGGAGCGATGATCGCGGGAGAGTACGACCTCTCCGCTCGCGCCATGCACGGCTTTTCCGCGTGGTGCGAAACGTGGGCACGCGAAGCCCTCCGCGTACTGAAGCCCGGCGGGCACCTGCTCGCGTTCGGGGGCACTCGCACCTACCACCGGCTCACCTGCGGGATAGAGGACGCCGGTTTCGAGGTGCGCGACTCGATCGCGTGGAATGGCGCACCGCTGCCGACCGTATTGCAGTGGGTCTACGGGAGCGGTTTTCCGAAATCGCTGGACGTGAGCAAGGCGATAGACAAGGCGGCGGGGGCCGAGCGTGAGGTCGTGGGATACCGCGAGACGATGGGATACCCCGACGGCGGCACCGCATACGAGGCAAACCGCAAGGGCGGGCCGGGTGCCGTCGGCTTCGACCGGGGGGCCGGAGGTCCGCCCATAACCGCTCCCGCCACCGACGCCGCCCAGGCGTGGCAGGGGTGGGGCACCGCCCTGAAGCCGGGGTGGGAGCCGTGCGTCGTGGCGCGTAAGCCCCTCGCGGGCACCGTGGCCGAGAACGTGCAGCGGTACGGCACCGGAGCGGTGAACGTGGACGGGTGCCGGATAGGTACGACAGTCGAAACGTGGCCCGCATCGCGTAGTTACGCGCCGGGCAGTCTCCAGCCGGGCGGCAAGGGCGTGACCGTTGCGACTGGCGACGCACCGCCCGGCCGCTGGCCCGCGAACGTGGCGCTGGACGAGGCGGCCGCCGCGATGCTGGACGCGCAGAGCGGGGAGCGCGGCGGTGCGGCGCCCGCGTCTGGACCGACTCACGTCGGCCCGAGTTCCCGCGATCGTATGTCCGGCGACTTCGCGGGCATGGGCGACCGCGCGCCGTCGTACTTCGGCGACACCGGCGGCGCGTCGCGGTTCTTCTACACCGCGAAGGCAAGCCGCGCCGACCGCAATACGAGCGGCGCGACGAATACGCACCCGACCGTAAAGCCGACCGACCTCATGCGGTGGCTCGTGCGCCTAGTGACGCCGCCCGGTGGCGTGGTCCTGGACCCGTTCGCCGGTAGCGGCTCCACGCTCGTCGCCGCCCGCGCGGAGGGCTTTCGCGCAATCGGCATCGAGCGGGAGCAGGAATACGCCGACATCATCGCGCAGCGCCTCTCGCAGCTTTCCCTCTTCTCGGAGGCGTCGTGAGCGCCCCCGCATACCCCGAAGGAGTGACCCGATGGACGACCTGAACGTCGTGACCCTTGTCGCGCGGCTGACCCGCGACCCCGAGCCCCGCGCCGGCGGGAACGTGCTCTCGATGCGCCTCGCGTTCACCGCCTCGCGCAAGAGCGGGGAAACCTGGGAGGACGTGCCGCAGTACGTCGACGCCGTGGCCTTCGGGCGGCAGGCCGAGACCCTCGCGGACCTGCTCACCCGCGGGGATCAGGTGGCCATTACCGGCCGCCTCACGTGGCGCGAGTGGGAGCAGGCCGACGGGACGAAGCGGCAGGCCCACGAGATCGCGTGCCAGCGGGTGCAGCTCATGGCGAAGCCGAAGGGCACCACCGCGCCTCCTCACTCTGACTTCCCGGTAACGCCCACGCCGGCGCCCGCGCCCGTGGCCGATGACGAGATCCCGTTCTAGTGAGAGTGATCGGCCTCCTCTCGTGGTTCGACGAGGACCCCGAGCACCTGCGCCGCGCGATCGGCTCCCACGCGCCGTTCGTGGACGCCTTCGTCTGCCTCGATGGCCGGTACGCGCTCTACGGCTCCGGGCCGAGCGTGAGCGCGGCGGAGCAGTACGACGCGATCGTGGGCACCTGCGCCGAGCACGGCCTCGACCTGGCGCTCGTCTCGCGCGGCACGCCGTGGGCGGGCGAGGTCCACAAGCGCGGGCACCTATTCCGCCACGGCCTCGCTATGGCCGAGGTCGGCCGGGATTGGTTCTGGATCGTGGATGGGGATAACGAGCTCATCGAGCACGAGGGCCTCGACGCCTTCCGCGCCCGGCTTGCGAGCACCCCGCACGACGTGGCCGAGGTGATCCTCTCCGAGCCCGGGCGCTTGTGGCAGGACGTCCGCCGCCCCATGCGGCAGGTGTTCCGCGCCCTCCCTGGCTTCGCACCGTATGGCCGCCACTGGCACTACGTGGCGAAGTCGGACGGCGAGTGGGTCTACCTCTGGGGCCCGAGGGAGAAGATGGCGCCCGCGCTGGAGATGCCCGAGGTCGTCGTGCGGCATCACCACATGGACCGCG
>Ga0315903_10007743_pt1 | contig 13382 bp, 11 predicted proteins | sample LakEriMetagenome_7_FD_203524 | JGI IMG/M metagenome (GOLD analysis project Ga0315903, IMG submission 203524) | Freshwater fungal communities from buoy surface, Lake Erie, Ohio, United States - Buoy 2 MA119 | ecosystem: Environmental > Aquatic > Freshwater > Lake | place: USA: Lake Erie, Ohio...
TCATCAACACGCAAGCGCCGAAGACCACCACCTCGGCGGCGAATTCCGTGACCGAGATTTGCCGACAAGCCATCCTCCGGGTCGGCCCATTGGAAGCCTTCAAGCCTTACGGCGAACCCATGGTCATTGCCCAATCTCTCTACGAGCAAACCCGCGACGAACTTCTCGCCGATTTCGAGTGGTCGTTTGCCCGCTCGCAAGTCTCGGTCGCGAAGGATGCGGCCAACCCGGCCTCGGGCTATGCCTACCGCTACGCGATCCCCGCAGGCACCGGGCAAATTCTGCGAATCAACAACCTCGACGATGCCGAGAATAGCGGCAAATGGGAGGTGATCGGTGGCCATGTCCACACCGACTTGCCGACCCCCATCATCATGGACATCACCACAAAAGTCACGGATGTCGCAAAATATCCCCCGATCTTTGTGCAACTCCTCACCACAACCCTCGCACTCAAATTGTGCGGCATCATTGAATCCAAATGAAATACGAATCCCTTTTCCAAGAACTCCAATTCCTCATGGCGAAACCGGCCTTGCTGGAGTCCATCGAGACGGTTGCCAATTTTACTGGCACTCTCACCGCCACCGCCTCGGAACTCATTCGCCAAGCGATCCTGCGGGTCGGCAATGCCGAAACCTACAAGAACCAAGGCCAACCCTTTGTCTTTGCCGCCAAGTTTTACCAACCCACGATCTTGGAAATCCTTTCCGAATTCGATTGGCGGTTTGCCCGCCATCAATCCGGGGGAGTCGTCAAGGATGCCGTCAACCCGGTGACCGGCTACGATTTCAGATATCCGATTCCTGCTGGATCGTTGAAAATCATGCGAATCAACGGCATCGATTCCGCAGAAAACTTTGGGACATGGGAGGTCGTGGGAGGATTTATTCACACAAACCTCACGACACCTATCGCCATCGATTACATCGCTTCGCCTGCGACCGACACCACATACCCCGCCATCTTCAAAGAAATGGTGGTCGTCCGCATGGCTTACAAACTTGCAATGGCCATGGGATTAGGCGAGCAAGCCGCAGCCGCCGTGAAAGAAATGGAATCTCTGGCAGCGCGTCCCTCCCTGCAACGCGAAATCGAATCCATCGCCGATTCCATGGCTCCCAACACGATTTCCACAAGGACGCAGATTTGCAAGCAGGCGATCATGCGTTTGGGGTCTACCGAGACCTTGATCAAGCAACCGATGGTCTTTGCCAATTCTTTCTACGACCAAACCTTGGAAGAGATTCTTTCCGATGTGCCGTGGGCATTTGCCAAGAAGCAGGCGAGCATCGCGGCAGATGTCGCCGCGCCGACCCAAGGATTTACCAAACGCTATGCTTTGCCCGCTGATTTTATGCAACTGATCCGAGTTGAAAACATCGACTCCTCGGAAAATTTCGGCCAATGGGAAATCGTCGGGGGATTCCTCCACACCGACCTCGGGTCACCTGTCAAAATCGACTACACCTTCAAGCAAACCGATGTCACCAAATTCCCTGCGCCTTTTACCGAGGCGCTGATCGCCCGACTCGCCAGCAAAATCGCCATGCCGCTCACGCAAAAGGGCGACATCGCCTCGGCCATGGCAACCATCGCCGTCGAGACCATGATGCGCCCCAGCATCCGCATTTTGATCGAGAAATCGGCCAAGCCCCGCGCCACCACCGCAGCCAACACGGTTTCCGAAATCTGCCGCCAAGCCATTTTGCGCGTGGGCAGCGCCGATTCGTTCAAACCCTACGGCGAACCGATGGCACTCGCCACCAGCCTCTACGATCAGACCCGCAACGAGGTGCTATCCGACTACGATTGGCAGTTCGCCCGCATCCAATCTTCCATCAACGCCGATGCCGCCGCCCCGGCGTTCGGCTACAGCAAACGCTACGCCCTTCCAACCGGCACCCTCAAGGTGCTTCGCATCAATGGCGTGGACGAGGACGAGAACTTTGGAAAGTGGGAAATCGTATCGGGCTTTATCCACACAAACGAAGTCTCGCCCATTCAAGTGGAGACCATTGGCATCGTGACCGATGTCAGCAAATACCCGCCGGTCTTCCTCAATGTGCTGATCGTCACCTTGGCCATGAAGTTGGCGCAACTTCTGGAAATGGGTTCTCCGCAGGCGATGCCCGCTAAAAAATGAAGGAGCAGTTCTTCCAAGAACTTCAATACCTAGTCTCTCAACCGGCCCTGAAGTCGGCGGTTGAGAGCCGGGCGGCATTCCGCCCAGCCGTCTCGATTTCCGAAGACGAACTTTGCCGCCAAGCGATCCTCCGCATCGGCACCGGGGAGCAGTTCACTTCCAGCAGCCACGCTCTCCTCCTCGCCAAGTCTCTTTACCCGCAAGTCCGCGATGCCCTGCTCCTCGCCGGTTCATGGACATGGGCGATGAAGTCCACCACGGTGGCCGAAACCCTCCCGCGCCCGGAATACAAGTGGGCTTACCGCTACGCCATCCCCGCAGACTGCCTGCGCGTCTTCCGCGTCAACGACTACGACTACTCGACCGGCGATTCGGCATGGGAGGTCGCTGGGAATTTCGTCCTCACCAATGCCGATTCCGGCTCGCCCGCATGGGTCACCGGTCGCGTCTACGAGGTCGGCAATGCAGTCTCCAACAACGGCGCGGTTTACCGCTGCCTGGTTGCCGGTTCGACCAAGCAACCCGGCGTGTCCGCCAGTTGGACGACCGATTGGGATGTCTGGCTCGGCACGGCGATCACTCTGGAATATGTCAAGAAAGTGACCGAGGTCACCCTCTTCGACTCCTTATTCATAGACTTACTCACGGCCAACCTCGCCTCCAAGCTCGCCGTCCCGCTGACCGGCGATGCCAACAAGGCCGCGCTCCTCGCCAAGGAAACCGAACTCCTCGGGAAAAGCCCCGCCATGCGCCGGGACTCCACCGAGCGCAAAGGCCGGATCAAGCCTGCGTGGATGTCCTCCAAACTCGTCTCCTCCCGCAATGGCGGCGATGGGGTCGATGCCGCGCAGGTCAGCGGAGGCGGTCCCGCAGGCGGCGTTAGCTACCCTTCGCTCCTCGTCCAAGTCGGGGATGTCACCGCAGTTTCCGGCACCACCCCGCCCTTTGTTACCAATACTGGGGCAGGCAGCACCGCCGTTCTCAATTTCGGTCTCCCTCAAGCCGGTCTCCTCGACTCGGCAAAAACCACCCTCACCGGCAACGGCACCCTCCGCACCTTCCCGGTCACCGGCCTCAAATCGAGCGACCCGAACCATGTCATCGTGGCGATCAACGGCGTCACACAGGAACCGACGATTGACTACCTCGTCAACCAAGGTGCTGGCACGATCACCTTCGCCACCGCGATCCCCAACGGCGCGAAAATCGTCGTCGTCGCCCTCGGTCTCTACTCAGCCACTACGCAGCGCGACCCCGACAATTACATCCACTCCTTCGCCCTCAACACCGCAGGCACCTTTTCCTACTACGGCCTGCTCCTCAATTCCGACATCCCCGCCACTGGCTCCGCCGCCGCCGTGGCCAAGTGGACCATCACCCGTTCCGCCCTCTCCGCCAACGGAACCGTCACTGCCACCGCCAAGGCGACCAATGTCGCTTGGACCAACCGGGAGACCGCCACCTACGCATGACGACCATCACCGAATCGAATCTCACCCAGCAACTGGACCTCTCCCAGTTCCAGATCGTCTTGCCCGATGACAGCATCAAGCAACTCGTCATCTACCCGACTGCCTCCGATTTTCCGCAACCCGGCAAAGAGGCCCGCATCTACCTCGCGCAGGATAGCGGCACTCTCTGGCTTTGGAATGGCAGCACTTACCAGCAAGCCGCCGATCTCCCCGCGACTTTTTCCGAAACGCCGCCCGCACACCCCTACACCGGCCAGCGTTGGACCACTCCTTTTGATCTCACGACCTACGAATGGTTCGCAGGCGCGTGGGTCGAAAAACCAACCAACAACTAGAAAACACTACCATGGCAGCTATCTCCTTCCCATCCAGCCCCGCGCTGAATGACATCCACACCGTCGGTTCCCGTTCGTGGAAATACAACGGCACCGCTTGGAAACTCGTCCCTCGCACAACCGATGCGGTTGTCGAAGGTTCCAACAACCTCTACTACACCAACGCCCGGGTCGCTTCGGCCCCAGCCGTCACCGCTTTGGAATCCCGCGCAGGCGCGATTGAGAGCGACATCACCGCCATCGAGTCGGCAGCGACCAGCTTGACCAGCCGGGTCGGCACCGCCGAGGGAGAAATTGATTCTCTCCAATCCGGCCTCTCCACCGCACAAAGCAACATCACCGCGCTCGGCGTTCGGGTGGACGATGTCCTTTCCAATGTGGACGGAACCGCCCTCGATTCGCTTTCGGAAATCGTAACCGCTTTCCAAGCTGCGGATTCCAACCTCAACGGAGCCATTTCCAGTCTCGCTGGTGCCGCCTCCACGAACCTCGCCAATGCCGTCTCCTCGCTGGAAGCCGCCGATGCCGATTTGGCCTCGGACATTTCCGGTCTCGACACCCGCCTCGACACGGCGGAGGGCGAAATCAACACGCTCCAGAGCGACCTCGACGCCGCCGAATCCGCCGCCAGCACCTTGGCCGGTAGGGTAACCACGGCAGAGGGGGATATCGATTCGCTGGAAGGCCGCGCCTCCTCCTTGGAAGGCGGACTCTCCACCGCGCAGTCGAACATCTCCTCCCTCGAAAGCGGCAAGCAAATCAAAGATGTCATCTCGACAACCGCCCCGTCCCACACCGCCGGTCTCCGCTGGATCGACTCTACCGACATGGCAGAGTATGTCTCCTACAACGGAGCCTGGGTCGAAATCGACAAGCAGTAAAAAACCATGTCCGCCCTCGCGTTTCCCAGTTCTCCGTCGGTCAACGACACCTTCACTTCCGGCAATCGGAAGTGGAAGTGGACGGGAGCGCGTTGGGTCGTCCAACCCGTCACCATCCCGGCCTCTCGCCTCTCTGGCGAGGGGGCGGAGATGGGCGACATCCTCGTCTTCGACGGCGAGTCATGGTCCCCCGTCCCCCTCACCGAGGGCGGATCCACCATCGCCCGCGCCGCTTGGGATGAACCCTACCACTACTACGGCACCGCCCCCACCGGCACCGCCGAATCCTCCACCGGTTGGACGATCACCCGCATCACCACCGATGCCGATGGGTCGGTCACAGCCACCCAATCCGCCACCGGCGCGTGGAGTAATCGCGCCTCACTTTCCTACAGCTAAAACATCAAACCCACCACCACCATGACAGCATCCACTCCCATCCAAATCGACGGCAAAGACTACCCGCTCTATTCGCTAAATCTCGCCATCAACGGAAAGTATCTGCCAGACGGCTCCAGCGATGCGTCCATCGCTGCTCGTTTTATACCAACCCGCTTGGTCGAGGACGGTGAGCCAGAGCAGGCGCAAGAGCAGTCGGTCAACATTGCCCTCGGCTCCCTCTCCGGCTCCGACGAACCCACACTTACCGCCGTCACTGAAATCAGCGCGGCACTTCAAAAATTCATCATCTCGAAAGGTCTCTAAGTCATGGCAAACTATCGCGCAGTCGCAAACGGAAACTGGTCAAATGGAGCAACATGGGCAGGCGGCTCAGTGCCGCCAAATGGCCAAGGGCACAATATCTATTCCAACAATTTTACCGTCACCATTGACACTGATGTGAATGTAAATCTGCTTACAAATACGGCAATCACTGCCTCGTTTGTCGGTGGAGGCACCTCGGCGGCTAGGGAAGGGAAGTTTGTTGTAAGTATTCACGGGTTGAATATTAACGCAAATGTTACGCATAACGCAAATGCAGGGTGTTTAGAGTTTACAGCAGCCGCACCCAGCATCCTAACTGTTAACGGAAATATTACAGGTAATACAACCGCTTTTGGTAACCCCTCTAATGTCGCCGGGGTTTCAGTTACCTCAAGCGGAACTCTAAATATCTACGGCAACATTGTTGGCCCAGTTGCAAACGGTGCAAACATTTTTGCAGTTAGCACCTCCACTGGAACTATAAATATATTTAACTCTACAATAACATCAAGTGCTTCTGGCTCATATTATGCAGTTTACAATAATGGGGGATCAATAAATATAATTAATTCTATATTAAACGGCATAAATAATGTTTCTGTAGTAAATAATGCCGGAACAATTATATGCACTTCGTGTGTATTTAACGCTTCGGCCACTTCGGCCTGCTATTCCGGATCAGGCGGTAACAGGTTAAGCGGAACATTTGTAAGTGCTTCCAATGGTCGGCAACCTATTGCCTCAAGTAACTGGTTTTTAAACACAGCTCCTACAAATTCCTACATCCAGCACGCGCTTGACGGCATCAACTCCAATTCTTTTTTCCGTTTCTACACCGCCGACAACGCCCTCGGCCAAGCCGCCCCCACCGATGTCCGCTCTGGCGTAAGCTACGCCAGCGGCAACCTCACCGGACGCCTCACCGTCCCCGCTCGCGGATCGGTGGCGCTCTCGGTAAACTACGGGCCAAGCATGCCTTTCACGGCAACCCGCAGCGGCACGACCGCCACGGCCACGCTGGCCTACAGCTACCCGCTGGTCGTAGGCGATGAGTTTACGGTCACCGGCGCATCGAACTCCGAGTGGAACAGCACCTACACCATCGCCTCGGTCGTGAGCGGAACATCGGTCACATTCACCGTGCCAAACACCCACAGCGCCACCGCAGGAGCAGGCGCTGTGATGCAGACCACCGGCACAGCCGTTCTCGATCCGACTGCCGTGGCTAGCGCTGTGTGGGGAGCCGCCAGCCGCACCATCACCGGCGGCGTGGTCGATACCCTCACCAACTCGCCCGATGTCCCGACCGAGGCCGAAATCGCCAGCCAAGTCCGCACCGAGCTTTCGGTCGAACTTGGTCGGATCGATGCCGCCATCAGCTCACGCCTCGCGCCATCCGGAACCTTGGCGACCGTCACGACCCTCACTAATGCGCCGACCGTGCCTACGCCAGCGCAGATCGCCTCGCAGGTGAGAACCGAGCTTTCGAGCGAACTCGCTAAAGTCTCGGCCCTCAACACGACTCGACTCGGCCAAGTCACGACCACGGAAATCCTCGGCAACCTCCTTGCCCAAGCCAATAGCTAATGAACGGCGACCAACTCAAATCCGCAGCCACCGGCCTCGTCGGCAGCGCCACCTCTATCGGCGCGGCGGTGTATTCCATGCTTCCTCACTTGGAAGCGTGGATGCGCCTCGCGTCCGTGGCGGTCGGCCTCGCAGTCGGCATCGTCACCCTCATCAAAATCCTCCGCGACCTCAAAAAGTAGATGCCGAAGTTCGATTTCTATCCATCGTTCAACGCCGGTGAAGTCTCGCCCTTCATCGACGCCCGAACGAGCCTAGAGAAATACCGCAGCGCCTGCCGCACTTTAGAGAACTTCCAAATCCTCCCCTACGGCGGCGTGATCCGCCGCCCGGGGACGCAATTCCTCGGAGCCACCAAGTCGGCCACCAGCCAGACCCGCTTGATCGGGTTCAACTTCTCGACCACCACACGCTTCATCATCGAAATGGGCGTGGGTTACATGAGATTCTGGAACCCCGCCACGGGAGCCTTGCAGACCAACACCTCGGGCGGGACTTTGGAAATCTCGCACCCGTATGTGGGAGCCGACCTGCGCGAAATCCAATTTTCCCAGATCAACGACATCATGTATTTCGCGCATGAGAATTACCCGCCGCGCAAGCTCTTGCGCCTTGCCGATAACAACTGGACTTTTGAGGAGGTCGTTTGGGACTTCCCGCCACAACTGCAACGGAACAGCACCGACACCACGATTTCTTCCAGCAGCAATCAAGGCACCGTGACGCTCACCGCAAGCGATCCAATTTTCAAATCCGGTCATGTGAACACCCGCTGGGATTTGAAATGGAAGCGACTCACCGCTTTTAAAGAATACACAATCAACGCCGTAGGGGTGAGTAATTCCCTCGATACCATCGGAGCGTGGGATTTCAGCACCAGCGGAATCTGGGACGCTACCCTCCGCCTCATGCGGATACCTAACGAAGTCTGGAAAAACGGGCCGATCAAAAAAAGTTTTACCCGGTCCGGAACGACTGCCACGATTTCCCATAACGACCACGGCTACCAAACAGGCGACTTCGTTCACATCGTCAGCGGATCGCCTTTGGCTACGACAATTCCGTATTCCATCACGGTCACAAATGACAACGCTTACACAATTTCGGTGGCAGATTCCGGCGGCACCTCTGGCACCGCAGAAATTGAAAACCTGTCGCAAATGGAGGTCGTTCGAGAATACGATGTCAACGCCGACAAAAACATTCTTGCCAGCGGAAATGAGGGCGACCGGTGCGGTCTAAAGATTTGGGTTAGCGCCCACACCAACCCAATTGCCAACGGGCAAGAAGTGCAATTCACTTTACTCCCTTCGACCAGCGCACTGAAATCCTCAGACACTTACACAGTAAAAAGTGTCAGCGGCAACACATTCCAAATCCAAAACTTAAACAATACCAGTATTTCCGTCGCAGACAACGGAATTTACGCGGGAGAGACAGCAGTCGTTATTAAATCGGGAGTCGTGAGCGTTTCCTTGCTGACTTTGAGCGGTTTAAGTAACGGAGTTTTTACCTACACTCTCGACACAAAAGCCCGTGCCATTTTAACTAACTCAAACTATACAACAGGCGGCATTGTCAAAATCAACTCGGTAGCAAGCAGCGGACTAACCGCATTAGCAACCGTGGTGGAGTGGCTTGGAGCGGATTCGCTCAACAATAAAAAAACAACCCTTTGGACCGAACCAGGGTTTTCTGGCCAAGCTGGATACCCAAGAGCGGTCGCCATGCATGAGCAACGCCTCTGCTATGGCGGCACATCCACCCAGCCAAATACCATCTGGTGCAGCGCCATCGATGATTTTGAGAACTTCCAGACCGGCACGACCGCCGCTGATGCCGTGCAATTCACCCTCGCCGCTTCGGAAGGCAACCGCATCAACTGGATGTATAGCCAATCCCAACTCCTCATCGGAACATCCGGAGACGAGTGGACCATTGGCAGCGCCGATTCCACACAAGCTCTCTCGGCTACCAATGTGCAGGCGAACCGGCAATCCTCCTACGGGAGCAAATACATGCGAGCCGCGCTGGTGAACGATGTCCTGCTGTTCGTCCAGCGCAACGGACGCAAGGTGCGTGAGTTGGTTTACGAACTCAACAAAGACGGCTGGGTCGCCCCGGATTTGACTTTGCTCGCGGAACACATCACCTCCGGGGAGATCGTGGATATCGCCTACCAGCAACAGCCCGATGCCGTCCTCTGGTGTGTTCGTGGAGACGGCACACTCATCGCCATGACTTACGAGCGCGACCAAAAGGTAGTCGGATGGCACCGCCACACGCTCGGCGATGCCGATGTGGAGTCGGTCGCCACCATCTACGGAAATGGAACTGAGGACGAACTTTGGATGGTCGTGAAGCGCTATGTCGGCATCGTCGCCGGTCAAAGAGTCCAGTTCACGAACCTCCCTGCCGGATCGAACATTTCATCCACGGAAACCTATGTTGTTCTGGAAAACCCCAGCGGAAACACATTCACCATCGGCAGCTTGATTGGCGAGTCGCTAGGCATTGCCAATTCTTCGATCACCCCGACCACAACTCGCGTTGTCGTTGTGGATGGCAGCTACTCCGCGCCGGTTTCCAACTTGACGGACGGCGTTTTCACCTACACCGGAGACGCCGCCGCCACCAAGCGCACCGTGGAACGATTCCCGTTGCTCTGGCGCAAACACATCGATGACCAGACCGCCAAGGACTACCGCTATCTCGATGGTCATGTTTCCTTCGCGACCGGCGCGGTAAACCGCTCGATTTCCGGCCTCGCGCATCTGGAAGGCAAAACCGTTACGGTGATGCAAGAAGGAAACGCCCCTGTGACCCGCACGGTCAACAACGGTGCCATCACCGTTCCCCAAGCCGCCGCCGGTTACCTCGGCCAGCCCTATACCTCCACGCTCCGACCCATGAAGCTCGATGCCGATTTCGAGGACGGCACCGCGCAGTCCCGCAAGAAGCGCATCCATCAAGTCGTCGTCCGCACCCTCAAAAGCCGGGGCGGCGAAGTTCGCACAAATAATGGAACATGGTATGCTCTCGCCCCGACGACCACCACGGGTGATCAAAAAATCATCCTCGGTGGAGCATTCGGCACCGATGCCGATGTCGATGTCCGCCAGACCGAACCTTACCCAATGTGCATCATCTCGATCCTTCCCAAGTGGGACGCTTACGGCAATGAGTGAGATCACCATCCGCCACTACGAACCGACCGACTACGAGATGCTCTCGGAGTGGTGGCATGCCCACGGCAAGCACCGCCGCCCGGAGCCGATGCTCCCGAAATGCGGAGTCGTCTGCGAGATCGACGGCAAGCCGGTCTCCGCCCTCTTCCTCCACATGGACAATTCCTGTGGGATGTGCATGGCCGACCATGCCGTGAGCGCCCCCGGCCTTTCCTTGAAAACCGCCCTGCTCGCCTTCCGGCATTGTGTGTCTTGCCTAAAAAAAATCGCCAAGGATTTCGGTTACCACACGATGGCGGTCTTCACATACCCGGGCATCGCCCGCGTGTTGGAGCGGCAGGGGTTCCGCGAAGCCAACCGCGACCAAGTTTTTCTTATGACACCAACTGAGGAGGTTTCTAATGGCTGATCCGGGAACATGGCTTGCAGTTGGTTCTTTAGTTGCCACCGCCGCCTCGACCGGCATCGCGATGTATTCTGCAAGCGAGCAAAGCAGGTCGCAAGCCGCAATCGCCGAATACAACCGCATCCAAAACGAGCAGAACGCCGCATGGCAGCGCATGGCAGCGGAGCGGGCCGCGCAGGCGGAGCAGTTCAATTCGCAGATGGCCATGTTCAACGCGCAGTCGCAGGCCGACCAGGCGAACATGAACAATGTCCTCGTTCAGCAGCAATCCCAGCAACTCCGCGCCCAAGCCGATGGCGAGGATCGCCAAGCCCGCGAGCAAGCCGACCGCATCCGCGCCGAGAAGGCCCGCATCCTCGGACTCCAACGCTCCCAATACGCCGCCGGGGGCGTGACCACCGAGGGTTCTCCTCTTGCAGTTTTGGCTGATACCGCCAATCTCTACGAAATGCAGGTCGCCGATACCCGTCTCCTCGCCAATCTCTCCTCGGAGAAAAAACGCTACGAGGCCGGGATGAACGAACTCGTCGGCGACTTCAACTTGAATTCCGAACTCTTCGCCTCGGCGATGAACAAAAAAGCCGCGCAGATCAGTTTCAATGATGCCCAGTTCGCCGAGAAAGCCGCCGGGGCCGGTTACCGCATCAACATGCGCCAAGCCGCCATCGAGCAAATGTCCGGCAACGCCACCGCCCGCGCCACCGCGATGGGTGGCTACTCCGCACTCGCCAGCGGGATCGGTTCCGCCGCCAACACCGGAATGACCTACGCCATGTATAAAGGCGGTGGCGGTGGCGGCGGCGGTGGAGACGACAAAAAAACCGCAGGACTCACAAAATAATGCCCGCCATCCGACTCGCCGACATCCCCAACGCAGGCCCGCAAGCCCTCGGCCCCTCGACCGGCATCCTCGCCCCGCAAGCCGCGCAACTTGGCCGCGCTGCCATGGTGGACCCCGGCGGAATGCGAAACGCCGCGCAGTCGATGCTCACCCAAACTCTGGAACTCGATGCTTTCTCCCAAGAAGCCCGCGCCATGGGCAAATTCGCCGACTCCATCGGCGGGCTGGGCGATGTCGCCATGAAGTGGGGCCAGAAATTCGCCGAGGCCAAGGACTACGCCGACATCAACCGCGCCGAGACACTCCTCGCGATTGCCTCTCAAAATCAAAAAGCCGACCAAGCGACTCTCCCGATGGAAAAGTGGGGCGAGTCGCTGGCGCGGAACCAAGAGGAAACCAAAAAGGCGCTGGCCGAAATCAAATTCAGCAACAACGCCGCCGAGAAATTCAACCCGTATTTCGAGAACTGGACGCTCAAGTCTCAAGCCTCGATGCAGGCAGAAACCCGGATCAAGCAACTGGAACTTGCCAAGACCGACATCAAGGCCAACGCCCTCCGACTCGCCGCCGAGGGCAATTTTGAGGCGTCTCTCTCCGCTTTCAAAGGAGGAGTGGACAAGGGACTTTATACCCAAGAAGAGTTCGACAAATTCGCAGCCGACCTCCGCGACAACGAAATCCGCGCCGACGAGGCCATGCAGACTGACCGGATCACTGCTGATTTGATGACCGATTACACGGTCGCGAAGCAGAACCTCAACGAATATGTCAAGTCCGCCGGGGACGCGAAAGACGATGCCCGCATCAAGGGTGCCTACGGTGAAATGCCGATGAGCAAAGTCCGCCGCTTGATGGCGCAGGTCGATCAGCAAGGCCGGATCACCGAGGCGAACAACTACAACATCCTCGCCCAAGCGATTGATTCCAACACCCCGATCCGCGATGCCAACGGCAACGAAATCCTCATCACCGACAAGGACAAACTGGAATCGGCACTGGCGTCTTACAAAGTCACCGGCACGGAATCCAAGAAACGGCTGGAGCGGTTGATCAGCGACAATGTGCCGTATGATGCCAAGAAAATCTCCGAAGTGAATGCGCGGTTGGCAACCTACGACCCCTCGATTGACAACAACCTCGGCGAATTTGCGACCCTTCAAAACGAAATCGCCGCCAATGTCCCAAAACAACTTCGCCCATTCCTCAACGACCGGCTTGCCCAAGCGGTCAAAAAATTCAATGCCGATGGGACTCTGAAATCACCAAGCGAAAAATGGCAGGGAGACATAATTAACAATGTCCTCAATCTCGGAAAATCGGGTCTCCTCGGCGATCCCGGCACGGAAAAAACATCCTCCGGGATGTATGGAGAAAAGATCACCGATCCGGCCAAGAACAACGCTTATTGGTCGCGGGTCTATTCCATTCAAGAAGGAATGAGCGATTGGTTTGCAAACCCAGCCAACAAAGACAAGACCCCGGCAGATGCCATAAATTACAGGGACAGCCTCATCCAACCGCTGATCAACGAGTCGTCGAAGAACAATCGCAAAAACCAAACATCGAATCGCGGTAGCTATGTAGAGAGCATCAGCGCCGGAGCCTACGGAGCGCCAACCCCCAAGCCAACGCCGCCGCCATCCACCGATGCCATTCAAAAAGCCAAAGAGGCAAAAGACAAATCCCTCGGCAAGGTGACTAGCTACAATTTCCCGAACGATCCGTATTCCGACACCAACTCGCGCAACCGCATTGGCGCATGGAATAATCGCCTCGACGAAAACTCCCTCGCCATTTCGCCCGACATTGAGCGCAAATTCA
>Ga0315903_10007746_pt1 | contig 13380 bp, 12 predicted proteins | sample LakEriMetagenome_7_FD_203524 | JGI IMG/M metagenome (GOLD analysis project Ga0315903, IMG submission 203524) | Freshwater fungal communities from buoy surface, Lake Erie, Ohio, United States - Buoy 2 MA119 | ecosystem: Environmental > Aquatic > Freshwater > Lake | place: USA: Lake Erie, Ohio...
TTTTTTCACCGAGCGGGTGAAGACGTCCTTGAACGGCACGGATTGATCGAGCAGATGGTCGATCTCGGAACGGTCGAGGGATTCGATGTCGAGCAGGTCTTTACGTGGCATGCCGGAGTTGGGGAAAGTAATACAGTGCGCTGAAGACGAGAAGGAAGAGCGAGAGCACCGCGATGAATGCGGCGTGATGGCGCGAGATGGGCTTGCGCCAGAGGATCAAGCCGGAGATGACCAGTGAAACGAGCGCGCAAGCGGCGGTGGCGGCGATCGGAAGCTGATAGAACCAGATGCCCGCGGCCGCCGCGGGCGGAAGGACATAGCCGGGAAGGATGATGGCGGGATGCGCGGGAAACAGCCGCGGGTTGGGTACGGCATTCATCATGGAAAGCACCTCGCGGCGGCGGATTTCCTCGATTTCGCGGTCGCTGTGCCGCACGTGCGGAAGGGCCGAGTCCGGAGGTGATTCGGGCAGCGGTGTGGCCAAGGGCAGTTGCTCGGATTTCCGCAATGAGCGCACGGGCCTTGCAGAACGGCTGGAGGCTGCTGTTGGAGAGGGCGCGGCGGATGCGGCGGGCATGCGCTCGGAACGCTTGAACGAATGGACGGGTTTGGGTCCTCCGGCTGGAGCGGCAGGCTCGGTTTGCAACGGCAGCGGATCGCCATCTTCAACCACTGCGGCCTGATGAATCGCCGGGACGATCGTTTCCACATGCGGCGCGGGAGCGGGAACGGCGGGCTTCGCAGGAGGTGGAGTTTCCGCCGCAGCGCCGGGAATGCCGAGGGTTTCGCGGAGCTTGGCGAGTTCCTCGGGCGATTTCTTGCGCTGGGGCAGCAGGCTCATGGACTTTGTTTCTCGACGATCCGGATTTCGTCTTTGCCATCGGTCCCTTCGAGCGAAACCAATACATGATCATGGCGGCTGGTGTCGAGAGGGATGCCGACATAATCCGGCTGGATGGGCATTTCGCGGTGGCCGCGGTCGATGAGCACTGCGAGCTCGATCTTGCCGGGGCGGCCGTAGTCGGAAAGCGCGTCGAGCGCGGCGCGGATGGTGCGGCCGGTGAACAGCACGTCGTCCACCAGGATGATGTGCGCGCCGTTCACCTCAAACGGAATTTCGCTCTCCTTGAGCGCGGGGTTTTCATGAAGGTGTTCGAAATCGTCGCGGTAGAGCGAGATGTCGAGCACGCCGAAGGACAGCTCGCGGTCTTCTTCCGAGAGCAGGTTGAGCACGCGTTCGGCCACCTCGTCGCCGCGGCTGCGGATGCCGACAAGAGCGAGTGGCCTGCCTTCCGTCTTCTCGCGGATGGCCGTGGCAAGGCGTTCCACGCCGGCGGCGATGTCTTCGGCGTTGAGGGTGCGTGGTTGCATGGAGAGTTTCAGTCGAAATTGAGAATGCCGATGTCGCGGCGGCGTTGCAAGCCGGGGAACGAAATCAAATCGGCGGCGGCGTGGGCCTTGGCGACGGCCTGCTGTCGCGTGGCCGCCCCGGAAACCACGGCGAGCACGCGGCCGCCGTTGGTTTCCCAGACGCCATCGGCATTCTTGCGGGTGCCGGCATGGTAAACGCGGAAGCCGCCGGTGTTTTCCAGGCCGCTGATCGCATCCCCCGAACGCGAGGATTCCGGATAACCGGCGGAGGCGAGGATGACGCAGACGCTCCAGCCATCGTCGAAGGAAATCAAATCGCTGCGGAGATCACCGTTCGCGCCCGCAAGGCAGAAGCCCGCGAGATCGCCATTCACAAGCGGCATCACCGCCTGGCACTCGGGATCGCCGAAGCGGCAGTTGTATTCGATCACCTGCGGGCCAGCCGGCGTGAGCATCAGCCCGAAGTAGAGGAAACCGCGGTAGGGCAGACCCTCGCGATTGAGGCCGGACACGGTGGGGATCACGATTTCCTCCTCGATGCGTTCGAGCATTTCGCTGGAAACGAGTTGCCGGCTGGCCACCGCACCCATGCCGCCGGTGTTGGGGCCGAGGTCGCCGTCGAGCGCGCGCTTGTAGTCGCGCGCCGGGGTGAAAATCAGATAACGGTCGTCCACAATCGCCGCGAACACCGAAACCTCCGGGCCTGTTAGACAATCCTCCACCAATACCCGGCCCGGGCCGAATCGCCGCTGGGTGAAAACCTCGTCCAAGAAGGACATGGCCGATGTTTCATCCGGACAAACCGCCACGCCCTTGCCTGCGGCGAGACCGTCGAACTTGAGCACGGTCGGATATTTTCCGCCGATGGCGGCGACCGCTTCTTCGAGCGATTCCGTCGCCACGGCCCGCGCGGTGGGGATGCCGTTTCTAACAAGAAATTGTTTTGCAAACTCCTTGCTGGCCTCCAGTTGCGCCGACTCTTTCGGCGGCCCCCAGCACGGGATGCCGTGTTTCACGCAGAGATTCGCCAGACCCTCGCCTTTGACGAGATAACTCTCCTCGCCCGCGACACAGAGGTCGATCGCGTTGGACTTCATCCATTCGACGAGCGACTCCAAGCCATCCGCGGCCACCGGTTTCGCGAGTTCGAAAATCGCGTCACTGCCCGGGAAGCAGAACAACTCGGGTATGCCCGGCGATTCCGCCAACGCCCTCACCAGCGCGTGTTCGCGCCCGCCCTTGCCAACAACCAGAATTTTCATCCGCGGCGGTTCTCGCGGAATCCGCTGCGGGACTCAATGCTATTTCCTGACAACTCAGGGCCCCAGCGCCTTCTCGATGGCTGAGGTGATGGCTTCCTCATCCGGTTTTACCTTCGGCTCGAAGCGCGCGATCGGCTTGCCGTCCCTGCCGATGAGGAACTTGCCGAAGTTCCATTTCACATCGCCGGGAAACGCGCCGTCCTTGCCGGTCAGCGCGACATACAGCGGGTGCTGCTCCGGTCCCTTGACGTGGATCTTCTCCATCAGCGGAAAGCTCACCGAGAACTTTGTTTTGCAGAACTCCACGATCTCATCCGCGGATCCGGGCTCCTGGTTGCCGAAGTCGTTGCAGGGAAAGCCGATCACCGTGAAACCCTTCTCCGCGTATTTCTTCTGCAGGGCTTCGAGAGCGTCGTATTGTTTGGTCAGCCCGCACTTGGAGGCGGTGTTCACCACCAGCACCACCTTGCCCTTGTATGCGGCGAGCGAGGTCGCCTCGCCTTTGATGGTGTTGAACGGAATGGCGGAAAGTTCGGCGGCATGAGTGGAAACAATGGCCGCGATAGTGAACAGAATGGCAGGATGTTTCATCGGTCGGAAACTACCGCGCGGCACCAAGGGCGCAAGAGCTAAAGCAAACAGTTGCGAGTGAGGACATCACTCCGTCCATGCGTCCCGCCATGCGGGACTCATGCGATTTGATAACACTAAAAAGCGCGCCTTCCGTGGCGGAAGACGCGCTTTCAAAAACAAACCGGGCAGAACCGATCAGATATACTCGTTGACGATGTTCTTCAGCAGTTCCTGGCGGCCGGAAGCGATGACCGGCTCCGGCGCGTTGAGCGCGTGAGCGGCGACTTCCTCCAGCGTGACGGACTTGCTTTCGATCTTCGCACCGATGCCGGTATTCCATGTGGCATAACGGTTCGCGACGAACTCGGCGATGCGTCCGTCCGCGCGGATGGCGGTGGCGGCCTTGAGTCCGCGGGCGAAGGCGTCCATGCCGCCGATGTGCGCGTGGAAGAGATCCTCGGGCTCGTGCGACTCGCGACGGCGCTTGGCGTCGAAGTTGAGTCCGCCGGTGGTGAAGCCGCCCATCTCAAGCACTTTGAGCATGATCGAGGTGGTGAGATAAAGATCCGTCGGGAACTCGTCGGTATCCCAGCCGATCAGTTCGTCGCCCTGATTGGCGTCGATGGAGCCGAGCGCTCCGGCATCGATGGCCACGGTCAGTTCGTGGACCATGGTGTGGCCGGCCAGCGTGGCGTGGTTGGTCTCGATGTTGAGCTTGAGGTGGTCCATCAGCCCGTATTGGCGCAGGAAATTAAGACACGCCGCCGAGTCCGAATCATACTGGTGGGTGGAGGGTTCGCGCGGTTTCGGCTCGATGTAGAACTGGCCGGTGAAACCGATTTTCTTGGCGTAATCGACGGCCATCCACAGCAGCGCGGCGAGGTGGTCGAGCTCGCGTTTCATGTCGGTGTTGAGCAGCGTGGCATAGCCTTCGCGGCCGCCCCAGAAGGTGTAGCCTTCACCGCCGAGCTTGAGCGTGGCGTCCATCGCGGCCTTCACCTGCGCCGCGCCATAGGCGAAAACATCGGCGCTCGGAGAAGTGCCGGCTCCCTGCGAATAACGCGGATGCGAGAACAGGCAGGCCGTGCCCCAGAGCAGCTTCTTCTTGTGGGCCTTTTGCAAGCCTAACAGGTGATCGGTGACTTTTTCCAGCGCAGCGTTGGACTGGGCGAGGTTGTTCAACTCGGGCGCGATGTCGCGGTCGTGGAAGCAGTAGTAATCGATGTCGATCTTGTCGAGGAACTCGAAGAACACGTCGGCGCGCTTGAGGGCGTTGTCGATACTGTTGGACTGGTCGTCCCATGGCATCAGCGCGGTCGGGCCGCCGAATGGATCGGACAAGCCGTTGCGCATGACGTGCCAGTAAGCGGCGGCGAAACGCATGTGCTCGCGCATCGACTTGCCGCCCACGATCTCGTCGGGGTTGTAGTGCTTGAATGCGAAGGGGTTTTTCGAGGATGGACCCTCGTAACGGACTTTCGGGATATTCGGGAAGTGCGACATGGCGGTGGACTTCTCGCAAATGCCGGCGAACTGCGGAAAGTTTCAAATCGTATGACAGTCATATTTGCGGCTGGACCGGCCGCCGGATTTTGCCGAAACAGCCTCATGCCCCAACCCACGATGGCCGAAGTCGGTCGTGCGGCCGGTGTTTCAAAAAACACGGTGAGCCTGGCGCTGCGCGGCAGCCCGCGGGTTTCGGAGGAAACCCGACGCCGGATCGCGGAAAAGGCGGAGGCCATGGGATACCGGCTGAATCCGACCGTGGCCCATCTCATGGCGCAGCTTCGCCAGAACCGCTCGCCCGGATTCCAAGCCACGCTGGCCATGATCAACGCCCATGAGGCGCGGGATGCATTTGTCAGCCACCCCACCGTCCCGCACTATGTCGATGGCTGCCGCAAGCGCGCCCGGCAACTCGGCTATCAACTGGATGAATTCTGGATGCACGAGCCGGACATGCCGCTTTCCCGATGGCAGTCGATCTTCCGCGCGCGAAACATCCGCGGCATCGTCATCGTCGGCCTGCTGCAGCGCAACCGTCTGCCCGCGCGGCTGGCCCCGCTGTGGGATGAATTCCCCGCCGTGGTCACCGGCGTGCGCACGCGCGAGCCGGCGCTTTCATTCACCTGCAGCGACCAGCACACGGTGGCCTTGCAGGCTTTCGAAAAAGCCATCGAACTCGGCTACCGCCGCCCGGCGCTGGTGCTCGACGGCGTGATCGACGCGCTGATCGAAGGCCGCTTCACCGCCGGCTTTCTAACAGGCCAAAGCCGGCTGACGCCTCCCTCGCAACGGACCCAGGCGTTTTACGAAGTGGCCGCCGCGCGGGAAAACCCCGCGCTGTTCGCCGATTGGCTCGCGCAAAACCAGCCCGACGTGATTTTCACTCTCTATCATGAAGTGAAACGCTGGCTTGAGCAGTTAGGGATGAACGTGCCGCGGGACATCGGCCTCATCCAATACGAATGGCGTCCGGATCACGGCGACTGGGCGGGCATGGACCAGCGCAACGACCTCGTCGGCGAGGCGGCGATGGACATGCTCATTTCGATGGTTCACCAAAACGAGCGCGGAGTGCCGGAAAATCCGCGCGCCACGATGATCGGCTGCCGGTGGATCGATGGCGCGACCGTGGGGCTCCCACCCCGACAGCATCACTCCACGGCGGACATTTTAAGCACGCCGACGTAGGGCAGGTTGCGGTATTTCCCCTGATAATCGAGGCCGTAGCCCACCACGAATTCATCACCGATCCGGAAGCCGATGTAGTCCGCGTCCACTTCTTCCGAGCGCGGTTTGTCCTTGGCCAGCAGCACGGCGGTGTGCACCGCCACCGCGCCTTCTTCCAGCAGCCGCTCCGTCACCGCGTGCAGCGTCCGGCCGGTGTCCAGGATGTCATCCAGCAACAGCACGTGATGGCCTTTTACTTCGGGGAAATGCCGGTCGAGAAAATCCACCTTGCCACTGCTTTCCAAGCCGCCGTGATAACTCGCCACGTTGAGGCATTCGATTTCCAAAACCCGCGGCACGCGCCTCAACAGGTCCGCCGCGAAAACCAGCGCGCCTTTCAGCAGGATCACCACCACCAGAGGACCTTGCGGGAAATCCCGCTCGATCTCCGCCGCCATGGCGTCGAGACGTTTTTCGATCACCTCCTCGTCGATCAAGATCCGCTCGATGTCATTGCGCATGCCTGCGGATAGAGCCATCGCCGCGCCGCGCCAAGCGCCAATGAGCGCCGGAAAAACAAGCGGGCGCGGACGTTTACCCGTCCGCGCCCGTGAATGCACATTTTCCCCCCAAAGATTCCGTTTCGCTTTGCCGGCCTTGATTCGACTTTCCCCCCGGAGATCGATCGGCCACTGACTCAGTTGCGCGGAATTGAGAATATGTCGGAAAGGTTTTCAGTTTGCCGTGGCACGCTGTCGCCTTTCGTTGGAGATAAACTGCCATGGAATATCCGCCGGTTGAAGCAATTTGTGGTTTCCATTCCGGCCAAGAGGTCGCAAATACGGACTTAAACTGCGGGTTACGTCATCACCCGCGCCGCACCCCGCGCTTTCTGCGATTCGCCGCGCCGGGATTGCCCTGATCCGGGAAACCGATTGCGCCCTTCCGCCCGCCGACTTAGGAATTCCGCGCAAAGCCATGGCAGACAAACCGTTTTTCTATCAAGATCCCTTCCCGCTCGGACCGGACACCACCGAATACGAGTGCATCAGCACGGAGCATGTCTCCATGTCCGCGTTCGAGGGCAGGCCGGTTCTCAAAATCGAGCCTGAAGCGCTGACCTTGCTCGCCGCGGAGGCGATCAAGGCGATCAACTTCACTTTGCGCCCCGACCACCTCGCGCAGGTCGCGGCCATTCTCGATGATCCGGAAGCTTCGGAAAACGACCGCATGGTCGCGCTGATGTTGCTCAAGAACGCGGAGATCGCCGCGCATGGCATTCTGCCTTTCTGCCAGGACACCGGCACCGCCACCATCATCGGCAAGAAGGGCCAGCAGGTGTGGACCGGCTGCGACGACGCGGAGTTTCTCTCAAAGGGAATCTATCAGACTTATATCAACGAAAACCTGCGCTACTCGCAGACCGCGCCGCTCACGATGTATGACGAGGTCAACACGCGCACCAACCTGCCCGCGCAGATCGACCTCTACGCCACCGAAGGCGACGCCTACAAATTCCTCTTCGTCAGCAAGGGCGGCGGTTCGGCCAACAAGACCTTTCTCTATCAGGAAACCAAGGCCCTGCTCAATCCCGCGCGCCTCAAGGAGTTTTGTGTGGAGAAAATGAAGTCTCTTGGCACCGCCGCCTGTCCGCCCTATCACCTCGCGTTTGTCATCGGCGGCACCTCGGCGGAAAACTGTCTCAAGACGGTGAAGATGGCATCCACCCGTTACTACGACGCGCTGCCCACCGAAGGCAACGAGCACGGCCGGGCCTTCCGCGATCTCGAACTGGAAAAGGAATTGCTGCAACTCGCCCGCGAGATTGGCATCGGCGCGCAGTTCGGCGGCAAATATTTCGCGCTCGACGTGCGCGTCATCCGCCTGCCGCGGCATGGCGCGTCCTGCCCGGTCGGCATCGGAGTTTCGTGTTCCGCCGACCGCCAGGCGAAGGCGAAGATCACCAAGGACGGCATCTTCATGGAGAGGCTCGAAAAGAATCCCGGCCGCTTCATCCCGGAGAAATACCGCGATTGGAAATTCAAGGGTGTTCCCATCGATCTCGACCTCGGCATGGAGGAAACGCTCAAGACGCTCAACAAGTATCCCGTCACCACCGCGCTGTCTCTAACAGGAACTATCATCGTCGCGCGCGACATCGCCCACGCCAAGCTCAGGGAAATCCTGGAGAAGGATGGCGAGCTGCCCGAATACTTCAAAAAGTATCCGGTGTATTACGCCGGTCCGGCCAAGACGCCCGCGGGCATGCCGTCCGGCTCCTTCGGTCCCACTACCGCAGGCCGCATGGACGGTTATGTCGATCTGTTCCAGTCGCACGGGGGATCGATGGTCATGCTCGCCAAAGGCAACCGCTCCAAAGCCGTGACCGATGCTTGCCAGAAACACGGCGGCTTCTACCTCGGTTCCACCGGCGGCCCCGCCGCGCTCCTCGCCCAGGAGCACATCAAGAGCCAGGAAGTCGTCGCGTTTCCGGAACTCGGCATGGAGGCCGTGTGGAAGATCACGGTGGAGAATTTCCCCGCCTTCATCCTCGTGGACAACAAGGGCAATGACTTCTTCACCAAGCTCAACACTTGTCCGGTCTGCACTTGATTCGGAGTGCGGGACTGTGGCCCTCCTTCATCACTCCGCCCGCGAGAGGCTAGAACGCCCGCGCCGGGGTTTTCCATTTTCCTCCTCCCGGGTCTCTGTCGTTTTCCGACCTCTCCGCTTGAATAATTTCACTTCTATCTGATGCCCGCCAAACGCGGCTTCCGCGACTATTCCCGGCCGATAGCCCCAGCCCCCCTGGCAGCCCATGAGCAAGATCAAACGAAGCGCCATCGAGGCTCGAGGCACAGCCATTGGCATTCTCTCGTAGCCGGGAGGAGACTTTATTTCGCCTCCGGCACCCCCGGAATTGGAATTGATCCCCCGCCGCCGCGTGTGGAGACTCCCGCCCGCCCGTTTCCCGGCGGGCTATTGAATCCTCACCCCATCATTTCATGGAACCCATTCAGGTCGGTCTGTTAGGCATTGGCACGGTTGGCGGCGGCACTTTCCAGGTGCTGGCGCGCAACCAGGAGGAAATCCGCCGCCGCGCGGGCCGGGGCATCGCGATCACGATGGTGGCCGATCTCGACACCGAACGCGCACGCGCCCTGGTGGGGGACAGTGCGAAGATTGTGGGCGACGCCCGCGAGGTCATCGCCAACCCGGAGATTTCCATCGTGGTGGAATTGATCGGCGGCTGCGGCATCGCGCGCGAACTCGTGCTGGAGGCGATCCGCGCGCGCAAGCATGTCGTCACCGCAAACAAGGCTTTGCTCGCCAAACACGGCACCGAGATTTTCGAGGCGGCGCGCGAACATGGCGTGATGGTCGCTTTCGAGGCGGCGGTGGCCGGCGGTATCCCGATCATCAAGGCGCTGCGCGAAGGACTCACCGCCAACCGCATCGAGTGGATCGCGGGCATCATCAACGGCACCACCAATTTCATCCTCTCGGAAATGCGCGACAAGGGACAGGATTTCTCCCAGGCGCTCGCCGCCGCCCAGCAGTTGGGTTACGCCGAGGCGGACCCCACCTTCGACATCGAGGGCGTGGACGCCGCGCACAAGATCACGCTGATGAGCGCCATCGCTTTCGGCATTCCCGTGCAGTTCGACAAGGCGCACATCGAGGGCATCACCAAACTCCAGGCCGCCGACATCCGCTGCGCCGAACAACTCGGCTACCGCATCAAACTGTTAGGCATCACCCGCCGCCGGGCGGAGGGCATCGAACTGCGCGTCCACCCCGCGCTGGTTCCCGCGAAACGCCTGATCGCCAGTGTCGAGGGCGCGATGAACGCCGTGCTGGTGCAGGCCGATGCGGTGGGCACCACGATGTATTATGGCAAGGGCGCGGGCAGCGAGCCGACGGCCTCCGCGGTGATTGCCGACTTGGTGGACATCGCGCGCCTGCACACGGCCGACCCCGGCCACCGCGTGCCGCATCTCGCGTTTCAGCCGGACGAACTGCACACCACTCCCGTGTTGCCTATGGAAGCGACAATCACTTCGTTTTACCTGCGCCTTCGCGTGGCCGACGAGAAGGGCGTGCTTGCGGAAATCACCCGCATCCTTGCCGAGGGCGACATCTCGATCGATGCGGTGCTCCAACACGAGTCGCAGGAGGGCGAGAGCCAGACCGACCTCATCATCCTCACCCACGAAACCACCGAGGGCCGCATGCGCGCCGCATTGATGCGCATGCAGGCGTTGCGCAGCGTCGTCGCGCCCGTCGTCAGCCTGCGCAAGGAAGAACTGGCGTGACGGATTCCGTTGCAGATCGTTTTGGCGGCATCGCGCGGCTATACGGCCGTGCGGCCCTGGAACGGTTTCTAACAGCCCGTGTGGCGGTGATCGGTGTCGGCGGTGTCGGCTCATGGGCGGTCGAGTCGCTGGCGCGCTCCGGCATTGGAAAACTCACTCTGGTGGACCTCGATGAAATCTGCATCACCAACGTGAACCGCCAGCTTCACGCGATGGACGGGCAAATCGGCCGCCAGAAAACCGAGGCGATGGCGGAGCGCGCCCGCGCGATTCATCCGGCGGCGGAGATCACGGTGGTGCGGAGGTTTTTCAACGAAGGCACTGCGGCGGAAATCCTCGATGCGGGATTCGACGCGGTGATCGACGCCATCGACAGCACCCGCCACAAGGCGTTGTTGCTCGCCTGCTGCCGGGAGCGCGGAATCTTCAGCGTCACCTGCGGCGGCGCGGGCGGCAGGCGCGATCCCACGCGCATCCGCGTGGCGGATCTGGCCTATAGTGGCAAGGATCCGTTATTGCATCAACTGCGCCGCACTCTGCGCCATGATCACGGGTTTCCAAAAACTCCGATGGGCGTCAAACCCGGGCCGCTCGGCATCGACGCGGTGTTTTCGGATGAACCACAGGTTTATCTCCAGTGCGATGGCGGTGTCTCGGAAGAGCGGCCCGATGCCGGCGGGCAACGCCTTGGATGCGCCGATGGTCTTGGCAGTGTCACGCATGTCACGGCGGCTTTCGGCATGATCGCGGCGGGCAGGGTGCTGGAACGCGTCGCGGAGCGCTGAATCACTGCCTCGCCAGCTTGCGGGCCTCTTCGGCAAGACTCTTTTCCACTTGCCTGAGGAGCCGGATGAGGTTGCCTCTCGCCCGCCAGACCTCGCCGATCTGCATGTCGTAATCGCCCCGTCCGCGCGACGCGCGTTCGATGTCGCGCAGCGGCTGGATGAGCGCGCGCGAGCTTTCTATCAGATCATGATCGGTCTTCACCGCCAGTCCCGAGAGTTCATCGAGGCGCTTGCGTAAAACACCCTGGTATTTTGCGAGTTGATCGATTTCCGACACATCCAGATCGCGGTCCTCCGTTTCGGCAATCCATGACAGTTCGCTGCATGCGCGCATCAGTTCCGCGGCGAGCGCGGCACGGCTGATCACTGTCGGCCGCTGGCCGCTGGCCTGGGTGAAGAGCAGTGCGGCGGAGGCGTGCCAGGGCGCTTCCTGTGCCAGCTCGCCGAGCCGCGGGCGCACGAAACGATTGGCGACATACGAGCGGACATCCTCCGTGCCCATGCGGCTGCGGATGGCGTGGAATTTCGCGGAAGCGGCGGCCACCGCTTCGGGCGGCTGCTTGGCTGTTAGATCGAGCAGGTGTTGGAAGTCGCGCGCCAGCAGCACTTCGTAATCCATGAAGAACCCGGGTTTGCCAACGGCCAGCAGGGACGGCAGCAAGCCGGCGGTCGAGGCGGGCAGCACCAGGCGTTTGCCTCCGCCGTGACCCAGGGCGCCGAGTTGTTCCCACAGTGCTTCCGGCGCGCGGTATGCGCCGGTGGCATCCACCTCGCCGAGCATGATGGCGTCCGGTTCGCGTCCCGTGATGGCGGCGCTGCAGAGCACGGCGGCGGCGGCGGAGAAGGCGAGCGGTTTACGGCCCCATTCCGTGTTTTTGAAATCACTGCTGCTGATCCGCAGGCGGATGCCGCTTGGAGGATTGCCGTGATGGCGGCGCATCAATCCTTCCAACATCCGCGCGGTTTGTTGGCGCGCCTCGTCCGCGGGGAAGATGCGGATGGTGAAGGGCGCGTCCGGATCGTCGGCTTGGCTGGCCGCCATCTGCAGTGTCGCGGCCGCGGGCGACCATTTGGTATGCGATTCATCGCCGCTTCTTTTCCAGGCAAGCATGCCGATGCTGGCGCTGGCCATCCCGGGTGCGGGCCGGTCTTTTCTATCAGGTGTGGGAAACGGATCATCCACCGCAGGTTGTTCGGGCCGTGGTTCGTAGGCCGCGAGTTCCGGCACCCAACCAGCCCATGCGCCCGTTTCCTTGAAGGCCGCAGCCGTTTCTCCGGAATCCGCCGCCCCCAGGATGTCTTGCAGGCAGGCTGCGAGCGCCTGACCATCGGCACCCGCTTCCGGCGATCTCAGCCATGTCGCGAGTTGGCGGATCTTTGCGAGGCTGCGGTCGCGGCCAGCGGCATCTTCGTGAGGTGTGTGGCCGCCATCGCGGCAGGCAGCCATCAATTCGCGACCTGCCGCATTGCCCGGATCGAGCGCCTGGGCGAGCGCGAGTTGTTGGGCGATCGTCCGCCGCTCCGCGGGCGTTGCCATGGGATGCGCGCGCGCCATGGTTGTTAGATTTTTGGAAAGCCCGGCCATCGTTTCCGCATCCAGCGGCACGCGGTCCCTGCGGAACGCCACCGGACCTTCCGCCGGCATCGCGAATTCCGCATGGCAGGCGGCGCAGGCCAGCACGGCCAAGAGTCCGGCCGGCAAAAGGCTGCATCGATGTTTCCGCTTCAGGCTCACCATGGCAAACTACGGGATTCCACATGACGACATTGCAGAATCACGCGGCTTCCGCAACACTTCACTCATGAGTGACGCGCGCCCATGCCTCGAAACCCGTGAGGAAGTCATGTTCTTCGACACTGATTGCGGCGGCGTCGTCCACAACCTCGCCTACCTCCGCATGATCGAAACCTGCCGCACGCGCCTCGCCGCGCTGATGGGCATGGACCTGCCCTCAATGTCGGAAACCCGCGTCTTCCCGGTGCTCACCCGCACTGAGATCGACTACAAGCGCCCGGCCGCGCTAGGCGACTGGATCACCATCCGCGGCAGGCTCGACGAAGTCTCCCGCGCCCGTTTCTGGTGTGCCTTTGAAATGATCCGCGAAAGCGATGGCGCGCTGCTTGTTACCGCCCGCCAGTCGCTCGCCCTCGTCGCCATGCCCGAGGGCAAACCCATGCGCCTCCCCGCGGAGTGGGCGCGGAAGTGGGGTTGACCGACCACATTCATCCAAGCATCTGAATTTTTAATTTTCACCGCAAAGCCGCAAAGTGCGCCAAAGAAACGCAAAGAGGTTGATTCTATTATCAGCAAAACCGCGCGAGTCGGCCGCGCAAATTTTTTTCTGTAAAATTCTTCAAGGCTTTTAGCTGAAGCAGGTGGCTGTGGTTTATGTTTTCTGT
>Ga0315903_10007751_pt1 | contig 13377 bp, 15 predicted proteins | sample LakEriMetagenome_7_FD_203524 | JGI IMG/M metagenome (GOLD analysis project Ga0315903, IMG submission 203524) | Freshwater fungal communities from buoy surface, Lake Erie, Ohio, United States - Buoy 2 MA119 | ecosystem: Environmental > Aquatic > Freshwater > Lake | place: USA: Lake Erie, Ohio...
GCGGATGTTCTCCGTAGGCTTGGTCAGCATGCACGACTGCCCGCGGAAGGGCGGCGTCCCGCAGAGGCTGGTATTCCACCGCCACCGACGGGTCGCCCAGCCGCGGCTCTTCGACCACCTCGATCATTGGCGGCGGTGTCGTCGGTTGCGGTTCGACGGTGACCGCATCGGTGTCGCCGCGACGGATGATTCGTCGCTGGGCCCGCCGGCTGGTGCGCCGCGACGGCGGGACTTCGACGGGCACCGGGGCGTCGGCCACCGGCCGCGGGTCGTTCTGCCAGGCGAGTTCGACGCCGGACCAGTCGATGGCACGGCTGGGGCCGCAGGTGAGGCACGCCAGCAGGACGGCGACGATCGTGACGACGGGCGTTTTCATGGGCGGGGCCGCGTCTCCTGGGAGCCGCGAGTATACCTCCCGCCCGGGGAGGCCCTGCGCCGCCCCGTCAGGGGGCGGCGCAGGCCACCGGCATCATCCGCGGCGAGCCGGGAGTTGGCCGCTCGGCGTCAGCTCGTCGATGATCCGCGGAATGTACTTGGCGAGGACTTCCGCGAGTTGATCGCGATCGATGTTCTTGGAGCGGGCATACCGGTCGAGTTCCTGCTGGCCGAACGTCTCCTCGATCTGCCGACGATCGACCGGCTTGTTGGGGCCGGTGCGAACCCACGAGTCGACCTGATCGCGCATGCCCTTCTCCTCGAACTGCTTGACGACCTCGGGCAGGTTCTGCGCCGAACCGCCGCCGAAGATCTGCGAGAGGATGTCGCCGAGATCATTCGGCGACGGCATGCCCTGGGGGGGCTGCTGCGGCTGCTGCTGCCGCGGCTGGGGTTGGGGTTGCCGCTGCGGCTGGGCCTGCTGCTGCGCCGCGCCTTCGATGACCTGCTTCAGGATCTCGCCGAGAATGTCCATGGTGACCTTTTCATCGCTGGAGAATCGATCCATCGTCGGCAACGCCGACGCTGCACCGGCAGTCTACGGCCGTCTCGAGTCAGGGAAAAGCAGCCGGTGTCAGTCGAGCGAAACCGCCTCGCCGCCGGCCCGGGTCGCGAGCTGGCCGAGAATTTGCACCGAAGTGTCTTCCGACACCAGCCGCACCGATCCGTCCGCCATGGCCATGTTCGCCCCGGCGGTGTGAAAGCCGTACACGAGCCAGCCGTTCTCGTTGGAGCCGTTGACCCGCATCAATGTCGTGGGGATCGGCCCTGCGGTCGGGCCCGAGGTGCACCACGCGGAGGCTTTCTCGCCGAAGCCGTAGGCATTGTCGTTGGTCGCCCAGGCACCACCCTGCGCCCGCGCACAGCCGGCGCCCGCAGCCTGATCGGCGTTCGCCGGAGAGCGGGTGCGCCCCCGCCACACGTCCTCGCGGCCCGCGCTTTCCGCGAGCAGAATCGTTTTCGAAAGGCCGTCGGTGATCTTGCCGATGGTGCACCGCGGCCGGGTGGCGGTGGCCCCGCAGTTGGTCCAGGCTTCCGTCGGCCCCGGTCCTGCCGTCACGGTGCCGGCAGCCAGTCCGGCCAGTGCGTTGAAGTTCGTGCCCGTGCCGGCCACCACGAAGTAGTCGCCGCATGCGCCGGTTTTTCGCGGATTCTCGATCTTGTCCTGGATCCGGCTGGGAAACGGCGACGCGGGGCACTGCAGCACCGGGAGGATGGTTCGGACGAGCGCGCGATTGCCGGTGGCGCCGTCGTCGAGCACGCCCGCGGTGCCGCCGTTCGGCGCGGAGCCGTCGTGGTTCTCCCACCAGTTCCGCGACAGGTCGTAGCTCGCCATCAGCGCCGCCTCTTCCACGTAAGGGAGCACGTCCGGGGCCCAGTTCCGGTGCGCCATCTTCGGCTCGCAGGAGGTGATCGAGCCGGAGAAGAGCCGCTTCAGTGGGGGCAGCAGCCGCCGGACGGTTTCGTAGGTGTGAAACGCGATGGGGAGTTGGCGGAGCTTGTTGGCGCACGCCGTCCGCTGCGCCGATTCCCGTGCGGATTGCACTGCCGGCAGGAGCAGGCCGATGAGCGTGGCGATGATCGCGATCGTGACCAAAAGCTCCACGAGCGTGAAGCCGCGGAGGTCGGTGGTGGCAGGGTTGGTGCGGCGCATGGCGGCGACGGCGGACGGCGGGGTGAACTCCGCATGCTATCGGCGGTGCGGCCCCGGAGGCGCGGGCAATCCGGCGCCTGGGCCGGTGAAGTTTTCACCAGCTGACTGGGCGGCTGTCAGTCGTCGAGGCCGAGCTGGCGGAGCTTGGTTCGCAGCGTTGCCCGGTCGAGGCCCAGGAGCTTGGCGGCGGCGGTGCGGTTGCCGCCGGTGTGGGCGAGCGCCTCGCGGAGAAGCGTGGCCTCGACGAGCCGGAGGGCACGGTTGTGGAGGTCAGGTTCGGGAAGCCGGCCGAAGGCGGCGCGGGCCGCCGCGGCCCAGGCTTTGATCGCGTCATCGACGTGGCAGCCGGCGGCGTCGAGTGGTCCGGCCCCTGCCCTGCCGGTGGTCGACTCGATCGGCGGCAGGTGCTCCGCCCGCAGCGTGGCGCCGCGGGCGACCACGGCGGCGTGCACGACGGCTGCCCGCAGATCGCGCACGTTCTCCGGCCAGTCGCGGCCTTGAATCGCCGCGACAAACTCGGGTGACAGCGGTGGCACGACCGCCGCCTGCGTGGCGGCAGCATGGCGGGCGAGAAACGATCTGGCGAGCGGTTCGATGTCGTCGCGGCGGTCGGCGAGTGGCGGCATCGAGATCACGGTCGTTCCGAGGATCGCCGCCAGTTCGCGATCCAGGACAAGCGTTTCGGGCGCGAGCCTGCTCGCCACGATCAGGCGGGTGTCGAGTGGGTACGCGGCGCCGCCGCGGGCGAGTTTGCCCGTCGCGAACACGTTGGCGAGTTGCGCCTGCACCTCTGGCGGAGCCGCCTCGATCGCCTCGATCAGGAGCGTGCCGCCGGCAGCGAGTTCGAGGAGCCCCACAGCATCGCTGCTTCCGAAAAGCTCACCACCGATCGCGCTGGGCGCGAGGGCCGCGAGGCTGGTGGAGACGAACGGCCCGCCCGGTCTGAGGCCGTGGGCGTGCACGGAGCGGGCCGCCAGATCCTTGCCGCTGCCCTCGGGGCCTGTGATCAGAAGCGGCCGGTCGTCCGCCGCCGCGGCCGCGATCCGTTTATAGACCTCCTGCATCGCGGCGGAAGAGCCGAGGAGTGTTTGCGGCAGGGCTTCGGGTTCGGTGGACGAGTCTGCGTTGGTGCGGTCCGCGAGTGCTCGGGCGACCACTGCCGAAACGTGTTCGAGATCGAACGGCTTGACGAGATAGTCGAAGGCGCCGGCGCGAACGGCGCGGACGGCGGTGTCGAGATCACCGAACGCCGTCATCACCACGATCGGAGCGGCGGCCGTCTCCCGCAGATCGGGGATCGCCTCGATGCCGTCGCGACCGGGGAGGCGAACGTCGAGCAGGATGGCGTCGGGTCGGGCGCGGGATGCGGCGGCGAGGGCCTCGGCGACGTTCGCCGCCACGTCAACCGCGTGCCCTTCGTCGGTGAGGATTTCCCGCAGGCTCCAGCCGATGGCCGGCTCGTCGTCGACGACCAGAATGCGGCTCATGCCACGGGCTCCGCCGCTTCCCGGGAGGTGACGATCGTCGCCGCTGGCAGCGCGATCGTGAATCGCGTGAGGCCGCCGGCCCGCCGCCAGGCGAGCATGCCGCCGTGCTGCTCCGCGACGGCTCGGGCGACCGCCAGCCCAAGGCCCACGCCCTCCTGCTTGCCCGTCACGAACGGCTCGGCGAGCGCCGTGCCGAGTTCGGGTGGCGGGCCCGGTCCGTCGTCTTCCACCGTGAACGTCACGCCGCGGTCGCCGGCTGTGGCGGCGACGGTCACGTGGCCGCCACTCCCGGCGGCATCGATCGCGTTGAGGGCGAGGTTTACAAGCGCAGCCCGCAGCGCCTCGCGACGGCCCGTGAAGGTCGTTCCGCACGCGGGGCATGCCGCGAGTTCAACACCGGCATGGGCGGCTCGCGGCCCCACGAGTTCGCAGACCTCGGCTACGAGCGCATCGACGTCGCAGGCCGCCGGTTCCGTGGCCGACGGCTTGCCGAGGGCGAGCAGGCCGCGGACCTCCTCCTCGACGATGTCGAGTTGTCGGCAGGCGACGGCAAGGCTGTCGTCAGGTCGGCGGTTCGGATCAACTCCGGGGCAGCGGCGGCGGTGGAGGTCGATCGCGAGCCTGGCACCGGTGATCGCATTGCGGAGTTCGTGGGCGAATCCCGCCGCGAGCTGGCCGAGGAGCCGCTGCCGCTCGCCGGCGACGAGCCGCGATCGAAGCGACTCCAGTTCGCCGCTCATCCGCTCGACGCCCGCGGCGAGGCGGCCCACCTCGTCGTCGCCGGCCTCGGCGGTCGCGACTCCGAACTCACCCTGCGAGATCCGTTCCACGCGTCGTTCGATCGCCCCGATCCGGCGGGCGATCCGGCCGGTGGTGGCCAGCCCCAGCGGCACGAGCACCGCGAGCGTCGTGGCGGCCACGGCGAGCACCGGCCAGGCCGCCGACCAGGTCGTGGCCGCGAGGCTTTTCACGGGCGTGAGCACGAACGCCCGCTCCGGCCGGACTCCCGATGCGTGGACGATGGCGACGGCGTGCCGCTCGCCCCGGATCGCGATCACATCGCCGTCGCCTGCCGTCCGTAACGTGGCTGCCGCCTCGCCGAGCTGCTCTGGCGGGAGGGTGGCGGCCCCCGGCGCATCGGTCTGGTCATCCCAGACGATCAGTTCGCTCCCGGTGAGGTCGCCGAGCGCGTCGAGGACGGCCGGCACCAGCGCGATTCGCGAGCGATCGAGGGCGGCCACGATCCGTTCGCGGCCGGTGCGGGCGGCGACGACGGCGCTCCGCGTCGCCAGCCACGCAGCGAAGGCGACATTGGCCAGCACCGCGATCAGCACCAGGCCCACGACGGGCCAGACGAGCTGGGCGGAGAGGTTGCGACTCGGAAGCGGCATGGACGACTCGGCTCAAAAGTCAGACGGCCGCCATCCATCGTACCGACCGGCCGGCCGTATCATGAGGAGATGAATCTTCGCGTCGCGTTCGCCTGCCTGCTTGCCCTGGTCGCTGTAAAGGCGCGCGGTGAGGGCCCAGTGGTGCCCCGCGAACTCGTCGCGTTCGGGCCGCCGTCGGCTGAGCCGCTGTTTGCGGGTGGCGGAGCCGATGCCTGGGACCGCGACCTGCGGGAGCGGGGCTGGATCCTGCGGCACAGGGGCTGCTGGCACCTCTGGTACACGGGCTCGAATCCCGACCGCGATCCGGTGCGGCGGCTTGGCCATGCGACGAGCGGCGACGGCCTCAACTGGACGCGTTTCGCCGGCCCGCTTCTGCCCGGCCGCTGGGTGGAGGACGTCTGCGTGGCGCGGGTGGGCGGACCGGACGGATCCGGCGCCGAAACGTTTCGCATGGTCGCCGAAGGTGAGCACGACGTCGCCCACCTGCTCGCGTCGCGAGACCTGCTCTCGTGGCGACCCTGCGGCTCGCTCGACATTCGCCTCGCGTCGGGCGTGGCAATCCCCGATGGTCCGCGGGGCACACCCACGCTCTGGTTCGACCGGGGCCTTTGGCACCTCTACTACGAACGGCGGGACGAGGGCGTGTGGCTGGCCACGTCGCGGGACTGCCGCACGTTCACCAACGTCAGCGACGAGCCCGTACTCGGCTGCGGCCCCGATGTGTATGACCGTCACGGGATCGCGATCGACCAGATCGTGCGGTTCGACGGCCGCTGGTATGCCTACTACCACGCCAGCCCCGATCCTGCGCGGCAGACGTGGCAGACCTGCCTCGCCGCGAGCGACGACCTCATCCGCTGGGAGAAGTGGGCGGGCAACCCGGTGATGCCGGTGGATCCCGCGCATCCCAAGCGGTCGAGTGCCACGCTCATCCACGACGGCGAGCGGTTGCGGCTCTACACCACGCACCCCGATGTTCGCGTGCGGTTCTCGACCGAGCCCGTCGCGGCGGGCCGGCTCAGGCGGTGACGGGATCGATGAACATCGCCCGGGCGTTGCCGTGGCAGACGCCCGCGACCACGGCGTCGAGCCAGTCGCGGCGGTCGGGGAGCCGGCCGCTGGCGACGTCGCTGCCGAGCAGGTCGCAGAGGATCCGCCGGAAGTATTCGTGACGCGGATACGAGAGGAACGACCGCGAGTCGGTGACCATGCCCACGAATCGCGCGAGCAGGCCGAGGTCGGAGAGCATGTTCATCTGGTCGCGCATGCCCCGCTCCTGGTCCATGAACCACCAGCCGCTGCCCCACTGCATCTTGCCGGGGACGATGCCGTCCTGGAACGAGCCCGGCATCGCGGCGAACACTGCGTTGTCAGCAGGGTTGATGTTGTAGAGGATCGTACGGCCGAGGGTGTTTTCCCCCGAGAGCTGTCCGAGGAAGCGGACGAGCCCCGGCCCCTGTTGCAGGTCGCCGATCGTGTCGCAGCCGGCGTCGGCGCCGAGACGCTTCGCGAGAAGGAGGTTAGGGTCGCGGAAGGCGCCGAGGTGCAGCTGGGTGACGAAGCCCCGGGCGTGGTTGAGCCGGGCGACGTGGAGCACGATGCAGGTCGCGAAGCGGTCGGCCTCCTCGGGCGTGGCGGCAGTGCCGGCCATGGCTCGCTGCCAGATCGAAGCGGCCTCGGCGTCGGTGCAGTGGACGGGTGACAGTACGTCGAGGCCATGGTCGCTTGCCCGGCAGCCGGCGGCGGCAAAGTCGGCGTGCCGCTTGGCGAGTGCCGCGAGCAGGCCGGCGTGGGTGTCGGTGCCGATTCCGGAGATGTCGGCGAGCTTCTTCGCCCAGGCCTTCACCTTCTCCGGCTGATGCACCTTGCCGGCCACGTCAGGGCGGAAGGTGGGCACGACCCTCACGGAAAAACCCGAGGCGGCGATTCGCGCGTGCCAGTCGAGCGGATCGACGGGGTCGTCGGTGGTGCCGACGAGCGCCACGTTCATCTTCGTGAGGATGCCCCGGGCGGTGAGCGGGCCCGTCGTGAGCTGGCGATTGGCCTCCGTCCACACCTTCTCGGCGGTGGCGCCGTCGAGCAGGTCGTCGATCCCGAAGTGGCGGCGGAGTTCGAGGTGCGTCCAGTGGAAGAGCGGGTTCCGCAGCGTGTGCGGCACCGTCTCCGCCCAGGCCTGAAACTTCTCCCGCGGCGTGGCGGAGCCGGTGATCCGCTCCTCGTTCACACCGTCGGCCCGCATCGCCCGCCACTTGTAGTGGTCTCCCTCCAGCCAGGCGGCGTGGAGGGACTCGAACCGCCGGTCTTCGGCGATGTCCTTGGGGCTCAGGTGGCAGTGGTAGTCGACGATCGGCTGTCCCGCCGCCACCCGGTGATAAAGGTCGGCCGCGACCGGGGTGGAGAGCAGAAAGGCTTCGTCGCAGAATCCCATGGCGCCCTACTTCTTCACGAGGGCGTCGCGGATTTCGCGGAGCAGCGCGACGTCTTCGGGGGGCGCGGCCGGGGTGTCCTCCTCCTTCTTGGCCTCAAACTTTGCCTTCGCGGTGTTGATCGCCTTGACGACGAGAAAGATCGCGGCGGCCACGAGCAGGAAGTCGACCACCGACTGGATGAACGGCCCGTAGTTGAGGATCGGGTAGTTCTGGAAAACCATTACCGGCTTTCCGTCTTCGAGCACCATCGTGCCGTCGGCGTTGAGTTTCGGCGCCTCGGTCTTGATCTTGTAGGCCAGGTCGGTGAAGTTCACGCCGAACTTGCTTGTCAAGAGGTTCAGCGGGGGCATGATGATGTTGGCGACGAGCGAACTGATGATCTTGCCGAACGCGCTGCCGATCACCACGCCGACGGCGAGGTCGATCACGTTGCCGCGCATCGCGAACTCGCGAAACTCCTTCAGAATGCTCATTGTGTTCATGCTCCGGGGTGTCTGGTCGAAGGGCGACAGTATGCCGCGGCGCTGCCGGCTCCTTCAACAGTCGCCGTCTCGGGGTGGTGGCGGGTAAATTGACCCACCGTCCTCGACACGCTCGGTGCCGTTTCGCATGTCCACCATTGGCCTCGCCCTCTCCGGCGGCGGATTCCGCGCCACGCTCTACCACCTCGGCGTGATCCGCTATCTCAGGGACAGCGGGTCGCTGCCCCTGGTGGGCGACATCGCGGCCGTGTCCGGGGGCAGCATCCTGGCCGCCCACCTGGTCCTCAACTGGGATCGCTACACCGGCACCGACGCCGAGTTCGCGGAGGCGGCCGGGGAGGTCGTCCGCTTCGTGCAGCACGATGTCCGCAACCGGATCGTCCGCCGCCTGCCGCTCTTGTTCCCGATCCGGCTCGCGGGGAAGCTCACCGGCTGGTCGGCCGCGAACTTCACGCCCAATGCGTTCCTCGAGGGCTACTACCGCACGTTCCTCTACGGCGACAGGCGGCTCTTCGAACTCCCGGAGCAGCCGGCGCTCCACATGCTGTCCACGAACGTGAGTGACGGCGTGATGGCGGTGTTCAACCGCGAAGGCCTGCACATCCAGAAGCGGGAGCGGGGAGACACCGATCCTTTCCGGCACGTCGCCGGGCAGACGGCGACGATCGCCAAGGTGGTCAGCGCGTCGTCGGCGTTCCCCGGTTTTTTTCCGCCGGTGGAGATCACGGCGGCCGATCTCGGCGTGCACGAGGGGCAGTTTCCGACGGAATCGTTCACCGACGGCGGCGTCTACGACAACCTCGGCATCCGGGCCTTCGCCTGGCTCACCGACCACCGTGGCCGGTCGTATCACCGGGTGATTGTCAGCGATGCCGGCAAGCCGTTTCAGATCCTCGGCAATGCCCCGCTTGGCTTCATCGCCCAGTCGATCCGTGCCACCGACATCCTCTGGGACCGCGTCTGGCAGTTGGAGCGGGAAAACTTCGGCGACCAGAACGGCTTTCACTTCCTCCCTGTGACGCACGTCGTTGACGCCCACGAGGATCCGCATGGCGTGCATCCGGTGGTGCAGGCAGAGGTGTCGGGTATCCGCACCGATCTTGACCGGTTCAGTGACCTGGAGGTCAACGCCCTCGTCGCGCACGGCTACGAGGTGGCCCGCAGCTTCCATCGACGGATCAGCGCGAAGGCGCTGCGGCCGGTCCACGACGGGCCTCCCTGGGAGCCTTTTCCTGGACGGCATTCGGTGGTGGTCACTCCGCCGTCGGAAGCCAGCCACGGCACCGCTCGGACGACGGGCACGAGCTCGCCGGCCCGGCTGGCGGAGCTGCTCCGCCACTCCAGCCACCGTAAGGTTTGGGCGACCCTGCTCGACTGGAAGGACTGGCCGAGCTACCTCTATCTGGCGCTTGGCCTGCTGCTGTTCATCTACCTGCCGATGCGGTTCTACGCGGTGCACCGTCGCGCGGAGATGCTTACGAGCGTGATCGACTCCATCGCCAAAGGCGACCCCGACATTCGCCTCGTGCTCGATCTGGTGGAGAGCGATCCGGTCACCGGGTGGCGAAAACTCGACGTCATCGACGCCACCGAGGGGACGGTCGACGACTACGCCGGGGTCGAGATTCTCTCGTACAGCCGGATCAACGACCTGCGGACGGCCTGGAGCGGGGGCCTGCGGCCCGATCGTGGCGGGCAGGTTCGCTTTCGTGACCGCGTGGTGATCCGCCTCACCGACGAGGCGCGACGCCAGCGGGGGATCGTGTTTCGGACGGCGCTCCCGGTGGAGGGCGTCGAATACCGCCAGCCAAATGGTTCGATTCCGGGTCAGGTGCGCCACGTGAAGGAGCGTGCCGCCGACGGTTCAGAGGAGATTCATTACGAGTATCACGTCGACCTGTCGGACGCCCCGGTCGGTGAGCCGCTGTCGCTCGAACTCGCGGCGGTGGTTCGCTACAAGTCGCTTCCAGTGGGCCGGCTGCCGTTGGTGATGCTGTTCAGTGCCGATCTGCTCACCGTCTGGATCCTGTTTCCGGACGACCATCCATATCACCGCTACCAGCTCGTCACCTATCCCCGCGGGCAGGACGCGGCGGCCGAGCCGCTCACCTCGCGCTACACGATCGATCATCCCTACGGCCGGCTGATCGGCTGGTCGGTGATCATGCCCAGGCAGGGGAGTGTGTACGAGTGCCGCTGGACGGGCGACTGATCCAGCGGGCGAGTCAGCGGCCGCAGCGAATACCGGCCCAGACGGCTACGAGACCCAGGACGTTGGTCGCCGCCATGTAGGCGAGGGCTGCTACTCCGCGGCCCGACTCGAGAAGCGAGACCGACTGGAAGGCAAAACTCGAATAGCTGGTGAAACCACCGAGAAGGCCGACGAGGAGCACCGTCTCCTGCTCCGGTGTGATCGCACGAGATCGGGTCAACGCGTAAACCGCTCCAAACGCAAATGACCCGACCACGTTGGCGGCCAGCGTTCCCCAGGGAAACGCCGGCCCGAGGATTTTGGCAGCCACCGTCGTGCAGCCGGCGCGAAGCAGGGTGCCGACCGCGCCGGCGGCGGCCAGGGCGATGAAGTGCATGAAGTGATTCATACTGCGATCACCTGAGATGACGGCGATGTCATCGGCCGAAGGGCGGGCCGGGATTGCGTCGCCTCGCGGGGAGATCGCGGTCGCTGGGGAAGGCGTGGGTATTTAGGCAGGATCGGCTGGCTGCGATGGGCCGAACCGACAGGATTGGTGTGCGTACTATTCCTCAGTCACGGTTCTCAGTCACGGATGTTCAACCACGGAGGGTTTCATCATGGACGCGCATTTCAACGAGTATCTGGCGGCGGTTGCCGGTATGCAGGATCTCTACGGCCATGCGGCCGAGGATCATCCGACCGAGTTTCACGACGACGTCACGACGCCCGCGGTCGCTGCCGAGCCGGTCGCCCCGGCCGCGACGATCGCCTCGTCGATCTGACGGCCGGAGTCGCTCGGAGCATCGCCGGCGCGAGATTCGTTTTGTGGGCGTTCGTCCGGTGCTACGACCGCGCCGGCTCGATGTGGATGAAGGCGTCTGCAATCCGCAGGGGGGAGTTTCGCAACACGCTGCGAACCCTGCCCCCGATGTCGTGGCCTTCCTGCACCGTCGCCTGTCCATCCACCTCGACGTGGAGTTCGACGAAGTACGACGTTCCGCTCTTACGAATGCGGCACTTATCGAGCGCCCGCACGCCCGCCACGCCTTGGGCAAGATCTCGAACCAGTTGCTCAAACTCCTTGGCCGGGGCCGCGTCGAGCAGTTCGCGGACCGCCATGCGGAGCAGGCTCAGGCCGCTGACCACGATCACCGTGCAGGCCAGGAGCGCCGCCCAGTCGTCGGCCGGCTCGTAGCCTGGGCCCCCGATGAGGCCGATGGTGATACCGACGAACGCCGCGATCGAGGTGAGGGCGTCGGCCCAGTGGTGCCAGGCGTCGGCTTGGAGCGACGTGCTGTCCGCATCGGCGCCGATGCCGGCCATCCAACGGGCGAGCATGGTCTTCGTGGCGACCACGACGACGAGCACGACGAGCGTTGACCAGTGGGGCAGATGGTGGGGGGTGAGAATTTCGCGAATGCTCTGCACGGCGATCATCGCCGCCGCCCCGAGCAGGGCGAGCGAGGCGACGATCCCCGACAGCGCCTCGGCCTTGCCGTAGCCGTAGGGATGCTTCTCGTCGGCCGGTGCGCCGGAGACCCGCAGGCCGCCCCACACGACCAGCGAGGTTACGATGTCGGACGTCGATTCGATGCCGTCGGCGATCAGGGCGTAGGAGTTGCCGAAGAAGCCCGCGAGGATCTTGATCGTGGCCAGGGCCGCGTTGACCGCCACACCGACCAGCGGCACGTGCGTGAGGGTTTCGGTCGGCGAGGGCACATCGTTTTTCAAGGCAAACTCAGCTGGCGGATGGGCGGTAGCTGCGGGAGGCGCAGGGTGAACAGCCGGTCGAGGAAGCCACGTGATGCCATTCGTGCTCCGGCCATCCAGCATCCACCTTTTTGCCATTCACCACGCAGTCGGTTTCCTTGTTCCCGTGGGTTGTGGCGACCACCAGCGTCTTGCCGCTGGCTGATCGCTCGGGCTTGGTATCCATCGGGACTCGCAAGACGTGTTCGTCACCGACGCAAAAAGCCACGGATTCAATCCTTGGGTGTGTCGGGTGGGGCTGCGCATACTGGTCGTCAGGCCTTGGTCCATTGTTCCATGTAGAGCATTTCGTTGACCACCCTCAAACCGGAGCTTCTCCCATGAGCGAACACACCTACAAGATGATCGAGTTTGTCGGCTCCTCCCATACGAGCATCGAGGCGGCGGTCCAGAACGCCATCGCCAGGGCCGAGATCAACGAGAGCAAGATGCGGTGGTTCGAGGTGATTGAAACCCGAGGCCACATCGAAAATGGCAAGATCGCTCACTGGCAGGTGCGCGTGAAGATTGGGGTCACGCTGGATGACTGATCGATCACCGGCACCCGGCGAGCTCAAGGAACGACTGACAGCAGCCTATGGCCATCGGCTACACGCCCGGGGTGCTGTTCGGATCCGAGGCCCGGGGCGAGGCTGGGCCGGACAGTGACATCGATGTGCTGGTGGTGCAAAAGGTGCGCATCAGGCCATCAGCACCTGGTCAAAGACCATCTGTAGGAGATTATCGATGCCAAGAATGAGCACTGTTCCGGTTGAGATCACCACTATCTCGCAGTACGGTTTCTGGGTGCTGCTAGACAAAGAAGAGTTGTTTTTGCCGTTCGAGCACTTTCCGTGGTTCCGGAGTGCCACGATCGAAAAGTTCATCGGGGTAGAGCGGCCGACCGCCGACCATTTGTGCTGGCCGCTCCTCGGCATCGACCTGTCGATCCAATCGATTTGAGGCCCCGCTGCATTTCCAGTGGTCGCACGGCGGAACCCGTGAGTGAAGATTGAGGCGGCGCTCGGTTTTCAGGCGCGCCGAGACGGCCTAGCTCCCCGAGTAGGATCGAGAACAACTGCCGTATTCTCCGGGAAAATGAGGGTGTGGGCAGGAAGGCGACTCAAAAAACGACTCACTTGTAAATCCGCAGGAGGACGCAGGAGGTAGCACGGGGCCCGCGAGCGGTGTTCGGCGGATGGCTGCGGCAGGCGAACCCCCTCCCCGGCTCCCGCTGAGCAATCAGACCACGGCGGAGAGGGGCTCCGAGACCGCGCTCAGGTACACTTGAATGATGCCGAAGATTTTCGAACAAGACGTGCTCCCATCCATGTCCATGTTCGCCGGGGCGAGGGTGAAGCAGTGTTCGTTGTCGAACCGGAAGTGGAACTGCGGGAATCAGTCGGGTTCAATATAAGAGAGCTTTCGCGAGCGGAGGACCTCATCGATGACAACCTCGAACTCATCAAACAGAAATGGGCCGAGCACCTTGGCTGACCGTGCCCTCAAGGCATGGCATGAGCGGGGGATGATCTTTGTCAGGTTCGCCAGCGGCC
>Ga0315903_10007752_pt1 | contig 13376 bp, 9 predicted proteins | sample LakEriMetagenome_7_FD_203524 | JGI IMG/M metagenome (GOLD analysis project Ga0315903, IMG submission 203524) | Freshwater fungal communities from buoy surface, Lake Erie, Ohio, United States - Buoy 2 MA119 | ecosystem: Environmental > Aquatic > Freshwater > Lake | place: USA: Lake Erie, Ohio...
GCGGCAATACCGCCCCGGCCGACCACCTGGAGGGCATCGGGCAAGGCGCCGACATGGCGGTCCCCTCGCTCTATCTCGACCAGTTCGCGAAGCGGATGCAAGGCGTGCTGATTTCGATCGAAGGGGAAACCACCGTGGCACCGGCATCCGCCCATCCTCTCAATGCCTCGGTTTATGCATACGGAAGCGGGCCGGTGCTTTGCCAATGGTCGCAGATCAGCGGTCCGGCGGCGGTGTTTGCCGATTCCTCCTCGCCCGTCACCACGGTTTCATTGCCGGCTATGGGCACCTATGTGCTGGAGCTGGATGTGGCACAGGGCTCCCGGAGCGCCAGCGCCCAAGTGATCATCCGCGTCGGCGAGGTCGTGCCCGCCTCGGTGACGCACTTCATCCGCGGAGAATCGCAGGACACCGCCGGCAAACCTTTGGGTTATTTCATCGGCGCAAGCAACGTTGTCGGAACCTCCGGTTCCAGTGGCAGCAGAGAGGACCGCAATCTGGTCCTTGGCTATCCCCTTCCAACCCTCCCGGCGGGAACCACGCTGGATGCCGCGACCTTCGATTTCGAAATCACGCAGGGTTATGATAACACGGGCGCGGCCAATCTGCCGGAACTTCATGTCTATCTGGTGGACACACCGGACCCGGTCGGCAGCGGAACGGCATTCTTCTATCACGGTCCTTCGGACGGCTCCGCGAGTGTCAAACGGATCGGCACCACTTCGGTAATGATCAGCGGCACCTCGGCCAATGATTTCGCCCCGGGCGAGCAGGTCCGCTCCTTCAGGCTCACCGGATCGGCGCTGGACTTGCTACGCAGTTATTACAACGGCCGCACGCCGATACGAAGCACGGCGTATTTCCGCTTCAACCTCAGCGCGAATCCCTCCGTTTCCAATCTCCGTCGCTACTCGATCAACACGACGGCTGGTGGCTCGTCGCTCGCGTTGGTGCCCTCGTCCGTTTCCACCCATGCCATCACCTACGATGGCAATGGAGCGACCGGCGGCGCTGTGCCGGTGGATCCGAATTCATACATCAGCGGCTCGTCGGCAACGGTCCTCGGCGCGGGAGACTTGGTGAAGACGGACCATTTCTTCGCCGGCTGGAACACCGCGGCGGACGGTAGCGGCACCGGTTATCAGGCAGGCGGCGTGTTGGTGATCACCGCCGGTATCACCTTGCACGCACAATGGACGCCGAAGGCGACTCCGACAGTGGACCTCCTGCCAACGGCGGCTCCGATCACGGAAGGCCAGGCGCTGGTTTCCGCAACCCTGAGCGGCGGCGGCGCGTCGGTGCCGGGAAATTTCAGTTACAACAACCCGTCCGCGGTTCTTCCTGCGGGAAGCTTCACGGCGGATGTCACATTCACTCCGACTGACACCGCGGTCCACCACTCCGTGCAAGTCAGCGTAACCGTGACCGTTCGAACCGCCTTCGAAGCGTGGGCTGGCGAAGGCATCACGTTCACCGGCGATGCGAATTCCGACGGCCTGGCTGACGGTCTGGCGTGGCTGTTAGGGGCGGATGGTCCCGCGGAAAGGGCCAGCGCGTTGCTTCCCACCGCCGTCGGGAACAACGGTGCGCTCGAAGTGGATTTCAGCATGCCCAATCAAGCCAAACGCGGGTCGGCTGTGCTGCAACTGCAATACGGCACGAACCCTGGAACATGGACCACCGTCACGATTCCCGAGGAAAGCGGAACCCGCGATGGCGTCGGTTTCACCATCACTCCCGCTGGCGATCTCAACCGCGTGAAGGCAACTGTCCCCGCAGGCGCGGGCGGGCGCGTCTTCGTGCGCCTGAGCGGCGGGTTGGCGGCGACTCCATAGGCCCGGAGTGCCAGATCCGGCGGGCCAGATCCGGCGATGATGTTAGCCCTTGCGCTCTTCCAGATAGCGACCCACCCAGCCGATGTCGTAGGTGCCGTTGATGAAATCCGGGTGGTTGATCACTTCGAGCTGGAACGGAATGGTGGTCTTGATGCCGCGGATGGTGAACTCGCGCAGGGCGCGGTTCATGCGGGCGATGGCGATCTCGCGGGTGGCGGCGGTGACGATGAGCTTGGCGATCATCGAATCGTAGTGCGGCGGCACGGTGTAACCGCTGTAAACGTGGGTGTCCACGCGCACGCCCTTGCCGCCGGGGGCATACCATAAGTCGATGGTGCCCGGGCTGGGGGCAAAGTTGTTGTAGGGATCCTCCGCGTTGATGCGGCACTCGATGGAGTGGCCGCGCGGGAAGGCTTCGAGCACATGGTGTGAAAGCGGCATGCCGGCGGCCACGCGGATCTGCTCCTTGATGAGTTCGCAGCCCATCACTTCCTCCGTCACCGGGTGTTCCACCTGGATCCGGGTGTTCATTTCCATGAAATAGAAATGCTCTGCCTTCTCATCGACGAGATACTCGATGGTTCCGGCGTTCTGATAGCCGATGCTCCTGATCAGCGCCACCGAGGAGTCGCCCATGCGCTTGCGCAGTTCGGGCGTGAGCAGCGGGGACGGGCACTCCTCGATGATCTTCTGGTTGCGGCGCTGCATCGAGCAATCGCGTTCGCCGAGGTGGATGAAGTTGCCGTGCGAGTCGGCGATCACCTGGATCTCGACATGGTGCGGATTGAGCACGAGCTTTTCGAGATAACAACTGCCGTTGTTGAAACAAACGATCGCCTCGCTGGAGGCGGCTTGGAAGAGCTGGATGAAATCCTCCTCCTTGAAGCACGGGCGCATGCCGCGTCCGCCGCCGCCGGCGGTGGCCTTGATCATCACGGGGAAGCCGATCTTCCTCGCCTCCTCAAGCGCCGTTTCCGCATCCGGCATGATGCCGGAACCGGGTGTGATGGGCACGTTGTTCGCGATGGCGGTGGCGCGGGCGGTGGCCTTGTCGCCCATCATGGTGATCACCTTGGCGGAGGGCCCGATGAAGGTGACACCCGATGACTCGCAAATCTCGGCGAAGCGCGCGTTTTCCGAAAGGAATCCGTAACCGGGATGGATCGCGTCCGCGCCGGTGATCTCGGCGGCGGCGATGATGCGGTCCATCTTCAGATAGGATTCCTTGCTCGCCGCCGGGCCGATGCACACCGCCTCGTCGGCGAGCTGGACATGCATCGAATCGACATCGGCCTCGGAATAGACGGCCACGGACTCGACACCGAGTTCGCGGCAGGCGCGGATGATGCGGAGGGCGATTTCACCGCGGTTGGCGACCAGGACGCGCTTGAACATGGGAAGGAAGTTGAGGGTTGATGGTTGAGGGCTGAGGGCGAAAGGGCAGTGCGTTGTCTGCCTTTCAACACTCAACGGATGACTCCCAACTCATTTGATTCTGAAAAGGATGTCACCGAACTGCACCGGCGATCCGTCTTCGGCCACGACCGCGCAGATGGTGCCGGATTTCTCGGCCTTGATCTCGTTCATCACCTTCATCGCCTCGATGATGCAAACGGTTTGCCCGACCGAGACGGTGGTGCCGACCTCGACGAAGTTCGGCGCGTCCGGCGCGGGTTTGCGATAGAAGGTGCCGACCATCGGCGAGGTGATTTCCACTCCCTCGGCCACCGGTGCGGCGGCGGGAGCGGCGGCTGCCGGAGTCGCGGCGGCGGGAGCGGCCATGACCGGCGCGGCGGCGACGGGCGCGGGCATCGCGGCGAGCAGGGCCCGGAGGTCATCGGCGTCAGCGCCCTTCTTGAGCTTGAGGTGAAAGTCCTTCTTGGTGAGGTCGAACAGGGTGAGGCCATGCTCGTTCATGAGTTCGACGACTTTGCGGATTTCCTGAAGGTCCACGGTGAGAATAAAGGTTGGTGTTTCGCTGAGAGTCCGCCGCGGCACGCGCCGCGATTCGTTCGCGGAAGCTAGGGGCAGGGAGGAAAAACCGTCAAGGCGTAAGTCCCCGGCACGCGGCGTTTGGGGAGGTGCGGAAACGCCACGGGCCGCCGCGCAAGGACGGCGCGAGGAAAACGCCGGCACGTGCCAGCTCGGACCCTTGACTTGTGGGTGGAGCCTGCGGGATTTGCGGCAGCGGCTCCGGGGGTGGAAACGCCAACCAAAAGGATAAGCCCAGAAGTTTGGCAAAACCCGCTCTTGGCTTGCTAGATTGCCGGCGCCCTGCCAGCCTGAGTCTTTCCGAAGCCCATGCAGAAGTTTCCGTTTTACGTCATCGGCCACAAGAATCCGGACACGGACGCCATCTGCTCGGCCATCGGATACGCCGCGTTGCTCCGTCAGGTGGGTGAGGAGCCGGCGGCCATTGCCGCCCGCTGCGGCGAGATTTCCCAGCGCACCAAATGGGTGCTTGAAAAGGCCGGGATCGAGGTGCCACAGCTCGTCACCGACGTGCGGACCAACGCCGGCATGATCGCGCACCGCAAGGTGATCAAGCTGACGGTTTCCGACACGTTCCTCACCGCCTACCGCCGGATGCTGGCGGCGGAGATCCGCTGCGTGCCGGTGGAGGACGAGGATGGAAACCTCTGCGGCATCCTCCGCTACTTCGACCTGCTGCGCCTGCTGCTCCCGGCAGACACGCAGGGCATGAGCGTGCGAACCGTTCACGCCTCGCTCGCCCACATTGCGGAAACCCTTCAGGCGGAAAGCGTGGGCAGCAACGGCAGCCTGCCGGAAATCGAGGAGGATCTCATCCTGCTCGTCGGCGCTTCGTCACAGGCCACCGTCGCCAAGCGCCTCAAGCAGGCCAAGACCGAGGGCAATGTCCATCGTTTCCTGGTGCTTTGCGGCGATCGTCCGATCGTCCAGCGCTATGCCATCGACCACGGCGCGCGCGGCCTGCTGGTCACCGGCGGCAACCCGGTGACTCCGGAAATCGTGCAGCTTGCCAGATCCAAAGGCGTCTATGTTCTGCGTTGCGCCACGGATACGGCCAGCGCCTCCACGCTCATCCGCTGTTCGCGCACGGTGCGCCACGTGATGGAGCGCCATTTCGAAACCGTCTCGCCCGGCGAGCCGGTATCGCGCCTGAGAAAACAACTTGCCACCACCGATCAGGACCTCTTCCCCGTCGCCGAGGCCGGCGGTGGGAAAATGATCGGAGTGATCTCGAAGTCCGACCTCGTGGACCCTCCGCGCCTCCGGCTCGCGCTGATGGACCACAACGAATACGCCCAAGCCGTCAACGGCGTGGAGGAGGCGGAAGTCACCGAAGTGATCGATCACCACCGCCTGGCCGGCGACCTCGTTTCCCGCGAACCGATCCGCTACCTCAACGAACCCGTCGGTTCCACCTGCACGCTTGTGGCCCGCAAGTATTTCCACCGCGGCCTGCAGCCGTCCCCCGGTGTGGCTCTCTGCCTGTGCGGCGGCATCGTGTCGGACACGCTTTGCCTCACCTCCCCCACCACCACCTTGCTGGATCGCGAAATGCTGACCTGGCTCTGCGGTGTCGCCGGTGTGGATGCGAAATCGTTCACCGAGGAGTTCTTCGCCGTCGGCTCGCTGATCGCCAATGGCACGCCCGAGGAGGTGCTCAACGCCGACCGCAAGGAGTTCACCGAGCAGGGAGTGACGGTGAGCATCTCACAGGTCGAGGAGCGCGATCTTCATGGCTTCGCCGCGCGGCGTGACGACCTCGAACGCGTCCTGCGCGAGCTGCACGTGGCACATGGCTACGATCTCAGCCTGCTGGCCGTCACCGATGTGGCGCTGCACCACAGCATGATCCTCGCCGTCGGCCGTGACAGCGTGCTGGGCAACCTGCCCTTCGAGCGGATCGACGAGACCCTCTTCCACGCTCCGGGAGTGGTGAGCCGCAAACGCCAGCTTTTCCCCGCCGTTTGCGAGGCGATCCATCAGGCGCGCTGAGCCTCACGCGGTTGGCAGATTGGCATTCCAAACCGGGGCGCCGTGTGCATGATCGGCGCGTCATGTTTTCGGAAAACCTGTCTTCCTCCCTGCGTGCCACCCTTGCGGAAATCGAGTCCGCCGGCCTTTACAAGCGCGAGCGCCTGATCGACTCGCCGCAGAACGCCAACGTCCGCCTCCAGGACGGGCGCACCGTGATCAACATGTGCGCCAACAACTATCTCGGCCTCGCCGACCATCCCGAAGTCATCGCCGCCGCGCGGGACGCGCTCGACCGCTGGGGATTCGGCATGGCGTCCGTACGCTTCATCTGCGGCACCCAGACGCTGCACAAGCGGCTTGAGGAGAAGATCTCCGAGTTCCTCGGCACCGAGGACACCATCCTCTATCCCTCGTGTTTCGACGCCAACGGCGGCCTCTTCGAAGTTCTGTTAGGCGCGGAGGACGCCGTCATCTCGGACTCGCTCAACCACGCCTCGATCATCGACGGCGTGCGCCTCTGCAAGGCCATCCGCTTCCGCTATCAGAACAACGACATGGCCGACCTTGAGGCGAAGCTCCGCGAGGCCGATGAGGCCGGCGCGCGCTTCAAGCTCATCACCACCGACGGCGTGTTCTCGATGGACGGCATCATCGCCCAGCTCGACAAGGTCCACGCGCTCGCCGCGAAATACGGCGCGCTGGTCCACTTCGACGACTGCCACGCCACCGGTTTCCTCGGCGCGCGCGGCCGCGGCACCCACGAGCATTGCGGGCAGTTCGGCAAGATCGACCTCACCACCGGCACGCTCGGCAAGGCGCTCGGCGGAGCCTCCGGCGGCTACACTTCCGGCAGGAGGGAAATCATCGACCTGCTCCGCCAGCGCTCGCGGCCCTACCTGTTTTCCAACACCATCGCGCCGCCCATCGTCGCCGCCTCGCTCAAGGTCTTCGAGATGTTGGAGGCATCCACCGAACTCGCCGACCGCGTGAAGGAAAACACCGCCTACTTCCGCCAGGCGATGGCCCAGACCGGTTTCACCATCGGCGGCAAGGACCATCCGATCTCACCCGTCATGCTCGGCGATGCCGCGCTTTCGCAACAGTTCTCCGAAAAACTCCTCGAGCACGGAGTCTATGCGATGGGTTTCTTCTATCCCGTCGTTCCCCAGGGCAAGGCCCGCATCCGCACCCAGATCAGCGCCGCCCACAGCCGCGAACAACTCGACCAGGCCATCGACGCCTTCGTCAAGACGGGCAGGGAACTCGGTGTGATCTGAGCCGCTCCCGCCGGCAGGTGAACGGTCAAACAACACGGCATGGATTTTTGCTGGGTGCGATCGGCCGCGTGCGTAGCGTTCGCGGGATGAAGTGGTGCATCACCCTTACAGCATGCTGGGTCCTGTGGGGCGGAGTGGCGGCGGCGGATTCGTTTCCGGTGAGGATCGAGGTGGATGCGGCGGCCGGCACCGGTCCCTTGCGTCCGATCTGGCGTTTCTTCGGCGCGGATGAGCCGAACTACGCCTACATGCCACACGGGCGGGAGTTGTTAGGACATCTCGGCGCGCTGCGGAAGGACCAGGTGTATTTCCGCGCGCACAGCCTGTTGGTGACGGGCGAGGGCACGCACGCGCTGAAGTGGGGCTCCACCAATGCCTACACCGAGGATGCGGACGGGAATCCGGTGTATGACTGGACGATCGTGGACCGGATCTTCGACGCGTACCGGGAAAACGGCGTGCGGCCGTACGTGCAGATCGGTTTCATGCCGCAGGCGCTTTCGGTGAAGCCCGAGCCGTATCGCCACCATTGGACGCCGCGGGCGAAATACGAGGAGATCTATACCGGCTGGGCCTATCCGCCGAAGGACTATGCCAAGTGGGAGGAACTCGTCCATCAGTGGGCGCTCCATTGCGCGAAGAAGTATGGCCGTGACGAGGTGCTGCAATGGTATTGGCAAACATGGAACGAGCCGAACATCGGCTACTGGCAGGGAACACGCGAGGAGTTCTTCAAACTGCACGACCACGCGATCCGCGCGGTGAGGCGGGCGATCCCCGGCGCGCGGGTGGGTGGCCCGGATCTCGCCGGCGGCAAGGGCGGGGATTTTCTCGAATCGTTTCTGCGTCACTGTCTAACAGGCACCAACAAGGCGACCGGTGAAACGGGCACCCCGCTGGATTTCATCTCGTTCCATGCCAAGGGCAGCCCGCAGCATCTCGATGGCCGCGTCCGGATGGGCATCTCGAACCAGTTGCGCGACATTGACGGCGCGTTCCGGGTGATCGCGGGTTTTCCCGAGGCGAGGAAGCTGCCGATCGTGATCGGCGAATCGGATCCCGAAGGCTGCGCGGCGTGCCAGGGCCCGCAACTCGCGTATCGCAACGGGACGATGTATTCGAGCTACACGGCCGCGAGCTTCGCGAGGAAACTGGATCTGGCGGAGAAACACGGAGTGAATCTTGAAGGCGCGCTGACATGGGCCTTCGAGTTCGAAGGACAGCCGTATTTCGCGGGGTTCCGATCGCTCGCCACCAACGGCATCGACAAGCCGGTGCTGAATGTTTTCCGGATGTTCTCGCGGATGGATGGCGAACGGCTCCGGGTTTCAAGCGATGGCGCCGTGAAGCTCGAGGACATGCTGAAGTCCGGTGTGCGCGGCAAGGCCGATGTCTCCGCGATCGCCGCGCGCGATGGCAGGCGGATCACCGTGATGGTCTGGCACTACCATGATGACGACCTCGCGGGCGACGTCGCCGAAGTCAACCTCACACTCGCGGGCACGCCTGATGGCGAACCGCAAGTCTCGCGCTGCGTGGTGGACTCTGACCAGGCGAACTCGTTCACCGCATGGCTGGCGATGGGTTCCCCGCAACAGCCGACGGCCGCACAGATCGAGGAGCTGGAGGAGGCATCGAAACTCGCGCCCGAGAAGGAAGCCGCGCGGATATCGCGGGAAGGCGGGAAACTGGTGCTGGGGTTTCCGTTAGAGCGCCAGGGCGTGACCTTGCTGGAACTGGAGTGGAAATGATCGTCAATTCGGACTGCCCGCGCCGTTGAGGAGATCCATGTAGAAATCCTCGAGCGAGCGTTTCACCGGAGCGAACGAGCGAACGCGGATGCCGCCGTGAACGAGTGCCGTCACCAACGCGGCGGGATCCGCCTCATGCGGCAGACGCAGGCGGCCGGGTGCGGGCGAGTCGCCGCCATGGGCGTGGATGATCTCGAGCGCTCGCGGCCATGGATCGAGATCGGCTTCGAAGAGCGGTTCGTCGTGAAGCAGTCCGCCGACGGGGCCTTCGAAAACGAGGCCGCCCTCGCGGAGGATGGTGACGCGGTCGCACATCAGCTCCACCTCCGCAAGCAGGTGCGAGTTGAACAGCACGGTCATGCCACGCTCCGCGCGGAGGCGGAGGATGAAATCGCGGAACCAGCGGATGCCTTCGGGGTCGAGACCGTCGGTGGGTTCGTCCAACAGCAGCAGCTCGGGCTCGGGCAGCAGCGACTGGGCGAGGGCAAGCCGCTGGCGCATGCCGTGACTGTAGGTGCGGACCTTGGAATGGATGCGGCGCGAGAGACCGACGAGCTCGACGGTGTCGCGCGCGGCGTCCGCATCGAATCCGCCGGAATAACTCATCAGGATCTTCAGGTTATCCCAGCCGCTGAGATATTCGTAGAACGAGGGGGATTCGAAGATCGCGCCGACCTTGCGCAGGGCGAGCGAGCGGTTGGATAAAACCGAAACGCCGCCGATGGTGACATCGCCGGCGTCCGGGGCGACCATGCCGAGGATGATGCCGAGGGTGGTGCTCTTGCCCGCCCCGTTGTGGCCTAACAGCCCGTGGATCTCACCCTTGGCGACGCGGAAGGAGACATCGCGCAGCGCGGGTTTCGCGCCGAAGGTTTTGGAGAGCGAGGCGGCTTCGAGCATCGGGCGGATCGGTTAGTTTTCCGCGGCAAAGCGCACCTGGCTGGTGCTGCTGCGGTCGGCGTAGAGGAAGTTGGTGCCGGCGGGATGCCATGACTCCTTGTCGGTGACGAGCGGGATGCGGTCCGGGCGGTCGCTGATGGTGAGGAACTCGAGTTTGGTGATATGTTTTCCGCTCTGGGTGGAGTTCCAAAGATAACTGGATCCGGACTTTGCGAACTGCACGCCATCCTGCGGGCAGTGAAAGGCGTCCTCGTTTTCAAGATAGGGCTTGAGCAGCGTGTCGAGCACGGGCAGGTCCTCGGTTTTCGACGAGCGTCCGGCGGCAAGTGAGGGCAGGAACTGGTTGTGGTCCTGGAGATACCCCTCAAGCGCGGTGCCGATGGAGCGGAGCTGGTTGAGGCAGGCGGCCTGGCGGGAACGCGCGATCATCGGTTTGCCCACCGCGAAAGCGATGCCGCCGAGTGTCGCGATGATGGCGATGACCACCAGCAGCTCGGTGAGGGTGAAACCGGGGTGATGACGCGGCGGTCGTTTCATTGGTTGTGGCGCGGGGGACCGAATTCGTTGCCGCGCAGGCCCTGCATGGTTTCGTTGACGGCTTCCATCAGCGGGGCGAGATCGAGCTTGGTATCGGCGCTGGATTTCTCGAAGTAGGCGCGCATGCCTTCCTGCGAAATCCGATCGAGCAGGTCGGCACCCATGTCCTCCGCGCGGGCCATGTCATCGGCGGTCCGGCCCTGCTGGATGTCGCGAAGCCCTTGCTCCACGAACTTGCGGCGCTGCACGGGTGGCATCGCGTCGAGCGATTCCATGAAGCGGTTCATGGATTCCCGGACGGTCAGGTCGATGAAAAGGTTCTTCTCGGCCGAACTGAGCTTGCGGAAGAACTCCTCCGGCGTGCGGTTGTTGCGGTTTTTCTCCCGCTCGTTGAAGTCGAGGCGATTGACCATCGCGGCGATGCGGCGCAGCTCGTCGTCGCGGCGGGCGGCCTCGGCGGCCTCGGGCGGAGCCTCGTTGCCCGACCAATCGGCGAAGTCCGCCTCGACGATGGCCAGGTTCACGCGCTCGGCGGTCAGCTTGCGGGTGCCGGCATAGGCGCGCACGGCCCACACGCCCAGCCAGACGACCGCGACGACCGCCACGGCTTTGAAGATCACCTTGTTCCGCTGCATCGCGGCGAACGATAGGTTGGCTCTTCATCCACGCAAGGGGGACTTCGGAAATCACCGGAAACCATCGACTATCAACTCGGCCAAAGCGTTCACGCGACCGCGTAGGGGGGTGGGCTACGGAGTTGACACCGGTTTTCACGATCCCTAAAAATCGGACGCTCACACGGAAAACCATCATCATGCTCCAGTTTCCAAGCCCCCCCCTTCGGAATCCCTGGATCGCCGCCACAGCCACGATGGCTTTGCTATGCGCGGCGTCCTCGGCGCAGAATTTCACCATGCAGGTGGCGAACCCCGATCCGCTCGGGCTTGGCGCGTTCGTGCCGGACATGATGCAGGATGTGGATCTGGACCTTACCGGCGGCATCAAGGGTGACTTCTCCTGCTCGCTCCGCACCGAGGGGGAATACAACTCGAACTTTTTCCTGACCGACGGCGACGAGGAGGACGAGTTCTCGTTCCAGGTCACACCCACCATCCGCTACACCTCGGATCCCGAGGGTGGTGCGGCGGTGACCTTCAGCGGCTACTACAATCCCACCTACCGCGCCTACATTGACAACAGCGACCTCAATGACTTTGACCAAAATGGCTACGCGACCCTGACCATCGAGGGCAGCAAGACGCTGGTAAGCATGTATGGCAAGTATGCGGAGGTTTCCGGTTCCGACCGTTTGACGGGTGATTTCGTGGATGGCACGGTGTTCACCGGAGGTATTCGCGCCGCCCGTCAGATCGCGCCCCGCACATCGCTGTTCGCAAGTTGGACGGGATCCATTTCGGAATACGAAGACTCTACAAATGTCGGCGCGGAGATTTACACCACATCGTTCGGCGGGCTTTGGCAGGCCACTGAGCGCATGCAAATCGGTTCGTCCCTGCGCTACGTCGTCCGTGAGTCCGACAACATCGACACCGTGGACTCATGGGCGCTGCTGTTGGAGGCGCGCTACAAACTCGGCGAGCGGATCTGGTTGTCGGCCTCACTGGGTCCGGAATTCGGCAATGACTCGGGTGTTGACGGTGATGAGACGAGCGTCCGTCTCACCGGCGACATCACGGCGCGCTACGCGATCAACGAGCGGCTGACGTGGACAACCTCCCTGCGCTCCGCCTCCGTGCCCGCGCCGAACGAGACGAACTATCTGGTCAACGACATCAGCCTGAACACCGCTCTGCAACGGAGGTTCGTGCGCGGCTGGCTGAGCACGGGCCTGGAGTACAACTTCTCGGATTACGAGGATGTTGGCACGGTGACCACAAGCCGTGGTGACGAAAACAACCTGAGTTGGTTCACCTCCTATCGACGCATGGTTTTTTCCGAGCGTGTGGGCTTGGACGCCACGCTGCGCTACACCGTCAACAACGGCCTTGTGGACTGGGACCAGTGGCTGGTCTCGATGGGCGTGAACGTGGCTTTCTAACCGTTCCTGCCTGTCATCCGCTCCGCGAGCCATGCGAGCATGCGCTTGCGGAATTCGCCTCCGCCGCGTGCGAGCGAATCCCCGTGGCGGCCCGCTTTGACTTCGAACAGCGTCTTCGGCTCCCGCGCCTTCTCGAACAACTCGCGGCCTTGCGAAACCGGCACCACCTCGTCCCTGGATCCGTGCACGACCAGCAGCGGCACCGGGCTGAGACGTGATACAAAATCCCTCGGCGCCAACTCATCGGTCACCAGACCGGCGGCGAGTTTTCCGCCCATCACCCGCGCCATCGCCTGATACGACGCGAATGCGCCATCGACGACCACCGCGCGCAAACCCTTTACCGGGCGCTCGGCGAGTGCCGTCACCGACTTGGCACCACCGAGGCTGTGACCATAGGACACCAGTCGGCCTGGGTCCACATCCTTGCGCCCGGCCGCATAGTCGAAGGCGGCCCGCACGTCGCGGATCATGCCGCGCCGGTCCACCTCACCCGCGGATTTGCCGAAGCCGCGGTAGTCATACATCAGCACATGATAGCCGGCCTCTGCCAGCCACATCGCGAATCCGAGATGATGTCCCAGCGAGCCCGCGTTTCCATGCGAGAAAACCACCGTGCCGCGCGCCTTGCTTTCGCGCGACGGGATGAACCACCCGTGCAGGCGCGTGCCGTCCGCCGAAGCGAAACCGACGGTCTCATACTTGAAACCCCAGGTCGCCGGGGTGGCGGGTTCGTCACGGGTCGGGAAGTAGAAAAACCGGTTGCCGCCCGCGGGCCCGAGCGCCCCCTTGGCCAGCCGCGAGAGATCACCGTTCGGATCATCGAGCAGGGCGCGCAACGGGTCAGGCTCCGCGGCCCAAGCGGCGGATGCGAGAAGTACCGGAAGCCAACGTTTCACCTGCCCACAATCAACCGTGGAAACGCCATTTGTCGAGCCAAAGCCTGCCCGCTTGATCGCGGGCGCATGGGCGTTATCGTCCCATTCATGTTTTGTCGCGTCCTCACCCTCGCCACCATGATTGCCGCGCCGCTCGATGCCAATCCGGTGAA
>Ga0315903_10007757_pt1 | contig 13372 bp, 11 predicted proteins | sample LakEriMetagenome_7_FD_203524 | JGI IMG/M metagenome (GOLD analysis project Ga0315903, IMG submission 203524) | Freshwater fungal communities from buoy surface, Lake Erie, Ohio, United States - Buoy 2 MA119 | ecosystem: Environmental > Aquatic > Freshwater > Lake | place: USA: Lake Erie, Ohio...
AAAGTTCCTTCTGTACAGTGAGTAGCCACTCTGAATACATCAACACCTATTTCAATAGCTGGCTCAACATCTTTTTTAATTGTAGCAATACCTGGTATAATGTGAATACCAAGTTTTGAGTTCTTTAAATTCTCTTTGGCTACGGTTAACATCTCACGATCTGTATTAGGTGATAAGCCAATCAATAAAGAAGATGCACCGATACCATTACCGTGACCAACTTCAACAATTGGTATCCCGGCTTCATCAGCAAATTGGCAGTACTTCTTTATTTGATCTAAAGTAATAACGTGTTTTACTGCGTGGTTACCGTCTCTTAATGAAGAGTCTGTTATGATTATCTTACTCATTGTTTAATCTTTTTAGTTACTTCAATAGCAGCGCAATTAATAATGTCTAGATTGCCAGCATATTCTGGTAGATAGTCTCCTGATCCTTTGACCTTGATACTCAAGACTAATACGTCGTCATTAATAACTGGAGGCATTACTAATTCATAGTGAGGTATATACTCCTTCAGTTCTTTTATCTTTTTGTATATGTCTTCAACTAATGGTTCAAAGTTGATCTTATCAAACTTTAAGAACATGGTAGTTTGCATGTCTACACAAGGCTCTGCTGGATTCAGGTTAAGTATCACTTTACAATTATCACAGCCTGTAAACTCTTTGATAGCCTTTTCAGTTGTATGAATGTAACTATCAATGTTTATTCTAGTTGCCATGCCTGCACTCTTAGAAGCAATTTGAGATACTATCTCTATGTATTCAAGGTGATTACAATATTTAGATATTAGGTTAAGCATTGGCATAGAAGCTTGACCACCACATGTGATCATATTCACATTACCATGCTCTAACATTATATTAGGATTGATACTAGGTACACATAAAGGTCCTACTTTAGCCGGGGTTAGATCGACTACTTTAATACCTTGCTCTTTAAACACCTTAGCGTGTTCAATTGCATCAGCTGCACTTGTACAATCATAAACAACATCACAACAATTAGGATTGTCTATAAAGTATTGTATACCTTTGTCTGTGACTTGCACATTCTTATCTCTAGCTATTCTCATGCCATCAGAATCAAGTCTACGACCAGCAAATATAACAGGCTGAATGAAGTCTGTTTTAAGTATTTTTAATAATAGGTCAGTTCCGATATTACCTGTTCCTATGATACCTGCTTTTATCATCGTTTAATTAATTTAGATTTATAACTAAGATCAACTAACATATTTTGTTCTACCTCTTCTAAAGAAAGTAGTGGACTCATCTCTTCAATTGGAGGTGCTAATATACTATTATCTTCTTTCAATACTCCTTTTACTTTAGGTATGAAGTCTTGTTCAGGATCCATGAAGACTTCTAATACAGCAGCTCCTTCATCATTCAAGAATGAATCTACAACATTATCGAAATTATCCCACTGTTTAAGTTCATAGTAAGCATAACCAAATGCAGGCATAAGTTTACTATAGTCTGGAAGACCTATGCCTGTTTTCTTGTTCACACTTACGTAGTGGTTCTTGAATAGCATCTTTTGTGTATGCTTGATCATCAAATAACCATCGTTATTAAATATGATTATCTTGATTGGTAAGTTGTTCTCTATGATCGTATGGCATTCTTGTAGGTTCATCATCATACCACCATCACAATTCATACACAATACAGGTTTATCTGGGCAGGCAAACTGTGCACCTATAGCTCCAGCAATACCGTAACCCATTTCACCAAGACCTAATGAAGTAAACATAGTCTGATCTTTCTTCAGCTTAATAGTTTGGTGACCACTAAGTAAAGCTGTACCCATATCAGTTACTACAATGTGATTATCTTTTAAATGATCTGACAATCTATCTATAAACTTATATGAGTTAATGTAACCATTGTCTTTATGAATAGTATCGACTAAAGGGTACTTTGTTTTTAATACATCACAATATGTAACCCACTCAGGTCTATAGCCATCTAGCTCTTGCTCATTTAATGATTTTATAAACTCTCCACAATCTGCTAATATGTGTTGGCATGGATATTTAGTTGCTTCATTAGAATCTATGTCAACAATAATTTTCTTAGCATCTCTTGCAAACTGACTGAAGTCATAACCTACTTGAGGTAGTGCTAATCTACTTCCTAATACAATAACTAGATCGCTATTCTGTACAATAAAGTTAGCAGCTCTTTGACCATATAAACCAAATCTACCAAAGAAGTTTGGATCTTTATCTTCTAACAAATCTATTCCTGACCAACTTAACACTGTTGGTATTCTAAGTTTAGTTACTAATTGATTGAACTCTTTCTTTGCGTGAGCGAGTCTAACACCGTGACCTCCTAATATAACAGGCCTTTTTGATTCTTTAATAAGATCTACTACTTTATTTATATTTAGTCTGTATGTTTTTTTAGGAATAGAAAAATCCCACTCTCTTTGCTCTACTAATTTAGCTTGTAAATTCATTGGTATATCTAACCATACAGGTCCTGGTCTATCAGACTTTGTTAGGTTTAGAAGATACTCTAGAATTTTTTGTATATCCATATTGTCATCAAATGCAACTGCTTTCTTAGTTACATCAATTACCATATTGGTTATATTCAAGCCTTGAGTTCCATACATTCTCAAATGCTCTTGTGTGCTTACATAGTTATAGTTCTCTTGGCCTGATATGATAATTCCTGGTATAGAGTCTGCCCAGTTACTAACTACACCTGTAACTGCATTAGTAGCGCCTCCACCTGCTGTAACAATAGCTGCAGATAATTTACCTGAAGCTCTGTAGTATGCTCCCATTGCAAGAACAGCTGCTTGTTCATGGTGTGTGTTGATTATCTTTGTATAACCAAGCTTGTCTATAGAATCAAATATGTGTGAGTTTGCTGATCCTATAATACCAAAAACAGTATCTATCTTTTGCTCTTTTAGAAACTGAGCGATAATATCACTTACCTTTACCATATAAATTTGTGTCTGTAATAATCAACGATACCTTCAATTTCTTGATCAAATATAGCCTTAGGTTTCCAACCTAATGATCTTAACTTAGAGTCGTCTAATGCATAACGAACATCTTGACCTTTTCTGTAATATGATAAGTCTAGATAGTCTTCTACATTATCTGATCCATTATAAACCTTAATAAGCTTCTTAACTGTTTCATAGTTAGACTGCTCAAACCCTCCAGCTATATTGTAGATTTCATTTTCAACGCCTGACTCTATGATAGTAACAACTGCGCTTGCTGTATCTTTTGCATGAAGCCAATTACGAATAGGTGTACCATTATTGTGTAGAGGTACTTTCTTACCAAGATGTAAGAACTTACAGGCTTTAGGGATTAACTTCTCTACATATTGACCTATTCCATAATTGTTAGTAGGTCTCACAATAACATATGGAAGATTGTAAGTTCTAGCCCAAGCTAAAACTAACATGTCTGCTGCAGCTTTAGTTGCTGAGTATGGATTAGATGGCTTCAATAAATCTGTTTCTACGTGAGCACCTGATTCAATATCACCATAAACTTCATCGGTTGAGAAGTGAAGTAGTGTTGGCTTCTTTGTTGACTCTTGCCTGTAGTTCTTAATTAATTCAAGAAGGTTATGGACTCCATCAATATTAGAATGCACAAACTCATCTGCCGATGCAATAGAGTTTCCTACGTGTGTTTCAGCTGCTGTATTAATTACATAATCACACTCGTATAAGAATTTAATGTCGTTGATATCTTCACGTTCGAATGTAAATCTATCACCGTATTTTTCTGCGAATTCAAATAATAGGTCTTCATTAGAAGCGTATGTGCATTTGTCAATACCTCTAACGTACCAACCTTTTTCTAAACAAGCTCTAGTTACATATGATCCTATGAACCCGAAGCAGCCTGTTACATATACTACCTTTGTCATATTAAATTGTGTTTTTTTAAATATTCATCTACTAATTTATGATATTGTTTTGGTTTACCATAATAAACTCCTTCTAGTACAGTATGACCTATAAAATGTATGATCTTACTTTTCATATTAACATCCCAGCCTTGATACTCATTCTCATGATCTATATAACCATAAGCAGGATGATGACCCCAATTAGGACAAACAAAATATTCCACTGGGTTTAAAATATGAGGAGGCTTCTTTGATCTTATGATATTCATTACACCAAAGAAAGACTGTTGTTGTGTATCTATCAAAGTTCTTTGAAAGCCTGTTATCTCTTTACCATTCTCGTCATATATCCCACTATAGTTAAATAGGTTCAACATGAACATGAAGTATTCTGGATCTAAAAAGTCTTCATACATATCTAGACTTATTCCTTGAATACCTGCATTGAACCCATATAGATTAGGATTATGCATTACATAATACTGTTCTGCTCCTTCATATAAAGATACCAATGTATTGATTAATACCTTATCACAGTTTCTATTTAGTGGTTCGTGTATTAAACAAGGAACCTCTTCAAGAAGACATTTTTTGAATTCAGATATATCATCAGCAAATACAATATCATCATCATATATTAGATAGTAGTCTGCTATACCATTCTTTTTCATATAGTGTGCATGAAGCACAAAATATATGGCTTTAAAATTAACAAACTTATCTATGAAGTTTTGAGGAACTCCATAGTCTAAACAGTATTGATCAAACTGTTGTTTTGTATAAGATACAACCTTACAATCTAGACTATCTATTTTATCTGACCATTCATCTCTGTAGTCTAGATCATCCCACAGTACGTGAAACTCTATATCAAACTCATCTAGTCGTGTTATAGCTTGATGGATAGCAAAGAAAGAAGTCTTGTTCTTTGCCCTATACATGTTAGATATGACTAGTCTTTTTTTCACTTAGTAAGATTGTTTACGTCTTCTATCCAATTTAATAAATTTACTAATTCTTGATCTCCTACTATACTATTACTACAGAGTGCATCATATACTGACAATAAACTTTCAGATAGCTTCTTACTAGACAGATCTAATGAATCTAATATCTGAATGGCTTTTGGCACATTTTTATACATTGATATCTCACCTAAAAAATCCGTGTAATAATTATGAACATTCCTGATCTGGTATGTATTAGGTGCGTGGAAGCCTAATGCATAATCATGATCCCACATAATTCTTTGAGAAATATAGCCTCTCAATATATCAGTGAATCTAAAGTCTACAGTTACAGGAATATACAACAAACTATAAAGATCTTTGTTCCATAACGTGCTCTGAGTATTAAATGGTGCATAAGATCCTTTAGATATGGCAATATCTGGATTGTTATTAAACTTAATGTGTTTATCCACAGTGAGTCTATAAATAGCATCGAAGTCAGAATCACCATCTATTACTCCTTGCCAAACACCTATTTTACAATCGTATTCTGATGAATTATAAGTTTTGGGTTTGTTAATATAAGATAAGTCTAAACCTCTTGGCCATACGTTTTCTTTAGTAAATAAACTAAACGGGTTAATAAATTTATCTCCTGATATCAGGGTATTACAAGAAAAGCTTTTAAGATCCCAGTTGTCATATGGTATGGTGTCATCATCTGTATCATAGATATGCTCTGCTCCTTTACTGATGGAGTACAAATAACCTATATTTTTTCTTGAGTAATGATTGAATGGAGTTGTATCACAAGTCTTGAATCCAAGATCTAATTGATCCTCGACACTTAAAAACTCTACATTGGAATGTGTGTAAGGAGAACTCTTCTTATCTCCTACTACAACTACTTTCCAATTGTTAAGCTTACTGAACTTCTCTATTGCTTCAGTAATACCATTTATTGAAGTTATAACTATGTAGTTCACCTTTATTTATTTTTGATCCAAACTCTGTTATGTCCACATGCGAACAAATGCTTGTAGGTATCTTTAGTGTCAACATGATCTTTAATAGCTTGTCCAACATCATGGTGGCCAGGAAAACCTTTGTGGTTTTTGCTTAAGTTTAAAAGGCTAGATGCGTCATCCATTACCATTAAACCTCCTGGTTTTAGAATCTCAGTACAAAGATCAATATCGTTTATAACAGTTTCGTAGTCGTGTCCTCCATCGATATATAAAATATCGTATGGTCCACTACTTCTTGCATTCTCTTTAACCAGTTTATCTGTAGACAATCCTTCTATGATATATGTGTTGTCTATTACAAGTCCTAAATTATTGTATAAAAAGGATATAGAGTATTCGTAGTTGTCGTAGTCATAATTAGAATACTTATCTCCTGTAGTGTCTAAAGGAGTCAATCCATAAGTGGACAGATTAAGTTCTAATTCATTTGATATTAATTGAGACAGCGCGAGTATAGATCCTTTAAATACACCAATCTCTAAGAACTTACCGTCTTTTGGAGCTTGAGAGAATACAAGAGCCCATAGATACCTGAAAGCTTTCTCTCCGTATCCTAGTTTATATTTTGCAATTACTTGATTGTGATTAGTCAATAAAGGAGATAAATCTACTTGTTGATCAAAGTAGTCATATATAAATGAGTTATATTCTGGTGTGTCTACCCATTCATTTGAGAACCTTTCAAAATCTTGTACTAATAATTCTTTATTTAGCTTCATAATAGTCTCTATGTTTATTTGTCAAATATAACTTATTCCTATAAACAATACCATTGTAGTTTTTATGATAGTCTTTATTTTGATTCTTGTCTTCTCTAGTTCCACCCCAATCTAATTTACTTAAGAAGCTTGCACCAAATACAGCATTCTTATATCCTAGTTTATTCAGTCTAATACAAAGATCAAGATCATCATGGCCAAAAGGAGCTAAAGCCTCGTCAAAGTATCCTACATGATCTAGCACCCTCTTCTTTATACAAGTTGGACTCTTGATCACAATCTCAATAAAACCAAACTCTCTATTCATCATTTCAACAAAAAAGTCTCCACCCAATTGTTTCCAATGTCCATCGGTAGATTCTATGAAAGAGTGCTCACATAATACACCTGATGGATCTAAGCTAGTTAATAAACCACATCTAAAAGATATGTATCCCAACTCTTTGTTTTGATCGTATAGTGTTTCAATCAATTCGTTTAGGTCTGGCTCTTTAAGAACAACATCGTCTTGAAGCATGAAGATAAGATCTTCTGGGCTATTGTCTAATGTTTCTATGAATCTGAAAGCTGAGTTTAGTGACAAGAGCTCGTGTACATCATCTTGATAGATTTTATACAAAGTATATTTTGAATTCAAAGAACTATTGAACTCATCAATTATAGACTCAGAATTATCTGTGCAACCATCAAGAACACATACTATATTGACTTTATAATCAGAATCTTTTGTAGAGTTTACTATTCCATCTAATACGTTTCTGATTAGGTCTTGCTTATTGTGAATTGTAATTATGTAGTGTGCTTTTTTCATCTTTTAAGAATATTTTTGTTTCAGTCTAATTTGTTGTTCTCTTAATTTTTCTGAGCTTGAATTGCTAACCGTATTTTCATGGTCTACATAGATACACAAAACGTGAGGGATTAGTTTAAACTTCAATCCCATTCTTGACATTCTTATCCACATTTCCCAATCTCCTATTATACTAAAATTCTGATAATCAAAAAGTCCTCCAAATAAATGGAAAGACTTTCTCCATAGAGGATCTGGTCCTGCCATACAAGCTACATGCGTATGTTGGTGATAATCGTCTGGATAAGCTTGGATTGGTTTAGTACTTAGATCCGCTCCTTCTTCTAATTCTTTAGGTGTAGATGCTACATACCAGTTATATACTAAGTCTATTGATATATTCTTTGATAGAACATCATACTTAATCTTGTTGTTAATAGGAAATCTAAGATCATCTATATTCCAATTAGTAACATACTCAGCTGTTGCATTGACAATACCCATATTCCAGGCATTGTATGCTCCTAACTTATCTTGCTCTTTAATAAACCTAACATTACTTAACTCAGTATATTTGTCAAATAAATTAGACCACTCACTGTAAATAATAACAAACTCTATTCTACTAAAGCTAAGTTGTTGTTGTATATTATTGAAATAAGAATCAATAAACTTTTCATACTTATTTAAGGGTCCTACTCCGGTTACAACAGAAAGTACGAACTTCCTTTTAATAAAGGCCATATTAACTTTATAGTTAGGATAGTCTATATTCCACCTAGATCTAAATATGGTTGTTAAGTCTGTTATTCTATCTTTTGTATGAGTAATATGAAAAGGAACTTTTTGATTGTCTATAGTTAAATAACAGTCTTTATTAGGATTGTCATGATAGTTAATATCCAGATTCAATTGCTTTGCAAGAATACTATATAAAGTTTGATCGTGTCTACCTGTACCCCAACCATCTGGACACGTGCCGTCATCTGTGAAATTCTTTATGTCTTTAGTAAATTCATACATAGGCATAACATACGAATCATACAAAGCTCTAGACACTCCTTGAAAACCAGCATCAATTCCAAAAACGTCATCTTCTAATATCCACTTATTACTATCTGAATTGAGGTCTAGTTTATCTATAAGATACTTAGTTGTCATCCATTTTATAGAATGTCCACAATCAAATAGCAAATATCCGTTTTGTATTATATGTTTAAACAGATTATTCAATGGCTTCAGAATAGTTGTTCCTGCATCTAAATAAAGAACATAGGGGCATCTATCTAAAGCATCTTTAATCACAACAGGCTTCCAAGAGAATAATCCTTTTACCTTTCTATTAACTCCAGTTTCGATGTCTGTTAATATATCTGGGTTGGTCTTTTCTATTTCTAATAATTCTACTTTTTTAATAGAATTTAATTGAGTCTTGTTTACTTCATTTAGACCTAGATCATAGACAAAGATCTTTTCTACATCATAGAAGTTATGCTTGTGAATACTACCTATCATATTAAGTAAGATAGGAAAGTGTTTATCGTCTGCAACAGTGCAAAAGTACATAGGAATACTTTCGTGTATATTAAGTCCCCAATCTCCTAGATTAGGTACATCAAACTTCTTCGTGTTCTCTTTAATCCACTGAACTCTGTAGTTAGTTCCATTAGTTTGATCTTCAAATATATCTTCTCTTATTTTTAGTTCGTGATCAAAGTACTCTTCTTCCCAATCAAAGTTATTAACAGACTGATCATAAGCAAGACTGCCAGCCACTTCTATTCCATGCTTCTTATTATTAATATAGTCTGTAACTTTCCAAAAGTATTGCTTGATACCAACGTGATTTTTATCTAGCCATTGCAAGTGTGCTACGAACAGCTGATTGGGATCTACTACCTTTTGATTATCTGTTGTAGGCAAATGTGTTGAATGGGTTTGTGCCTTTTTAAATTCACACTCTTTATAATAAGATCCTATCCTGTCTTTTACATTATCTTTCCAAGGACCATCTACTCTTATTGTATTAGCTGAGGTGTATTGAACCCATCTTAAGTGGAAAGTTGTATCTTTATTAGAATCTAATATGGACTCTAACTCTTGTTTAGTAACAGGTCCGTCTAAATATTCATCTGCATCCAAACAAATTATATTGTTAGAATACTTTTTAGCCGTCTTAAATAACAATCCTCTTACGTCTGTTTCTATCCAAAGTTCGTCATCTACATCTTGGTCAATAGTTAGTATCTCTAAAATATTGTATTCATCTTTGACTTGTTGAAGGTATTCATACGTACCGTCTGTACAAGAATGGAGCATGAACACAAACCCATCTGAGTATCTCTTCCAGATAGGTAATAGTTCTTTTATGAGCAACAGCTCATTTCTAACCATTGAGATTTGTACTATCATTCTGAAAGTAGTTTAACCATTCTCTCTTTCCAGTCTTCTATTGAATAGAATAGTTTATAATTGTTTTTAGCCTGATAAGAACATTCTTCGTAGAATCCAGAATCTTCTTTCAGTTGCTTAGCAAGTTCAACAGCTCTTTGAACATCATGGACATCAACTGATAAATTAGGATGGCAAAGCTTCTGTGTATCTACTTCACGGTTACCAATACAAGGAATACCAAAATAAGCACAGTTAAGTGAGAATGTTCCTGCGGCAATGGTTGGCATTAAATGCACTCCGTATTTGAATGTAGACAAATTCTTCATCCAGTCTACCCATATCATTCTTTGTAAGTGCTTAATGTCTCCTACTAAATTCTCATTGTCTCTTTTAGCATGGCTGTCTTGAGCAAACACTTTATTCTTAAACTCTGTAGCTACAATATAACTTTCAAACCCACCATACCACCTTGCCATATTTCCTCCAATAATAGTCTTATCTTCTTTAGTTGGAGTAATATCACTAATAAGATCATGAATCAATAGAGTGTGTATAGCATTCACAGGTTTGTTTTGGAACATTCCTTTGTAATATACAGTATCATGCTCATTGTGACAGAAGATCGAATCACACGCGGCTATCATGTTATAGTAATAAACCTGGTCATAGATCTCATAGTCGTTCCATAACCAATGTGGACCTTCTTGCACAAAGTGAACCTTCTTATTGTTTTTCTTTAGAGTGTCTATTATACCACTACGAAGAAGATCAGATACTGGGTTCTGATCATTAGACATTCTTACAGCAAATGCATTTAGATAAACTACACCTTTTGGAAAGATAACAAATATGTGATCATAACCTGATACTGCTTTATAGTCATGTATGTTTTTATGATCAGCATCTAGAGCATACATCCAAGCAAACTCTGTTCTCATGTTAGGATGGTTAGAAGGTATCTTGCCTTCAAACCCCATCTCAGTTAAAAAAGCTGTTTTCATTTATATTCGTTTTTCCAATAGTCAATCATTTCGTCTAACATAGTTTCAAAAGTATACTTAGGTTGCCAACCTGTAACCTGCTTCAACTTAGTACAATCACCTTTCAGTACGTTTAATTCTTCTGGTCTAAAATACTTTTCGTCTTGCTTTACCCACTGTGTCCAGTCAAGACCGAGTTTGTCAAATACATATTGGCACAAATCTTTTACTGTATGTGACACACCTGTTGAACAAACAAAATCGTCCGCTTTGTCTTGCTGAAGTATTAACCACATCGCTTCTACAAAGTCTTTAGCATGGCCCCAATCTCTAGCAGCGTCTAGATTACCTAATCTCAACTCGTTAGATAGTCCATAGTATATCTTAACTGCTTCTTTTACCACTTTATTTGTAACAAAGTTAGTACCTCTTCTTGGTGACTCGTGATTGAAAAGTATACCATTTGAAACAAATAAGTCATAAGAATGTCTGTAGTTCCTTGTAATATTATAACCAAATACTTTTGCACAACCGTATGGAGATACAGGGTTTAAAGGAGTCGTTTCTCTTTGAAAACCATCTGAGTCTATTGAGTTACCAAACATCTCTGATGAAGAAGCTTGGTATACTTTTGCTGTAGGACAAACTTCTCTTACTACTTCTAATAGATTAAGTACACCTAGTCCTGTTGTATTAGCTGTGTATATTGGTTGATCGAAAGATATTCTAACGTGTGATTGAGCAGCTAAATTGTAGATCTCATCTGGCTTTACTTTATTAATTACTCTATAAAGAGATGAAATGTCTGTCATATCTGCATAGTCTAGATTATCTCTTACACTTTGAAATATATCATTAAGTCTTGCAGTTTGATTCTCCGATACTGAGTTTCTCTTTAATATACCATGAACCTCGTAACCTTTTTCTAATAAGAAGCTGGTTAGATAAGATCCGTCTTGGCCATTGATTCCTGTGATTAACGCTTTCTTCATTTTCTTACTGTCTCATAATTTTCGTTAAACCATTCAATAGTAGTCTTAAGTCCTTCTTCAAGTGGAGTAAAGTTATAATCTCCTATGATACTCAATAGCTTTTGATTAGATGAGGGCTTTCTAAATTGACCATCTGGTTTATCACTAAGCCATACAACTTCACCTTCAAACTCCATATACTTAACAATAAGGTCAACTACATCTTTGATAGTATATTCTTTTGGGTTGGAGATTATGACAGGTTCAGTTCCATCATACTTCTCTAATAGTAGATCAATTATGTTAGCAACATCTTGAGAATATATAAACTCTCTTAATGGCTTACCAGATCCCCAAACCTCAAATGCCGTATTATTTTTCTTAGCTAAATAGCACTTATGAATAAGCATAGGAATAACATGACCATTTGCAAGATCAAAGTTATCGTTTGGTCCATAAATGTTTGTAGGTATTACACAGAAGTATTTTGTACCATACTGCTTATTGTAAGCTTGAACTTGTACATCTGCCATTCTTTTAGCATACGCGTAAGGTGCATTAGAAAAGTGAGGCTCTCCTTTATGGATCTTAGTTTCATCTAAAGGGTATTCTACATTATCTGGGAACACGCATGTAGATAGAAAACAAACAAGCTTCTTAACTCCAAATATATATGACTCATTTATAACATTTGTGTTCATCATGATATTGTTATAAAAGAAGTCTGCAGGATAATTCATATTAGCACCAACACCACCTACCATGGCTGCTGTGTGTATTACAACCTCTGGCTTATGATCCATGAACATCTGTCTAGTCTGTACTTCAGAGATAAGGTTATAGTGTCTTGAAGATAGTTTAGTTCCTTCTTTGAAGGCAGAACCAACTAAACCAGTTCCTCCTGTTATAATTTTTTTCATAGCTTACTTATAAACTGATCTAATATAGTTTCAATATAGTCTGTCTTCTCTTTATCAATTACTGGGCTTGTACCTAAGAAGAACGTGTCTGTTGTAACTTTACGAGCAACAGGAAACTTCTCTATCACCTCTTTAGGATCCATCAATCCTTGATAAGCAGGTTGAAGCATAATGTTACCAGCAAAATAAGGTCTAGTTTGAATCATGTTAGCTTCAAAGAACTTACAAATGTCAGATCTTTTGAATGGAGCTCCATCTTTTACAGTAACAGGAAATGCAAACCAATCTGGATCAGATCCTGGTTGTGCTTTGTGTAGATGGAAGTATTGTTCATATTTTGAGAATGCACTAAACAAGTTGTTATAGTTCTCACGGCGTTTAACACCAATCTCTTCTAGCTTCTTCATTTGAACAAGACCAATAGAAGCCTGTAGTTCAATCGGTTTCAAATTGTAACCAATCTCTTCATACACGTATTTGTGATCGAATATATCATCTGGGAGTGAAGGTAGCCAATTACTAAACCTACAACCACACGTACCGTTCTCTAACAAGTTTTGTTTACCTATACAATAGCAACCACGACCCCATTCTCTAAAGCTACGTACAATCATTTCAAGGTTTTTGTCGTTCATAGCAACAAAACCACCTTCACCCATAGTCATATGATGGGCAGGGTAAAATGAACAACTTGCCATTGTACCAAACGAGCCTAAAG
>Ga0315903_10007758_pt1 | contig 13368 bp, 14 predicted proteins | sample LakEriMetagenome_7_FD_203524 | JGI IMG/M metagenome (GOLD analysis project Ga0315903, IMG submission 203524) | Freshwater fungal communities from buoy surface, Lake Erie, Ohio, United States - Buoy 2 MA119 | ecosystem: Environmental > Aquatic > Freshwater > Lake | place: USA: Lake Erie, Ohio...
TGAAACAAGTTGTGGTGCTATGCGAAAGGAAAGGGAAATGCGTTTGTCAAAATCAACCACACCCCAGCCTTGTTCCAGCGAACCGATTTGCCCGTTGTTCATTTGGAACCTTCGACCACCATATCCAATCACACCAGCGTCCGGGCCGAAACAGGTGATGCCAAACATTGATGCGTTGCTGGCAGCACCTGTTCCCGATGTTATGCCAACGGACACATTCCCAGGCAGCAATCCCATTCCCGGTGATACCCTGTTCAAGTAAATCCCACTAGGGGTGACAACGGTTGCGGTGCTGGTTCCCGCCACCGCCTCCGCGTCCGTTGCCAGCTCCACCTTGCCCGCCACCGTGGTTGAGGCGGCAGGAACCAGCGCATCCGATTCAGCCTTTGAATAGACATCAAGATTGGTGCGGGCCGTGGAGGTGGATGCCAAGCCCGACAGGTTGCCAGCCTTGGCTAGGTAGTCGGATGCCGTCTCAACCGCCATCGTGCCAAGGCCGAGGTTGGATCGCGCAGTCCCTGTGTTGGTTAGACCCAGGAGATTGTCAGCTTTCAAAAGAACAGCATCGGGCTTGTAGGCCACGAACTGAAAGTCGTCGGGGTAAGTAGGGGTCTCGCCAATCGGCTTGAAAATGCCAGCCCCCATTCGGACGGATATGAATGAAGGGGCGTCTGAAATGGAAACGGTTTGGGTACCCGAATCGTAGGCTAGCGGGGCGGTGGCGGCGACAACTCCAGGGATGCCTTGCGGCCCTTGGATTCCTTGGATGCCTTGCGCCCCCTGCGGGATGCCGAAGTCGAACACGGCGGCAACCGAGGTGCCAACATTGACAACTGTGGCCGGGTCACCAGGCGTGAGCGTGGTTACCGTTCCGACGGCTATGGTAGCCGCATCGCCAGGGTCACCCTTGTCGCCCTTCGGCCCTTGGACGGCCATCGTCGCCATCAGCGCCGACGCATCCATAACCTCCGCAGCCAAGACCGCCTGCTCTCCGTTGACCGTGGCGGTGAACGAACCGAACCCTGTCACCGTGACATTGAAGGCCATCGGTCAGAGGGTGACTTGGGGGATGATGTTGAATGTCCAGGTCGTCGAGTAGTTGTACTCGGTGCCTGTGATCTTGAAGTCCCAGTAGGCGTCGCCCACGGCCCAGTCGGAGGTGTCCGTGAGCTGGGCCACATAGTTGATGCCGTCCCCGCTGGGGTTGGTGACGGTCAGTTCGTGCCGCTTGCGATCCGCGTCGAGGATGGCCGAGGTCACGGTGAATCCGATGAGGTTGGCAGGCTCCGTGGGAGTGGGCGTCCACACGACCTCGCCGTGGAAGGACATACCCCGCTTGAATGTGGTGAAGTCGGCCATGTCAGATGGTGCGTGCGGGCATCGCGTAAGTCACGCCGCCGATGACGATGGTGATCTCGTCCGGGTAATCGTTGACGTCAATGTGACCGCCGCCTCCCGAGTGAATGGAGGTGCCAGCCGAATGGACAGGAGCGGACTCCTGGACGGTGGCGTCGGAAAAGGTTAGGGTGGCTCCGATGGAACCAAAGACGATTCCGTTGGAGGTGATTTCGACCACAGGGACAGCGCCGCCGTAGTACCCGGCAATCGCCGTAGAGGCGTTCCACTTGAACTGGTAGGTCGAAGTGGGGGTTACATTGTCTTTCAGCGTGATGTTGCCGCTGGTTGTAAGCCCGACAAAGGTGGGGCTGTTGGTGGTCTTGACCCCCTGGTCGAAGTCGGTCAAGGGGGCGTAGGTCGAGCTGGCCGAGGCAGTCGTTAGGTACGACGACATACCGGCGATGGTCTGATAGGTCGAGCTAGCCGAGGCAGTCGTGAGGTAGGCCGACATCCCCGAGATGGTCTGATAGGTGCTCGCCGCCGTCGTGATGAGCAGATACGGCGTTAGGTCGGGCGGCGAGGGGATGTCCGCCATCGTGGCGAACACATTGCCCGAGGCGGGTGAGGCTGCGCCCGACAGGGCATCCGCGACGTCCGATCCGTCCAAGGACACCCCGAGGTTGGGCCAAATGATGTCCAGGTCGGCTCCGCTGGGGGACTGGGCTGCGTCGCGTCGGATGTAGCGGGCGTTGGCGACGGCCTCGGTCAGCAGGGTGCCGATGGGGACGGGACCAACGGCGCCGGGCGATATGACCCCGTTTGCCACCAAGCAGGGAACCTGGCACACCGTCCGCTGGTCGCCGGCCGCCGTGATGGTAACCTCAAGGGTGGCCGACTTGGAGGTGTCGGAGCCGATGTAGGCCAGCATCTCCGAGGTGGCGAGGTCGAGTTGCCCGACGATGCCAAGCTGGGCGATGAGGCCCGAGCCGTCAACCGTGACAGCCTCGTCGGCCGTGAAAACGATGTCGTGCTGGTTCTGACCCGTTTGCGAGATGTTCCCGGCGATGGTGATTCCCGCGTTCACGAAGGCTGCGCGGATGTCCGAGATGGAGGCGTTGCCGGGGATTACGGCGGTGTCGCCGTCCACGGTGAGCGTGTACGATCCGCCAGCCGGCGAGGGGCTGATGCCGACCCGGACAACCTTGTTGCTGCCGTTCCACGCGGAGACGGTGGTGGCCGAGACAACGGGGGTGCCGATGGGGTTGAAAGTCTCGGCGAGGGCGACAGGGGTTTGCCGCAGCTCAACGTAGACAATCTCCCGAACCGTCGCGCTTCCGGCCTGGAGGATGAGGATGGACTCGTAGGACGAGGGGGTGAGGGTGTCGGTGCCTGCGAGGATGGCAGGCTTGGTGCCTACGGTGTTCCAGGTGATCACATACCCGTCCCCGATGGAGGTGACGGCCACCCCGCCGGCCGTGGAGACGGCGGAAAGGGCGTTGAGGGCGGCTTGCACCTCGCTGGCCGTTGCGTCAAAGTCCAAGTCCGTGGTCTCTGTCGACGAGACGGACAGGCGCCATTGGCCTGCCAAGGGGCGGGTCGCAACTGTGCCGACGGCCACCTTCACGGACGCCCCAGCGGGGAAAGGAACCTCGTAGGGGGTGCGGGCAACCCCGACTCCCTCGTAGAGGTGGAGCTCAAGGTCTACGTTGTTGCCCGAGAAGAACACGGGCGGGGGGGCCGAGCTGAACGCCCCAGGGGTGGCCAAAAGCCGCTGGTTCTCGGGGGAAATGAACAGTTTGAGCGTGTTGGCCATGACCTCCCCAATAGCCCCCAGTCAAATGCCCCCTTTACGAGTCGAAACGAGGGCTTATCCCGTTGACCTTGAAGGCCAAGGCCACCGTTTGTCCAACAGACCACGATATATCGTGGGTTTTTATGACGCTGGTTGACCTAAGGCTATACCCGTCCCTAAAGGGACCGCTGTTTATGGTACCGCCTATGTCATAGGTGGTGGCGCCAGGACCAAACACCGTGACCGTTATGGTGTAGGAGGCGTTTCTGTTGAACTCGTTTATGAAGGACGGGCTGTAATCCTTTGTCTGAACCATGAAGTCCACCTCAATCCTGGATGACCTAGGCCCTGTGCTGATCACATTCATGCTAGGAAGCGATGGGGAGTACTGCGAAAGCGGGTCTGTGTTGACCCAAATGGAAGCCCTTGCGATGTTGGAGTTGCCGGAGGTTTCGGGAACGGGTGGCGAAACGGTGTTGTTTGCCTTACCGAACTCGGCTGAAAGCCCTAGCATTCCGTAGAACTGCCAAGAGTATGCGGCAAGATTCCCCGGAGTTGCATTCCAAAACGCCGGATAAAGCGAGCCTTCGTACAGGTATGGGTTTGAAACAGGCAGGAGAAAGTCAACACCGCGTATGGATCGCTGGAGATTGACCACATTGCCGTACCTTGCCCAAACGGTTCCACCACCCGATATGTCAACATCGTCGGCTAGAACCCACGCCCTCTCCGACCTTGTGGCGGTGCCTCCGCCGCCAAGAACATTCACGGCCTGGAAGTCTCGGAACTCGTCGAAGGGGTTGACCCCAACCGTGGACGGCGAGGTCGGATGCCAATAGACGTAGGGCAGTCCGTTGAACGTGCAAGTCTGCCCGTAGGAGTAGGAGAGGGTTTCGTCCCACGGCTGTCCGGGGGCGTATGGCATCAGCGTGACGTCCAGTTCCAAATCGCCGTCGCCGAGCCAGCCTTGGTTCTGACGACTATCTGCGAGGCGTAGATTGACTGCGTGATGGATGAGATCGAGAGCGCGGGCGCGGTTCCCGTTAGGGTGATGCTCGCTATCAAAAGGTAGCCAACGGTGTCCGTGTTCGTCCACTCGTCCCTCTTTATGGCCACGACCTCGACGGTGTCGGGGAAGAAAGAGTCGACGGTCTTTGTGGCCTTGATGAGGATGTCCCAAATGCCGGACTGGTCGATGGTGAGCTTGGGCGGCGTGGCCGCGTCCATGTAGACGCTGGCAATCTTGGGAATCCTGTTGTTGACCGTCCCGGGTCTCACGGTGACCTCTACCCCGTCGTCGTTGAACCCTGCGAACACCTTGAACGGGAAATCCGTGACGGTGTTTGCCACGAAGGGCTGCGGGCGCTCCATGAACACGGTTCCGAAGGAGCCTTGAAGGGTGTCGGCCCCGGAGCTGCTGATGGTCACGCCTCGGCTGGCCACCTCCCCCATGCGGTTCAGCTCCCAGGCCTCAAGGTCTTGGCCGGGTGTGAACTTGCCTGCGAAGTTGCGGTCTCCCTCGATCATCCTACGGCGCTGGAATCCTGCGAGGGATAGATGTCGGTGTCCCAGCCCAGGACGCCGGACAGGAGGAGGTCGGCGGTGACCTTGTACAGGCCGCCGTAGATTTCCACGTTGGTTCCCGTGACAAGCCAGTTCTTGCTGGGGCCGAGCTCCTCGGGCTTGATGGGGTCTTGGCTGACGATGTTTTGGTAAATCTCGGGAATGGTGAACACGCCGTAGGATGGCTGCGTGATGATCCACCCGGTGCTGTAACCTGTCTCGGTGGCCTTTTGGGCGTCCGAGGTGTAGGCAACTAGCTTCATCGTGATGGCGGGGCGGAACCACGACTTGACGCCGGCCTTTCGGTTGACGTTCTTGTTGTCCGTGGACGGAAGGAACCCGATGAACTGCCAGGGGAACACTCCTGGGTTTCCGGGCTGCGAATACCAGTAAGCCCTAAACGGGTTCTTGGGATCTGCGGCGCTTTGGATGATCGGTGGGCTTCCGTTGGTGAACACGCCGCCAAGTGGAACCTTGCTGCCGTTGTAGGTTTCGCCGTTGACCCCGATGGTGGGGACTTGGTGTACGGAGAAGTTGGGGTGCGACTCGATGCTCTCGGAGACGGCTGCGGAGGTGACGGTGGCCTCGGTTTGGGACGTGGTCTCGCCGCCCTCGATTGCGGCGTAGAAGGCGCGAACACGGGCCAGGTTGCCGTCCCTGCCGACCTCGTCGGCCTTCACGAGCGTCCACGTGGTTGAGCCGCCTGCAAGGGCTTTGCTCAGCGGTCCGCCGCCGTTGGGAAGTGCCGAGCCGCGTCTGAAAATGGTCGCGGACTCGCCGGCCCTGGAGATGTCCACGTCGAAGTTGCAGGCGAGCTGGAGCAGGCCGTAGCCGTTGTGGCTGAACTGGTAGTCCGGCTGGAGGACGTATTCCGGGTTCTGCCCATATTCCTGTGTGCTTGCGTTGGAATCCATAAGTTATTTGGCCCTGACGGACCCAATTGTGACCATGTACGGCCCGGACATCTTGGCGTCCTTCGTGGACATGACGCGGGTGTTTTCGGCGGTTTCCTCGGTAGCCTTGACGATGCTGTCCATGGGGCCACGGTTGATGGCGGATAGGACGTCGCCGCCGCCCATGGCTTGAAGGGACGTGGCGAAGGGCATGGAGGGCATACCCGAGGCTCCGACATTGCCGCCCCTAATGTTGCTCAGCGGACCTTGTCCGACCATAAGCCGTCGGGTGTTGACGGCCGACAAGCCTGCGGTTGTGGGCGTGCTTGCAGGCCCCGATTCAAGGGTGATGGCTGTGCCGGTTTCAATGACCCTGCGGCCAGCGGCCAAGGCGGGGCGAAGCTTCTTCCAGTCATCCCCGAGCAGTTCCGTCATCATCTGCTGGAACTGTGCGGTCTGACCCGACTTGGCGTATTTGTCGGACATATTGGCCAAGACCTCACCGAACAGAAAGTCTTGATCCTTGTACTTCATGGGGTCGATACCGAAGTATCTGAAAGCCACGTTGCCTTGTCCGCTGACTCCCGTGGAGATGTCCTGCGCCATCGAGGCAAGCCTTTCGGTGATCTTGTTGGACTCCTCCTCGCTCATGTCGGACACGTTCTTAAGCAACAAATACGACTGGAACATATCCTTGGCCTGCGTGCCGTAGGCGGCGGCAGAGGCTCCACCGACCTGTCCGCGTGCCAGGCCGGACGCCACGGAATCCTTGAAGCCCCCCATGATGCCCTTGATGATGCTCAAGACGCCGCCGACAAGCACGCCGCTCATGAGGCCGGAGCTTACCCTTCCGATGAAAACATCCTGCCAATCCTTCGCGTTTGCGGCATCCTCGGCGGCCTTTTCCCTTTCCTTGGCGGCCTTCTCCTCGGCCTTGCGCTGGTTGTCGAGTTCCTTGAGCTTGCGACGAAGCTCGGACCTGTTCCAGTCCTCGGTCTCCTGCTCCTCCTTCTTGCGTGCGTCCTCGTCCTTCTTGGACTGACGCTCTGCGGCGGCGGCGGCGGCGGCCTCCTCCTTCTTGCGGGCGGCCTCCTCGCGTGCGGCGGCCTTCTCGGCCTCCTCGGCTTCCTTGAGCTTGCGGGAAAGGTCCTTGCGGTGCCAGGCTTCCGTGTCCTTGTCCTCCTTGTCCTTGGCGGCTGCGGCTGCGTCAGCGGCTTCCTGGGCAGCCTTGACCTTGGCTTCCTCCTCGGCCTTGATTTGCCTGTCGATTTCGGACGCGGTGCCGGCCATGCGGCGGTAGTCGCCGGGTCCCATGTCGCCGCCCCCCCTGCCCTCAAAGGAGCGGCGGGAGCGGCGGTTCTGACGATCAACGGCGTCGGGTAGGTCCTTGGCCGCCCTTTCGGCGTCCGTGGAGTCGTAGACCAGCTTGAGTTTCAGCTCGCTAGACATTGTTGGCGGCCTCCAGTTTGGCGTAGATTTCGTCCAGCTTGCGCTGGGCGGCGATGTCCTCGTCCGAGAGGATGTCGATGTCGGCCCCGTTTGAGACGGCTATGGCCGCCTGCATCCACACGGCCTGGGACTCCGGCATTGTCCATGCGTCCTCCAAGGGGACGCCCCCCTTGACGAGACCGCACACTATGGAAAGTATCCAAGGCACCCCTCTGTTGCCCCCAGTCGTTGTCTTTTTCCAAAAGGTCGGCCAATGGGACTGGTCGCGGATGCAGTCGTAGATTTTGCCGACTTGGGCCACGAAATAGTCCACATCGTCGATCATGCGCTGGGTCTCGGCCAAATCCTGCTTGGAAGGCTTGTCCGAGAGCATATCGCCAAGGGTGTGGGCTGACATTATCTTGGCGGCCACCAGCACGTTGGCCGGGCTGATCTCCGGGTTGCCGTCCACGAAGGGGGACTTGAGCCGTGTGAGAACCAGCCTGTGTCGGAGGCACAGGGGCTTGGTCTCGTAGCCGCAAATCACCCGCTGCTTGGGCAGCAAGGTGAATGCGTCTAGGAAACGGCCGTCCATCGGGCCGTCGCCCGGCTTAGGCGATCTCCTGGTACTTGACGCCCTTCAGCGTGACCTTGCGGTAGTCGCTGTTCGTGCCGCGATCCGTCACGCCCTTGCAGATGTACTGGGTGCCGGCGTAGGTGAACTGAGCGCCGATAATGGACTCAAAGGAGGTCGAGCTCTTGAGGGTGCCGTCGATGGAGACGTTGATTCGTTTGTCGTCGAGGCGGTTGGTGATGACCTTGCCTTCCTCGTCCTTCACCTCCACGTCGAGGGCGTTGGTGTGGTCGAGGTCGTCGCCTTGGACCGTGAGGTAAGCAACGGTACCCTTGACCCCGAAGATATGCACTACGCCGTATTCGTCCATGATGGTGATTGTTATGGGTTAGCCCCCAGTCAAGGCTGGACGGGCATGGCCACGAACATGGTGAAAGTGATGGCGTTGCCGTACTTTCGGCCCTGCATACCCTCGTTGTCCGACTCAATCCAGCACTCGTAGAGCACCCCGTGTTCCGAGGCGGTGCCCCAGGCGGTCTTTAGGGATGCCGAGTCGGTAAGGGCGGCCTCGACTGTCTCGACCCGCTCCCGGTGGTCGGCCAGGGTCTCGTCGTCCGCCGAGGTGTAGACATAGACGGTCAGCCCCACCCGGTAGTTGCCGAAGTTGGCCGCCCCGAAGGAGGCCGGCTTGTCGGCGCTGGTGGCGTGGGCGATGACGATGGGGAGCACCCGCTCCTCGTCGGTGACACCCTTGTGGATGGCCACGCCGGTCAGCTTGGTTGCTAGGTAGGCGGCTACGCGGTCCTCTACGATGGATCGGATGGGGGTGCTCATGGCATTTCTTCGACTTTGTAAGATTGGGCCTCAAGTTCCAGCTTGCGGATGATTTCCTCAAGCCTTTGGGGGCTTCCGCCGGCTATCTTGTTGACCCTGGCGGCCACGGAGGCTCTCATGGCGTAGGCTCGGTAGTGGAAGGCGGACTTCCAAAGGGTAGTGCCGGCGCCGCGTCCCATTAGGAAGTGGATCCTGTTGGCCACGATGACGGTGGGCATATTGCCCGTGGACTGGTCAACGGCGTAGCCGCTGCCATGCTGGTTTTGGACAATCCACTTGGCTACGCGGGGCCTTCGCCCAAGCGAAATGGCGGCCTCCAGCCAGCCGGACTTTAGACGGCCAACCCTCTTGCTTGCCTCCTTGAGGTAGGCGGGAATCTTGGCCTCGGCGTTGTCGATGAAAAATGTTTTCTTGTTCTTCTCAACGTTCCAAGAGTAGTTCATCACGTCCGATCCGCCGCGAATACCGATGTGGGTGGTGCGGATGAACGTCTCGCCCTTGTTGACCCCCGAGAAGTCGTTGCCCTTCTTGGAGCCGCCGCCGTAGGTGGTCTTGAACTGCGCCCAGCCCTCGGTGTTGATGTCGCGGCGGCTGACCCCCGTGGTGCGCTTGTGGTGCCTCCAGCGGTCCTCGGCCCATGCCACGAACACGGAGTAGCTGTCCTGCCCCGCGATGTCCTCGTAGGATGCCTTGTGGAGCGGTTCGAAGATGGATTGGACGTCCCGCTCCAATTTGCCTATCCCGATGTCCCTGGCGGCCGTTGTGACCCCTTTGCCGGGGCCTCCGTTGCCTTCCACGGGCAGGGTGAAGTTCAACAGGTCGGCGGCGAGGGCTCCGGCCTGCCCCTTGACCACGCTGGAGCCCAGCTTGCCCATTGCGTGTGCAAACTCCTTCATGGCCCTCTTGAACCCCTCGGTGTCCACCTTGAGGTCCTTGATGGCTATGAGGACGGCGCTCATTGAACGGCGGTCTGCACCTTGGCCACTATCCAAGCCGACGGGGGGCGGTTGGCGATGGCCACGATGCGGTAGTCCTCGCCGGCGTAGGTGACCAGGTTGCCGTAGGCGAACAGACCCGGGTTGGCCACATGGGAGGCTCGGGTGATCTTGACCTCAAAGGTGGTTTGGTTGAGGAAGCCCCCGGTCTCAAGGTCTTGCAGAACCATGGGCTGAGTGACCATTGCCTTGAGGGCCACCCCTGGCGACGTGGGGCTGGATTTGACGGTGATGTCCTTCCCGACCTCGCCTAGGATGGACAGGGCATCTGCGGCCGCTTCTTCAAAGAGTCCCATGATGGTTAGCCCCTAGTCCAGCCATTCGTATATGTTAACAAAGGAGAGGGGCTCCCGTTTGCTCGGGAGCCCCTCTTGCATTGGCGCGTGGGGGGTCACTCGACCCCCCGAGAGCGTTAGGCCGTGGCGATGATCTTCTGAAGGGCGTCCGGGTTGCCCTTGGCGGCGCCGACGAGCCAGGTGGCCGAGAGCTTGTGGAGGCCTTCGGACCAGTCGTACCAGTAGCGGAGGGCGTACGAGAACTGGCTGTCGGGGTCGGTCACGATGGTCTGCTCGCCACCGCCCGTGGTGGGCGCGGCGGGGACGCGGGTGACGACCACGAGGCCTTCGCGGCAGGAGACCACGCCGTTGAGGTTCGCGGTGAGGCCGGCGGCGTCGAAGCCGTTGTACTCGTAGAAGTCGATGCCGTGGAGCATCCCGAGGCGGTTGCCACGGATGATCTCGGTGGTGCCGATGCTGAACGCCTGGGCGACGGCAGGATCCTTGACGAGGGCGGCGTAGAGGTCGGGCGAGACGAGGGCGGCGCGGCCTTCCTGGGGAAGGTTCGCCTTGGTGAGCTTCTTGGCGATGTCGGCAACGTCCTGGCGGTCAAAGCCGGCGATGGTGCCGTTGTAGGCGTCGGAGAAGTCGGAGTTGACGAGGCCGAGGGTGCTGTCGAACAGGGACTTGACCACGGCGTTGGCCATGGGAGCCATGAACAGGCGGCGGAGGCGCTCAAGGGACAGGGTGGCGACTTCGTAGTCGGTGAAGCCGATGGTGACGTGCTTCTGATCGGCGAGGGTCACGACGACGCCGGTGGAGTCGGCGTTGGACTCCACGAAGCCGGTGGCGCGGGAGTAGTTCGCGGCGGTGAACTTGCCGGCGTAGCGGGTGGCGACGCTGGTACCGCGCTCGGCGACGTACGAGCCGAAGTCCGTGACGGCGATCTTGGTGAGGGGCTGGAGCTGGGGGACGAGGGTCCGCAGGGACTCCTCGGCAACCAGGTTGAGGGTCAAGCCCCCGATGCTGTTAGTAGCCATGATAGGTTAGTTGGGGATGTTGGGGTTGAAAATTAGCGAAGGCCGGCGGCCGCGATGATGGCGGTGCGGTTCTTGGTGTAGAACTCGGAGGCGGCCTTGGGGTCCTTCTGACGAAGGGCGGCCCACTCGGCGGCGACTTCCTCGTTGGTCTTGGAGGCCTCGGCGACGGCCGGGGAGATCTCGACGGCATCGACGCCGACGGACGCGGCGATGGCGGCGGCCTTCTTGCCGGCGGACTCGACCTTGGCCTTGGCGTCGACGGACGCGGCGATGGCCAGTTCCATGGCTTCCTTCATCTTGGCGTTGTCGGCCTCAAGGGAGGCGACCTTGGCCTCAAGGGCGACCTTGTCGGCCTTGACGGACTCGACCAGGCCGTTGACGGTGGCGAGCTCGGCGTCCTTGGACGTGATGAGGGCTTGCGCGTCGGCGAGAGCCTTGGCGTGGGTTTCGGCCTCGGCGGACTTGCCCGTGAAGGCCTCCTTGAGGGCGGTCAGCGTATCTTCGAGGTTCATCGTTGAGAAATAGCCGTCAGTCAAGAAAGAGCCTTGGAAACCGCGTCCTCGTATGAGTAAAATAGACCCGTGACGAGGTGCCTCTTGGCGGCTTCCTTGCCCGTGAAAGTCTGAGCCTCAAGGTCCTCGTCCTTGACGAAGGTGCGGACGGCCTTGACGTCGGAGCGGAAGTCAGAGCCGACGGAGTCAATGTCCTCCTGGAGGTGCTTGATCTGCTCTTCGGTTAGGTCGGTGCCAGGATAGCCCATCGCCTTGTATTTGCCGCTCTTTATCACGGTGACCTCGACGCCGGCTTCGGCCAGCGCCTTCTTGACGTTGGTTACGGCCACGAAGCAGCCGACGTTGCCGATGCTTGCGGAGGGGGTGACGCTGAATCGGTTGGCCTGCGAGGCCACCCAGTAGGCGGCGGAGCAAGCCTGTCCGTCGCAGAAGGCGAGGGTGGGCTTCATCTTGCCGAGCGCCTTGAACATGGCGGCGGCCTCGGGGGTGCCGTTGACGGAGCCTCCGGGCGAGTCCACGTCGAGGACGGCCAGCTTCACGTCGGGGTCGGCGGCGGCCTGCCTCATCCACTCGGTGACATCGTCGAGGTCGCAGCCCCCCGTGGCCTTCTCAAGGGCGGTGAGCCCCTTGCCGATGACGCCCTTCATGGGGATGTAGGCCACGCCTTCGTGGACCTCGTACTTGGGCTGCTCGCCGAACACCATCGCAAGGATCTTGTCGAAGTCAGCCGCCTTGGGGTCGAACTTGTCGACGAAGTGGGAGACGCGCTCAACGTGGCCCTTGGCGACAAGGGGGTCGATGAGCATCGGGGTTCCGGCGGCGAGGGCTTGTGAGAGTGATTTCATGTTAGGAGGGTGAGCCCGGTGTGTCTCCGGGGTTGAGGTTCTCGTCGTCCAGGCGGTAGTCGTCCTCCATGTCCTCCTCGGCGTCCTCGTTCTCGTCGGGCGGCTTGACGGCGGTGGACGAGTTGGCGGTGACGTCCGAGATGGCCACGTTGTCCGGCTTGTACACCATCCACAGCGGCACGCCCTCGGCGGCGCACTCGTCCATGATGGCCTTGGCCTCGCGAACGCGGCGCTTGATGAGCGTGGAGAGGTGCTCGCCGTCCTCCTGGGCGTTGTCGCCGAGGGTCTTGATTCCCATGGCGATGTCGGCTCGGTTCTGCGCGGAGTCGCGGGAGGCGTCCACCGTGAGGCGCTTGGGGGTCGTCCAAAACACGCGGGTCCAGTTGTCGTTGGCGGGAAGCTCGCCGTTCTTGATGGCGGTGCCGATGACGTAGCCCCACAGGGGGGTGAGGAATCGGTTGATGAGGACGGTCTGCAACTGCTTGAACTGGCGGTCAGCCTTGGCGACGACGAGGCGCATCGAGGCGCCGCCTGCCTTGGAGGGGTCGTGGACGAACTCGTAAGGGAGCGTGCCTGCGAGCGAGTCGCGGACGAGGTGCTCCATGAACCCGGTGAACGTGGGGTTCGGGCGGTTGGACTCAAAGGACTCCAGCTTCTCGCCGGGGTTGAGGGCCAGGATCTTGCCGCCGATGAAGGTCGAGGCCTCGTTGGCGTCGGTGATGTTGTTGCCGCCGGCGGGGTATCCGTTGGGACGCATCCCGAAGGCCTCGAAATCGGCCTGCGAGTTGTCGAACTGTCCGGGCTCCCTGGAGATCGTCCTTACGACGTCCGAGTTCATCTTCACGGCGAACTTCTCCAGCGAGATGATTTCCAGCATATCGACCACGTTGTTGATCGAGTGCTGGAGGGGGGAGTATGCCCTGGCGCCCGAGGCGACCTCGGGGGTGTAGACGTGCATCACGGCTCCGGCGGGAACCTTGCGTCCCGAGCCGTCCGTCTTGATGACGTTGTAGGACTCGGGCTTGCCGTACTTGCCGAAGATGATGCCGTCCACCTCCTTGGGCTCGGGGGCGGACGACTGGTTGGAGCCGACCCTGTGGGACTCGATGAGCTGGACGCGGCAAAGGCCGGATGCGTCCTTGGTCTTGATGGGGAAGCACTCGCCGTCCCGCATGACGAGGCGGGCCACGATCTGCTGGAGCTCGTACAGGTTGAATCTGCCCGTGATGTCGCAGGGGACGCGAGCCCACTTGTCAAAGTACTGCTCGTAGGCCTCGTC